>Ga0193753_10001829_pt1 | contig 17589 bp, 14 predicted proteins | sample H1c2metaG_FD_144925 | JGI IMG/M metagenome (GOLD analysis project Ga0193753, IMG submission 144925) | Soil microbial communities from a riparian zone of the East river system, Colorado, United States - H1c2 | ecosystem: Environmental > Terrestrial > Soil > Riparian zone | place: USA: East...
CATTGTAAGCCGCCGCACGGCACGCGCCGGTGAGGGTTTCAAGTTGCTTGGCAGCATGGGCGAGCGTGAGTTTGCGCTTTCCGCTGTCGAACAACCCGCGCAAATCGTCTTCCGTGATTGCGCGGCGCTTTGATTCCGTCTTTCCGTCGAACTCGTTCCAATCAATTTCGGCAGGAACGAACAAACCGTTCCTTCGTTGCCAACAGGAACGACCGCCAAGCTCGCCGTCGTTATTCTTGCAGCAAGTGAACACAACGCGGTCATCTTCCGTATCATCAGAAGCCGGTTGCAGAACAAACACGGAACGGGGAACGGAACTGAGGATGTAGGAACCGGCCAGCGTGTGCATCAGTCCCCGTCCGCTGCTCTTTTCGTCGTTCTTCGGCTTGCGCGTGTGGGCAACGATGACAATTGCCGGGGCGTTGTCGCTGGCTGGAATGACGGAACGAATCGCATCGAACGCATTTCGGTAGTCTGCCGCCTTATCGTCGTGAGCGGCGGCATTCCACGGATCAAAGACAACAACATCGGGATCAAAGGTAGCAATCGCTTGTTCCAACGCTTGAGTGAAAGCCGGTTCATCGAAAGCAAAGCCCTTCGCGGGCGGAGGACAAATGCGGAGGAAATCATCAAGCGCCACGCAGTCGAGTTCAGAAAATTCCTGTTTGAGCCGGTAGCGGCCATTCTCGTTTTGAACAATTAAGGTTTTGAATTTCCGGTGAACCGGAAAACCAAACCACGGCAGGCCGCTCGCTCCCGCCACGGCCAGCGCGACGCTTGCCGACTCCAGGAGCGCCGCCAATCACGGAAATAGAACCGCGCACAATATGGCAATCGCCCACGAGCATCGCCCCGGCGGGCGGTTCGTAGCTTTTCGCTTCCGATGGCGAGAGAAACACAATTGGCGGGACCGTGGGCGGGGTTAATGCTTTTTCGAGGATAGATAGATTTACGGGCTGGGCATTCATGCGATGCTTTTTTCTGTGGCGTCTGGATTCAAATAGAGAAGGCGTTGTTTTCCATCGCCGCTCGCGCCAAATGGTTCGTTGCGTGCCGGGCAATCGGCTTAAACGGCTTGGGTTTTTATTCGAGGAATCAAATCCGAATGGGGAAAGCAGGGAAAAGAGCATGGAAACCTTTTCCCGGTATTCCCCGGCATTCGTTGCGGCAATCCGAATCCAAGCGTGAATTGATTTCCCGCCGCTTTTCACAATGGCGCAAATCGGAATCGGGAATTTGGCAAAAAGGGAAATCTGGATTTCCGGGGGAATTAAATCCGATTCCATTAAAACGAACCGAAAGAAGGAAACGTGTTCATCGGTTATTCCATTTCCGTTTGTCGGGTTAATGCGGAACCACGCTCCGGCTTGGCTTTGCGGAATTGAATCACTTCGGAACGAATCAATCCATTCGTTCCGGGTCCGGGTTGTTCCGAATCCGAAGGGAATGGCTTTTTGTTTCCCGTTTCGTTCCTTCTGTTCCCGATATTGAGTAACAATGTTGAGTTTTTCGTTCGGGGAATAAAGGGATTCAAAAACGACTTCCGGGTCTTTTCGAGAATCATTTGGCAAGCGAATGGGCGAGGCATCGAATAAATCCGGCTCGCCAAATGAAAAACCGTTAAGGAATTGGTTTATTGCCCGCTGTATTTCCCCGATTGAACTAATCCGGTTTTCCGACCTACTTTTTCCACATATCGGAGGTTTTTGCAGGTTTTGAGATAAACGCTTTGTTGGTGCAACCAACCTTCCAAATCGTTCCGGCATTGTTCGTTCTGCCCATGCTATCACGGCGAGAATCTCCGCATCGGGCAACGTAGCTTGATCGTAATTGGCGCGGAGCAGGTGAAATCTTTCTGCGGTGCTAAATCCGGCTGAAAGCAACGAGCACGCGAGGCGGACAAGTTGCGCGTGTCGTTGGCCGACGGGAGCGGGGTTCTGTAGCTCGCGCCGCGCCGCCGCGCTGAGAGTGGCGCTCATACTTCAATCGTTTGCGACGTGTCGCGAAGGGAATCGCTCTAACTCCGTGACGGGGTAGAGCGGGCGACGGGTTGCTCGTGATGGCTTCAGCAATCCGCGTTGCGTGAGCCGGTCGAGGGTTACGGGTGAGATTCCGAGAGCTTCAGCGGCTTCCGCTCTCGACAGTGCTAGTTTTTGTTTTTCGTTCATACGAGTTGCCGGAGTTCTCCCGGCGACTCGTAAACTATCCCGTGCCCTCTATTCTAATCCACGGACAGCCGAAATTTCGATTGTCTCTTGACTGGTTCCCTTCGCGATCTTTGGCTCATCAAACTTTAACCCCATTCGGTCAAAGACTTTCTTTACCCGCTCTTCCGAGCCGATTTCCTGTTTTCCAAACGTCTTTTCAAGCCAATGATGCAGCGGCTTGAAAGGCATCGCGTGCGTGGCAATTAACCGCCAAGAGAGGCAAACTCCTAAATATACCCTGCTTGTGGTGTTCCATCCTTGAGGCAGTCCCGCAAAGTCGAATGTGCCTTTGTAAGCGTGATTCATCCCCGCCAAAAACTTCTCACTCTCATGGGGCGGCATGATGACACCCTCATTGATGAGTATTAGTACCGGTCGCTCAAGTTTGAGGAGAAAAGCTCGAATTTCGTTGGCGGTCTGCGCGCCGAACTTCTCCAAAACGGACGTACGCGCCTTGGCGTGACGTATCATTGCCCATAGATGCCCGACAACTCGCCCGAAATCTTCCGTTGTAGGATTACGAAAATCCGACTTGCGAAGCGTTGGATAGCAAACAGTGAAAAGGTGATGAGCAGCCTTGTGTGCCCAAAAGGGAAGTTCTGGGTAATCCAAAGGAATTCCCGAAGATTTGAAAAACCGGAGAACGAAATCTTGTAGTTCAATGGGAAATTCTGCCCAGACCTCATCGACGCATTGGATCAACTCAGCGAAAGCTTTTTCACTGGCAGTGAGAGCTTGTTCTTTGGAAAGGAAAGAAACGAACCGGAAATCCTTTGGGGTTGAAATTGGGATTAAATCCATAAACTCAAAATGTCATCAACTTCGCCATTTCAAGAGAATGGGTATTTCGCAGATGGCCGTATGTTTTCGCCACGAGGACTCCCCCGTCCTTGTGGCCAACCCAAGATGCAATCACCTTGAAGTCAATTCCAGCTTCGATAGCATTACTAACAAAATAGTGCCGGAGCGAATGATGCGTGAAATTCGGCAATTCCGCCTTTCGACAAGTGCTCGCAAGGGACTTCTTCGCATTGGCAATGCAACTTACGGAACCCTTCGGCATCGGATTCTGTTGCGCTCGCAATCGTTCCAAAAGAATACGAAGCGCCGGAAATAGTGGAACCGACCTTACCTCATGGTTCTTGGTTCCTTGCTCTCCTCCGGTCACGGTGAATGAACCTCGGTCAAAATCAATGTCTGACCATTGCAAACTCGTTGCCTCTGTAAGTCTCATTCCTGAGTAGGCAAGCAGTTCGACTAAATTCGCCGCAGCGTGCGTGCGCGAATCCAAGGAACGGACGCCTGTGACAAGCCGTTTGAATTGTTCACGATTTGGAACAACCATTTGAATTTTGGAAAGTTTTCGCCGTTCGATATGCAACGCGGGGTTGTCCAACAGAAGCCCGTCCCGACAACCGTACTTTAGAATTACTTGGAGTACGTCGCGCTCTTTGTTGAAAGTTGACGCCGAAATCTTTTCGCCGCGTTTGGTCGCCCAATGGTCGCACATCGCGCGAGTAATGTTCCGAATGGTAACGCCCGCGAAATAAGGCTCAATTTGATCAATGCAAGTTTGAACCCGGCCAGCGGATAGCGGCTTGAGGTTCCCTTTGATGGTTCCAAACCACCGTTCCGCCAATTCGCTGAACGTGATACGCCGCGCGCTCTTGACGTTGCTTAGCCTCCCCACTTTCTCACGCAGTTCCGAAAGGCGACGATTCGCCAGCACACGGTCGTTGGTTTTCAGCGAACGGCGAAACTGCTTGCCGCATCTCTTGACCAATCCATAATAAATTCCAGATGACTCGTGTTTATACAGACACTCGCCGACTTTCCGAAAAACGGATTGAGACTCTGCTTTGCCCGTCTTCTCTTGGGTCGAAATCATTCCACGAGGCTACGGGTGACATATTCGGGTTACAAGCCCGATATTCGGAACGGTTAGATCACGATTATATTCAATGGAATCAAGGATGCGCTCGTAGCTCAGTTGGATAGAGCATCGGATTTCTAATCCGACGGTCGCGCGTTCGAATCGCGCCGAGCGCACCAGCTTACATCAATTCCTCGCGCAACATGTTGACGCTTGAACAACTCGCTGGTCTCGCGAAGCAGCATGAAACCGAACTGCACGTGCGCGTGGCGGAATTCGAGATTGGCGGGCACCACTTCGCGTTCAATTCGGAACCCGCGCTCATGGGCGTGCTCAACTTATCCGCCGATTCATGGTATCGCGAAAGCGTTTGCCTGTCGGAGGAGGCCGCGATCGAGCGCGGCAAAGCCATGCAGGCGCAGGGCGCGCACATTGTGGACGTGGGTGCGGAGTCCACGCTGGCGCACGCCGCCCGCGCGGACTCGGCGGGGCAGAACTCCAAGTTGATCCCGGTGGTGAAGGCGCTGCGGCGGAGAAACATTCTTGTCTCGGTCGAAACGTACAGCCCCGAGGTGACGCGCGCGTGCCTGGATGCCGGCGCGAACATCTTGAACCTCACGGGCACGGTGGCGAGCGATGAGATTTACCGGATGGTCGCCGCGCATAACGCCGCGGTCATCATCTGCTACGTGCAAGGCGCACACGTGCGCGAAGTCTCGGACTTCGATTTTTCGGGTGATCCCGTGGAACTGATGCGTGACTACTTTTCCCGGGAGATCGATCTCGCCATCCAAGCCGGCGTCTCCCGCATCTTCATCGATCCCGGAATGGGCTTTTATTATCGCAATCTCCAGGACAGCACGGTCCGCGTGCGGCATCAGATAAATGTTTTCCTGAACACGTTTCGGCTACGGGCGCTAGGCTTCCCGGTCTGTCACGCGCTGCCCCATGCGTTTGAACTCTTTCGGGAAGAGGTGCGCTGCGCGGAACCGTTTTTTGCCGTGCTGGCCGCGCTGGGAAAGACGGACCTCTTTCGGACCCATGAAGTTTCTCGCACGCGTGCGGTGTTGGAAACTCTGCGCGCGTTCTAAGTGGCGACCGTACGCCGGCACAGGAACACGCTTTCTTCGCGAGAGTCATTCAGCCATTCGCCCAACACTTCGATCTGATATTGAGACAACAAGGAACGGATCGTTTGCGAGGTGTGCCGGTAAGAGAAGAAAACTCGGATCTGCTCGCCCGCTTGGAATAAGAAGTGTCCTCCAAGGACGGAGAGTTCCCGCGAGCATCTCAGTTCGAAGTGGGCGGCGATCCGCCGGAATTGGAAACGGTCCGTTTCAATCGTGAACTTCAGTTCACCGTCATCGCGGTTGAATCCCAGATCGAGCAAGAGCGTGAGCAGCCAATCGCGCGTGAGCGGGTTGTCGTACTGCGGTAAAATCCTTTCCACGCCCCTGGCGTAGTCGCCGCCTTGAACCAGATTGGCACTGATCAAAAGAAGATCGTCGGCACGCAAGAGAGCATGCAATCGAGGCAACAATGTTCCCGGCTCAAAGTTTGGAACGATGCCGAAGAGAGTCACGATACGGCGGGACCTTTGATCACTACCATCGAGCGCTTGCGCGAGCTCATCTAACGTGCCGAGATCGCAGACCACCGCCGAGCATTGATCTTCGTTCACGGATTTCAGCACCGCCGTTCGCGCAGAGAGGACAAGCGGCAGGCTCACGTCACTAACGGTGCAACTGAGCTTGCCGGTCTGCTCACGCAGTAACTCCAACAGTCTCGCCTCCTTTTGTCCGCCGCCGCACCCTAGCCCAATCACGTGAACTGTGGTGGATTTGCTTAACTCGATCGCAGCTTGGAAGGCATCATCATAGATTCGCAGACAACTTGGATCGCGCCGCGCTGGTGAATACGCTTCGTGCAACGCCAGCCATTTGGCGGCTTGCTTGTAGGTGTCGTAATGAAACTTGTGGTTGATGGCGCGCGACCGCAGAGACTCAAACAAATCGCGTCGGACGTTTTCTGGAAATTGACTGCGGTCGATGAAAACATGAGCGCCGGACATGTCGCGAGAGCGAACAGTATCCGGCGCTAAAAAGCCAAGGATTTGGTAAAGCCAGCAACTTTACGCCGCGAGTCCCTGGTGAACGTACTGGAAGGCGTGCTGAACGAGTTCAGTGCCGTTCTTCAGGTTGAGCTTGTCTTTTATGTACTCGCGATACGCTTCGACGGTCCGCACGCTCAGGCGCAATTCTTCGGCGATTTGCCGCGTGCCGCGTCCTTCGCCAATCAGCCGGAACACTTCGAGTTCGCGGTCGGAGAGATTGTCGATGGATGAGGCGCCTTGCTTGATGCGTCCGCCCACGAGTTGATTCAACATGCGGCCCTTCATGCGATCGCTGAGGAAAATTTCACCGGAGATGACCTGGCGGATCGCGGTCAGCACTTTATCAATCGCCTCCTCCTTCATGATGTAGCCGAGGCTGCCGGCGCGCAGAGCACGCTCCGCGTAAAGAGTTTCATCGTGCATCGAGAGGACCAAGAGCGGGAGATCGGGATAGCGCGCTTTGATGTTTTTAATCAACTCGAGGCCGTTACCGCCCTTCAGCGAAATGTCCACGAGCGCGACATCGGGATTCAACAGACCGACGGCTTCAAAGGCCTTGGGCGCTTCTTCGGCTTCGCCACAGACGATGAGGTCCGGCTCTTGATTGATCAACTCAGCCAGTCCCTTGCGCAGCAGCGGATGGTCGTCGATGAGCAGCACGCGGTGCTTGGCCTTGCCTGGCGTCGGCGCGACCGGCCGCTTCGGGCTAGTGAGACTGGAAACAACTTTGTTGCGGTTAATTCGATTCATACTTGTTCCGGAAAGTGCAGGCGACGCGAGTGCCACCCTGATCTGTGTTCGTCACGCGAAGTTCGCCACCGATACGGCGAGCGCGATAATTCATGATGCGAAGACCGAGGCCTTCGAATTTCAATTCGGGTCCAATCCCGACGCCATTGTCCGTAATGACCAACTCGATTTTGTCATCACGCAGTTCGAGGACCACTTCGATGCTCTTCGCCTGGCCGTGTTTGACGGAGTTATTGATGGCTTCCTGGGCGATGCGGAAAAGGTGCGTCGCCAGGACGTTGTCATGGACGGAAATTTTTTCGTTGGCCCGGAGCGCGCAGCGAACACCGCAAGTGAGGGTGACGCTTTCAGTCAGTTCGCGCAGCGCGGCGATCAAACCGTTGCGTTCCAATTCCGCCGGGAACAATCCGCGCGCGAGGTTGCGTGTCTGCGCGAGAGCTTGAATAACCAACCGGCCGATCTCCGCCGCCTCTTTGGCTTCATCGAGAGATTTGGCCGTGAGCCTCCGTTCCAAAGCTTTGGTCAGGAACGTAATGCCGGTGAGATGCTGGCCCAATCCATCGTGAAGATCTTCGCCGATGCGCTGTTGTTCGCGGCTGCTCACTTCGACAATTTCCCGTTCCATGCGCTTCCGCTCGGTTACATCGCGCACGATGACGAGCACTTCATCTTCAGCGCAGACCACGGCGCGCGCTTCAAAATCACGAAGCTCATTGGGCAACAGGTATTGAGACGTCAGTGTCTGAACTTCACGTGTGCGCAAGGCCTGGGAGAGCTGTTGCATGGCCTGCGTCGCGAGTTGCGTGGAAAGCAGATGCTTGATGTTCTTCCCAACGAGGTTCGCTTCCGGCACCACAAAGGGGTTGTCCTTGCCGGTATGAAATTCCAAAACAGTTCCGTCTTTGCGCAACCGGAACAGGAGGTCGGGAACGATAGCCAACAGCGCCTTGGTGTGCGCTGCCGTCCGCGCCAGAGTTTCATGCACCACCTTCGCTTCGGTTACGTCCTCCGCGATCCCAAGAATACGCTGCACGTTTCCCGCTGCGTCTCGAATCGGAAACATCCGGTCGCGAATCCATCGGGCCTCGCCGTCAGGACCGGCCACTTGGTAGGTTTGCTCTCGCTGCGCTGTATCCGACAGGACGGTCGTCCGCCCGGAACGTTTGAAAGAATCCGCCCATTCCGTCGGTGACGAATAAGAACCTTCGCGTGTGCGCGCCCAGACTTCCTCGTAACCGGGGCTGACGTAAATCAACTCATTGGTTTGCGGATCGCTTATCCAAAGAAATTTTCCGGTGCGCTCGCTGAGATTACGAAACCGCTCTTCCGTTTCGCGCAATAATTCTTCGGCGTGCAAACGCTTGGCGGTCTCGACATCCAAACGTTCGACGGCCTCGGCCAAAGTGGCCGGCGCGCTGGGAATCGACGGCGCGGGAGCATGGAACTCCGCGGCTCTTTGCGGGAGCGCGCTCGAATCCTCTACGTTGGTGAAGTCGTTCGTCATACGTGACCGATTAGGAGTGCGGAGAACAGTTTCTGTGCCACGGACATTGCCGTTTGCGATTGCCCCGTCCAACCGAGGTTGTCCCGGCGAACATGAACGCATTTAGGCCCGTTCAGGGATGGTTCATCATGCGTTGTGTGATTTTGCGACGCTGCGAAAAATCTGGAAAGACTTGGGGCACGGAGCTTTTTCCATCTGTTGTCTCAAAGTTGGAGTACGTGGGCACACTGTGGAAAAATTCGTCATCCACGTCTGGACGGCGACATGTGAATGAAATTCAGCGCTCAGCCCGCTTTTGGGACGAACTCCTGATTCCGCCAAGTCAAAATGCAACAGCCCGCGCTGGCCGACGACGATCAACCGTTTCGCTACTGCGCCCGGTTCTCGGAATTGAACAAACGCCGGTGCGTCGCCATCGCGTAGCGGTCGGTCATGCCCGCGAGATAATCGCAGACGGCGCGATGCCAGCCGGACTTGCGCCCTCGTTTGCGCGTCTGCTCCCCGAGTTCCGCGCGATGCTTCAAGTAATGTTCAAAGAGGTCTCGCAGCATCCGCACCGCACGTACGTTTGGATCGTGAACCTGCGGATTGTAATAAAGGTTTTGGTAAAGATATTTGCGCAGCTCAAGATTGAGCTTGCGGCGCTCCGGGCTGTAACGGACCAGCGGACGCGATTGCACACGCACGTCATCCGCTTGTTGAACTCGCGTTTCGGCCAACTGCATTTCCGTCGTCTCAACCACATCCTTCACTTGAGAATCGATCAGGCATCGAATGATAAAGTAGCGTCGGCACTCATCGGGCAGGACACCATGTTCCTTCCGAACCCGCCGATCGGCGCGGCCCCAAACGGTCACATCGCGCCGAAGCTGTGCTTCGGACAACATCCCGCTATCCAGCCCGTCGTCGAGATCGTGGCTGTAGTAGGCGATTTCGTCGGAGAGATTCGCGACCTGCGCTTCCAGCGACGAGCAATTCGCCTTCAGCCCTTCCGCGCGCGCGGGATGATCCTCGCCAAAGGAATGCTTCACCAACCCTTCGCGCACCTCCCACGTCAGGTTCAGTCCGGGAAAGCCGGGATACTTTTGCTCGAGTTCCTCGACGATGCGCAGACTCTGACGGTTGTGCTCGAAACCGCCATGACCACGCATGAGCTTGTTCAAGGCTTCTTCGCCGTTGTGGCCGAAGGGCGAGTGTCCCAGATCATGGGCCAGAGCAATCGTCTCCGTGAGATCCTCGTTAATCCGAAGCGCGCGCGCGATGTTCCGTGAAATGCCGGCGACCTCAATCGTATGGGTCAGCCGCGTGCGCAAATGATCGCCGCTGCCGTTGAGGAAAACCTGGGTCTTGTATTCGAGCCGGCGGAAAGCTCGCGAATGGATCACACGGTCCCGGTCCCGCTGATACTGGGTGCGCCATTCCGGCGGCTCTTCCTGGAACTTCCGCCCGCGCGTCGCATCGCTGAATTGAGCGTAAGGCGCAAGGAATTGTCGCTCGCGGGTCTCCAGGTCAAGTCGCGTGACGGGCATCGTGGGACTTAACTCCCCAGCAATGTCTGCACGGACACGCCGCGCAATTCAAACAGCCGCCGAATCGCGTCCTCAATCAGGTTGTTCGGGCACGATGCACCGGCGGTAATGCCCACCATGATGCTTCCGGAAGGCAGCCAATCGCGCGTCTCCACTTCTTCCTGTTTTTCCACGTTGTAGTGAACGATGGCGTGCTCGGAAACCATCTTCGCCGCGTTCTTGATGAAATACGTCGGGAGCAACGCCTCGCCCATTTCCGCGAGGTGCGAAGTGTTCGAGGAATTGTAACCGCCGATGACAAGCAGCAAATTCATCGGTTCCTTCAACAGCTTTTGCAATGCATCCTGCCGATCCTGCGTCGCTCCGCAAATTGTATCGAAGAATCGGAAGTGCTGATCGATCACTTCCGCTCCGAAACGCTCGATCATCGCTGCCTTCAAACGCCGCTGCACTTCCTCGGTCTCGCCGCGCAGCATCGTGGTCTGATTCGCCACGCCAATGGCCTTGAGATGCACATCGGGATCGAATCCCGGCGAGTACGCGCCTTTGAACTTCGCCAGAAATTCGTCCTTGGCTCCACCCTTGACGATGTAATCGCAGACGTAATCCGCCTCCGCGAGCGTATAGACCACGAGATAATGCCCGGTGCCGTAAGCGGTCGCCTGCGACGTGGTCGCTTTCGTTTCTTCGTGCTTCGCTTTGCCGTGAATGATGCTCGTGACCGATTCCTTGGAGTATTGCCGCACGCGTTTCCAAACGCTCATCACGTCGCCGCACGTGGTGTCCACGAGGATGCACCCCTTCTCTTCCAGTTTGCGCCGCGTGGCCACTTCGGTTCCGAAAGCGGGAATGATGACCACGTCCTCGTTTTGCAATTGTGCGATTTCCTCATCGGTCGGTTTATTGGAAATCGTCTTGATGCCCAGATTGCGGATCTGGTCGTTGACCTCGGGATTGTGGATAATTTCGCCGAGGAGAAAAATGGGCTTCTCGATGGGGAATGACTTGCGGGCCGCGTAAGCCAAATCAATCGCGCGCTCGACGCCGTAGCAAAAGCCGAATTCCTTCGCCAACTTTACGGTGAGCCCCTGCGCGGAAATGACATTGCCGTGCGCGCGGATGCGTTCGACCACCTCGCTGCGATAGTGCGAGATGACCTGAGCCTGCACTGCCTCCATGATGTCTGGTCGGCGCAGATTGATTTTCTTGGGCGCTGCTGGCGCGGGTAGCGACATAGGCGCGAAATGTACCACGGGTGCAACATGCGTCTAGCCCGCATTTGGCACGAGCATCACGGGATACATCTGAACACTGTTCTTAAACCAATCCCGCCTCAATCGGGCCGGTCGGAAAATGCTCCCTCACCGCAAGTCCGCAAAGGATCCAAAGCCGCAAGATTTCTTATGCCTTGGCGTCCTTTACGGACTTCGCGTGAGGCTTTCGGAACGCGCTCCGCTGTCCACCTGCAAGAACAGGGTCAAGATGCGCCTGTTCCGGACGCGTTCTACAAGTCAAAAGCCAACACAACAACCACGCGCCGCTCGCCGTTAATCAGTTGCTTCATCGCAGTGAGTCTAGTAAATCTTTGGGCCTATGAAATTTCTCCAATCGGGTCTGTGGTTGTGCATTGCCGCCATCGGCGTCAGTCCGATTTGCGCGCAGCAAACGCTCACGCCTGAACAGCAGAGACAAGCGGCCGAGGCCTTGCGCAAGGCGCTCGAACAATCTCCGGTCGCTGCGCCCGCGGAAACCAGGCCTGCTCCGCCGGTTGAAACGCCGTCGGTCACACCGTCCCAACCTCAACCCACCCTTGATCCCAAGACCGCCGAGAAAGTGCGCAAGGAAGCCGAAGCGAAAGCCAAGGCCGACGCCAAGGCCAAAGCCGCCGTGGAAAAAGAGCGCCTCGCCGCGGAAGAAAAGCGGATGACCGAGCAACGAAAACAATTTGATGCCCAACGCCGCGCGGAGGAGAAACGCCTCAAGGAAGAAATGAAGGCGGCGAGGTTCAAAGCAGAAGCCGAAGCTCTGGGCCGTTCGAACGCGGAGAAACAACGCCGGTTCGAGGGAGACCAAGGAGCGATGCAGGCCCGGGCCGAAGCGCAGGCGCGGCGTGAAGCGGAGTTACGCGCGCAGCAAGGCACGCCGTCGAGCGCGCCGGCCAGCCTCGCAGCGCCCGCAGCACAGAATCTTTCACCCGGACAAGATGCTGCCACTCGTGAAGCGCTTCGCCGCGCGTTGGAACAAACACCGGGTTCCACTCCGGCGCCGGTGACCCCTCAAACTCCGCCGCCCGCGGAACCGGCGCCGGCTGTTCCATCAGCAAAGGCCAAAGCGGCCGAAGACATCCGCCGCCTGGACGAAGAAGCGAAAGCGGCCAAAATCCGCGCCAAAGCCGCCGAAGAAGCCCAAGCACGGGCTGAAGCGGATGCGAAGGAAAAAGCAAAATCGGACGCCAAGCGTCTCTCCGAGGAACGCAAAATTGCTGAAGAACGCGCTAGAATGGAAGCCGCCGCCCGAAAGCGCGTGGAAGCAGAGGCCAAGGCGCAGGGAAAATCGAGTGCGCCCGCCGTGATTCCGCCGGTCGAAGGCCAGGCAATATCCTCGGCCTCGTTGACTCGAGGTAGCGACGCGGCAGCTCGCGAAGCGCTCCGTCGCAAATTGGATGAGATGGAACTGGGAGGGCCTGCTGCCGTCACTGCCAGGCCGACGGTTCCCGCCACCCCTGCGGCCCCAATCACGTCTGTCGCTCCGGCAGTTCCTGCGGCCCCGGCAGCAATTTTGCGTGAATTTCTTTTTGGCCACTCCTAACACTTACGTCACTCCAAAGGGCCAAAAAGAAATTCACGCTGCGCTGGACGCCGAAGAAAAACGCATGGCCAGGATGGGCAGCACTCCCGGCGCTCCGGTGACGCAGCAACTACCGACGGTGGAAACAAAATTTCCGGCGTCCAAGTCACAGCGTCTAGTGGACCTGCTCCAAAAATATCGCAGCGATCAACTCACTCCCGCGGAGTACCACAGCCAGCGCGCGAAGATTCTGGCGGAATAAACTTTTGCGCCTTTGAGAAACCCGCCGATGAACTCGGCGGGTTTTATTTTGCAGCGCTCGCCACAATGGCCGGCGTATTCACCGATGCCGTTCTCGCAATCCATTGCACCACGCGGCGCATGATTTTCGATGCGAGCAGAATGCTGATGTGGCCGTGTTGAAACCACCATGTCTCCGGCTGCCACGCCGCCACCAGTTCAGTGATCGTTTCGCGCGGGGCAAACAAATCCAGTTCCGGCGCCACCACCAGCATTCGATCCGATGAAAGCCGCGCCGTGTGCGCGACCAAATTGAGAAGATGAAATTCTTCGCCCACGCCGCGCAAGTCATCACGAATGGCGTTACAGAAGGGAAGGTCTTGCAGCGCGCGATCCATTCGCATCACCGGCGTGAGCATCACCGCGAGATCAATCTCGGACTGGTGAGCTGCCATCAGTCCGGCCAGCCACGCGCCAAGGGACACGCCCCAAACGCCCACGCACGGCGAGCCTTGCGCGCGCAACCAAAGAGCCATCGCTCGCGTGTCCGCCAGCGCCTGATGCGTGGCCTGCATCACGTGCAAAAGATTGCCGGACAGAAAGTTTTTGATTTCGCCGGGCGCCAAGGGCCGCCGGGCACCGTGAAAAGGAAGCTCGAACATGAATGCGTTCACTCCCGCGCGAGCGAGCAGTTGCGCCCAGAACGGGAAGAGCCAGCGGTATTGCAACTCCGCGTTCCAGCCATGCAACAAAATGATCGAAGGCCGTTCCTGCCAGTTTTTCTGCGCCGGCTCGAAACGGCCCGGCACCACGTTGCTGTTCGCGGCGGAGGATGGCGCGGGCGAAGCGAAGACAAACTCGTTTTTGCGTGTAAACTCGACGGCGGCGGGATCGACATGAGGAGTGAAGAAATCGGCGCGTCGCAAAAACTCAGATGCTTCTTCGATGCGTGCGAGCCCATCAGGACTCGGCAGCACGGAACCGCAAGCCGAACGAATCGCGAGCCGGTCGAGTGGTTGAGCGATGAAACGCCACATGCGCGGCGAAATTACGGTGTGTCGCGCGCGGTGACAAACTTTCGACGCGCTGACTGCCTACGCACTTTCGCGTTCCGCGAACTCAAAGCTCACCTTGCCTTTGCCTTCGAGCACGAGATACGCGTTGAAAGGCTTTCCGGTGCGCGAGATGAAATTCTCCAGCAGATCGGTCTTGCCGTCCTTGAGCAGCTTCTGCAATTGCGCCAGGTCGATCGGGCGGCCCGTCTTCACTTTCTCCACCTTGAACGTGCATCGCTTGGTTTCGCGCTGTGAGTTCTCGCAGAGATAACTGTCCGGCCCCTCGAAAATTTTGCCGCCGCACTTGGGGCACTTGCCCAGCGGCTCCTTGCCGGTGAAATCAAGCTTCACCGCCGGCTCCTTGCTCTTCTCGGGAAACTTCCGCACGCGCGGCGGAAAATCGAAGCTGACTTTGCCGTCCTTGTAGATGAGGAGCGCCTCGAATTTGCGGTTCGTCTTGTTCGACACGAAGCCCTTCAGCAAGTCGGTCTTGCCCTCGGTGAGCAGCTTCACGATCTGCGCCGGTTCGATGGGTTGCTGCAAAATAATTGCCCCGGTTTTGAAGTCGCAGGTCTTGGCCGGTCCAGTCGCCTTCTCGCAGATGTAATTCATCCCGTTCTCGAAAACACGTGCGCCGCATTTCGGACATTTGCCGAGCGGTACCTTCCCGGTGAAATCCACCGGGGCCGTCGGCGCTCCATCAGCGCCCTCCTCCTCGTTGCCGAACTCGAACTTCACCTCGTTCGCCGGCGAAAGCTTGACCACGGCAGCAAAGGGAAAACCCTTCTTGCTGCGGAAACCCTGGAGCGGCCCAATCGTCTTCTCGACGATCAATTGCTGCACTTCCTCCGGCTCAAACATGCGACCGCCCAAAACTTTCCGCACGTAGAAGTCGCAGCTCTTGCACTTGAACTCGCGGAACTTCTCGTGGATTTCGTCCCCGCACTTCGGACAGCGTACCATGAGCACGCCGAAGTCGCCGGGAATTGTGTCCTTGTCGTAGAGCTTGGCCTTGCGGACGATCTCCTCAGTGAAGCGGCGGATCTCCGTCATGAACTGGTCGCGCGGCAACTGCCCGCGCTCCATCTTCTTCAACTGAAACTCCCAGTCGCCCGTCATCTCCGGCTGGCGGAGTTCGTTCACGCCGAGTCCGTCGAGCAGTTGCATGAGCGAGAACGCCTTGGCCGTCGCGACCAGATCACGCCCGTTGCGGTGCAAATAATCCTCCAAGATCAACCCTTCGATGATGGCTGCGCGCGTGGCTGGCGTGCCGAGTCCGCGCTCACTCATCGCCTCGCGCAATTCGTCGTCATCGACGAGCTTGCCCGCGCTTTCCATGGCACCGAGCAGCGTTGCTTCCGAATAGCGCGCCGGCGGCTTGGTCGCGATCTTCTTTACCTCCACGTCGGTCGTCTGCACGTTCTCGCTGGTCTGCACAGGCGCGAGTGTCGGTTGCTCGCCGTCGGCCTGCACTTCCTTGCCGTACACTTCCAGCCAGCCGGCTTTCACCAAAACTTTGCCCATGCTCTTGAACGGCTCGCTCTCGACACGCGTGATGCGCACCGTCTCCAGAAACTCCGCCGCCGGATAAAACACCGCGAGGAAGCGCTTGGTCACCATGTCGAACAGCTTCTGCTCCGGCTCGCTCAAGCCCTTCGGCAACGCGCCCGTGGGAATGATGGCAAAGTGATCGCTGATCTTCGCGTTGTTGAAGATGCGCTTGTTCGGATGCACCCAACCGCTGATGAGAATCTTTTCCGCGAACGAGCTGTAGCCCGCGAGATCGCGCAGCGAGTCGAGCGTTGTCTTGACCGTGGGGATGTAGTCCTCCGGCAGCGCGCGCGCATCCGTTCTCGGATAGGTGAGCACCTTGTGCTTTTCGTAAAGCGCCTGCGCGAGTCCGAGCGTGTTCTTGGCGCTGAAGCCAAAGCGCCCGTTCGCCTCACGCTGCAAAGTCGTGAGATCGTAGAGCAAATGCGGCATCTGCGTCGTGGGCTTGCTCTCCTCGGTGACAATGCCGGGCTTGCCGAGGCATTTGTCGCGGATGGTCTGCGCCTTCGCCTCGTCCCAGAGCCGCTCAGGTTTCAGTTCCGCGTCGCCGTCTTTCGCGTCGGCGCGTTTGAACTTCTCGTCGAACCACCGGCCCGGATAAGTCCCCGCCTGCGCTGCGAACATGCCAAGCACTTCCCAGTAGTCGCGCGACACAAACTTCCGAATCTTCGCCTCGCGATCCACGACGATGGCGAGCGTCGGCGTTTGCACGCGGCCCACGGTCGTCTTGTAGAAGCCGCCGGCCTTCGAGTTGAAGGCCGTCATGGCGCGCGTGCCGTTGATGCCCACGAGCCAGTCCGACTCGGCGCGCGACTTCGAGGCGTCGGAGAGCGGTTGCATCGACTCGTCGCTGCGGAGCTTTTGGAAGCCCTCGCGAATCGCCCCCGCGGTCATCGATTGCAGCCAGAGCCGCTGAATGGGCTGCTTCGCTTTCGTGTAAGCGACGATGTTGCGGAAAATCAGTTCGCCTTCGCGCCCGGCGTCGCAAGCGTTGACCACGGAATCAATGTCCTTCCGCTTGAGCAGTTTCTGCAAAACTTTCAGCCGGCTGGCGCTGCGCTCAATGGGCTGAAGCCCGAAGTATGGCGGCATGTGCGGCAGATGCGTGAACGTCCAGCGCCCCTTCTTCACTTCGAATTCCTCCGGGACAATCAGCTCCAGCAAATGGCCCACGGCAGACGAGATCACGGCGTTCTCGCTTTCGAAGAACTCCTTGCTGGCGTCCTGCTTGAACCCACCGAGCGCCTTGGCGATATCCGCGGCGACGGAGGGTTTTTCGGCTATGATTAGCGCTTTACCCATGTGAACTGCTGCCGGTTGAATGCCGCAACGTAAAGGTGTGGGCACTGGAAGCGCAAGCTACCTGCAACTTGCAACCTCCTGGCAATTTCGTAAATGCGGCGGAACTTGGCGGAAACTTAAACTCAAGTCAACGGCTGCGCCGCGGATCGAGAAGAATCACCTTGGCGCTGCGGGGCCATAGTGAACGGGTTCGATATTGCGCGCCGGGCATTTCGAGACGGACGGGATCCAGCGAAATAGTCGCCGTAAAGGAGCGCGGGCCGTCATGAATCCCATTGTCGGGTATCAGCCAGGTGGAGGTGGCGCGCGAGGCGCCGGCGGGAATGGTGACGCCTCCTTGCGCAAGGGCAGTCGTGCCGGAATGAAAGTTCAAATACACTGTCGTTTCATTGGTGCGCCCTCCCCTTCGATGAACGGTGAACCGGAAAGAACGGGGCGCACCCGTGATGGGTTCATTTCTTTCGCGAACAAAATGCGGCGCGGTCACGAAGACGACTGGGAACCTTCGGTAGCCTCGCGGAACCGAACCGGCAGCCGCTGTCCATTGCGCGGTAGTATCCACATAGCCGCTGATGGTGGTGCTGCCAAGGGTGGTGAGCAACTGGTTCGGGTTTTCTTCTGCATGAATTTGAAAACCTGACAGCGCAACAAGGCACATAACCAAAAAGCCAGTGAAAG
>Ga0193753_10001831_pt1 | contig 17570 bp, 16 predicted proteins | sample H1c2metaG_FD_144925 | JGI IMG/M metagenome (GOLD analysis project Ga0193753, IMG submission 144925) | Soil microbial communities from a riparian zone of the East river system, Colorado, United States - H1c2 | ecosystem: Environmental > Terrestrial > Soil > Riparian zone | place: USA: East...
CGCTGAGCAGGCCGGTGTCCTCCAGGTCGGCCAGGATGTTGCGAATCGTGGCGGCACTGACGTCCAGCCCGGCATGCCGGGCCAGGGTCTGCGACCCGACCGGCTCGCCGTCGCGGATGTAGCGCGCGATCAGCGTGCGCAGCAGCTGCCGCGCACGCGGGTCCAGGGAATAATCGTCGGAGGAAGGTCGGGCCACGCAGGCGGTATAAGCCGGGCGGCAGGCGGACGCAAGTTTTGCGACGCGACTAACCCATGATGCGGGTGTCGAGGCACAATCCGCACCCATGCTTACTCATCTGGCCATCAAGGATTTCGCCGTCGTGCGCGCGGCCGAACTGGAATTCGGCCCGGGCCTGACCGTGATTTCCGGCGAAACCGGCGCGGGCAAGTCCCTGCTGGTCGACGCGCTGGGCTTCCTGTCCGGCCTGCGTGCCGACAGCGGCATGGTGCGGCACGGCGCCGAACGCGCCGAACTCAGCGCGCAGTTCGACCTGGCCGACGCCCTGCCCGCCCGCGACTGGCTGCACGAGCAGGAGCTCGACGACGGCGACGATTGCCAGCTGCGCCGCACCCTGCGCGCCGATGGCGGATCCAAAGCCTGGATCAACGGCCGCCCGGCGACGCTGGCGCAACTGGGCGAACTGGCCGGCCTGCTGGTGGAGATCCATGGCCAGCACGAGCACCAGGCGCTGCTGTCCAAGACCAGCCAGCTGGCGCTGCTGGACGGCTTCGGCGGCCACGACACCGCACTGGCGGCGGTCGCGGCGGCGGCGGCGCGGTGGAACACGCTGCTGCGCGAGCGCGAGGCGCTGTCCAGGCAGGGCGATGTCTCCGAACGCATCGCCTACCTCGAACACCAGCTCGGCGAGCTGCAGCGCGAATCGCTGGAACCCGATGCCATCGCCGAGCTCGGCGCCACGCACCGGCGCCATGCGCACGCGGCGGCATTGATCGCGGCTTGCGACGCCGCCTTCGTGCGGCTGGCCGGAGACGAGGCGCCGTCGATGACCCGGCAGCTGCAACAGACCCGCACCGAACTGGCGCGGGTGGTCGAGCACGAACCGCGGCTGGCCGACATCGATGCCTTGCTCGACGCGGCCACGATCCAGCTCGATGAGGCGATCGCGCTGATCGAGCGCATCCGCGAAGACCTGGACCTGGACCCTTCGCAATTCGAAGACATGGAACAGCGGCTCGGCCGCATCCACGACCTTGCCCGCAAGCACCGCGTCGCCCCCGAGCAACTGGCCGCGCAACGCGATGCCCTGGCGCTCGAACTGGAATCCCTGCGCACTGCCGGCCAGCGCGTGGCGACGCTCGATGGCGAGATCGATGCGGCGCGCAAGCAATGGCAGGCGGCTGCCGGCAAGCTCACCGAAGCCCGGCGCAAGACGGCGAAGACGCTGTCCAAGTCCACCACCGCGCTGATCGGCGAGCTGGGCATGGGCGGCGGCAAGTTCGAGGTCGCGCTGGAAGCCAATGCTGCCGAGCGGCCCGATGCCAACGGCGCCGAACGCATCGAATTCCTGGTTTCGGCCAATGCCGGACAGCCGCCGCGCGCGCTGCGCAAGGTCGCCTCCGGCGGCGAGCTGTCGCGCATCTCGCTGGCGATCGAAGTGGCCGCGCTGGGCGGAGACCTGGTGCCGACGATGGTGTTCGACGAAGTCGACTCCGGCATCGGCGGCGCGATCGCGGAGATCGTCGGCCAGAAATTGCGTGCGCTCGGCGAAAAGCGCCAGGCCTTGTGCGTGACGCACCTGCCGCAGGTCGCAGCGCAGGGCCATGCGCACTACCGCGTCAGCAAGGCCGCCAGCGATGGCGTCACCCAGAGCGCGGTCGAGAAGCTCGATGCCGGTGCGCGCACGGAGGAACTGGCGCGGATGCTGGGCGGTGTGGAGGTCAGCAAGGAAGCGCGTGCCGCCGCCAAGCGTTTGCTGAGCAACGCAGGCTAGGCTGGTCTTTGTGTAGAGCGGAGCTTGCTCCGCTGCCTTCGATCTTGGCAGGTGCGAATTCATTCGCACGCTCTGATTCAGCCGTCGAAGCGCGCGAATGAATTGGCATTTGCCAGGAGCAGCGGAGCAAGCTCCGCTCTACAAAGCAGGGTCAGCGCTTCTTGCGGACGTAGAGCACCAGCGAGTGCTCTTCCAGCAGGTAGCCGTGCCTGGCCGCGATCTCTTGCTGCAGTTTCTCGATCTCCGGGCTTTCGAACTCGATGATCTTGCCGGTATCGATATCCACCATGTGGTCGTGATGGCCGCCGCGGTCGAGTTCGTACACCGCGTGCCCGCCCTCGAAGTTGTGCTTCAGCACCAGGCCGGCGGCCTCGAACTGGGTCAGCACGCGGTACACCGTGGCCAGGCCGATTTCCTCGCCCTCTTCCAGCAGGTGCCGATAGATGTCCTCGGCGGTCATGTGCCGGGGCCGGGTCTGTTCCAGCAGCTCCAGGATCCGCATCCGCGGATGCGTGACCTTGAGGCCGACCTTGCGTAGATCTTGCGATTCCATCAGCACTCCGTGCGCGATAACCAAGGATGAACGCATTGGCGGGCGCGGGCGGGGCCGCGTGGCTTCGGTGTATTATCGCCGCATTCCGTCCCGCCGCGAACCCTGAATGCGCAAGCCGATCCTTCTCGCCCTAGTCGTCGCCCTCGCCGCCATGACCGCCGGCTGCGGCATCCTGTACCGGCAGCCCATCTATCAGGGCAACCTGCTCGAAAAGACGGCGATCGACCAGTTGCAGGCCGGCATGAGCAAGCAGCAGGTCGCAGCGCTGCTGGGTTCGCCGTCGATTGCCGATCCGTTCCACCACGACCGCTGGGACTACACCACCACCCAGCGCATCGGCCGCACCGGCAAGACCGAGATCAAGAACTTCACGCTGCAGTTCCAGGACGATGCCCTGACCAAGTGGGATGGCGACTATTTCGCCGAGCAGGACGAAGAACTCGCCAAGCTCGCCCCGAAGCAGTTCGGCTACAACCTGAAGAAAGACGACAAGAAGAAGGGCCGTTGAACACCGCCTTCCCGGCTACGGGCCGGTAGTGCCTTTGCGCGCCCGGTCGCGGCGCGCCTGCTTGGGATCGGCCTGCAACGGCCGCAACAGTTCGACGCGATCGCCCTCGCCCAGCACGGTATCGGGCTGGACGCGCTGGCCGAACACCGCATAGCCGCTGACCGCGGCGACATCGTCCCAGCCCGCAGCCGTCACCGCATCCGCCACGCAGGCGCCTGCCGGCACTTCCACCGCCACCGTTTCGGCGCGTCGCGGCCATGCCAGCACCACCTCGATCTTCATAGCCGGCTCGTCATGGGCGTTATCAGCTGCGATCCGCGGTGCGGACGAAATCGTCGACCATGCGGTCGGCCAGCCCCTGCAGGCCGAGCGTCAACGCCGGGGCCAGCAGCCTGGAGACCGCTTCGAACGACAGCGTCAGCAACACCTTGCAGGCGCACTCGTCGAGCGCATGGAACTCCCAACGCCCGCTCAGCGCCTTGAACGGCCCCTCGCGCAAGGTCATGTCGATGTGATGCGGCGGCGACAGCGCGTTCTCGGTGACGAACCAGGTGCGGAAACTGCCCAGCCTCAGATCCAGCCGGGCCACCACATGGCGTTCGTCGGCTTCCAGCACCTGCGCCGATTCGCACCAGTCGAAACGGCGCGGATAGGCGTCGATATCGTTGACCAGCGCGAACATGCGCGCGGCGGAATGTTCGACCAGGGCGGTGCGGCGGATGGTGGGCATGGCGGGAAATTAGCGCGCCAGGCCCCCATCGGGGACAATGGACACGATGAGCAAGACTTCCAGCAAGAAGGCCGGCAAGGATAAGGCAAACGGCGGCGGAACGATCGCGTTGAACAAGCGCGCGCGCCACGACTACCACCTGGAGGAGCGTTTCGAGGCCGGCCTGGCGCTGCAGGGCTGGGAGCTGAAGGCGATCCGTGCCGGCCGCGCCAATATCGTCGAAAGCTACGCGGTGATCCGCGAGGGCGAGCTGTACCTGTTCGGCGCGCAGATGACGCCGCTGATCTCGGCCTCCAGCCATGTCGTGGCCGATGCCCACCGCACCCGCAAGCTGCTGCTGCACCGGCGCGAGATCGACCAGCTGATCGGCCGGGTGCAGCGCGACGGCTACACGCTGGTGCCGACCGCGCTGTACTGGAAAGGCAACAAGGTCAAGGCCGAACTCGCGCTGGCCAAGGGCAAGCAGTCGCACGACAAGCGCGAGTCCGCCAAGGAGCGCGATTGGGCGCGCGACAAGCAGCGGCTGATGCGGCGGCACAACAAGGACGCCTGACCGTCAGCCCTCGCCCGTGTCGGGACCTTTGCCGCCACCCGGATCCCCACCCTCGCCCGGCAGCGTGAACTTGAACGTGGCGCCCTCGCCCGGTTTGCCATCGGCCTGGATCGTGCCGCCATGGCGCTCGACGATGCGCTTGACCGAGGCCAGGCCGATGCCGTGGCCGCTGAATTGCTGCTGGCTGTGCAGCCGCTGGAACGGACGGAACAACTTGCCTACGTAATCGGCTTCGAAACCCGCGCCGTTGTCGCGCACCACGAACGTCGTGCTGCCGTCCTGCGCGGATTCGCGGAAGAACTCGATGCGCGGCCGTGCGCTGTGGCGGCTGAATTTCCAGGCATTGCCGAGCAGGTTGTCGAGCAGGTTGCGCACCAGCGTGCGGTCGCCGGTCGCGCTCAGGCCGGGCTGGATGGCCACATCGACTTCGTGGCCGGGGTCGGCGGCTTGCAATTCGGCTACGGCGTCGGCGGCCAGCTGGCTCAGGTCGAGCGGTACCGGATCGAGCTGGCCGCGGCTCAACCGCGACATCTTCAGCAGCGCTTCTATCAGCTCGCCCATGCGCTGGGTGGCGTTGCGCACGCGTCCCAGGTAATCGCGGCCGGGCTCGTCGAGCACCGCCTGGTAACGCTCGGTGAGCAGGCGGCTGAAACCTTCGATCGAGCGCAGCGGCGCGCGCAGATCGTGCGATACGCTGTAAGCGAAGGATTCCAGCTCGTTATTGGCCGCGCTCAGGTCGCGCGTGCGTTGCGCGACGCGGGTTTCCAGCGTGCGGTTGAGCGCGCGCACCTGCGCCTCGGCGCGCAGGCGATCGCTGACGTCTTCCACCTGCACCAGCCGGGCGATGTCCTGTCCCACATTGCCCGGCACCGGCGCATAAGTAAGTTGCGCATAGCGCAGCTCGCCGTCGCCGCGCCGCAACTGCCGGGTGGTGCGGAATACGCCTTCCGCCACGGCCTCCATCTCGGTGGTGCGGACCGGGTCGGTGGTGTCGTCGAACAGCGACGAGAACGGCACGCCGGCCAGGGCCTCCGGATCGCGGCCGACGATGGCCCCGAGCGCCGGGTTGGCTTCGACCACGCGCCCCTGGTGGTCCAGCAGGGCCTTGCCGATCGCCGAATACACCATCGCCATGCGGAAGCGCTGCTCGCTGCGCCGGTAGTCCTCGGTCAGCTGCGTGGCGATCTGGCGCGCACGGTTCTCGGTCCGCGCCAGCAGCATTACCAGCCAGAACAGCAGCAGCGACGACAGCAGCCCGATCGCCAGGGTCGTACGCAGCCTGGCAAGGCCGGGACTGACCGCTTCCGCGGCTCCGGAATGGAAATCCATGCGCCAGCGGCGGCCCAAGGTATCGATGGGCAGGCTGTAACTGAAAGCGGACAGCTGCTCCTTGCCGAAGTTCGGGTCGGAGTAAAGCAATTGCTGCTTTTCTCCGGTGACATCGTAGATCCGCAGTGCGAGACCGTCGTAGCGGTCGCGGTACGGCAATGCGGCGTCCACGAATACCGTGGCGTGGAACGGAATATAGACCCAGCCCTGCAGCGACTGGCGGCGCGCATCCACCGTGGCCGGAGCATCGCCCAGCCGGTAGATCGGCGAGTACAGCAGCAGTCCCGTCTGGGGACCCGTGCCGTACCTGTCCTGCTGCAGGTTCACCGGTCCGCTCAGGCGCGGTTTGCCGCTGTCGCGCGCGGCGACCATGGCGGTTTGCCGCACCGGTTCGGAAAACATGTCGTAACCGATGATGCTGCGGTTCTCCAGCGTCATCGGCGCCAGATACAGCACCGGCCCGTAATAGGCGCGGACGCCGGCCGGCTGTATGCGCAGCAGGCCGTAGCCGGCATCGCGGCTTTCGATCTGCAGCGCGCGCAGCCCCTCCGGCGTAACATAGGGCGCAAAGCCCAGGCCGATGATCGCCGGAAACCGCTGCTCGATATTCAACCCATCGACATACGACCGCCATTGCTGCGGCGTCGGCCGCACGCTGGCGAAGAGCGCGGCGCTGCCGCCCAGCGCAAGCTCGTAGTTGATCATCCGCTGCTGTATGAGCGCGGCGATTTCGTGCGTCTCGGCGACGAATTCCGCTTCGGCGGCGCTCAATTCCCGCTCGTAGGCATTGCGCCAGAACAGAATCACCGACACCACCGAACCGATCAGCACCGCCAGCGCCAGCAGATAGCCCCGGAAAGGCGTGACCGGAACATGCCTGCCGTATTCGGCCGCGCGCGGGGACGAGGGTTGGGGGCTTTCGGCGCTCATCCGGCAAGCATAGCCGCCCTCGAAGCCCGTGAACCTCGCCTGTGGGCCGGCGCCCCGCGCCCTTGAGCTGGGACCGGCACGCCCTATACTGGCCGGGTCGGCGACATCGACATTCCCGGGGGTGCACTGGCTTCGACGGGGGTCGCGAAATCGCTTGGCGCATGCCGAGGGGGTAGCTTTCCTCGTTAATCCAGCTGCAAAACTCTAGTTGCCAACGACGACAACTACGCTCTCGCCGCTTAAGGCGTAAGCCCCGAACCCACTTGTGTCCGTGCTCGTGGATGTAGGGTCATCATCACGGAATCGATCGCGGCGGCGACCCGCCAACCGCGGTTCAACCTTAGCGGGTGTGTGTCGGGGTGTGCTTTGCACGCCGTGTTGCCCCGGGACGAGAACTAACGGAGTGCTAAGCATGTAGTGCCGGGGATGGAGTGCCTTCGGACGGGGGTTCGATTCCCCCCACCTCCACCATATGAGGGTCCAGGACGGACCCGTGAAAGGCCGGATATCCACGGGAAACCAAGGATTCCGGCCTTTTTGTTGCCCCGGAGAATCTGGCCGGTTGCATCGCAGGCTAGCGGAATTCGCAGCCTCCGAACTCGCTACCTCGCTCGTCGAAATGAGTACCCCATCGATTTTCCCGCTGTTGACTGAGACGATAACGCAGGCGTTAAAGGCGCTTAATTACCTCCAACCGGTGGCTGCAATTGGCAGCCGATTGATGTCAACCGAAATCACGCGATCGAAAATGACCTTTACCTACGCAAAGCTCAGCTAATGGCACGACTCCTCATTCGATGGACGATTAATCGTCTTCCCATTTTTGCGTATCACCATTAAACACCGGAGCGTTACTGGCAATTCCAGCCACCAACCGTGCGCCATGCTTGCAATCGGCTTTGTTCTTATAGCCCTCCGCGCTGTCCGCAATACGTTTTGCGTTAGCTGCAAAGAGCGTCCAACGGAACTCCCCGGCAGCATCCTTGTAGACAACAAATTGCTTGGGATGATCTGACATTTGGTTATCTCCTTGACCGTTTTGGCCAAGCTCAAACTAGCACCGCTTACTATGCGTTCGCGATGGAACAAGCTGTGGATAACAACTCTTTTCTACCAGTTCTTGGGTTTCAATGCCGGACAGGGGTGTCAATCCTAGCGCCAGCGCAATTTCTCGGATATCCACTGGATATACTGCCAATTGACCACCCGATTGCTTTCAATTCGATTTACAGCAAGGATCAATCGGGCTTCGGCCCGAAGCGTCTAAGAAAAAGACGCTTCGGCATATGAGCTTTCAACTCGAGAGTGAATCCCTCCAGAGATTCGATGGCTTGGCTCGCAGCTTCCGCAAAGAATTCAGCGTGAGTTGTTATTCGCTCCCACTGCTCTTCATCTGCTTCTTTCTCAAAACCAGAGAGCCACGATCCGTAGCTGTTGATACTTTCGATTAGTGAATACGCATAGGCGAAATCGCACGCCGCCTTTTCGCTGTACATGACCGCACGCGTCACCTCGCGGGTCATCGGCGCCATATGTGGGTTAATGAGAACTGGCCCACATACATGTGGCCGGTCACGCATTCCCGGCAAGTTCCTCTTCAATACATCCCGTACGCCACTAAGGTGATTGGTCGTTAGTTGTACCGCGTGCAGAAGTCCAGAAGCCGTCATGCGGCGAGTCTTTCTACGCTCACGGAGCCGCTCTATGGCATCCCATGTCGGAACGGCCAAAGCGATTATTACCGCTACCGATGTGGAGATCGCCGCCACGGCGTCCCAACCCCAAACCCACTGGTCAGCAACATGCTGCAATGCACCAGATTCAACAAGCATCTTCGCGCCCCAAAAATGCAAGATCAGTCGACGTTTAGATTAAGTAGCTAAAGTCGCATTGATAGCAGCATTCAACTTTGAAAAATTGTCTAATGTTTCTTCCGAGAACTTAATCGATTGATGGTTTCTAAGGAGCGTTTCGGATACCCGCCCATGGTCGTATGAGGTTCCAATTTTCACCTCGATTCGCTTAACGATTCGATCCCCTTTCGGAAGATCTTTAGCCGTCAACTTCTCTGAGAACGTGTCGTTATAGAGATTCAAATAGTCGCTCTCGCTAAAAAGATCTTCGATATCGGCATTGTTTGATTTGGTCGCGACGCTGATCATGATAAGACGCGTGTCTTTAAGTAACTTCTGCTTGACCATATTGGTCACGCGCTGCATACCCTGCGTGTCCGAATCGGCGACCACCGTAATATCCAGGTGGCGTCCGATTAAGCTGACAAAAGTTGGAATGTTCGCTGCGCCACCGGCAGGGAGAATCCTCCATCGCTCATTGAGTCCGTCGCGCCCCGAGGCAACGCACAGCGTGCTCATCACCGTGAGGTAAATGAAGTCTGATGTGCCTTCGACAACTAAATTATTCGGTCCGATAAACAAGCTCTGAGCAATGTCGTACCCTAATGCCGCCTGCAGCGGGAAGAGGCTGTCCTGGTCGGAGGCTAAAACATCATCACTAACTGTTGTCCCAACAGGCGGCCCCTGATCCTCGACAACACGCACCCGCTCCAATCGGCCTGGCTCGACCATGAACGGTGAGTGGGTTGTGTAAATAACAGGCGAAGAAGGCGACAGGCGTTCGTTGATGAAACGCAAAAAATCGCCTTGAGCTTTACCGTGCAGCGATAGAGCGGGCTCATCTAACAAAACGATGGTATCTGCCTTGCCTTCAAACTCGCTAAATGCAGCCAAAAAGGAAAAGAACCACTGAAACCCTGACGATCTTTGGCTGAAGTTATTCGAGTACCCGGTTCTAGAATCGCTCAGACGAATATCGAGATATCGCGCTATAGCCGTAGTCCCGTTGCCTTGCTGTTCATTGACTTTGTCGATATCAATCAAGACTTGCAGATTTGGATTCTGCTTCCAATACTCAAAGACCTGTCTTGTGAGATCAATTTGGACAGCTTCTAGCTCAGCTTTCCTGAGCTCATAATCCTCACTCTGAATCTGTTTTATATCCGTGCCGGCCAGACTGAGCAGTGCCCTCGCGGTTTGATTCGCAGTTCTACCAGGGCCCTCGTCAGTAGTACCTAATGCTTTTAGGTCAATTCGTCCTGGCAAAGTGCTGTATTGAGAGAACTTAAAAAACTTCGGCAGACGAACTTTAAGGATCTCTACAATCCTGCTCCAACCCTCCAGTCTTTTCGTAATCTTCCTGTCAATAAATAGCTGTTTTGCTGCTTTGATTTCCTCGGCTGTCGGCCCCTCTTCAGCTGCCTCCATTTCGTTCACAGCCTTATGCAGGCCGGCCAACTCTGAAATCTTATCGACTTTCGCTGCGACGCTTACAGGAAAGCTGTCGACGAACTCTGCGGCTATCGCTGCCTCGCTCCACTGAAAGGTCCAGACCGTTCCAGCTCCATATTTCTTTTCGAGTACTAACTCGCTATCGGTAATTACCCCATGTCCGAGTTCGTCGTTAACAGCGCGTATATCATCGTCGCCTAATTCGAACTTCGCCGTGATCGGTACACGGTCGCCCAATGCACCAGACTTACGATCCTGGGTGACAAGCCACCTCGGATACTGATCGTCAGCGTTAAACTTTTCGTCGTAGGCTGGGTTCAGCAAGTAGAGCGCTTCGATCAATCCAGATTTGCCGGCCTCGTTCTTGCCGACAAGGCATGTCACTGCTGAATCGACATTGATCTCACCGGAATCAACGATATTGCGGAATCTGGTCACGCGAAAAGATTTGAGCTTCATGCTGTGCTGTCCCCTGCAGCTCCTTGGAGAGCCGAATATGCACCCTCATAGAAGAACGGCCAAGGCTTGACGATACGGCCGGGGCAACTTTGGGGGCCACCTTTCCCCTGCGTGCGCCAGAAATGGCGCCGTAGCTAGCTATCCGAGGCAAATGTGATAGTCCCCACCCCACCATCTGAGGGTCCAGGACGGACCAAGAAAGGCCGGATATCCACGGGAAGCCAAGGATTCCGGCCTTTTTGTTGTCCGGAAGGATCTGGCCGGTTGCATCGCAGTCTAGCCGGATGTCGCTAGCACCCGCTCCGAACTCGCTATCCCGCTCATCGAAATGAGTACGCCATCTTTTTCACGATAAACGCGGCCACTACCGGCGTGGATTTTGATCCACGCCGGCACTCTGCTGTTTTGATCGACTACCAACGCACGCGCATACCCAGGTTCGGGAAGAACGGGGTCAGAGACACTTTCATGGATGTCTTGACCACATTCTTTTTTTACCCCCATCAACTTGAGGCGTAGGCTCGCCCCTCCTCACCGGCTTCCATTGAGGTTTTATCCATGATCGATGCGGGGTACATCACTCGCCTCGACGAGGCCTAGTTCACCCAAAAATTTCGCTGGGTGACTTTCCAGCCGCCTTTGTTTCTCAGGAAAAAATCGCTGTTCTTCTTGGGTGGATACAACATTAGGTCCACATAAGCGGCAGAATCATCGTAATACATTCTATTTACACCGATGTATTTTCCCCGATCTCCTGGCTGAAGCTCTGACGATCTAATTAGCACAAACCCGGCGCCTGCTTTCCCGCATGCCGACGCTTGCGGCGGCATGTCGTCCCAAACCAAAACCAATCTCTTGTTGGCTTCCAAATAGGAGCCCGCGTATTTTCGAAAGGCGCTGTCGTTCAAGACCGTCTGGAGGATTGCTATATGAGATGAATCGCAGTCTTTGCCCGCCTCATTGGGCGCGCTTCTAGCGCACCCCGTCCCAAAGGCAAGAAAGAGGAGAGCTATTGAAGAATACTTGCGACTATTTATATCGAATAACCCTGCCATAAACGTAGCTCTCATAGAATTCGCCCTCTTCCTCGGCATTCGATCTATCGTGATTCCAAAAATATTCGGTGAAGTGAATTAGTTCGTGCTCAACGAGCGCATCGAGTCCAAAACCAATGTCTTTCCCATTTTCGAAATCTTCAAAAAAACCAAGATTTACATTAAGAAAATCCTCGCCATCGTTTCCGTAAGAGCCTGCATCTCTCATCACTTTTGGATTAATAACGGGGCCGTCGCAGGGGTCCAGAAGCTTGTCTAGATCGGCCTTTCCAATGTTCGCTATTTTTTTGAAGCCGTCATATTTCCTGGCAGTCATTCTGCTCTTAATTGACTCGAGGTACCTGACAGTCTTCGGATAGAGCCTACGTGTCTGCGCGGAGAATCGAAGCAATCCCGTCGGATCCGTGAAGGAGACAGGATTTCCCTCGACATAGCCATATGTATTCGTGCCCCCAACCAGCCCAATTGGATCAGATTGGAGGTATCTACCAAGCCTCGGATCATAGTCGCGGAATCCGTTATGCCAGTTTCCCGTCTTGGCATCGTAGTACTGTCCCGGGAAGCCCAGGTTGAGCCCGCCGATGTTGTCCTGCGTCACCGTGCGGTCGAACGCATAGTTGCTGGCTCGCCACATCACGCTCTTGGCGCTATTGGTGGCGATCTCCGGTCGGCCTAACTGATCGTTGTGTAGGTAATACAACTGGCCACCGCGCACCAGGCCGATCGGATCAGCGCGATCGCCCGCGGCTTGTCGCGCGCACTAGGCCGATCGGATCAGCGCGATCGCCCGCGGCTTGTCGGTCGCCGGTCCGTAACCGTAGCTCAGGCCCATGCAGCCCATGCCGATGGCCGATACCTCGAGGTTACCGTTCCCGAGCGTTCGCTTTTGCATCGTTATGTCTCCGATGGAGAGGATGCAGACAAGTCTGAGCGGCGTGTCGGCCTTTGATTAGACAGGACAATTCGAATGGACTTATGCTTTCTGCTCATTAATCCGGGCGGGCGTTCCGATGGCGCGCGAGAACTACAACGACCTGCTCGCCTTCCTCGCGGTCACCCGGGAGCGCAGCTTCACCCGTGCCGCAGCGCAACTGGGCGTATCGCAGTCCGCCCTCAGCCATACCATCCATGCACTCGAAGAACGGCTCGGCCTGCGTCTGCTCACCCGCACCACGCGCAATGTTGCGCCCACTGAGGCAGGCGAGCGCCTGTTCCGCGAACTGGGACCGCACTTCCAGGATATCGATACCGCCTTGGCGGCACTGGGTGAACTGCGCGACCGGCCCAGTGGCACGATCCGCATCACCAGCAGCGAACATGCGGCTTCCACCCTGCTGTGGCCGGTGCTGGAGAAGTTTCTGGTCGAGTACCCGGACATCAGTGTCGAGGTGGTCACGGATGCGAGGCTGATCGACATCGTGGCCGAACGCTTCGACGCCGGGATCCGCCTGGGCGAGTCGGTAGCGAAGGACATGGTGGCCGCGCCGATCGGACCACCCATGCGCCTGGTGGTAGTGGGTGCGCCCGCTTACCTCGACGCGCGGCCGCCGGTCGTGAGCCCGCGCGACCTCACTCACCACGACTGCATCAACATCCGTTTCCTGACCCACGGCGGGCTCTATACGTGGGAGTTCGAGAAGGATGGCGCGGCGCTGAATGTGCGGGTCGAGGGACGCCTCACCTTCAACGGTCTCGCGCAGATCGTAACCGCGGCGCGTGCTGGCTTCGGTCTTGCGTACGTGCCGGAGGACATGGTCGAAGCAGACATCGAAGCCGGCGGATTGCGACAGGTACTCGACGACTGGTGTCCGCTGTTCCCCGGCTACCACCTCTACTATCCCAGCCGCCGCCAGCACTCGCCGGCGTTTTCGCTGCTGGTCGACGCCCTGCGATATCGGGCATGACCTGCTGCGGAGATCGAGTGAAATTGATCATCGAGCGAGTCGCAGGGTCTTGCCCATGACGCTCAGCGTGACTCTGCAGCGGCAGTGTCGAAAAGTTTTTGGCCACCCCGTAGTACGTAGCGTGGTCGAGTCCACGCTTTAGGGTCCTGTGCGGGGTCGCCGTCGAGCACCACCAGGTCGGCAATCATGCCCGCCTCGACCCGCCCGCGCTTGCCACCGCCCGGCAGCCGGCTCGCGGGCGCGGTGGTCAGCGCGGCGAGGATCTGGTCAAACGACAATCCGGCGCGCTGCAACAGTTCGAATTCGAGCGCCGGGTCGTAGTCTTCGAGGTACCCGACATCGGTGCCGAACCAGATGCTGCCGCCCAGCCGCTGGTAATCGCCGACCTCACGCAAGATGGCGTCCAGCTTCGGCTCGGGGTTGACGCTGAACAGCTTGAGCGTGGGCACCATGGCCATGTTGCGCTCTCGCATCCGACGCAGGTGCGAGCGGTCGAAGCCGTCCAAGTCTTCGACCGAATGCGCGAGCACGTCGACACCCGATTCCAGTGCCACTTCCAGCCCGGCTACGTCCGACGGATGGGTAAACACCAGCGCGCCATGACGATGCGCTTCCTCGACCGCCGCCTTGGCAATCGCGACTGGCATCGGTTTGGCTGGGCGGCCCTGCTCGACCCAGGATGCGGTGAACAGCTTCACCACGTCCCCGCCTCCGGCGAGATTCGCGCGCACTATCGCGGCGGCCTGTTCGGCTGTCGCCGGCTGCGACAGCTGCGCCAAGAACTCCGGCGGCAGCGTGTTGCGAACGTAATACGGCACGCCATCGGGCGGGAATAGCGGCGACATGGCCATGATGATGCGCGGCCCGGCGATTTCGCCGGACTCGATCCGCGCCCGCAGCGGGCCGGTGTCGCGCGGATCCGAACCGGTGTCGACGACAGTGGTGAAACCGTACCGGACCAACATCTCCCGCAGCTGCGATTGCAGGCGAGGCGCCGGCAGTTTCGCCGCACCCGCCCATTTGGGTTCGGTGAAGTGCACGTGGCTGTTCCAGAAGCCGGCCAGCACCGTGCCGCCGTCGGCGTCGATCACAATGGCGTTCTTGTCGGCATCGACATCCTTTGCGGGTCCGACGTAGACGATCCGGTCGTCGCGGATCAGCACCGCTGCGTTCTCGATCGGCGCGACACCCGGCGCCGGGTAGACCTTGGCACCGGTGATCACCAGTTCGGCAGACGTCGCGGTCGAGATCGCACACAGGGCGGCAAGGGCCGCGCTCAGTACAAACGCATATCGCATGGGGTAGTTCTCCGGTTCGGAATCGGCATTGCTTGCATCTAGTCCGTGGCGAGGGCGTCTGCGGTCGCAGCGGCCTTCGCCCGCGCATCGCGCTCGCTACCCGGTGGTAGCGGAGAAGGACGATGCCGTCCCCGAATTGCTTGCACTCCGCCAGCTGCTCATCTCGTTCTCCAGGTGTTGTATCTGTACGACGAGCGAGCCGCAGCAGAATCGACACTGTCGCTTCAGCTTTTACGACGATCAATGCTTAGATCCTGTTCGGTTGCCGCAGGAGGCTGGGTCGAAGCCGTCGCCACCGGGTTGCCCAGCCTTGCCTCGTGCTTGCAGTCACCGCGATCCAGCTTTCGCGTCGCCACTGAATACGCGCCGGGCAACATATATGGGATCGTCACCTCCGCCGACGTCGGGAATCACGCCCGCGCCCTCCCAATTCTTGCCGGTCTTTTCGTTGACAGGTCGGGCATTCGGAATGGATATCTCAAATCCGTGCGGCAGCTGCTCGGGTTCGTCCATCATGTTGGCAACGCCTCCGCTGCGGGCGCCGACTACCTTCGCCCTGCCGGCCGCTTGTAAAGAGTAGGCGACGTATTCGGCTGCGGATCCGGATCTCCTGTCCACCAGAACCACCAGGCCACGGCCATACAACGGCATATCACGCTTGGGCAGCACGTCTGGTTTGGCGCCGTTACGGCTCTCTATTCGCTGTACGGCTTTCACTTCATCGCCGAGAAACGCACGCACGACTTGATTGGCCGTTTCTGCATCGCCCCCGCCGTTTTGCCGCAGGTCCAGAATCAGACCTTCGGAGTCTTTGATCAATTCGAACGCATTCACCATTTTTGCTTTAGCTATCTCCCAGGAATAAAACGTGCTCAGGCGTATATAGCCGATATTTCCCTCGTATACCCGAACCTCGCGGATACCCGCATTTGTCGGGATCGCTTCGGCGCGCCATGCCACCAGCCAGTCATCCCCGGAGTCGGTTTTGCCGGCGATCCGCTCCAGGTAGAAGTGACCGTCGTAAGCGTCCAGGTCTCTGTGGAGGCGGGACGAGAACGCTTTCCAATCCCCACAGGCGTCCGCGTAGCGGTCCAGTCGCGCCCACTCTCTTACCGCCTGCGCAATCTGAGCGGCTCCATCCTCTGTCACGTAACTCTTCTCAATCGCAGTCGCGGCGTGCTCGAGTACTTCCTTTTGCTGAGGGCAGCCAACGACCAACGCCGCCAGCAATAACGTTCCGCTCATATCCGTCTTCATCCAAGAGTTGATAATATATAAGTATTAACATATTATTGTCGGCATGACAATGCCGCACGCCACACTGGGCACTTTGCTGCGCTCGCTCCTGGACGAACTCGATTCCGCGGTTGCCGATGCTTATGCGAACGCCGGACTTGCCTACAAGCCGCGTTTCACTCCAATCATCCGCACCCTGGCAAGACTGGGGCCCATGCGGATAAAGGACATTGCAGACGGAACCGGGATAAGCCATTCGGCGGTCAGCCAAACCGTTAGCGCATTGGTCGCGGGAAACTGGGTCGTGCTCAAGCCCGGCCTGGACAATCGCGAGCGCATCGTGCACTTGACCAAATTCGCATTGGCGAAGATGCCCAGGCTGGAGCGGCATTGGGCGGTCACCGCCGAGGCCGCCGCCAGCCTGAGCGAAGACATAGGACTACCACTTGAGCAAGTTCTGCGACGTGCGCTGGGGGCCCTCGCAGACGTCAGCTTTGCAGAGCGGCTCGAACGCGCCGACTCTTCCACGAATGGAATGAATGGCGATCGCGTCGCGACACCGGACACACCGAAGACTAAGCGGACCAGAAAGATTTCCTAGAGCCAGGTGTTCCTTGGTGCGGACGCGACGATCGGAAACGTGCCGGGTTGAGCGCGGAGCGTCTGGGGCATGGGGAGTCGATCAGCAATGCATCGGGTCCATACGCATCAGGCGCTCCGCCGACTGGCCGTTCTACAGCAAGCCCAGTTGCGTCGCTTTCAGCGTAGCCGCTGCACGCGTGGAGCACTCCAGCTTGCGAAACACGCTCTCGACATGGGTGCGTACGGTGCTTGGGCTGATGGACAATTTCTGCGCCGCCACCTTGTTGCTCGCGCCAAGGCTGATGAAGCGCAGCACGTCCCGCTCGCGTTCCGTAAGAAGACTGGTCATCGGCGCGATCGGCAGCTTGGTTCTGATCGGTCGGCTCTTGTTCAAGAGCGCGCGGACAACGTCGACGTCGTAGCGTCCCGCGGTGGCTTCGGCCATCAGCAGCGAGCCTGCGGCATCCTCTGCGAATGCATCGCGCCATGGACGCACGAGGCGCAGCGCGGCCAGTGCCGCGGCGGCCGCGATAATGCGTCCTTCGACGGGAATGCCGCCTGCCTTGGCCTCACGGTAATAACCGGATCCGTCCGGCCGTTCATAGGCGTATGACGCGATGTCCGCTTCGCCCGCGAGCGAACCGATTTGCCGTCCGGCGCGTCCCGTCCAGTAGGGAACCAGCCGCACGCGCTCCCACGCCGACACCGACAGTTTTCCGGGGGAATCCCAGATCATGTTGGGCACTGCGGCGCGCCCCATGCCATGGATGAGCGCGGCGCGGTACACCCTCTGCTGGCAAGGCGCATCCAGCCCAAGCTCGAGCGCCGCGTTCCTGGCCAGTTGCGCCACTCGACGCGAGTAGCCGGTCATCCACGGCAACTTCAGGTCGATGACGTCGGCCAGTATCTCCAGCGATGTCGTGCGGCCGGCGAACGCGGCATCGAGCGAGCACGGGCCAGACATCGTTGGATCGTCGTCAAGGTCGGTTAGCCATCGCGAAGCATTTGCGGTGACCGACTCGGCCAGACCTAGCGGATACAAAACGTCCGCACGCTGGCCGATGAGCTTGCAAGCCTGCTCGAAGCCATACAGGCGATTGAAGATATCGAGATCGCCGGCCAGCGACGCCATGTAGACCGAGACCGGAACCTGCTCCCCGCGCAGGCCGTCCGGTG
>Ga0193753_10001832_pt1 | contig 17557 bp, 15 predicted proteins | sample H1c2metaG_FD_144925 | JGI IMG/M metagenome (GOLD analysis project Ga0193753, IMG submission 144925) | Soil microbial communities from a riparian zone of the East river system, Colorado, United States - H1c2 | ecosystem: Environmental > Terrestrial > Soil > Riparian zone | place: USA: East...
GGCGTCACTTTCAGTTCGACGTACGCTCATCTTTCACCGTAAAGTCAACAGTAAGACTACCCTGCAGCGAAGTTTATATGCTACGAACCATTTTTCGTCAGCTTACGAAAGTAACCTGGTGTCTTTTGCGGACTGTCAAATCTTTTCTACGTGACACTTCGTGTGTGCCGGGACAAACTATTATGCATTTTGGTCCTACACGTTTTGCTTGAGCCAAAGGGTTTAGAAAAATCGACTGACTGGGCTATTTCCTCTGACAGGTGCTATATACGTGGCGCATGCTTCGAGATAACTCCTGCTAATTCAGCAGCTGTTCGTTTTCTACCTGTGTCCGCGCTTACCGCTTCGTGTGCGCGGCGGGTTGTTCGCAGTCAGATCAAAGGAGTGACTGTGCAGGGTCGCTGATCGTTACCGTCCCGCTTCATCGATGTTGACTGCAATGCGATCCCATCAAAACTTATTCATGCCCCTTGGTTGCTTGGTCAGGTGATCCTTTACGGTTGGACTTGTCCGTACTGTCGGATGGAGGAGTTAATGGCTGCCAGGCAAACCGATTCTAAGCTTCCATGTGAGCTTGCCGCGCTGCTCTCCGATCCACGAGTTACCGTGCGTCGGGCCGGTGTCCCTGACCCGAACGGAAGGTGCGTCGTCTACTGGATGCAGCGTGCGCAGCGCGGCATCGATAATCATGCGGTCGATCTTGCTGTTCATATCGCTAACCTGCTCAGCCTTCCGCTGGTGGTGTACTTTGCCGGCATTGCAAATTTTCCACATGCGAACCTTCGGCATTATGCATTTCTGAACCAGGGGCTGGCTGATATCGCGAGCGATCTTGCGAAGAGGAATATCACGTTCCTGATGCGACGCGCTCCGCATGAGTCACATGAGCGACTACTGGCGGATGTGCATGCCAGTTTTCTCGTTGGGGATGAAAATCCCATGCGAGAGCCGGAGCGTTGGCGCAAGCAGCTTGCCGCACGCATTCGGATTCCGTTTTGGACGGTGGATAGCGATGTCATCGTTCCATCGAAGCTGATAGAGAGGGCGCAGTATGGGGCGTATACCATACGGCCGCGCCTTTATCGGCTTCTGCCGGAGTATCTGCATCCGTACGAGAACCCGCGCGCGCAGTATGAGTGGAAGCGTCCTCGGGGTTTTCATTCCGACTCCGTACATGAGGACATGACTCGCGACTGGATGGACTTAGACCGCAGCGTGGCTCCTGTCGAAGCATGGACGGGTGGGACACATGCCGCGTTGAAGCGGCTGAAACTTTTCGCGGGAAAGCTTTTGAAAGACTATGAGGCGCAGCGCAATCATCCGGAGACGGATGGAACTTCGTGCCTGTCGCCCTATCTACACTTCGGACACATCGGCCCGATTACGATTGCGCTTGCCGTCGATGCTGCCGCGAAGGCAGACCCAGAGTTGAAGTCGGCTCGCGACAGCTACTTCAACGAGCTGATTGCATGGCGCGAACTTGCCATTAATTTCGTACGCTATACGCCGAACTACGACTCGCCTGAATGTGCCGAATCGTGGGCGAAGGTGACGATCGCCGAGCATGCTCGCGATGAGCGCGAATATATCTATTCGTTGCGTCAACTGGAAGATGCGCAGACCCACGATGATTTGTGGAACGCGGGACAGATCCAGATGGTTCGCCATGGATGGATGCACAATTACCTGCGCATGTATTGGGCGAAAAAAATTACAGAGTGGACTCCGGACGTTGCGACGGCGATGAGATATTCGATCTACCTCAACGACAAATATTTTCTGGATGGCCGTGACCCCAATGGGTATGCGGGAATTGCATGGGCCATCCTGGGTAAATTCGATCGGGCCTGGGGGGAGCGGCCCATCTTCGGAAAGATTCGCTATATGTCTGGCGCGTCGACGGGAAAGAAGTTCGATTCCAAGCAGTATATCCAACAGATGGGCTTGCTGCCGGAGCAAGGAACGCTGATATTCTAAGAGCTTGGCTAACTATCTTATTACCGGTGCAGCGGGGTTTATCGGCTCTCACCTTGCGCACGCGTTAGTTGATCGCGGAGATACCGTTCGTGCTCTGGATAACTTCGAGACGGGGCAGCGAGGCAACCTGGCGGATATCCTCGACCGCATCGATCTACGTGAGGTCGATCTGCGGGATGGGGATGGTGTGCGGAGTGCCTGCGACGGCATGGACTTTATTCTGCATGAGGGTGCGCTGCCGAGCGTGCCGCGTTCGGTCCAGGAGCCTCGGCCAAGCCATGAGACGAATATCGATGGCACCTTTAATCTGCTGGAAGGCGCCCGCGCCGCAGGGGTGAAGCGGGTGGTCTATGCGGCATCCTCGTCGGCGTATGGCAATCAGCCGGGGTTTCCGCGTGTGGAGTCGATGACGCCGCAGCCGATCTCTCCGTATGCCGTGCAGAAGCTTACCGGCGAGATCTACATGCAGTCCTACTGGCGGGTATATGGGTTGGAGACGGTCTGTCTGCGCTACTTCAATATTTTTGGGCCGCGTCAGGTGCCGGACTCCCCCTACTCGGGAGTGATGGCGCGGTTCATCCTGCAGATGCTGCGGGGCGAGCAACCGGTAATCTTCGGGGACGGCGAACAGGGCCGTGATTTTACGTATATCGACAATGTGGTTGAGGCAAATTTTCGGGCTTTGGATGCTCCCGCAACTTTCGTGGCAGGTGGCGTGTTCAATATTGCATGCGGCGAGCGTCATACCCTCAATGAAACTTACGAAATTCTTGCGTCTCTGCTCGACTTTCAGCATCCATCTATGCATGGGCCGGTTCGCGACGGCGATGTCCGCGACTCCCTTGCGGATATCTCCGCGGCGCACGAGGCCTTTGGCTATGCACCGCACATTGGTTTTGAAGAGGGGCTGCGCCGGACCGTTGCTTGGTATCGCGACAAATTTGCTCGTTAGGAAGGTTTCCATTGACACCTAATAGCTTGGCAACGCCAGCAGCGATTGGTTTAGACGACTGGTTTCAGGGCATCCAGCAGCGTACGACGCAGGTTGGGATCATCGGCCTGGGATATGTGGGGCTGCCGCTGGCACTGCTCTTCAGCGAAGAGCGATTTCAGGTGACAGGATTCGATATTGACCCCGCCAAAGTCGAAAAGCTTAACGATGGCCAATCGTATATCCATCGCATTGAGCCGGAGCACATTCGAGCGGCGCAGCGGAGCGGTTTTCAGGCCACATCGGACTTCGTCGAAATCGGGCAGATGGATGCTGTGCTGATCTGCGTTCCGACGCCGCTGCATGAAGACCACACCCCGGATATGAGTTATGTGATCTCAACGATCGAGGCGGTGGCGCCACATCTCCGCGCAGGCCAGCTCGTGGTGCTCGAGAGTACAACCTATCCGGGGACGACGGAAGATCTGATCGTCAAGACCATTAATCGGCACGGTGCGGGAAAGCATCTGCAGGTGCTCCGCAACGAGGTTCGCCAATCCGACGAATTTCAGTCGCAAGAGCAGGGCGAACTGGACGGCGTGATGGTGGCATTCTCTCCGGAGCGCGAGGACCCCGGCAACATCATTACGCCACGACGTGATATTCCCAAGGTAATTGGCGGGGTCGACGATCGGGCAACCGCCGCGGCCGCGGCGCTCTACGGCAGCGTGTTTCGCCGTACCGTTCCGATGTCGACGCCCGCCGCGGCGGAGATGACGAAGCTGCTTGAAAATATCTATCGCTCCGTGAATATCGCGTTGGTCAATGAGTTGAAGCAGCTTTGCCTGCAGATGGGAATCGACATATGGGAGGTGATCGAAGCTGCGGCCACCAAGCCCTTTGGTTTCCAGGCCTTCTATCCTGGGCCTGGCGTGGGCGGGCACTGCATCCCGGTCGATCCTTTCTATCTGAGCTGGAAGGCGAAGCAATATAACTTTTCTTCTCGTTTCATTGAACTCGCCGGTGAAATTAACGAGTCCATGCCCCACTATGTCGTCCAGGCAACAGTACGCGCTCTGGAGCGGAATGGAGTGTCTGCGCGAGGAGCCAAAGTTCTTGTGTTGGGCGTCGCCTATAAGCGCGATGTCGACGATCTTCGCGAATCACCGGCGCTTACGATCATCGAAGCGCTGCAGCACGAGGGCGCGACAATAAAGTATAACGATCCGTTCTTCCCGACGGTCGGGCGTGGGCGCAAATACGACCTGCAGATGGAGTCCATACCGCTCGACGATCTTGGCAGCTACGATTGTGTGCTCATCGTCACGGATCACTCCGTCTACAACTATCGAGAGATTGTGGCGCAATCGAAGCTGGTGATAGATTCGAGAAACGCCACGCGATCCATCGCTTCTCCAAAGATCGTTCGCTGCTGATCGCGTTTCAAAAGTGGTCGCAGAGCCACGGCAAATGATCGTTTTGGCGAGTATGAGAATCCTCTCATCCCGTTCTGGAATCACTGCCAATTTTCCGTCAGGTCTAGCGTTGACTCATCCGGCGTCAGCTTGCAGCATCAAGGTTGGATGTCTGCACGATCCGAACTGCACGCCATGGACCTCTTTGCCTTGACTCAACCCGCTCCCGCTCCTCGGTCCTTCTTTGGGCGGGGCATTCGCTTCCTTGTTATAGCGATTGGCTGCGGTTTTTCCGCGCTTGCGTCAGGGCAGGTAGTCGTGCCGTTCGTCTCTGCTCCAGATGCTGCTGCTATGGGCATGCTGAGCTCACAAGCGAGGACCGGTACCGCGCTTCCCGCTGTGCGGGCACGACGGTTTCTTGGGGGGCGAACGCTGATGGACAACGCCTCCGCTGCGCGCGCTATGGCCAGTGCCCGCCAGCAACATTCCGCTATGCTGGCAGAAGAAGCCGCGTCACCCCATCTCACAAGCTTGAACGCAGTCTGGCAGCCGCTGGGGCCGAGCCAGGTCACGAGCATCGCGTATGGCAAAGTGACAGGACGTGTCACGAGCATAGCGATTGATCCAGCGGACGCAACCGGCAATACCGTGTATCTGGGTACCATAGGGGGTGGCGTGTGGAAGTCCAGCAACGCGGCCGGTGCGGCCACGGACGTTACGTTTACAGCGCTCACCGACACGCTTCCCGTCTTTAGTGCGAATGCTGGGAACTCCGCAATTCCATCGCTTAGCATTGGAGCCGTCAGTGTTCAGCAGGGTGTCGTGCTGGCCGGGACCGGCGATCCCAATGATGCCACCGATTCGTTTTATGGCGGCGGCATTCTGCGCTCTGAGGATGATGGGCTCACCTGGACGCTGATTCAAAACTCGAAACCAGTGGGGGCCATCGGCAGCTATTCGTTCGTCGGCCTGGGTTTTGCAGGATTTGCCTGGAGCAGCACGACGCCGGGGCTGGTCGTTGCGGCAGTTTCGCAGGCTGCCGAGGGTGTGCTGGTGAATGCACCGGACAGCACCTACAGCGTCATGGGCCTCTATTATTCGACTGACTCTGGTGTCACCTGGCAGATGTCTACCCTCAGAGACGACAGCCAAATCGTCCAGGAGCCCCTGACCTCCGGCGCGAATCATGGCGGTCTCGCGGCGACCGCGGTTGTCTGGAATCCCGTCCGCAAGCACTTCTATGCTGCAATCCGCCTTCATGGGTACTACGAATCTGCCGATGGTGTGACCTGGACGCGTCTGGCTTACCAACCTGGCACTGGGCTCACCAGCACGGCCTGCCCTGCCAGCCCCGGTACTGCTGGAAGCTCCTCTTGTCCCATGTTTCGAGGAGCGTTGGCCGTGCAGCCGGTGACGGGCGATACGTTTGCGCTTACGGTCGACCTATCCAATCGTGACCAAGGACTGTGGCAGGATATCTGCGGTCTCGCGGGCTCGAACTGCTCCGGCGGTGTTACGTTCAGCCGCCAGTTAAATTCGTCTCCGCTGGAGACGGGGAATGGCAGTAGCGTGATCGCGCAGGCAGACTACAACCTGTCGCTGGCGGCTGTGCCCTCAGGGCCAAGTGGGTCGACGCAGGATACGCTGCTCTATACCGGTACTGTCGATCTGTACCGCTGCTCTCTGGTCGCGGGATGTCTGCTGCGCAACACCACAAACGCAGGGAACGGATGTGCCGCGCCCGCGCAGGTTGCGCCGTCCCAACATGCGATTGCCGCGCTTGCAACGTCGTCGCAGCCACTGCTCTACCTCGGCAACGATGGCGGCCTGTGGCGCTCGACCGATGGCGTCAATCAGCAGGCCGCACCTTGCTCCGGTGATGACGCGAGTCACTTCCAGAACCTCAATGGTGGCCTGGGTTCGTTGGCCGAAGTTGTCAGCTTCGCCCAACATCCCATCGACCCCGGCATCGTCATTGCGGGACTTGGGGCGAATGGCACAGCGGCTACAGAGACTGCTTCGGCTGCCAATGTGGCGTGGCCACAGCTATCCACCGGCGAAGGTGGCACGGTGGCGATCGATCAGGCCAACCCTCTTCTCTGGTATCTTTCCACGGCGGCTGGGGTCAGCATTCGTCAATGCGCCAATGGAGTCTTATGCGCGACCGGCAACTTTACAACGCCGACTATCGGCCCGACGGAGACCGCGGGGGATGCCTCACTCATCGATGCTCCCTGGCTGCTGGATCCCGTGCTGTCCTCGAACATCCTGATCGGTACCTGTCGCGTGTGGCGCGGCCCTGCCGCCGATGGCGCGCTATGGTCAACATCAAACGCCATCAGCGGACTGCTTGGCGGTCCTCAGAATGCTGCGTGCTCCAGTACGAATCCGGTGCTTCGCTCCCTTGCTGCTGTTGGTCCTGTCAGTAGCGCCACTGCTGCGCAGAACGCGGGCTCAAAGGTAATCTACGCGGGCATGGCCGGAGCGCTGGATGGTGGAGGGAACTTCGGTGGCCACGTGTTCTTCACGAGCAACGCCGACACCGCGAACAATACCACGGCATGGAATGATCTCACGACATCACCTGTGATCAACGACGTTGCGGATCAGGGGCGCTTCAATCCGGGCCGCTTCGATATCTCCTCGCTTGCCGCCGACCCCCACGATGCCTCGGGCAAGACGATTTACGTGACCGTGATGGGTTTGGCGGGCAATGGCATTAACGTGCCTCACCTTTATCGGTCCACCGACGCGGGAGCTCACTGGACGAATATCAGCAGCAATTTGCCCAATGCTCCAGCGAATAGCGTTGTCGTCGATCCCAACGATGCCAACACCGTCTACGTTGCGCTCGATACGGGGGTTTATGCCACGCAGGCAGTGGCTACCTGCACCACCGTCAACTGCTGGGGAGTTTACGGCACCAGTCTGCCCAATGCGCCGGTGATCGCGCTGGCTGCGGCGACAGCGATGCCTACTGGAGATGGGCGGACCGGCGAGCTTCGCGCTGCGACCTACGGCCGTGGTATCTGGCAGATTCCGCTGCTCAATGCCAGTAACCCCATTCAGCCCTCTATCGGTCTGAGTCCCGCCTCGTTGAGCTATAGCGCGCAGGCTGTCTCCACCGCGAGCGTGTCGCAGACTATTACGGTTACAAATACAGGCGCTGCCGCGTTGACCATTAGCCAGATTGCCGTCACTGGCGACTTCGCCGAGGTCGACACCTGCAAGGGCGCTCCCATCGCCCCCAACGCTACCTGCAGTATTCAGGTTCGATTTCTACCTACGGCAGTGGGCAGCCGCAGTGGAGGACTCACCATCTTCGGCAATATTGCGGGAGGACAGGCCGACGTCACACTCTCAGGCATTGGGACGCCCGCTGCGGCAATTGTCCTGAATCCGATCTTTCTCAGCTTCTCCTCGACGATCAATGCACCGAGTGCCCCACAGAACATTACGATCTCGAATACGAGCGCTATTTCGTTGTCGCTGCAAAGCCCATCGGTCGTCGGCGCAGACTTCAGGATCAGCGCAAACACCTGCGGGACCACGCTTGCGCCGAGCACGGGCTGTACCGTCGCGATTGTCTTTACGCCCTCCGTCTCCGGCAATCGCGATGGAACCTTCAGCATTGCAGACGGAGCTGGCACGCAGACTGCTTTCCTCACGGGTGTCGGCAGTTCGCCTGCGACGGACGCTCTCTCGCCACTCTCGCTCGGGTTTGCGGCCCAGCAGCTCGGCACCGCCAGCACTGCACAGCAAGTCACTATCACTAACTCGGGCGATCTTCCCCTGACACTGATCGCCGCACAGATTAACAGGGGGGATTTTACTGCGGTCAACGGCTGCGGCAATTCACTGAACCCACACTCCATCTGCTCCATCAGCGTCGCGTTCCAGCCTAAGAGCGTTGGAGCAATCTCCGGCGTGCTTAGCATCTCGGACCAGTTTCGTACCCAGATTATTTCTCTGAACGGCACTGGCGTTGCGCCGCCCGGCGTATCGCTGTCCCCTTCGTCTACTATCGTCTTTCCTGCCACGGGAGTCGGCGTGACTGCGCTCTCCCCGACGGTCACGCTCACGAACAATGGAAGCATTCCACTGGCCATTGCGAGTCTCGGCGTTACAGGTGATTTCGCCGTCGTGCCCAGAAGCAATACGTGCGGGACGAGCCTCGCTGTCTTTTCAGCCTGCACGCTGCAGATTGCTTTCACACCTGCTATGGGCGGTTTGCGTTCGGGTGCCATCACCGTTGCGGACAACTCTCCTAACTCGCCCCACAGGCTGCAACTCACAGGCACTGGGGTTGATTTTCTTCTCCACACAAACGGCATCACTACCGTCGCTACAACCAATGGCAAGAACGCCGTCTTCCCGCTGTTGCTTAGCTCAGCAGCAGGGATTCCTGGTAGCGCCGTCTTCACCTGCACTGGAGCGCCGGCTAACTCTATCTGCACCATTACGCCTGCTACCGTTCCTCTCGGCGGGACGACTACGGTGTCGGCGACAGTGCTGACCGGCGTTACCAGTGCGATGCTCTCTCAACCGCTTCGTCCAGGCTGGCACTCCATCGTGTGGCTCGCGACTTTGCTACCTGTAGGTCTATTAGCGCTGCGACGCACTCGCATTTCGCGCCTCGCGTGCGTGACCGTTTTATGTTTCCTCGTTGCCGTGTCTGGATGCGGCTCCGGCCGCGTGATCCCGCCGCCCGGCTATCCCGGCGGTGGTCCTACGACTATCGTGGTGACGCCTGCAGGAACGTATAACATCCTTGTCACTGCGGTCAGCGCCGGTCTCGCACGCACGGTCAGCCTGACGCTTATCGTTCAGTGAACTTCGAAACTAAACAGCACGGCCTGCGCTTACCCCGGAGGCCCATGCCCACTGGAAGTTGTAACCACCCAGCCATCCCGTTACATCCACGACCTCACCGATGAAGTAGAGCCCGGGAACCTTCCTGCTTTGCATCGTCTTCGCATCGAGCTCGGCAGTGTCCACGCCACCGGCGGTCACCTCGGCCTTGACGTAGCCCTCTGTCCCGGCTGGCCTCACCCGCCATGCATGAACCTGCTGCTCCATCGCGGCAAGCGAGGCGTTTGTCCAATCCGTCGGTTTGTGCAAGGCGAACCATCTCTCCGCCATCCGGCTGGGAAGTGCCGACCGCAGCGCCATGACGGCTGCTGCTGCATCGCGCTGTGCATTTTTTATTAACAGGGGCGCCATCACCTGCCTGCTCGGGGCCAGGTCGAGCTCTATCATCTCTCCGGGTCGCCAGTAGGACGACGCCTGCAATACCGCAGGTCCACTCAATCCGCGATGTGTTACCAGTAGCTTCTCCCGGAAGCTTTCGCGACGTTTCGCTGCTCCTGCTGTTGCAATTACCTCGGCAGAGACGCCCGCGAGGTCGCACCATCGTTCGCGATCCTCCCCGCTGAACACGAGCGGCACCAGGCCGGGGCGGCACTCGACGATTCGCAGACCGAACTGTTCGGCCAGGCTATATCCAAGACCGGTCGCACCCATCTTCGGGATGGAGAGTCCGCCTGTGGCAATTACGACCGATTCAGCGCGAAAAGAGCCGAGCGCTGTGGTCACCACAAATTGGCCATCCCGGACCACCGAGGTTACCGGCGTATCTACCATCACTTGCACGTTTGCCTCGGTGCACTCGCGCTCCAGCATGGCCACAATGTCCTGCGCGGAGCGGTTGCAGAACAGCTGTCCCAGCGTCTTCTCGTGGTAGTGGATGCCATGTTTCTCTACCATTGCGATCATTTCCACGGGGGTAAAGCGGGCCAACGCGGACTTCGCAAAATGGGGATTCTCAGAGAGGAAATTCTCTGCGCGGCAATGGATGTTGGTGAAGTTGCAGCGTCCGCCGCCGGAGATCAGAATCTTTTTGCCGACTTTCTCCGCGTGGTCGAGCAAAACAACGCGTCGTCCGCGTCGTCCCGCCTCCAGCGCGCACATCATCCCGGCTGCCCCAGCGCCAAGTACCACAACATCAACCGTTTGCACTTAGCCTCACCCTATTTCGTACTCTCCCATTTTAGATTCGCGGCGAAGGATCGATCCCCGTAGTGTGTTATCCGACCCGGCAGATCAGGCATTTGAGATAGCTGGTCTCGGGGAGGGTCAATACTGCTGGATGATCGGGGGCTGCGCCTCTGATTTCAAGGACTTGTACGCGCCGGCCAGCATCGGAGGCCGCAGCGGCGACGACTTCTGTGAATTCTTCCAGCGGAACATGGTGGGAGCAGGAGCAGGTCACCAGCGTGCCGCCGGGAGATAACATCTTGATAGCACGCAGGTTAAGCTCCTTATATCCGCGCATGGCGGAGTCGGTGGCTCGTTTGGATTTCGCAAATGCGGGTGGGTCGAGGACGATGGTGTCGTATTTGTGGTTTGTGGCTTCGAATTCGCGGAGTAATTCGAATGCATCTGCCTCAATCCATTCGAGTTGTGCGTTTAGGTCCGGATTTAATTCGCGGTTGCGGTCGGCTACTTCGAGGGCGTTTCGGCTGGCATCGACGCCTGTAACTTGTTGACAATGCTGGGCGAGGTGGATGGCGAAGCCGCCCTGATAGGTGCAGATGTCGAGGGCGGAGCCTTTGGCGTATCTTGCTGCAGCAGCGTAGTTTAGACGCTGGTCAAGGAAGGCTCCGGTCTTCTGGCCCGAGCTGGCATCGTAGTGAAAACGTAGGCCATTGATAGTGAAAACGGTGGTGAGACGTGGCGAAACATCGGTGGCGGAATACAGCGGTTTGCCTGAAGGAGGGGCGAGTTGCTCTAGTTCCCGGACCTTTGGGTCGGGTCGCTCGATGATGGTCTCGGGTTGCAGGCGATCTTTCAGTACATCTGCGAGGACTTGACGGAGATCGTCCTGGGCGGTGCCCTGGGTGAGGAGCTGCAGGATGACCAAGTCGTTGTAGCGGTCAGCGACGACTCCCGGCAGGCCGTCGGCCTCGGAGAAGATGAGGCGGCAGGCGTCGTTCTCCATCGATTCGGGGGCCAGGTCGTCGCGCAGGGCGAGGGCGGAGGAGACGCGCTTCTTCACCTGCTCCAGATAGGCGGCTCGCGTCAGTGCTGCCTCGGGGGAGACCATGCGCAGGGCGATCTGCGAGGCAGCGCTGTATAGGCCGGTTCCGAGCGGAATGCCGCGGCTATCGGTCACCGTGGCCAGGGTTCCACCGGCAAACTCCGTTCCCGTAAGCGGGATGAGAGATTCGATGTCCGAGCGGTAGACCCACAGGTGCCCGGCGCGCAGCCGGTCTGCCGCCCGCCTTGTAATTGCGGCTGCGGGCCCGTGGGGCTGAGGTGGGGCGATGCGTGGGCCGCCCCGTTCTTCCAGTGTTCTTGCCATGGCTCAATGGTCGCACAAGCACCACAATCGGGGTTCAGTCTTTGATTGAGAGACGGCCTTATGAAGCTGAGTCACGGACGGTGTTTGCCTGAGGGTAAACCCATGTCTCAAAGACGAGACATGGGGCACCCGATTCTGTCGAGAGGGTCAGATGTGGGCCACCCGCCATACAGACACTGGGGTGAGGTCAGAATTTTTCCATTGACAAACAATAACCATACGGTTATGGTTTCGGCATGCCGAGCGATGCAAACAGTCTCTTCAAAGCTCTTGCCGATCCGACTCGTCGGGGGATCTTCGAGCGACTGACCCGCGACGGCGAGCAGACCGTTCACGCTTTGACGGAGCGCGCGGGGGTGTCTCAGCCGATGGTTTCGAAGCATCTGTCCGTTTTGAAGCGTGCCAGGCTGGTTCGCAATCGCCGCAAGGGGCGTGAGACGCACTACAGCGCACAACCGGAAGCACTTTCGCCACTATTCGATTGGATGACTCACTACGCCACGTTCTGGAAGGGCAGCTTCGATCGCCTCGAAGACTTACTCAAAAGGATGGACCAATGACTACGACCGCTACACGCGCACTTGTGATCGAAAGAGAAATGCCTCACCCGCCGGAAAAAGTCTGGCGCGCTCTCACCGAAGGCCCGCTGATTAAGGAGTGGCTGATGGACAACGACCTCCAGCCTGTCGTGGGCCATAGGTTTAGTTTCCGCTCAACACCCGTGCCCAATTGGAACGGCGTAATCGATAGCGAAGTCCTGGTCATCGAACCGAACAAGAAGCTCTCTTATAGCTGGAACTCTTTGGGGTTGGAGAGCGTCGTCGTCTGGACGTTGGTCGCGACAAGCGGCGGAACGCTTGTGCGCATGGAGCAGTCTGGCTTCCGTCCCGATCAAGAGGCTGCCTATAAGGGCGCGAACTACGGCTGGCAGAAGTTCATCGGTGGCCTGGAACGAGTTGTCGCCGGGCTCGAATAGAGCATTATTCCTGTCGCTAGCGCCACTTGAACTCTGAGGAGTATCGCTTTTCTTGAGAAAAAACGAACTTGAACACCCGGCGAAATGGGTACACCCACAGGAATAACGCTCAAACGTCGACATCGAAAAGGAGGATTGGAACATCATGAACCAACGGACGATTTTTCGCTGGATTCACATCATCGTCGCAATCCCGATATACGGCTATATTTATAGTCCGTTTGAAAAGCTTCCACAGTACGCTCCGGCTACGCGGTTTGTCTTCTTCCCTCTCATGGTCCTTACGGGATTGTTGATGTGGAAAGGCCATGTGCTTTGGCGACTTATTTCGAAAAGAACGGCCTAACCAAGCATCGAAACGGAGAGCCAGTGACGACATTCAATACATCTCGTGAAATCCCTGCAACGGCAGAACAAGTCTTTGCCGCAATCAGCCAACCGGAACGCCTGGCGCGGTGGTGGGGACCAGCCGGTTTCACCAATACGTTCCATGTCTGCGAGTTCAAGAATGGCGGGCGTTGGTCTTTCATCATGCACGGACCAGATGGCCGCAAGTATCCAAACGAAAATGTGTTTGCGGAAATTGATCCCCCGGGGAAGGTCGTGGTTCAGCACGCTTCGGAGCCAAAGTATCGCTTATCAATTGAACTGGTTTCGTCGGCGGTGGGAACTGTTGTCTCCTGGTCGCAGGCATTCGAGAGTTCAGAGGTTGCCAGCCGCCTTGAACACATCGTGGTCCCCGCCAACGATCAGAACCTTGAGCGCTTGTCTGCTGAGATTTTGCGTGAACCGGGCGGCGGATCCGAGAGAACATGAAGGTGACAAGTCGTCCGAATAGCAAGGCCGCGGTGCTCGCGAAGATCGGCGCGATTGGGAGGAGACATGTCGAGCGCAATGAGATCGACGGTAACGCTGCACGTAGTCTCAAGCCTTGATGGCTTCATCGCCAGCAAGGACAACAGTGTTTCATGGATGGACAGTTCTGACGTCTACGAAAGAGGGATTAGTGACGACGGCGCTGAGGTCATCCAGTCGATAGACTGCTACGTGCTGGGTTCCCGGACCTATGAGCACGCGCTGCAACTCGGCTGGCCCTACGGCGATACTCCGACGGTCGTGTTGACGAAGAAAGAACTGCCGTCAACAAGGGAGAGCGTGGAGTTCTACTCAGGCGATCTCAAGAGATTGGTAGGTGAGATACTCGCGCCTCGATACGGAAATATCTGGCTGGTGGGAGGGGCCATGTTAGGCCAGAGTTTTCTCAAACTTGGTCTGGTAGATGAAATCAGATTGATGATAGCGCCGGTCACACTGGGTGACGGACTGCATCTATTCGGTGATTCCGGTACCGAGCAGAAGTGGCATCTGAAGAACGTAGTCGGTTACAAGAACGGCTTTGTTGAGTTATCGTACAGGCGCCAATCAACTGACTCCTAGCTTGAAAGGAACGTTGAGAACTATGCTTTCTCTGTCGGCATAGGGCTGGCTGGCGAAACGAAGGATCGGAGAGAACATGAAGGCTACAAGTAGTCCGAATAGCGAGGCCGCTTCGACGAAGATCACCGGGCGGATTGAAGAGCTGGGGGATTGGAGAGGCGAGATGCTCGCTCATCTCCGTCAACTCATCCACGATGCCGACTCCGACATCGAAGAGGAGTGGAAATGGGAGAAGCCAAAGTCTCCCGGAACCCCCGTCTGGTCCCATGATGGCATCGTCTGCACGGGGGAATCCTACAAGCAGATGGTGAAGCTTACGTTCGCTCGCGGAGCCTCCCTCGAAGACCCGAAGAAGCTCTTCAACTCCAGCCTGGAAGGGAACACGCGGCGCGCGATCGATCTCCGCGAAGGGGAGAAGATCAACGAAGCTGCCTTCAAGAAACTTATCCGCGCCGCGGTGGCGGCCAACTCCGCAGCGCTCGTTGAACGAGCAGCCAGGAAGAAGTGAGCCGGGCTCTCAGGGTATGACGGACGAACGGCTTCAAATATCGGTAGGGTCTCATAATTCAGCGTTGAGCCGATAGGCTTCCCTGGCAAGACGTTCTGCCAGCGCAACGTCCACGACGTCGCCCTCGCGGTACTCCGCCCGAGCCATCTCATACCTCCCACCCGGCCTGAGCAGCGGCTGCATCTCAATCAATCGCCGTCCTCGCCAGAAGCCGAACAGCACGCGGGTCTCCTCAGCGCCGATCACGACCGTCGGCCCATTGGCGAGATAGACAAGATTGCCCCACTTGATCGTCTCCTTGAACAGGCCGGGCTTTGTTACGGCAGGAGTCGTTCGACACAAGTGCGTTGCCAGTCTCCAAGGCTGGCGATATAGGCGTCCGCGTTTGGCGGGACCGGTTGCTTTTTCATAGCTGCTTACAGGACTCCGTCAACCTGCGTCACCAGAGTAAGGAGCATCTGTTTCCCTTGCAAAGATCTTCGCTCGCGGAGCCTCCCTCGAAGACCCCGAAGAAGCTCTTCAATTCCATGACGATGCGTTGTGAAGTCTATGTTGCGGGCTTGCTGAGGCGGCGGATGTAGTCGAGGTAGACGAGAGCTGCGGGGGAGTAGCCGCTGGGGTCCTTCTGGGTGAAGTCGCCGGTGAGTGGGTCCATCTGCTGGCGGAACTCGGTGTGGCGGCTGATGGCTTCGACCCACTGCTGCATCATGTGGTTGAGCTCGGCCTGTTTGCCGTAGTGAGGCATCCAGCGTGGGGCGCGGAGGGCAGTGAGGGCCTGGGTGGCTCCGCCCCAGGAGTTGCGGGGGATGGGACGGACGAAGGTGGGGTCGTCCTGGGCGATGGAGGTGAGGGGGAAGGGCGCCCAGAAGGCTTTGGGGTTGTGGATCTGGCGGGTCCAGATGGCGTCGAAGATGGCTTTGTCTTTGGCGTCGGTGCGCTTGAGGACGTGCTCGCCGAGGACGCGGGAGATGACGTCGGAGCGGACGCGGATGAACTTGTTGTCGGTGTCGAGGTCGTAGAAGGCGGCGTCTTCGGGGCTGTAGAGCTTTTCGATGATGAGGAGGCGGATCTTTTCGGCGTCGTCGCGCCAGCGGCTGGCCTCGTCGCCCTTGCCGAGCTGGGCAGCCATGCCGGCGAGGGCGATGCGGGCTCCGTAGACGGTGGCGGAGAGGTCGGGGCAGATGCGGGGCATGCCGGGGAGGGGCGGGAATTTTCGGGCATCGGCGTCGGGGCAGCGGTTGGGGATGCCGGCCCAGCGGGGGGAGTTGTCGTGGCCGGTGTCGTAGGTGCAGAAGCCTTCGACGAGGCCGGTCTTGCGGGTGTCGCGGTACTCGCGGAGCCAGGCGTCCCAGCGGCTGCAGGCCTTGTAGGCGGTGACGAGGAGCTCGTCGTCGCCGGTGAGCTGGAAGAGCTCCCACGCGGTGGCGGCGATGGGAACGACCATCTGGATCTGTCCGTAGCCGGTGTCGGACATTTTGATGGCGGCGGGGAGCTGGCCGTCTTCGCGCTGGAGAGAGAAGAAGGCCATGTGGTTGTTGCCGGCGACCTGGAGAGGGGTGGAGGAGGTCTCGGTCTGGGTGATGTACTGGCTGAGGGTTCCGTAGACGAGACCCTCGTGGGGGCCGCACTCCTGCCAGATGCCGGGGTAGACGGAGCCTTCGACGAGGACAGGCTTTTTAAAGGCGGGGACGAGGCGGAGGTTGGAGGAGAGGGCGGAGAGGGCGGCGTCCCAGGTGCGCTGCCAGCGAGGGTCGCTGGTGGGGAAGGTGGGGACGGAGGAGGTGGTGGATGGCTTGGGCTGGGCGGAGGTGTTGGCGGCGGAGACTTGTGTGGCGGAGGCTTGAACTGCGGGGGCTTGAACGGTCTCAGAGGCCAGGGCGCGCGATGGCAGCAGGCAGGCGCCGGTGGCCAGGGCGCTGAGTCTGAGGAAGCCTCTTCGTTCCAAGGCAGACGTGGCCGGGTACTTTGGGCTGATTGGCTGCATGATAGTGATAAGTGTAAACGGTGCATCGGGTAGACTTGCAGGCGATGCTTGCTGAAGCCATTACTGAACGTGCGAACGACTCTTTGATTCAGCCGGTGAGTGCACCGGTTGGAGGGCTGGATGTTGCGTCCTTTCGGCGCAAGCTGATGAGCTGGTACCGGAGCCATGCGCGAGAGCTGCCGTGGCGCGGGATCAGCGACCCTTACCGGACGTGGGTCTCGGAGGTGATGCTGCAGCAGACGCGGGTGGCGGCGGTGATCGACCACTATGAGGAGTTTCTGCTGCGATTTCCGACGATCCTGGCGCTGGCTCTGGCCGCGGAGGCGGAGGTGCTGGCCGCGTGGTCGGGTCTGGGGTACTACCGGCGGGCTCGGATGCTGCACAAGGCGGCACAGTTCATCACGGAGGAGCGCGGGGGGCTGCTGCCGAATACGGCAGTGGAGCTGCGGACGCTGCCGGGGATCGGCGAGTATACGTGCGCGGCGATTGCGAGCATCGCGTTTGGCGAGAGCATCGCGGTGGTGGATGGAAATGTGGAGCGGGTGCTGCTACGGCTGACCGGAAGGGATGAGGTGGGAACGGCTGCGGGGCAGGCGTTCGTGCAGGCGCAGGCGCAGCTACTGGTGCCGCGGCGGCGGATCCACGAGCGTGCGAATGCGGCGGGAGACCATAACCAGGCGATGATGGAGCTGGGGGCGACGATCTGTCTGCCGAAGGCTCCGCTGTGTCTGCATTGTCCGGTTTATTCGATGTGCAAAACGCGGGGAGAGCATGTGACGCCAGCGCGGGCGGAGCAGCGGAGCAGGCCGGCGGCGTATCTGCTGAGTCTGCGGAAGCGGGGCACGGTGACGGAGGTGCTGCTGGAGCTGAGGGCGGAGGATGTGAGCCTGATGCCGGGGATGTATGAGCTGCCTCCGCTGCCGCAGGACGCGCTGCAGGGACGGGAGCCGCTGCTGCAGCGCGTCC
>Ga0193753_10001833_pt1 | contig 17546 bp, 14 predicted proteins | sample H1c2metaG_FD_144925 | JGI IMG/M metagenome (GOLD analysis project Ga0193753, IMG submission 144925) | Soil microbial communities from a riparian zone of the East river system, Colorado, United States - H1c2 | ecosystem: Environmental > Terrestrial > Soil > Riparian zone | place: USA: East...
ATTCCGTCTGCCCTGTGGAGACTAAGCGGCCTGTCCTTTGCCGCCGGCGGAGCCAGCCGCCGCTTCCTCGATCAGCGCGACGATATCGTCGCCATGGGAGGCGAGCGATGCATGGCTCGCCTGCAATGTGATTGTCTTCTTTGGCTTCATGCGGTCCGCAAACCAGCGCTCGGTTTCCGGCGGGATCATGCGGTCGTTCGCCGAAACCTGGTACCAGCTCGGCTTTACTTTCCAGGCGGGCGGTCCGGACTTGTCATCGAAACACCGCGCCGCGATCGGTTTTTGCGTCAGCGCCATCACCAGGGCTTCCGTCTCATCGAGATCCTGGCAGAAGCTTTCGCGGAATTTGTCTGGAGCGATCCACAAAAATCAGAGATTGAATCGTAGCGCGTTACACGGCAACTTGAAAGTCGCAAGAATAATGGACTGAAAAGAACCCACTCGCCCGATTTCGCCATCTCGTCAGATCTGAGTAAGTTGCTTTAAGAAGAAATGATCCACATGAGCGAGGCAGTCTAAACCTTCAAAGGAATTGGAGATGATTCGATGTCAACGGTATTCATTCCTACACTATTGAGGAAGCGCCGTAGAGATCTTTGAGCGGCAGTTGGATTTAGAGTCGGACCGATAATGATCTTCGTTATCGGAAATTTGTTGTAAGGTTCACCAAGCGGCAGCTTGCAATACGGTACAACCATATTCTTGGACGCTCTAAATAGCTCTTCCCTCTCGTCCGACTTTGGAAACGAAATGATGCGCCATTCATGCTCCTCGCGAAATGCGGGAGCTTTTAGGAAGGCTCGAACAAATAAAAGCGCGTTCATTAGCCCAGCAGCAATCTTCGAATAAAATTGTTCACCCGGTTCCTGCCTAAGCGTAATATCACGGCTTAAATACTCGAGCATCTGCTTCAGGATATTCTTTTGCTCGTTTTCTTCATACTCAACACGCCCAAGCCGATTGACTGGGAACGAACGGAGTAGACTTTGCCATGAAAACTCGATCGCGTACCCGGTGCCATGATTTGCGTATGCTCTCCATTGGCTGAGAAGATCCTTCCGCTCACAAAAGCACGCAGCGTACACTTCCAGATTGACGTTTAGAGGATTTCTTTCGAAGATGTATTTGTATTGCGCAAATTCGGGATGTTTGACTGAATAGGCAGAAATAACATCTTTAATAACGCTCTGGGCGTACACATACTCCGACGCATCATTCATGTACAGTACGTCAGTTGCCCAGATGCACCGCGACTCGCAGATTCCCATAAGACCTTCAAGCGTGGTGTAGTGATAAACGGATTCACAATGCTCTGTTGAGAAGATTGGCGTGTCTACGGCAGCGCGCACGAAGGCAGCGGCATCTGAATCGATTACCACGTTTTATTCAAACATGCTACCGTGTCCTTACTTTCGGTCCTCTTAGGCCGTGGGAAATTTAAACCAGCGTTGATACCATTGCCGAACCGGCCTTCAGAAACGGGTTCTGCAAACAGTTCAAGCGGGCTTTCATTGCTCGTGTAGCCTGCAAAAGAGTATTCAACGCAAGTCGCTTTGCTGGGTGACTTGAGCAGCCGCGCGGATTACCATAACAGCCGCGCTTCCTGCGCGAAATCCACCCGGACGTATTGTCGGCTAGCCGTAGAAGTGACTTCCGTGAACGGCTGGCGACGGATCTCTAGCGTGTAGCCGCTCCCGCGCAGCAGATCCTTGCCCCAAATGTCCAAAGCCCAGAGGCAGACGGTCATTCCGTCTGCCCTGTGGAGACTAAGCGGCCTGTCCTTTGCCGCCGGCGGAGCCAGCCGCCGCTTCCTCGATCAGCGCGACGATATCGTCGCCATGGGAGGCGAGCGACGCATGGCTCGCTTGCAATGTGATTGTCTTCTTTGGCTTCATGCGGTCTGCAAACCAGCGCTCGGTTTCCGGCGGGATCATGCGATCGTTCGCCGAAACCTGGTACCAGCTCGGCTTTACTTTCCAGGCGGGCGGTCCGGACTTGTCATCGAAACACCGCGCCGCGATCGGTTTTTGGGTCAGCGCCATCACCAGGGCTTCCGTCTCATCGAGATCCTGGCAGAAGCTTTCGCGGAATTTGTCCGGAGCGATCCACAAAAATCCGTCCTTATCGGGACGAATATTGGCCGCGCCTGGGGGCGGCTCTCGCAGCGCGAAAAGGCCGCCGGGGTTTTCTCCTTCGTCGGGGGCGAACGCGGCTACATAGACCAGACCAATCACATTCGGCGCGTGGCCCGCGCCGGTGATGACCATTCCTCCGTAGGAATGGCCGACCAGCAATGTCGGGCCGTCTTGCGCCGCCACGAGCTTGCTCGTGCGGTCGATATCGTCGGGCAATGAGGTCAGCGGATTCTGCACCGCAGTGACTCGATAGCCCTTGGCGTGGAGCGCAGGAATGACGTGGCGCCAATGAGAGCCGTCGCCCCAGGCGCCGTGTACTAATACGATATTCAGATTGTTTGGCATATTGCCCTCGTCTGGGGATTATCCTACGATCGCGACCGCTGCTTTTTCAATCGCCTCATAAAACTGCACCGGCTCGAACGGTTTTACGATCACCGCATCCATGCCGGCCGCCAAACACTCCTGCTGCGCCTTGCCCATGGCATGCGCCGTCAAGGCGAGTATCGGGACGCGAACACCCAACTCGCCGTCGCGTTCGCGGATTTGACGGGTGGCCTCCCAGCCATCCATCTCGGGCATCTGCAAGTCCATGAGGATCAGGTCAAACGTCTCGGTCTTCGATCGCTCGACGGCGAGCCGCCCGTTGTTGACGACTTCCACGCGATGGCCCCGCCTGCTCAATAACGCGATCGCGACTTTCTGGTTCACCGGATTGTCTTCGGCGAGTAAGATGCGCAGCGATCCGGCAGGCGCGGATTTGGCCTTCTGCTTTGGACCTTCCACCATAGGCGCTACCCGCCGCGCTTTCACCCAGAAACGAAACGCGCTTCCGCGTCCGGGGACACTCTCCACGCTGATCTTGCCGCCCATCAACTCGACCAGCCGGGAAGAAATCGTCAGCCCGAGACCGGTGCCGCCATAGGTGCGCGAGGTCGATCCATCGGCCTGCCGGAACGCTTCGAAGATGGAGGTGCGCGCTTCTTCCGGGATGCCGATACCGGTGTCGGTGACGGTGAAATGCAGGTCCACATAGTCGCCGTCCGCTGGCGCCGCCGCGCGCGCCGAGATACGAACTTCCCCACGCTGCGTGAACTTGATCGCGTTGCCTACCAGGTTCAGCAACACCTGCCGGACGCGGCCCGCATCGCATTCGAGCCATTCGGGAACATCGTCCGCAATTTCCCAGGCGAGCCCGATCCCTTTGTCCTGTGCGCCGTTCGAAAAAATCGAGCAGGCGGCTTCGATGGTCTCCACAACCCGGAAAGGCGCCGGCGCGATTTCCAACCTGCCCGCTTCCACTTTCGAAAAATCGAGAATATCGTTCAGTATCGATAGCAGCGACTTCGCGCACGAGTGGACCGTCTCGAGCGCTTGCTTTTGCTCGGGCGGCAGTGGGTCGGCGAGTACGCAATCCACCATGCCGAGGATGCCGTGCATCGGCGTGCGAATCTCGTGGCTCATGTTTGCCAGGAACTCGTCCTTGAGACGATTGGCTTGGCGCGCTTCTCCGAGCAGCCGCTCGATTTCGGTGTTCTGTTGTTCTATGCGCGCCTGCTCGAGGCGCAGTTGGTGCGTGCGTTCCTCTACCGCCAGTTCCAGCTCGCTCTGTTCCTGCCGGAGCAGCCGCGTGCGCCAGCGAAAGAGCAATAAGATGACCAGCGGCACGGCAACGATCGCCGCGATACGGAACCACCACGCCGCCCACCAGGGCGGCAGAATCTCGAACGGAATGCGGGCCGGGGTGGGGCTCCATTGGCCGCGGGCGTTGCGCGCCATCGCTTCCAACACGAACTTGCCGTACGACAGGCGAGAGAATCGTACTTCGCGCTGCTTCGTCTCGATCCAATCCTGATCGAGCCCGGCCACCCGGTACCGGCACAGCACGTCGTTCTCTGCCAGAAACGTCAGCACCGAGAGCCGGGCGCTGAGCGTGTAACGCCGATACGGCTCTACGATCGGGCTCGCGGTATCGAGCGCCCGGTCGCCGAGTTGGAAGCGGCTGAATTCGACGCGCGGGCCGTCCAAGGCCGGTTCCGACGCCGGAACCAGAAAATGCGCCAGGCCGCGGCTGGTGCCGATCCACATGCTGCCGTCGGTGTCCTCGTAGATGGCGTCGCTATCGCAGTCGTCCCAGATCAGGCCGTCCTGTTGGCCATAGTGGCGCCACTTCCCATCCCGCAAAACATCCACGCCACGATCGCTTCCAAACCACACCCAGCCGCGGCTATCCACGCGCACGAAGATGGCTTGGTCCGAGCGCAGTCCGGATTTGTGGTTGAATGTGCGCAGCGAAAGCCGATCGCCCGCGACCTCGATCTTCGACAATCCCGACCGGTCGCGATAGCCCATCCACAGGCTTCCATCCGGCCCCTCCGACAGAAACCCGGCGGAATTTGTTACTAACCCGTCGGCGGCCGTGAAGCGCTTCCACACGCCGTTCTCGCGCCGCGCGAGACCTCGCGCTCCCGCGACCCAAAGCCTTGCTCGACGATCCGCGAGCGCCGCCACCATCATTTCGCCATCGTCGCCGAGGGGCAATTGCTGTCTTTGAAACGCAGTGCCGGCGGCCCCGGGCTTGGCGAAAAACAGGCCGCCGCGAGTAGACACCCAGAGCGTTCCCTCCTGGTCGAACGTGAGGTTCCAGATCCGGTCGTTGGCGGGTCCTTTCGGCAGCCCGTACCGCCGGACTTTTCCGCCGGCTGGCCCGCTGCCTGGCTCGATTCGGGTGATGCCTCCGGGCGAACTGCCGACCCAGACCGCGCCGTCGGGGCCGAGCGTAATCGCCCGCGTTTTGTTGCCGGCGATCCCGTCTTTTTCGGTCCAGGCCTTCCACTTTGTCTTACTTAGTTGATTCACGCCCTTATCGGTCGTGACCCAAAGATCGCCCTGCCGGTCGCGCGTGATTCCCCAGATGTGTTCGCCACTGAGTCCTTCGGCCCGCGTCCAGCCCTCCCATTGATTGCGCCCGATCCAGCGCGCCACCCCGGCTCCCCACAGCCCGATCCAGAGCGAGCCTTCGCGGTCTTCGAACACCGCGCTGGTGGAACCCGACATTAATCCCTGTGGCTGGCCGATTCCTCGCCAGCGGCCGTGCGCGAGCTCCCATACGCCCTCGTCCGTGGGCACGAATACCTCGCCGTTGCGCCCCAGACTCAACGCGGCAAAGTCACCGATATTGGGGATCGCCTGTGGAATCGTTTCAAAACGCGTGCCAGTGCGGTCCTTCTTCAGCAGATGTCTCGAGCTGCGGATCCACACCGTGTCGTCGCGATCCGTTAAAAGCGCATCCCACCGGTCGAGAGGCACGCCTTCGGGCACACCGAATACCGTTACTTTGCCCGCTGCCAGGCGGCACACGCCGGCCCCACAGCCATACCAAACGGCGCCATCCCGCGCGACGTGCAGACCATGCGCGGGCCCACTGACTTGTCCCGGCGCCGCTTCGAACGTCCCCGCGCGAGAAACCATCAGACCGGAGTTGGTGCTTACGTAAAGCCGGCCCTGGCTATCGGGCGCCAATCCGAAATGACCCGCGTGCTCGACGCGCTCCCCGAGGCTGACTTCCTCGAACCCGGCGCCCTTCCGCCGCGCCAGGCCAGCCTGGGTTGCCACCCAGAGGGCGCCATCGGAGGTCTCCGCCAGCGACTCGATCGATGCGCTCGGCAGTCCGTCGCTCTCGCCAAAGCGCGTGAAAATCGCGCCGTCATAGCGAAACAGACCGTTTTGCGTGCCCACCCACAGATAGCCGGCGCGATCCTGGAACAGACACTCGGTCGCGAGATTGCTCAGCCCCTCGTCCTGGCCGTAGTATTTGAAGCTATATCGTTGCGCGAAAGCGGACGGGATCAAGCACGTTAGTGCAATGATCGGCAGTAAGCGGCAATGTCTCTGTGGCCTCCCAGACACCTATAGACCATATCGGGAGAGTGCCTAGGAGACAGTAGGCGAAAGTCGCGCAAACGCTGGGCGGAACCCTTAGGCCCAATGCCGCTTATTTTTCTTTGTGGGGCAGGGCCGTGCGCCGGGCGCGTCGCCGGCCCTTCGAGAATTCAACAACATCGGAGCAGCGCGCCCGAGGGGCACGCGCAGACGGAGCGTCTGCCCCACGAGAGCGCCAGCGGTTGCTGCCAAGTGAGCTGTCGAGCTTCTATCCGCAATTCCTATTGTGGCTGTTCCCCGGGCGGCGGCGCATTCGTATCCACGCGCGCCCCACCGCGCGCGGGAGGTATCCAACCGTCGTTCGACGGGCCGTTTTGAAAAAATCGAGCGTCCTTGCTCAGCACATGGCCCTTTGCATACAACGCGGCGTTGGCTTGCCCAAAGATCTTGCCTGCCCGCAGCACGTCGTCTCGAACTTTGGTCATCAGTATCTGGTAACGGTCGTCGGTCTGCGCGAAGCCCGAGAACGAACTGAGATCGTTGTTGCCGATGATCACGACGTCCACGCCCGCGACGGAAGCGATGTCATAAGCATTCGCTACGCCGGTGGGCGTCTCAATCATGATCACCACCAGCATGTTGTCGTTGAATGTTTGACGGTAATTGATACCGTGCGCGCCCCAAATCGTCATTGCCTGACCCTGTCCGGCGCTGCGCCGCGCGACCGGCGGATAGCGCGACCACTTCACCGCTTCGCGTGCTCTATCCACGTCGTCGACGGTCGGAATCACTACACCCAGCGCTCCAATATCGGTGGCGTGTTGTATGTGCCATTCCTGCGCATCGGGCAGCCGGATCATGGGAATCGCGGCGCTATGTGGACACGCCGCGATCATCGCCTCGACGTCCTTGAATTCGAGCGTGCTGTGCTGCATCTCGAACCATGTGTAGTCGTAATGCTTCGCCGCTTCGCAGTAGGCCGCCGGATCGAATTTCGATTGCGTGAAACTGAAGACCTGCTTGCCGTCGAGAAGTTTCTGCTTTGCGGTGTTATACAGTTTCGGCTGTTGCTGTCCGCTTAATACTGCCGCAGCCAGAATGATACAAACCGCTGTTTGCATTAAACTAGAAGCAGGACGGAATTCGGTCATGGCCATCGACACCATTACTGCGACTCTCTTGGGATCTGTTCTCAGCTCTTCCATAACCCGTAACCTTTTCACGACTATTGCCAAGAGCCGGATTGCCGAAATGGCTCCGCTCAAAGCGGCCAATCCCGAAGCGCATCAAGAACTGGACGCCCTCGAAAAAGCTGACTTGATCGGCGCCGCGCCCAATAGCGGCAAATATTATGTCACAGCCAAAGGGCTGAAAGTGGCGCGCGATCTAGAAAAACTTCCTATCGGCTAGCGAGCATGCCCCCAGTCGACGCTGCCGCCAGCCATGTTTGGGCATTCGTGTTCATGCTGGTTCTTATGCTGATGTTCGGCGTCGGGCGGGTAGCCAAAGAAACTAAGACATCGGTAAAGAACCAATCCTTCCTGCATCTGTGGATGGTCGCCTACCTTGTCTTGCTTGCCGCTCTCATGTCGGTAACTACGGCGATGGCTTTGGTGCTGCTGATTGATGAGAAAGGCCAGCCGCGAGTCACTTTCATTCCGCCTTCGTTCCTCTCGATGACGGCGGCCGTGCTGGGTGTCTTCGGTTTTGAATTTCTATTCCGCAAGTTCATCATCGGCTTCGGCGAGAATCAACTCGATCTGGCGACGACGCTGCAGAACTTCGTAGACCAAGCGGTTGCAGCCACTCTGAAAAAGGAAACGGGCGGCTAACCGCCCGGCCGCCGCTCGCCCCCCAAGGCAAGCGGCGGCTTCTCATCCCCTTAGAACGTAAAGCGCAACGACCCCTGCATCCGGCGTTCCGGACGGGTTGCCGTTACCTGGCCAAACGCGGCGTTCACCTGATTGCCAGCCGGATCGAAGCGTGCCGTGTTGTTCACCGTCATCGCCTCCGAATGGTTGAACAAGTTGTAGACTTCCCAACGGAATTGGAAGACGTTCGATTCCCGAATCGGGAAGCTCTTGAAGAGCGACAAATCGAAGTTGTTGAAACCCGGGCCACGGAATTTGTACCCGGTAAAGTCGCTTCCATAGTCGCCGCGTCCGGTCGGCCGCTGCGCGCATTGCGTATTGAAGAACTGGCTGAAGTTGCGGGGTCCGCCGGCCGGATTACAGCTCAAGCGCACGCCGGCAATCGACATGGGCGTTCCCGCCGAGATAGATCCCCGATCGACCGCCTGCCAGTTTCCAGCGCCGACGTCGCCGCCGCCCGTGAAATCGTAGCTGTCGGTTGTGGTCAACACAATGTTCGACGGAAATCCGCTGCCGAAAGTCGTGATTCCGGAGATACGCCAGTCGTCCAAAACCCACTTTGTAAACCTGCCCGGCACCACTTTCGTGGCTTTGGGCAGATCGTACACATAGCTGAAATTGAAGACGTGCGTTTGGTCTGTGGGAGAGAGCCCGTAGAACAGTTTTTGCGAGAGTTCCTGGCTCCATCCGGTTGCTTGAAACGTCTTGGAGAAAGCGTAGTTAGCGTCGATCTCCACACCGACCGCGAAGCGCCGCTGCATCTTCACTTGCAATGAGTCATAGCGTGTCGATGTGGCCGGACCAGCTACTAACATGTCCAGATAGCCGGTATTCGGCCGCAAAAAGCCGTCCGGCAGCGCTACCGACGTATTGCTCGGATCCGCATACCCTGGTTGGAATCGAGTACCGAAGGGAACATAGTTATAGTTCCAATTCTGGCTGACATAGTGCTCGGTGTTGCCGACGTAGGACACATCGAGCATGGTGCTCTTACCAAGATCTCTCTGGATGCCCAACATGTACTGATACACGACCGGCAGCTTCTGGTTCTTATACACGCCGCTCACGTTGACCGGGCTCGTGACGGGCGTCGATTGGAAGGTGCTCGGAGAGATGTCGCTCGATAGCAGCGTTCTGGTGTAGACAAATGCCGGTCCGCGATTGAGCGCGCCGGTTCCGCCCGTGCTCGCTTGATGGAATGTTCCAAACGACAGCCGCACTGCGGTCTTACCGTCGCTGAACGGATCCCAGGAAAAGCCGATTCGCGGATCGAACTGTATGCCGAGAGAATCGCGGAAGCCCCCGCCGGGCACGTAGGTCGGATCGTTCTGCACCACGATGCCGTTCAGCGTGCAAGGGCTTGTGTTCGAGAGATTGTTGCAAGTGTTCCCCGTGCCGGGCACAACGTTTCCGATATAGGATGCCGCGAGTATTTGGTTATTGATCGGATTGATCGCGCGCCGGCCTTGCGCCGTCGAGATCGGCCGGTACAGTACCGGCGGATTGCCGCCCCATTTCGGATCGAAGCGGGAAAGCGCCAAGGCGGAAGCGACTCCGTCCGATTGCAGCGGCCAGTTCACCTGGTACATGCGCAATCCGAGATCCATGGTCAGGTTGCGAGCGATTTTCCAGGTGTCTTGTGCAAACCACGCCCAGGTGCGCCGCCGCGAATTATCCGGACCGCGGCCGAGATCTTCCGTATACGACGCGAAATGCCCTAGATAGGCGTTCGCGAACGCATACCCCGAATTGGTTGGATCTAACGCACTATTGCTGAAATCGAAGCTGCCTCCGAAATTGCTGGTTGCCGCCTGTCCAAATCGGCTCTGCTCGAAATACACTCCCGCTTTGAACGTATGCGCCCCGTGCGTGTACGTCACGTTGTCGGTAGACGTGATATTCAAGTCAAAGCCGCTCAACGGCTCGCGGCCGTCGTAGCTGATGGCGGCGGAGCTGAAACTCGCTGGAATACCACCGAACGAAGCCTTCGGGATAAAGCTCAAAGGATTCCACGTGCTGTTGTATTGGCCGAGCCCGGCCAGGCCGCGGTTTGCCCGCACCAGGGCGTTGTACCCATCTGGCGGAAATGGCGGCGATTCTTCACGGTCGTGCATGGCGCCGATCATGAATTCGTTCACTAAGTGCGGGTTGATGATGCGCGTATAGTTCACGGTGCCTTGCAGCGCATCGAACTGGTATTGCATCGGCACCAAGCCCCACAGCGACGATCCGGCGGCCACGTGTATGCCCGACATACTCGAGTGCCAGTCTTTTATGGTCACGCTGATTGAGTCCGCATCTGTCGGCCGGTAATCGGTTCGTTCCGAGAACGAATTCCTCGGCTGATTGAGATAACGCTCCTGGAAAAGGTAGTTATATCCGCTGCCGTTATAGTTGGGCAGCGGAAGAATGTTCATGATCGCCAGGCCGTACTGGCTGACCCGGCTTATCGGCACTTTGTTCCCGGAGAAGACAGTGCCGTTGAGCGGGTCTTTCACCGGAATCAGCTTGCCGTTCAAATCGAGCGATTTCGAAAAGTCTCCCTGCCTCTCGAGCGCCGTCGGCATGGTCCATCGTTCAATCGGCGTCGGATTTTTAAGCCGCGTGTCTTCGTACAGCCCGAAGAAGAAAAGTTTGTTATGCGTGAACGGCACCGGGCCGCCCAGATCGCCGCCGAACGTCTGGAACCGGTAAATCGGTTTGCCTAGTCCGTTCAGATTGTTGAAATAGTTATTGGCGTTGAATTGTTCGTGCCGCTTGTTGAACCAGCCGGCTCCGTGATACTGCGAGCCACCGCTCTTCGTCACCATGTTGATGATTGCGCCGCCGCTTCTTCCATACTCGGCGTTGTAGTTGTTCATCAGCACCTTCACTTCGCCGACGGAATCGAGATTCACCGTCGCCGAATAGAAGCCGCCGCCGCCGCCATCGCCGCCATTCACGCCGTCAGTGGTCATCAAGTTCGTGTTGGAATTCAGACCTTGCACGGAAGGTACCGGGCTGCCGTAGCTGGCACCGAGGAAATCGGGGTCGAATCCTTTTTGCACGCCCGGCATGATGCCCAGCAGCGAAATCGGATCGCGTCCGCGGATCGACACGTTCTGCATCTCTTTGCTATCGATCAGCTCGGAATGCTCCGAGCTATCGGTCTGGACCTGCGCCCCTTGCGCCGTCACTTCGACCGACTGGTTCACCGCGCCCACCTGCAACTGCAGCGTGCCCATGGCCAAGCGCGAGGACGACACCACGACGTTGCCTTTGCTTTCGAGCGTCCGCAGGCCCGTGGCCTCGACCCTCACGGTGTATACGCCCGGTGTCATCGCCGTAAATACGAAGTCGCCGTTCGTACCCGACTTTGCCTGCCGCGTCTCGTTCGACGTCTCGTTGATGACGGTGATCGTCGCCTCCGGGATCACGCTATTGGAGGAATCCGCTACCGTACCCGCTAGCGAACTGGAACTTGTTTGCGCTGCCACAGTCATTGCGAATAGCAACGTGGCCGCGATTGCCCAACCTGAAGCCCTGCCAAGCCTAATCAACATAGATCAAGACGCCCTGTCCCGCCCCGGTAGCTTAATTATCAGATTATGATACAAGCATTATAATCTGAACAACTCGGTTCGTAATGAGGGCGATTGTATATCGCTTTTTGGACCCGTGTCAATATGCTAGGCGCAACTTTTTTGGCGGGACTACGGAATCGGTGGAGAGCAGAAGGCCGGTTTGGCTGTAGATTGCGGGGATCCGGGCCTGAAATAAGCGGCGTTTGCCGTGCTGTATTGCAGGCTGAAATTACACGCCTGCGTGAAGCGCTCGCGGGCGAGTGTTTCTTCGTTTCTCCGGCGGTACATGACCGCAACGTTAAAGCAACTGGCGGCATGGCCGGCCCGGCACGCTTTTTCGAAATATTCGATTGCTTGCGCCGGATTCACCTCGGTTCCCTGCCCGGATTGGTAACTCTCCGCCACGCGGCCGCAGCCTCGCCACCAGCCGTTCGCGCAGGATTGGCGGAATAGAACGAGAGCTTGCGCGTCGTCGCGCCGAACGCCTCGCCCGGCGTGATAAAGCGATCCGAGAATGAAGCAACTCTCGCCATCGCCGCGGCCGCAAATTCCCTGGAATACTTCGGGTCCGTTGGTTGCGACAAGTTTTACCAGACTGAGGCAACCCTCCACCATTCCGAGGTCGCACGCCCGCCCCAGGCTTCTGCCCGCCTCGGTGGCATTGCGCGGCGCCGCGCGCCCTTCATTCAGCGCGAGCCCTTCCGAATAACAGGCGTAGGCGGAATTGTATTGGCACATGAGATGAATCGTGTGCATCCAGGTCTGGCAGGCGTTCCGGCGGCCTTCGTCGCACGCTTTTTGCCAGAACTCGGGATTGCTGCCGGGATGCCGCCCGCTGACGAAGCCGGTCGTAATCATCACCGCGAATAACGCGATCCACACCGCCATGTGAGCGAAATTGGCTCGTTGTGGATTCCACTTCGGGGCACGGCGCCAGCGCGCGGCCAAGGCGACGCTTGCCCGGTCCAGCGCCTGCACCAGCAGATTGAGCGGTGGGACGCAGAGCAGCTTGTCGTAGAACGTCGGCAGCCCCATCCGGCCCAGAAACGCGTACATCGCGAACACTCCGGCGCCGTACATCCCGCCGAACAAAATCTTTCCGAAAGTCTTGCGCGGCGACGTCGCCGGGTCAGTCACCAACAGATGCAGGCCCAGGAAAACCGCGATCGGAATATTCGTGTCGACAAAGTGGTAAACGCCCGTCCAACCCGTGTAAATAAGGTTCAGCGCGCACAGCGCCGTTGCGGCCGATAGAGTGACCAGCGTCACCGAAAACAAGACTTGCACGATTAAACCGAGAAGGAAAATCTCAAGGTAAATATGCGGCGGACGGCCCAGCGTGACAGCGACTTCTTCTCCCCAAGTAATGTGCGTGCTGCCGGTGGCGAGCAGTCCGATCGAAAAAATAAAAAGCGCAACGGCCGACGGATTGAAGATGTGCGCACGCCGGCCGTCGCGCGTCCAGGTGATAAATTCCTTGCACAAGACGCCTGTTGCGACGAGCGCGAATTGTAGAAAAAACCAGTCGTCCTTGAACCACAAAAACAGGTTCGCGCTCAGCACGATCGGAATAGGGCCGAAGCCCAGCAGCCAGTTGTCGCGGCGTGACCAGCAGACCAGCATGTCGAGGGCGTAGACAAATACGATCTGCGCCAGGATCAGCGGAATGTAGTGATAAACTTCGCGCCAGTACCAGCCCCAGTACAGGTAAATGCTGGTGTGCATGGCGAGCTGCACATAATGCACTTTCCGGGGAACGAATTCATAGCGCAGCACGCGTCTCGTACGCCCGATCTGCCGCCGCAGGAGCAGAATGAAAATGAGCAGGCCTAGCACCGCGGCCCAGAAGGATCCGGCGAGTCGAAGGTTCGCTCCCACCCACGGCAGAAACGAAAAACTCAGCAGCGCAATCGTGAACAAGAGCGCCAGCCGCAGCGGTGGAATTCGCATTGCGTTAGGCAACGAGTATATATCAGATAATATGCCAGCTGTCAGTACCTGATGATGTGCGTGGATTCAAATCCGCAATTCCTAGTCATGCCGCAATGCCGTCGTGGGATCGACGCGGCTGGCGCGTAGCGCTGGTACGGCTCCCGCCAGCCCGGCTGCCAGCGAAAGGGCTGTTACGACGGAAACAAGAGTAAAAGGATCGTGCGCCTCGAGGCCGTAGAGTTGGCTGCGAGCCAGATTTCCGAACGCCAGCGAGAGGGAAACACCCGCTGCGACGCCCACAGCCACGAGAATCAACACTTCTCGCATAACCATCCAGATCACATCGCGTGGCACGGCCCCCAGGGCCATGCGAATGCCAATCTCCCGCGTTCGGCGAGCGACCGTGTACGCCAGCACGCCGTAAAGTCCGATCAGCGCGAGGAGGGTCGCCAGGCCACCAAAAAGTGTAGATAAGCTGGTGACCAAACGTTCCGTCGTTAACGTCCTGTCAATCGTTTCGTCGATCGTGCGCAGTTCAAACACGGGAATGTTTGGATCGATTTGGCCCACCGTCTTACGCGCCTGCTTCATCATTTGATCGGGACTAAGCCTGGACCGGATGTAGATTGTCATGCCGCGGAGATTCGTGGCATGAAGATAAGGGTAGAAAACCTGTGCGGGGATATCCTCCCTCAGGTTCTGGTATCGGAAGTCCTTGACGATTCCCACCACCTCGCTGCCAGCCGGTGAGCCTATCCCGGTTCCGACGTGCCATCCGAGGGCGTTGCGGCCGGCAAAGTACTTACGTGCGAACGTTTCATTGATGAGGCAGACTGGATGGCTTGTGCTGGTGTCCTGGTCTGTTAGTCCACGGCCGGCGAGCAGAGGCACTCCGAGGGTGGCGAGATAGCCGCTGCTCACCATATTAAAATTCGACTCAGGAACTTGGCCCGAATCATTAACGTAGCCTTCCACGCTGACGCCATACTGCCACTGCCCGTTCTCGAGAATCCCCACAGTGGCGGCCCCTACGGCGTTGACGCCGGGAGTAGCCTGCAGATTTTCGGTCAGACGGCGATAGAAGTCGAAGGACGCGCGATTGTCGTAGCCGCCGAGAGAGGGATCGACGCTGAAAGCAAGCAGGTGCTCGGTTGAAAATCCCGGCCCTTGGCTGCGCAGGTTCGCTAACGAGCGCAGAAACAAACCGGCACCTACGACGAGGAATAACGAAAGCGCGATCTGCCCGCTGACCAAGAGCTTGCGAACGAGTACGCTGGCATTCGCCGTCGCGGCGCGATCCCGGAGACTGAGCGAAAGATCCGCGCGAGAGCTTTGGATCGCCGGAGCCAGGCCGAACAGAAGCGCGGTGAGCAGCGTCACGCAAGTCGTGAAGGCGAGCACGTGCAAATCGGGATTGGCGGAGATTGCGAGTTGGCCCGCGGCGTCGCCCGAAAAATACAGCGCCAGCAGAAAGCGATCCGCAGCGAACGCCAGCGCCAGACCAATGAGGGCGCCGAAGACCGAGAGAAGCAGGCTCTCCATGAGCATCTGAAGAATGATCCGAGATCGCCTCGCACGGCTGGTCCAGCTTCAGACCGATCAGGATCCAAAGTGGCGCTTGCATTTTCTGTCTCAAGCTGGACCAGCCGTGCGAGGCGGCTTGAACGTCCATTACGTTCCGGAGATACAGTCGCCGATCGGATTCGGAGTAATTGCGGAACCATGGTTCGGTGATCTCTCGCTCCAGAATGCTGCGCAATAGCGGTTCGAGTGCGGTGTTGGCTTGTATGGCATTCATGCCGGGTTTCAAACGGCCGAATGCTGTGATCCAACTGTCATAGTGGACGTGGAGGCCGTCCCAGTAGCGCGTCACCTGGCCCTGCATCATCATGGGGATGAACAATTGGGGCTGATAGCCGAGTTCTATGCCATCGAAGCCGCGCGCGGCGACTCCGATCACTGTAAACGTGTGTCCATTGATCGCGAGGGTCTTGCCGAGAATGGTACGGTCGGAAGCAAATCGGGTCTGCCAGAAATCATAGCTGAGCATCGCCACCGGGTGACCCCCGGGAACACGATCGTCGTCCGGCGTGAGCGTGCGCCCTAGTGCCGCACTAACGCCGAGCACGGGGAAGTAGGAGCCGGAGACCAGTTCGGCGTCGACTCGCTCGGTGTGATTGCCGGTGACCAGCGTGATGGCTAGCGGGTAGCGGCAGAACATTCCCGAGAACACCTGGTTGCGATCGCGAAAAGCCTCGTATACCGGATAGGAAATGTGGTCGGCTCCCCAACTGCCGCCATATTGTTTGCCGCGCAGCGCTACCAACACAAGTTGTTCGGGATGCTTCACCGGCAGCGCCTGGAGGATCACTTGGTCGAGGAGACTGAAAACGGCGGTGTTGGCGCCAATTCCGAACGCGAGAGAAAGAATTGCCGCAATTGTGAACAGGGGTGCCCGGCGCATGCCCCTTACCGCATATTTCAGATCCTGAGCCAGGGTCTCGAGTTGGTTATATCGCCACATACCGCGGGTAACTTCCTTTACTCGGGTGACATTGCCAAAATGGCGACGAGCAGCGAACTCGGCCTCTTCTGGCGTTGTCCCCGCTTCCGAGCGTTGCTGGATCTCTAAAGCAAAATCGGCTTGAATTTCTTCATCCAACTCCCGGTCGAGGTCCTTCTTGCGGTCTCTCCAGCGCAACCACTTCATAACCTGTCCTAAGCAGGTTTCATCACACGTGCAATCGTCTCAACTAAGGAGTTCCATTTTGATTCTTCTCTGATCAACTGCTTCTTTCCGGCTGGGGTCAGACTGTAATACTTGGCTCTCCGATTGGCTTCCGAAGCCTTCCACTCCGATTTCAGCCATCCTTTTTGTTCCAGGCGATGCAGGGCAGGATAGAGAGATCCATGCTCAATCTGCAGTGCCTCCTCCGAATTGGTCCGGATCGCCTGGCCGATACCGTGGCCATGCTGCGGACCCCATTGAAGCGTTCGCAACACCAACATGTCCAAGGTGCCTTGCATGAGTTCAATGCGGTCTTGATACTGTTTTCGTGGTGGCATCTCTCTCTAGCAGAGATTCTACCACAGCCGGGGTCCTGTCTAGCAGACGTCCTGCTAGTCTCATAAACGCCTGCGCCGGCACGGAAGAAGTGACAGCCGCTTTGCAGTCTGCCTATTTCGCCGGGAGCGCAAACGCCACGTAACTCCCGCCGCTGTGCTCGCCCCACTTGCCGCCGCCCGCCGCGATCACCAAATATTGGCGGCCGTTCACTTCGTAAACCGCCGGCGTCGCATTGCCGGCCGCCGGCAGCGTCGTTTCCCAAAGAACTTTCCCGTTCGCCTTATCAAAGGCGCGTATCTTCGAATCGTGACTCGTCGCCGCAATGAAGAATAGACCACCGGCGGTGATCACGCCGCCGCCGTAATTCTCCGAGCCGGTATCATGCACGCCTTGAGCCACCAGGGCGGGGAATTCTCCAAACGGTTTTTTCCAAACATACTTCTTCGTATTGAGATCGATCGCGTTCAGCGTCCCCCAGGGCGGCGCGATCGCCGGATAACCATCCGGGTCGAGCCAGCGATTGTAGCCATCGATGCCGTACTTGAGCGGCGAGAACGTCGTATTTTGGGGATGTTCCGCGCCATCGACTCGCACATCCTTCCCGCTAATCAGGTACTCGACGATCGCGTTCACACTGCCTTCGCCGATGTGCGCGAATCCGGGCATGCGGCCGCCGCCGTGCAGCGCCATTTGGCGAACTTGATCGGCCGTCAAACGAGAACTGATGTTTTCAAGCGACGGAAACTCCGGCGGACTGCCTTTCTTGTCGAGGCGATGGCATCCCGAGCAGTTCTGGCGGTACAGCGTCGAGCCGGTCGTCGCTTCGGCGCTAAGGCGGCGAGGGACCAAACGCAATATCCACGCCATCTCAGTCGAATTAACGTACAGAATGCCGGTCTCAGGGTCCCAAGCCGCGCCGCCCCATTCTCCGCCGCCGTCGAATCCGGGAAAAATGACCGTTCCTCGAAAACCCGGTGGAGTGAACTGCGGACCGCTATCCAGTTTCTTGAATTGTTCGACGGCGGCCGCGTGCGCTGCCGGCGTTCGATTCGTCAGGATTTCGGCTGTCACCTGCTGTCGCGCGTAGGGCGCGGGC
>Ga0193753_10001834_pt1 | contig 17542 bp, 14 predicted proteins | sample H1c2metaG_FD_144925 | JGI IMG/M metagenome (GOLD analysis project Ga0193753, IMG submission 144925) | Soil microbial communities from a riparian zone of the East river system, Colorado, United States - H1c2 | ecosystem: Environmental > Terrestrial > Soil > Riparian zone | place: USA: East...
CACACAGCCATAGATCGCCGCAATGAATGACGACTGGTCCGCTTTGTTTTTTCCCGCAATGTCAAAGGCGGTGCCATGATCCGGGGATGTGCGCACCACGGGCAGTCCTGCGGTGTAATTAAGTCCCTCGTCCTTTGCCAGTGATTTGAATGGGATCAGTCCCTGATCATGATACATCGCCAGCACCGCGTCAAATTTTTCGTGGTTGCCCCGGGCAAAAAAGGCGTCGGCGGGAAAGGGACCAACGACCAGGTAATTGTTCCGGGCATCCTTTACCGCTGGTTTTATAATGGTTTCTTCCTCCTTCCCAATCAGGCCTTCATCGCCGGCATGAGGGTTAAGACCGAGAACGGCGATCTTTGGCTTGTCGATCCCAAAGTCTTTGATCAATGAATTGTGTATGATCTGGATCTTCGAGAGGATGCCTTCTTTTGTAATCTTGCCCGCAATCAGGTTGACCGGGAGGTGTTCGGTAACCAGTCCCACCCTGAAGTCGCCGGCAGTCATAAACATCACTACATCCTGCACCCCAAAAAGGTGTTTGAGGTAAGGGGTATGGCCCGTGAAATCAAAATCCGCTGACTGCGTATTGTTTTTGTTTATGGGAGCGGTGACAAGACCGTCGATCATGTTTTCCTTTAGCGCGGTGGCGGCCGCAACAAGTGATTTTATAGCATAGATGCCCCCGGACGGAGTAATCTGGCCCGGCTCTACCGGAATGTCTTCCTCCCACACGGGAAAAAGATTCACCTGGCGGTGATTGATCCTCGTGAAATCTTTTATGATCTGAAAATTAAAGGGGAGCTCGCCAAGTGTTCTTTTATAGAAGTTGATCAATTTCACCGACCCGAAGATGACCGGTGTACAATGATCCAGAATCCTGGTGTCCGAAAATGTCTTCAAAATCAATTCTGGTCCGATCCCATTGATATCTCCTACCGATATGCCAATAACTGGTTTTTGCTGTGGGTTGTTCATCTCCATTAATAATCCCTAAAACTACGAAAAACGAATAACTGTATTTTTGCATGCAATGTTAACGGTTAAAAAGTCGCTGGGCCAGCATTTTCTGAAAGATGAGCAGGTATTGGAAAAAATTACGGCTGTCCTCAAAGAACGCCCCTTTGAAAGGCTGCTTGAAGTTGGGCCGGGCGGGGGCGCGCTGACGCGCTACCTGATTCAAATTCCTGATATAGAGTTGACCTGCGTTGAATTAGACCATGAAAAGGTAGATCACCTGCTCAGGACCTACCCACGTTTGAGGGGACATATTATTGAGGCGGATATTCTCGCTATCGATAAACCCTTCGATCAACCGTTCACGCTTATCGGAAATTTCCCGTATAATATTTCCACACAGATCGTCTTTCGCGTGTTGGAATGGAAATCATCCGTGGAAACCATGATCGGGATGTTTCAGAAGGAAGTGGCACAACGGATCGCTGCGCCTTCCGGCAGTAAAGTGTATGGGGTGACAAGTGTACTGGTGCAGGCGTTCTTTACCGTGGATTTTCTTTTTGAAGTGGATCAAAATGCATTCACGCCACCACCCAAGGTCAAAAGCGCAGTCATCCGTTTGACCCCCAGGGAAAAGATTCCCCTGATGAAGAGTGAGAGGTTCTTTATCAATCTCGTGAAAACGGCATTCAACCAGCGTAGAAAAACCCTTCGCAATGCCGTCAGATCATTATTTGACGAAGGAATTTTGGAACAGGATATTTTTAATAAAAGGGCAGAACAACTCAGCGTGGAAGATTTTGCTGCGCTAAGCTTCGAGATGAAACAATGACAGAACAAACTTCACAACCGCAATCCGATGATCACCCGGATGGACAACCGAAAGCGCTGATCACCTCCAGGGTGCACGACTACCTTCCCGCATATCTCAGGGAACATGGCATGGAGGTTCAACAGAACACCAGCATCAGCTATGAACAGCTGATGGAACTGATCCCTGAAATTGAAGGCCTTATTGTAACCACGCGGTTGAAAATCGATCGGCCAATGCTGGAAAAGGCCCGCAAACTCAAGTGGATCGGCAGGCTGGGCAGTGGGATGGAACTGATAGACGTTCCCTTTGCCGAGAGTCTTGGCATTCGTTGCCTGAGCTCTCCCGAAGGCAACCGCACCGCAGTTGCCGAACACGCCCTCGGCCTGCTGCTCGGTTTACTCAACAAAATTCCGTCCAGCAGTCGGGAAGTGGGAAAGGGTATATGGCTTCGTGAACCCAACCGTGGGACCGAGCTCACAGGAAAGACCGTGGGCATTATTGGTTATGGCAATACGGGAAGCAGCTTTGCCAAACTCCTGGCTTCCTTTGAGTGTACGGTGTTGGCCTACGACAAATACAAATTCGATTTCAGTAATGGCAATGTCCGGGAAGCCAGTCTCGATCAGCTGGGTCGCTACGCCGATGTGATCAGCTTCCATGTGCCCCTGACACCTGAAACGCATCATATGGCGGATGCCGCATTCTTTGCCAGCCTGAAGAACCGGCCTGTCTTTCTCAATACCTGCCGGGGCAAAATACATGATACTACTGCGCTTATTAACGCACTAAAGGAAGAACGGATCGCGGCTGCCGGTTTAGATGTGCTTGAAAATGAGAAACCCGACACCTGGAGTTCGAGGGAGGCAGAACAGGTAAAATGGCTAAGCACGAGAGATAATGTGCTGCTTACGCCACATATAGCAGGATACAGTCATGAGGCATTCTTCAAAATGGCCAGGGTGATTGCCGAAAAATTAAGTCTGTAGGATTACACTGGACCTGACCGAATTGGGCCAATGGCAGATCGACCGGAAGGAAAACCTGGATTTTGTGATTGTTTTACAGGTAGATATGGCATTTCCAGGGTCTTCGGAAGCGTTTGTCTGGAAAAAATCCCTTATTTTTGTTTCAAATACTGCAACGCTTCAGTTCGTCTGGGGCGTTGTTCTTTTTGCTGTTACTGGAAGGTAGCGGCAATTTTTTTCTAATTTAACAATGAGTATATCATGGCTGATGTTATTTATGTATCGAAGGAAACGCTGGACGTGCTGAAAGAAGAATTGCATAGACTGAAATCCCACGACCGTCCTGAGGCGGCAAAAGCCATCGCTGAAGCAAGAGAAAAAGGTGACCTCAAGGAGAATGCTGAGTACGACGCCGCCAAGGAAGCGCAGGGACTTCTTGAAGCCAAGATCAAGAAACTGGAGGGCGATGTAGCGAGCGCCAGGATCCTCGAGGCCGAGAACGTAGACACGAGCAAGGTGTCGATCCTCACCAAGGTCACGCTCACCAATATGAATACAAAAAAGCAGATCACTTATAAAATTGTGTCTGAAAAAGAAGCCGATCTCAAGGCCGGCAAAATATCGATCACCTCGCCGATTGGCCAGGGGCTGATGGGCAAGTCCAAAGGTGAGGTGGCAGAAGTGCAGGTGCCAGCCGGTACGATGAAGTTCAAAATTGAAGAGATCACCGTATAACTACGATCACCCATGATCGTTAACATCAATTTAATTTCTCAAAACCTAGTGCTGATCAGGCATGACCATCTTCTCAAAAATCATTGCAGGACAGATACCTTCTTATAAGATTGCGGAAGATGACCTGTTCTTTGCCTTCCTGGATATTGCCCCGCTGATGAAGGGGCATGTGCTGGTTGTGCCAAAGATTGAGACAGACAAATTCTTTGACCTGCCCGGGGAATACCTGTCGAGGCTCTTTGTATTTGCCCGTCCCATTGCCAAAGCCATCGAAGCGGGGTTTCCCTGCGACCGCTGTGGCATAGCCGTGATGGGCCTGGAAGTGCCGCACGCACATGTGCACCTGGTGCCACTTAACAGTGCAGATGACATCAACTTCAGCAGACCGAAACTGAAGCTCAGTGATGCCGAGTTCAGGGAAGTGCAGGCAACGCTGGTGGAATTAATCAAAAATCAAAACTGATCATTTTACCCTGAGGCGATCCGGGTTGAGACTGAGGTATTCTTTCCATCCACGCGTGCCGGAACCTTTGGCGGTTTTGGGCGCATTGGCCTGGAAATGGTGGCATACGGCTACTGCAAGAGCATCGGAGGCATCGTGATGCCTGATCACCATATCCTGGAGATTCAGAATCTGCTGCAGCATTTTCCAAACCTGTTCCTTCGCGGAATTACCATTACCTGTGATGGATTGTTTGATCTTGCGGGGAGAGTATTCCGATACTTCCATGCCGGCATGCATGGCGGCTGCTATGGCAACACCCTGGGCGCGGCCCAGTTTTAGCATACTCTGAACATTATTGCCAAAAAAAGGCGCTTCGATGGCAAAGTATTTGGGTTGGTGTGCCGCGATGAGTTCCGTTACTTTTTGATGAATTTGTTGAAGGCGGAGGTAATGGTCTTCTCTTTCACTCATTTTTAACACACCCATATCAATCATCCTAATCTGCTGCCCATTAACCTCTATAATACAATAACCCATCATTAACGTGCCGGGATCAATACCTAGTATTATCTTGGATAGCTTTTCCAAACGGAATGGAATCATTTAATTTGCGCAGTAGACAGATGCCATACAAAAATAGGTAATTGAGTTACATGAAGATCCGGCGAATTATCACCATACTTTTATTCTGTTGTATTTTTCTACCCTTGCGCGCAGTGGATGATAATTTCTGTCAGATCCAAAACAGTTCTTTCGCAGCGGGAGAATCGTTAACCTACAAGGTATTCTACACGGTTGCCGGAATCTATGCGGGGGCGGGTGAGGCCACATTCAATTCTGCACTCGATAACCTGAACGGCCGGCCGGTTTACCATATTATCGGTGATGGCAAGACCTATAGTTTCTATGACAATTTTTTCAGAGTCCGCGACAAGTATGAAACTTTCATCGACACGGCAACCCTCCAGCCACTGAAGTTCATCCGAAACGTGTACGAAGGCGGTTACAAAAAGTACGAGAATGTCATCTTCAACAAGGCGACCAACACGGCCATTACCAATGCAGGAGTGTACAAGGTGCCAGAATGTGTGCAGGACGTGATCAGCTCGATCTATTACGCCAGGAATATCGACTTCAGCAAATATAAAGCGGGTGACAAGATCCCTTTCTCACTCTTCCTCGACAAGGAGGTCTATTCGATGTATGTGCGTTACCTGGGTAAGGAAACCATCAAGACCAAATATGGCAAGTTTAGGGCGATAAAGTTCAAACCGTTGCTATTGAAGGGTGCCATCTTTGAAGGCGGTGAAAAAATGACCGTATGGGTCAGTGATGATGCCAACAAGATCCCGGTGCGAATCGAAAGCCCTATAAGTGTCGGCAGTATCAAGGTGGACATGATGACCTACCGCAACCTGCGACACAGGTTGAGTTCGCTGATAAGTTTTCGATGAATGCCCAAAGATGAAGCTTAAAAGTTATCAGTTTTAATCCTAAAACTCGCGGGGAACTTTTCAGTTTTTAATTTTGAGCTCAACTTTCTTACACCTCATTTAATCTAAACGCAGTGCTCTTCCTGATCCCCTTTTCGGTCATATGCAGGTCGATGCATTCATTCAGGGGGTCGTGCTGCATCAGCAATATGTATTTCTTCTCGAGGGCTTCTTCAAGGAAGGCAGTTTTTTCTTCCAGGGCAATCATGGGAAACATGTCATAGGCCGTCAGATAGGCTACGGGTAGATGACCGACTGAAGGCAGCAGGTCAGCCATGAACACAATAGTTCTTCCCCGGTAACGGATCTGCGGCAACATCATCGATTTCGTATGTCCATTGCAGTACCTGACGCTGATCTCCTGGGAAAATGGGGAATGCCCTTCATCATAAAAATTCAGTGCACCCGCTTCCTGCATCGGAAGAATGTTTTCCTTCAGAAAGGATGCCTTTTCACGCACGTTCGGATGTGTCGCCCAGTCCCAGTGCGCTGTGTTGCTCCAAAACCTGGCATTCGGAAATGCCGGCACCAGCCGGCCATCGACTCTTTTGATGCAGCCCCCGCAATGATCGAAATGAAGGTGTGTGAGAAATACATCAGTCACATCTGCCGCCTGAAACCCTGCAGCAGCAAGAGATTTATCCAGCGTGTCGGTTCCATGGCGATAATAATATCGCCAGAATTTTTCATCCTGCTTGTCGCCAAGCGCTGTATCGATCAGTATCAGCCTGTCATTGTCTTCAATCAGCAGGCTGCGTGAGGCCCAGTTGCAGAGATTGAGCTCATCCGCCGGGTTGGTTTTATTCCAGATCGTCTTCGGTACTACTCCAAACATGGACCCTCCATCGAGTTTGAAAAATCCGGTATTCAATACATGAAGCTTCATCTGGTCAAATTTGGGTTAATTTTCTTTTTGTCACCAGTGTCCAAAAGAGGAACAAAGCGCCAAGCACAAAAAAGCTCATCAGCGCCAGTACCGAATTTCTCATCGACCCGGTCAGTTCCTCAACATAAGCAAAGCTGAACATCCCAATCACCAGCGCAATCTTTTCGGTGACATCATAAAAACTGAAAAACGAAGCCGTATCAGCGGTTACGGGCATCAGGTTGGCATAAGTGGAACGACTCACAGACTGAATTCCGCCCATCACGAGGCCCACCACACCACCAAGCACATAGAACTGCATATCATTTGTGATGAAATAGGCGCCGGCGCAAAGGCCTACCCAGATCAACACCACGGCGATCAGGGTTTGGATATTGCCAAACTTCTCCGATGCCCTGGAGATCAAAATGGCCCCGGGAATTGCCACCAGTTGTATGATCATGATGGTGATGATCAGCTTGGTTGTTTCCATACCCAGTTCTTTCGCGCCAAACTGTGTAGCGGCGAGAAAGACGGTTTGGATACCCGCACTGTACCAGAAAAAGGAGTAGAGAAATCTTTTGAGTAAAGGAAGACTCTTTACCTGTTTCCAGACTTTTTTTAGCTCACGAAATCCATTGGTGAACACATTGCCCTGACCAGGCTGCCTTGCATTGCCGGCCGGTAGCACCCTGAAGGGTATCTGGGCAAAGACGAACCACCAGACCGCCACCAGCACAAAGGATATCCGCGCTGGCATGTAGGATTTCTCAAATTCGGTATGCAGTCCAAAGCCCTCCGGAAAAAAGACAATGATGAAACAGATGATCTGCAGAAGCACGCTGCCGATATACCCCATGGTAAATCCTCTTGCGCTGACCCGGTCGCGCAGGGCGGCGGGCGCGATGTCGGGAAGATAAGAATTGTAGAACACCAGGCTCGACCAGAAACCAACACAACTGACCACCATACACACGATGCCCAGGTTCAGTGAGCCCTGAGTAAGGGTTGTGGTGCCCGGTCCCGTTTCAACCGGAGAAAAGAAATAGAGCGCCGCACAGGCCACTGCCCCAACCGTACAGAAGAAGCGCATGAAATTTTTCTTGTTACCACGGGTGTCCGCGATGGATGTGAGCACAGGAGAAATCAGTGCCACAATAATGAAGGCGAAGCCCAGCGCATATTCATACAATGCCGTGTTGATGAAACTGCGCCCCATGAAGATCACCTTGTTGCCGGGAAGCCTGTTCCGGGTGATGCCTTCATAATATGCGGGAAATATAGTGGAAGTGATGACGAGATTGTACGCGGAGTTTGCCCAGTCGTACATGCACCAGGCATTGATCACCTTTTTGGGAGAACTCGCGGACATTTGTTGCGTTTTGGTTATTCAACGATGACACCCTTCCAGATCAGTACCAGCAATATCACCCCCGCGATGATCCGGTACCAGCCAAAGAGGCGGAACCCATGTTTCTGCAGGAAGCCAATAAAGAACCTGATGGCCAGAATGGCGACAATAAAAGCAATGATATTTCCGACAATGAGTAGTTGAATGTGTTCGGTTGTAAAGGTCTTATACCCTTGCATCAGTTTGTAACCAGTTGCGGCGCACATGGTAGGAACGGCAAGGTAGAAAGAAAATTCCGCGGCAAGTTTCCTGCTTAGTTTCTGTTGCATGCCGCCAATGATGGATGCAGCACTGCGGCTGACTCCGGGGATCATCGCTACACACTGCCAGATGCCAATGATGAATGCGTTCTTATAACTTATCCTTTCTTCTGTTTCGATAGTATGCACCTTGAACAGCCTGTCAATAAACAGCAGGATGATTCCGCCGAGCAGCATCGTAACCGCTACGGTAGTGGGGCTTTCCAGCAGGGCATCGATCCTGTCCGAAAAAAGTTTGCCTAGAAGCAGGGCCGGGATCACCGCAATCAGCAGTTTGAGGTAAAATTGCCAGCGGGTGAAATCAATAAATTTTTTCCAGTAGAGCACCACTACGGCCAGGATGGCGCCGAGCTGAATAGCTACCTCGAAAAGCTTGGTAAATTCATCATGATGAATCTTCAGCAGGCTGCTGGTGATGATCATATGTCCGGTGGAAGAAACAGGCAGGTATTCTGTGATCCCTTCTACGATCGCAATGATGATGGCTTCAAATAAATTCATTTATTCTAAGCCTTCGGTTTACGGAAAATCGCAAAAACTTCAATTCCAAGACCGATGAGGATCAGGATTGGGGCAATGGTGATCCTGGTAGTACTGTAAACTTCTTTGGGATTGAAAACATTGGGGTCATCGCTCTTGCCTCCCGCCATCAGAATCAGTCCCAGGGCAATCACTGCCAGGCCGGCTACGATCCATACATAATTTTCTTTGCCGAATAGACCCGGAGCCGTGATATTGGACGTGGGAGATTTCTTTTCATTCATTGTTGATGCTTTAGGCTGCGCAATATAAACAATCTGTGTGGTTAGTACAGGTCGTCCAAACTCATTTTCAGGTACTTTATCACACTACGGTGGGTGCTCATATAACTGATGCCGATACCAAGCAACATAAGGAAGCCAAAAAGATATAGGAGCATATCGTTATCCCGCAGATCCTTCAGGTAGGGAAGATATTTTTCGAAAAGAATGATAATTGCATAGATCAGGGCAATTGAGATTATCGCCGCGATGGCGCCATTGATCACCGCCCGTATATTCATGGGTTTGGAGATAAACCCCCGGGTGGCGCCCACCATCTGCATGGTTTTGATGAGAAAGCGATTGCTGTACATCGAAAGCCGGATGGTATTGTCGATCAGGATGATGGAAAGTACCGAAAACAGGATGGCCAGGGCAACCAGGCCGAGCAGGATCCACTGCATGGTCGGGCCCATCTTTTCCACCAGTGAAGCCGGGTAGTTGACACTCTGGACGATCATGCTTTTGGCGAGGAGTTCTTTTTTTATCTTGATCAGGCTGTCTTTCTGCACAAATCTGCTCGAAGTGTAGAAGTCAATGGACGCCGGGAGGGGATTTTCTTCTATCAGTTCCGAAAAATCGTCTTCCCCCGAAGCCAGCCACCTTTGCTTGGCCTTCTCTTTGTCGATGTATTCAACGCTCTTGGTAAAGGGTTGTTTGTTCAGCCAGTTCTTGAGGGAATCGATGTCGCCCTGGGGAACATTATTCCTGATGTAAACCTGCACCTGAACCTCTTCTTTTAACTGGTCAATATAATGGCTGGCGTTGATCAGCACCCAGCCGAAAATACCCACAAAAAACAGAACGATCGAAACGCCAAGGATGGCCATGAAATAGGATGGTTTTGAACGCTTTGCAGATGCTTTTCCAACTTGGGCCATGCTCCGGTTTTTAAAAAGTCAAAAGTAGTTAATTATCTTATGTTTGCACAAATCGCTAAGAATCCATGGAATATGATTTCAGAACCATCGAAAAGAGATGGCAGGATCATTGGAAAAACACCAACGCTTACAAGGTTTCCAACCAAAGTTCAAAACCATCTTTTTATGTCCTTGACATGTTTCCCTACCCCAGCGGTTCCGGACTTCATGTAGGCCATCCCCTGGGCTATATTGCAAGCGATATCTATTCCCGGTTCAAAAGATCAAAAGGATTCAATGTTCTTCATCCGATGGGTTACGACGCTTTCGGCCTGCCGGCCGAACAATACGCCCTTGACCAGGGGATACATCCTGCTGATTCAACGCAGATAAACATTAAAAATTTCAGGGAACAACTGGATAATATCGGTTTTTCATTTGATTGGTCACGTGAATTGCGCACCTCCGATCCCGCCTTTTACAAATGGACCCAGTGGATTTTCCTCAAACTCTTCGGCAGTTGGTACAACCGAAAGACGGCTAAAGCCGAACCGGTGGACACCCTGATCACCCTTTTCGAAAACTCCGGCAACTCCCACGCCCCCTCGCCGGGTGAATCGGAACTGAGTTTCAGTGCTCAGGACTGGAAGGCTTTCGACAGGAAAAGACAGGAGGACATACTGATGGGCTACCGACTGGCCTATTGTGGTCTTGGCGAGGTCAACTGGTGCGAAGCCCTTGGCACCGTACTGGCTAATGACGAAGTGGTGAATGGAGTTAGTGAAAGGGGCGGCTACCCTGTAGTGCGTAAGAAACTCCGCCAGTGGTACCTGAGGATCACCGAATACGCGGACCGGCTTCTCAGTGGCCTGGAGACCGTGGAGTTCAGCGATGCATTGAAGGAAATGCAATCCAACTGGATCGGCAAAAGTTATGGAGCGGAGCTGGATTTTGCGGTAAAAACAAAGGCCGGAGGGAATGAATTGATTAAGGTTTATACTACCAGGCCCGATACGATCTTCGGCGTAGACTTCCTGGTCCTTGCACCCGAACACGCCCTGGTGAGCCTGATTACCCCCCCCGAACATGAGGCATCCGTGAACCAATACCTGACCTATGTACAGTCGCGCACCGAAAGGGAAAGGATGGCAGAAAAAAAGATCTCTGGTTGTTTCACCGGAGCCTATGCCCTCAACCCATTCAACGATCGTCCGGTACCCGTCTGGATCAGCGAATATGTGCTGGCGGGTTACGGCACCGGGGCCATCATGGCCGTTCCGTGCGGGGACGAACGGGATCTTAAATTCGCCAGGCATTTCGATATTCCCGTCACCAACATCATTGGCGATGCCTTCAATGGCAGCGATGCCAATCCAACGAAAGATGCCATCCTGGAAAACAGCGGCTTTCTTACGGGTATGGTTATGCGCAAGGCGATCGACGTGGTGAACGCCAAAATAGAAGAAAAGGGCATCGGGAAAAGAAAGGTGAATTACAGGATGCGCGATGCAGCTTTCAGCAGGCAGCGATACTGGGGAGAGCCGATCCCGGTCAAATGGATAGACGGAGTGGCAACACCCCTTGCGGAGGCGGAACTGCCCCTGCAACTTCCCGAAGTAGAAAAATACCAGCCTGGTCCAAATGGAGAGGGACCCCTTGCCAATATTGCCGAGTGGACGGCAATGCATCTTGAAACGAATACGATGCCCGGTTACGCCGGCAGCAGCTGGTATTTCTTAAGATATATGGATCCCTGGAACAACCACGAATTCTGCAGCAGGGCGGTGTCCGACTATTGGGGCCAGGTGGATCTTTACATAGGCGGGGCTGAGCATGCCGTAGGACATCTTCTTTACAGCAGGATGTGGACCAAGTTGCTCTTTGATCTTGGATACTTAGGGTTTGAGGAACCCTATAAGAAACTGGTTAACCAGGGTATGATCCAGGGCAGTTCGCGTTTCGTCTATCGCATATCCGGCACCAACCAGTTTGTTTCTATTGGATTGAAAGACGACTATGTCACCAACCAACTCCACGTAGATGTTAACATGGTCGATGGGCTGGAACTGGATCTCGATGCCTTCAGGGCCTGGCGCGACGATTTCCGTGACGCCACCTTTATACTTGAACACGGCAAATACATCTGCGGCGCCGAGGTCGAGAAAATGTCCAAATCGAAATTCAACACACTCAATCCCGACGTCCTCGTTTCGAAATATGGCGCTGACACCTTTCGCATGTATGAAATGTTTCTTGGGCCTGTGGAAATGAGCAAACCATGGGATACAAAAGGAATAGAAGGGGTGTACCGTTTTCTCAAAAAATTCTGGAGGCTGTTTTACGATGAAGCAAAGGGAAAATTGTGGACGGGTGAGACCCCTTCGGCTGCGGAACTCAAGATCCTTCACCGCACCATCCGAAAGATTGAAGACGACAATGAACGTTTTTCATTCAACACGGGTGTGAGTGGCTTCATGGTTTGTGTTAATGAATTGACGGATCTGAAATGTCACAAAAAAGCCATTCTCCAGCCACTCATCATTCTGCTTTCTTCCTACGCTCCACATATCGCTGAAGAATTATGGCGGGCCACCGGCAATGAAGACAGCGTGCTGGATGCGCCCTTCCCGGAATTTGACAAGCAATACCTGGTTGAAACTTCAATCAACTATCCCGTATCGGTTAATGGCAAACTGCGCACACAGATTACGCTTCCTTCGGACTATGGTCAGCAGGAAGTTGAGGAAGAGATGAAATCAAATGAGGTCGTTCAGAAATGGCTGGAAGGAAGATCACCAACCAGGATCATATTCGTAAAAGGCAGAATGATCAATGTTGTGATTAAAACCTAGGACAGAAGGATTGTCTCCTGTCGCCATTGTATTCATCATACATCCCGCCATAGATCAGCCCAAACTCCAAAGCACCACGCCCGTTGTTGAACTGGCTGAGTCCCGAGGTAGTGACGTCATAGCTGAACATCAGCCTGATATTTTTCCACTGGTAGCCGATCACCGGAATGACAGCGTCGGTTGGCCGGTAATAGACTCCTCCAAACAATTGTGACTCGCCATCACCCGATAGATTGTACTGGAGATTGCCACCGATGACAAACTCCGAAGCAGTGGCCTGCCTGGTGTAGTAGGCCATGGGATTGATGATCACCTCATCACTAAGTTTATAACTGGCATTAAGAAAGGCGGTATACCGTGGCGATATATGATCATTCGAAGTCGAATTACTGTCAGTAAAAAACGACTCTCTTGGTTGATTGAGGTGCATTACGGAAGCGCCTCCGTTTACATAAAGGTTTTCGGTTGGAAAGTAAGCATAGTTGAGACCTGCCTGCACATCAAAATAATTGATGTTGGGGTTGTCCAGGTACACATTGGTAGGAATTTCCCTGTTGAAGAATTTTCCATCGAACTGATCGGGAAACTTCAGATCCGCGGCATTCACCCGTTTGTTCACCCATCCCACATTAAACCCGGCAGACAGCAGGTGGGCATCACTAATCATCTGATGGTAAGCAATCGAACCATAAACCTTTGTTGAGGTAAGTGAACCCGAACCAGCGACATCGCGCAGGATCATGCCACCCAGCCCCACCCAGCCACTTTCTATCCTTTCACGGAATACCTGGGCGTCGCCCCAGACGCTCATCGTTTTGTAGGGCACACTCATGATACTCGACCACTGGTTGCGGTAATTGGCCCCAAGGCGATAATCCTGATCCGGAATGAAACCAGTGTTTGCCGGATTGGTCAGCAATGGTGTATTGAACCATTGAGAGAACTGCAGATCCTGCGCCCGGGTGTACACTGCAAAGCCCATGCAGGCCACCACTATCATTATCTTCTTCAGCATGTTTCTATGTTTATCCCCCGTTATCGTATTAAAGTGATATCCCCCGTTTTCCTCGATCGCGTGCCGTCGGCCATAACTACATCTAACGTGTATGTATATACGTCAACCGGCTGCGGTTTGCCGTTCAGTGTTCCGTCCCAACCTGTATTCCTGTCATTGGTTTCAAATACTTTCTGTCCCCACCGGTTGTAAATTTTCCAGCTCATCGTCAGTATCCCGAATCCCTCTACCCTGATCACACTGTTCCTTCCAAATTTTCCAGGTGTGAAGGCGGTGGGCACGTCATATAGAGGCAGGATGTCCGCTGTGACCGAATGTATCACAGTGTCGGTACAGGAATATTGATTGTAAGTGATCAGCATGGGATGATAGGTTCCCGATGCGTTGTACTGATGACTCACTGTGGTAGTGGCAGCGGTTACGGTAGAGTCGCCATCATCAAAAAGCCACTTGTACCTTATGCCTCCTGAAGACAGGTTGGTAAAATTGATCGGGGTATTCTGTTCAGGAACAGTTGGGCTGGTGCTGAATTCCGCCCTTGGCTTTGCTGACACAGTGATCGTCATGGTGGTGTCGTCGATTTTGTTACAGGTACCCGAATCCCTGGCGATCAGCCTGATGGTGTATACGCCCGGATCATTGTAAGTATGTACGGGATTTATGTCGTTGGAGGCTGACCCGTCGCCAAAAGTCCACTCAAAAGTTTCTCCGGCTGTGGAAGTGTTAACAAAGACCGCGTCGTAGGGAGCGCATCCGGCCACCGGTGTTTCAAACCTCGCGTTTACCAGGTGACTCACCCTGAGTTCCTGGACAAGCGAGTCCGGAGAATTACAATAAAATGTATCGGTCAGAATGAGCTTCACGGTGTAAATGCCCGGTTCTGCATAAGAATGCTCAAAGTCACCTGTTCCGCCGGCCACCCGGGTGCCATCACCAAAGTCGATTATGAAGCTTGAGTCATTGAATGGCTTGTTTTCATAAGTGGATGTATTCGAGAAACGATATTTGAACTGTTCACAAGGATCCAGTTTCTTGATCCGCCAGTCGAGTACGGCCTTGTATTGTTTTACAATGATGGTTGTGTATGCGGTGTCCCTCTCATTACAGGTAGTGGTGTCGATGGCGATCAGCCTTACGCGATAACTACCTACGCTATCAAATACATGAGTGACTTCAACTTCCGTGGTGGGTTCATCTGCCGAACCATCGCCGAAGGACCAGATATACGACTTCGCGTTTTGTACCGTATCGCGCAGGGTAACAGTGAAAGGAGCGCAACCGGTGGAATCGGGCTTGTCTCCTGAAAAGGCCCTGGGACCTGAGGCCACCCCGGCAAAATTGAAGGCGATCTTCACCGCCGCCAGGTTACAACCCGTGGGCAGGGCATTGTTGGTGGGACCCACAACACCGGCAGTGGTTGGAAACTTGGCGCCACCCTCGCAGTTGGCGCAGATGGCCTGGTAGATTACACCCTGTTTGTCGTAACGGCTTGTTCCGCCATCAACATGTTCACCATAGTGTCCATTGTCCTGGCCGAAAAAAGCTCCGAATAAAAGGCCCGTGGCGTCTTTCTTTATTACTCCGAAATAAAAATCCCTGTTGTCCGACTGGGCCTTCATGGGGGCTTGAATGTCACCGGGAGTGGTTGGCATTCCCACCACGCCGGCCTGGTCGTATTCATCGGTCCCTGTCGAGATCCATCCTCCCCATCCCGAGATGTACATGTTTTCACAACGGTCGACCAGGAAGGCTACAGGAGACAAATTGGGTTTCGCAGAGCCGCTGCCAAAGGTGGTCGAGAAAACATAGCTGCTCAGATCGGGTTGAAGTTTTGCCACGAACTGTGAGGCCCTGGCATTGGAGTAAAGTACATTCTGCACTGGAAAATTTCCTCCACGCGACACTCCCATTATATAGGGAAATCCTTTTTTGTCGAACTTCAGACCATAGATGAGGTCGGCACTCCCTGTACCAATATATGCTGAAGAGAGTGCCGACCCATTTCCCGGGCTCAGTATGGCCACCACACCATCTACATCACCATGAAACGTGGGCCCAACGGATCCGGCGGCAATTCCGGGAAAACCTGTCGCCGTTGTGTTGAAGCCTACATATACATTTCCATTTGTAGGGCTGATGTCGAGTACAAAGGCACCGTCATCTCCCGCTCCGCCGATCATGCTACCCCAGATCAGGTTCTGGCAATTGGGGTCGATCTTAAGTACGAGGCCGTCCTGCTCTCCACCGGCTGAGCCAGTCTGCATACCGCTGATACCGGACAGCTCACCTGCAGTTGAACGCGTCTGGGCGGCAACATAAATATTGTTGGAACCATCGAGTACCACTTCGCTGCGTGAATCATCACCATAATTCCGAAGCAATGATTTATTGCCGTGGTTGCCGTTTTGCTGGAGATCGGTGATGTTCACGCCATCATCAGCCTTGCCGCCAATGCGAAGAGAACCGATAATGCCGGAGCCATTTGAATTCAGTTTGGTGACAACAATGTCACAGCCTCCTTCGAGGCCGAGCTTGGTGCCAGGATAATCACTGGAATAAGACCTGCCCATCACCACAAGGTTGCCCTGCGGGTCACAGAAAAGGCTGTGTGGATAGTCGTCGCCCGCCCCACCGATATAGGTGGCATAATCTCTTCTTGATCCATTCGGATTGAATTTCATGATGCCGATGTCCACACCATCTCCGCTCGGTGAGCCGAAGTTCGACTGGTAGGCACCGGGGGTAGTAGGGAAGCCCGGACCAAAAACGATCCCGCCGGAATACAAACTTCCATCGGGTCCGGGTGTTGCTGTAAATCCATATTGGTTTGCAGGGCTACCGGTAAAGGAAACAAAGATCACCTGTGGGTCGATGATCAGTGTGGCATTTTTATCATAAGGAGTGATCACCCTGAATCTGACGGTATTGCCGGTGATACTGTATTTGGTCTCAATTTTTTTCCTTCCCTTGATGTTATCAGTCTGGAAACTGTAGGGATAAAGTTCCTTCACCTCTCCGATGGAGGTTTTTACAATCAGGTCGTTGTTCCGGAGAAACAATTTGTCTGCACCCTTATAGGTGAGCGCGATCTTCGACACGTCACCGCCGGGCCTGACGATCAGGTCATATTTTAATTGACCGTTTTCGGAATAATACCTCAGGTCGATATTGGGATAGATATCCTTATAAAGTACAGCCTGGAAGATCTTAACGCCCTGGGCCCATTTCGAACGATCGTTGCCGATCAGGTAATTATTGACGGATGGAAGGGGTTTGTCGGGGGTGGCAACAGCGTTGGGATTGGCTCCCGCGAATTCAACCTGGTAAGAATGGGAATGCACAATCTTTGGGGTATTGGAGGAAATGGACTGGTCGGTTACTTTGCCCGAGAGGTCCTTGCTGTAGTCAATGTTTTTTGATTTTTTGCTGCTGCCGGGCCTGCCGTGATTTTGAAGTAAAGCGGCCAGGTCTTTCGGGTTATGCAGGTCTACTGTAAATCCCGTTTTGCGGAGATAAAAAGCACCGGAAGAAAGTTCTCCTTTAAAAAGTATCTGGTTGTTCCATTGCCCCTTGTTCTCGATAAATTCAAATGAGGAAGGCCCGTCCTGAGCGAATAACCTGCAAAAGCTGCCCATCACAAAGCACACAATTAATAACCCTGTTCTGCCCAAAATTTCTTTTTTACAATGTAATAAATAAGATCGTTAATGATAAGCAAATCTTGTCCTATCTATATACGTTAACTGCGGTGACTTAGCACCTTACGGTGAAGGATTTTTTGAAACTCGGGGATGGGTCAGGTGTCATCTGCCTGTTGCGTTTTCCGGATTCGGGAAAACTTCATAAAGTTATGACTTGCGTCGGGTATTTATTTCTGTTGGCTGAGGTAGTTCTGGCTTTGCATAGCTGGTCAGGAGATCCTGCTCCAGGGAGTTTTTCCGGACAGCTGTGCCAGGAAATTTTTCAACTGCAGGTGCTGGGAGGTAGTAAGACCGGGATCTTTTTCAATGATCTCCGCGGCCTCGGTTCCGGCCAACTCCAGCAATTCCCTGTCGGCAACAAGGTCCGCC
>Ga0193753_10001835_pt1 | contig 17540 bp, 17 predicted proteins | sample H1c2metaG_FD_144925 | JGI IMG/M metagenome (GOLD analysis project Ga0193753, IMG submission 144925) | Soil microbial communities from a riparian zone of the East river system, Colorado, United States - H1c2 | ecosystem: Environmental > Terrestrial > Soil > Riparian zone | place: USA: East...
CCTTGGCAGCAATTTCAGGGTCGTGGAATTCCGCGAGGGATTCGTTGTTCAGTTCGGCCAGCTTGTCGAGCATTTTGCGACGGTCGGCCATATTGATACTTTCATCATTCTTCAGATATAGAACAGGATTTTCCCCGCTGCTGAACTGGACACCCTGGTGTACAGAATCCAGGAATCCATTGGTCCATAATTTAGAGTAGACACCCTGTCCATTTCCTTTGCCTTTCGACAACAATACGCAGAATGAAGGCAGGTTCTTATTTTCAGTTCCGAGACCATAGCTCAACCATGCACCCATACTAGGCCGGTTGCCAACCTGGGCCCCCGTCTGGAAAAACGTAAGCGCCGGGTCGTGATTAATGGCGTCCGTGTTCAGGGTTCTGATGATACAGAGGTCGTCGACAATTGATGCCATGTGTGGAAGCAGTTCGCTTACCCATGCACGTGATTCGCCGTGCTGGGTGAACTTGAATTTGGACCCTGCAAGCGGAAAATGCGCCTGGCCTGCGGTCATACCCGTTAACCTTTGCCCCTTTCTGATTGATTCGGGAAGGTCTTCACCATGGCGCTTGTTGAGCATGGGCTTGTAGTCGAAAAGGTCCAGTTGAGACGGCGCTCCATTCTGGAACAGATAGATAACTCTTTTTGCCTTGGGAGCAAAATGTGGCAGGCCTGAAATGATCTTGTCCATTTGCTCTTCCTGACTCCCTTTGAACAGATCGGGAAGCAGCAATGATCCCAGGGCCACGCTTCCTACACCAAGACTTAGTTTGGATAGAAAGTGACGCCTGTTCACATTCAGGCTTGTTTCTAACAGATGTTTGTTCATATCAGGTCTTTGTTAGTACTTCTTCCAGGTTATAAATAAGCAGTATGGTTTTCATCATAGCTGCAGCGGCCACCGGATCGGCTTTTTTGTTGTGTATATACTCGCCCTGATCCAATGTTGATTTTACATCAAGTTTCCCTGACCGGAATTGCGCCAGTTGATCAATGTAATATCCTGTAATTGTTGCCAGCTCTTTTTCCTTCGGTTTTCTAAGCACGATCCTTCTGAATGCATTCTCAAGTCCGTTCTTGTCGTCCTTTTTCTCTGCTGTAAGATTTTCCGCCAGCACCCTTGAAGCTTCCATAATCGTCGGATCATTCATCATGATCAGTGCCTGCAGTGGTGTGTTTGTTTTCATTCTCTTCACTTCACACTGATCCCTGTTACTTGCATCGAACATCATCATGGATGGAGGAGGGAGGGTGAGTTTGATGAAGGTGTACATCCCTCTTCTGTATAATTTATCCTTATGATCCTGCCGGTAAGTGGCAAGTTCGCCCCTTCCGGAGGTGGAGGCTTCCCATAAGCCCGGAGGCTGATAAGGTTTCACACTGGGACCGCCCACAGTGCGATTCAGCAATCCACTGCTCGAAAGTATGATGTCCCTCGCGAACTCCGCGGTTACGCGATTCCGTGGAAAACGGGAGTAGTATGCGTTGTCCGGATCCTGTTCCTTTTGCTGTTGGGAGATGACTGATGATTGCCGGTAGGTGGCCGACATCAGAATTTTCTTCACCAGCCTTTTCATGTTCCATCCACTTTCCATAAAATCCACGGCAAGCCAGTCAAGCAGCTCGGGATGTGTAGGCAGTTCACCCTGCATGCCGAAATCGCCCGAAGTCTTTACCAGACCTGAACCGAAAATTTCCTGCCACATCTGGTTTACAAACACGCGCGCGGTCAACGGATTGTTTTTATTAACCGTCCATTCAGCCAGGCCCAGCCTGTTGCGTGGATATTTCAGTGTGTCAAAATTCATAACAGCCTTCGGTGCCGCAGCTCTCACTACTTTTCCATGTGAACCATACTGGCCACGCAGAAGCACGTAGGTTTTCCTGACGGTGTCTTTGTTTTCCTTCATGATCGACACATGCAGGGAAGAAGTATCACGATGATTAATGAATGAATAAAGTTTCTGCACCTCATCGGAAGTAATTGTGGTCATCGGCGTTTTTGCCGGGAAGGATGTGGATACGTCTCCTTCAAATCCCTTTTCCTCGGAATTGTTGAAGAAGGCAAAGAGTTTATAATAATCTTCCTGTGAAACAGGATCATATTTATGGTCATGGCACTGTGCGCATTCCACGGTCAGGCCGAGGATGCCCTTGCCATAAGTTTTTGTTTTGTCGATCAGATATTCGACACGATACTCTTCAGGGATGATGCCGCCTTCTTCTGTGTATTTATGATTTCGCAGAAATGCCGTGGCTAATATTTTTTCCTTGTTCGCGCCTGGGACCAGGTCACCCGCGAGCTGCAGGGTGATAAACTGGTCGTAAGGAATATTTTCGTTAAAGGCGTGTATTACCCAGTCGCGGTAAGGCCATTGTGTGCGAACATTGTCGTCCTGGTATCCATACGAATCGGCATAGCGGGCGATATCTAGCCAGTGAACGGCCATTTTCTCGCCATATGCAGGACTTCCAAGGAGGGCGTTAAGCTGTTTTTCGTAAGCATTTGCTGAAGTGTCGGCGAGGAAGCTGTTCATCGTTTCCAATGAAGGTGGCAGGCCGGTCAGATCCAGTGATAATCGTTTAAGCAACCTTTCCTTATCGGCTTCAGGATTAGGGTGAAAGCTCCTTGTGTCCATTTTGGCCATGATAAAGCGGTCGATCTCATTCTTTGCCCAGGTCTTGTCTTCGTTAACGGGTAATGGTGTTTTTTGGGGTTTATTGAAAGCCCAGTGGCGTTCATATTTGCCGCCCTGTTTGATCCATTTCTTGAACAGTTCCTGCTCATGTTCGGTGAGCAAGCTCAGGTGCGATTCGGGAGCGGGCATTTGGTAGGATGGATCCTTGGAGCTAATCCTCCTGTAAATCTCTGATTTCTCGGGGTGTCCGGGAACGATGGCGAACTCTCCCTTGCTTTCTTTCAATGGAGCAAAGGCTGAGTCTGCGATGTCGAGTCTTAGTCCGGCTTTTTGCTTGGAAACGTCAGGCCCATGACAGGCGAAACATTTATCCGATAATATGGGTCTGATGTTGAAGTTGTAGCTGATCTTGTCGGGTATGGCTGCTGCACCCGTGGGGTCCTTACGGTCAAGGCAGGAAACCGCCAGTACAATTAATAATACAATACCCAGAATGGTGAGAAAGACGTTCTTCTTCATATTGACGGCAGGTGATCGTTTTCACAAACTGCCAATTTACGCGTAAATTATGACACCCGGGTGTTAATAGTGGCAAAGTTCAGGTTAGTGCTTCGTAAAAGTTGCCGCCTGGCCTGAGCCTGCCGCAGTGACTACTTTAACGACGTAACTGCCTGCCTGTAAAGAACTAACCTCGATGCGGAGCTTATTGTTGCCGCTCATAATGTTCCATCTCTGCGATGACTGAATGACCCCTGTTAATGTGAAAACCTGGACCACAGCGGAAGAGGCATTTTTACTAACAAATACTACGTCAAGAAATGATGTGGCCGGGTTGGGAAAAAGTTTCATGGCTGGGGCATCATTGTCATTGGTTAGGGCGATCACCTTTGAATATGACAATCCGGATTTGTCACCGGTCATTCTCAGCCTGTATTGATTAGATCCCTGTAAGGGATGAAGATCCGTAAAGTCATAGGTCCTGGTTCCCGAAGATGGGTCGATGAGCACCATACCGAGGGAATCAAAGCCGTTGGTACTGGTCCTTTCTATCACGAACTTGCCCTGTTGGCGATTCAGATTCTCGGCTTTCCAAACCAGGCGGTTGGCTCGGCCATTTACCGTGCCGGAAAATGAATGCATTTTCATAGGAAGGACGGCATCAACAGTAACAACTTTTGTTAGCGTAAGTACATTGCAGGTGCCGTTGTTAACTCTGGCCATGACTATTTTGCTACCAATAGTCGACCACTTGATTCCCGTCGGATCTTTGGCACTTGAGCTTGCGGGCGTCGCATTCAGGCCGAAGTTCCATGTATAAACCGCGCCTGAGGTGGGGCCATTGACAAAGCTGAAGTTCACCGGACTATTGAGTGCAGCCGTACTGGGGCCGCCGATGCTGAGTTGCTGTGCTGTGGCTGGTCCAAGTATGAGGCTCATGTCATCAATCAGCACTCCATAAGTGGCGGTGTTGTTAAAGCTCACGAAGGAGATATCCAAGCGCTTGTCTGCCGAACCCGCGGGCACAGTCACATCATAAGTGTAAGTAGTGTATCCGTATACGGTGTTGGTGTAAAGATGATTAACGTTGAGGTATACGGTTCCGGTTTGTACTCCAGTGATTTTCACCGTAATGCCTACACTAGCGGGAGTGGAGGGCTGTGTTCTTCTGGATCCCTTGTAACTGAAACGATAAGTGGTCGCTGGGAGGATGCACACCTGTTGATTAATACAGCGTTCAACATCTATTTCAGTAACAAAATTCGTTAAAGAGCTTCCACCGTAAGTCGTCTCCGGGTTTAGCTCGGTGGTGCAAAGGGTAGTCCACCCCGTGGTGCCACTTGTAAATCCTCCGTTAACTGCCAGGTTCTGAGCCAGAACCGGGGAGGTTAAGAGGAAAAATAGGCCTCCAATTAGTGTTGCGACTTTTTTCATAGGTATAGGATAAGTATATAACGCGGATTCCCTGTCTTTATACACAAAAGGAGCCGGTTTTTATCTGATTGATTCTAAGAAGGATAGCCATCCTGTTGGACGTCAGGCCTTCCCAATCCGGGAGGAGCATTCCCGTTATCCGACCTTTTCCCTTGTTTTGTTGTATGAACCAGATTCCGAATAACCAGGTCAGACAGGTATTGATGCTTTCCTTCATCATTCTGCTTGGCGTCATCCTCTACCTCGAGCTCAATACTTTCCTTCCGGCCTTCCTGGGGTCATATACCCTCTATGTGCTAATGCGTAAATACATGTTCATACTCCAGGAAAAATATAAATGGAAGAAATCCCTCGCTGCTGCGTTGCTGATGTTTCTTTCCTTTCTTGTGATCCTGCTGCCGTTTTTTCTGCTCGCAAATATGCTGGCATCAAAAATCGGCTTCGCAATTCAGCATTCATCGGAAGTGTTACAGTCGCTGAAACACTTCATCCAGCAATACGAAAAAAAATATTCGATAACCATCTTCACTGACACCAATATTCAAAGGCTTACATCACTCGGCGCACAGACCTTACCAAAATTGCTCACCGGAACGCTTAGTTCAATATTCGCCATCGTGCTCATGTATTTTATTCTATACTTCATGTTAACCGAAGGGAAAAAAATGGAGTCTGCTTTTTACAAATGGGCACCATTGAAGGACGAAAATATTTTGCTGCTGCGGAAAGATATGAATGGCATGGTACTCGCAAATGCAATAGGGATACCGCTCATAGCGATTCTACAGAGTATTGTCGCCCTGATAGGATACTTCATCATTGGGGTTCCCGAACCTTTGTTCTGGTTTGCGATCACCTGCATTACGGCGATGCTTCCGGTGATTGGGGCGGCGATGGCATATATTCCGCTTGGATTGTTGTTGTTCGCTGACGGCGAACCAGTCAGAGGGGTGATCCTGCTCGCATTCGGTTTTCTGATCGTTGGCAGCGCTGACAACATATTCCGTTTCTGGCTTGCGAAAAAACTGGTGGACATACATCCTATGATCACTGTTTTCGGTGTTATTATTGGCGTGAATATGTTTGGTTTTATCGGGTTAATTTTCGGACCGATCCTTATCTCACTTTTTCTTGTGATGATCAGAATATATTCGAATGAGTTCGGAAAGGGCAGGGCTGAACCCACGTAGGTTGTGCTAAGGATTTATCATTAAAACGGGAAAAATTTCGTTTTTAACAAACAATAAAATATATTCGGTATAACTGTTGCTATGCATGGGTACTGATACTATTTTGGAACTGTCAATCGTTAAAGAAGAAGTCCAATATATATCCGAAAAACCCGTGAGCATGTCCCGAATACCGGTTCCTTCAATCCTTTGTATTGCTTTGCTATTTTTGGCTCCAGGGCTGGGATATTCCGCAATAAATCCGGGTTACAAAAAAGATAAAAAATTTACACGCACCACTGCTACGGCGATTTTCAATAAAAAACTGTCCGCATTCAGGGAGTCTGCCATCATATATGACAGTCTCGGCCTGGAAGAGATTGGGCTCAATCCCAAGGCCTTCAGGTATGCCTGGGCTGGATACCTCAAATTGAAGCGTAAAGGGAAACTTCGTAACACCAACTTTTTGTCGATCTGTGATTTCAGTCAGTCGTCAAAAAATAAAAGATTATATATCATCGATCTTCGGACGATGAAGGTTGAACGAAATACCTATGTCGCTCATGGACGAAAATCCGGTGGTGAATTCGCACGCACTTTCTCTAACAGGGCGGAATCACATAAAAGCAGTCTTGGCTTCTACGTAACAGGTACACCTTATCTCGGTGAACACGGACTTTCCCTTCGAATCATTGGCCTTGAAAAAGGAATCAATGACAGGGCTCTCGCACGGGGAGTGGTGATTCATGGCTGCCAATATGTAGGCAATGATTTTCTGACCAGCAATGCCTTTAGCGGAAGAAGTTATGGCTGTCCTGCGATACCTTCTGATGAAACCGAAGAAGTGATCAATAATATCAAAGAAGGCAGCTGCCTTTTCATATATCATCCTTCTAAACAATACTTCCAGAAGTCTAAGATATTAAATGGCTGAGTGAACGTAAACCTCAGATGGTTTGAAGGTGAAAAAGCTCAATTTAGGTTCGTACCCTATGATTGGGCTTTTCTTTTATGTAGAACTTATACCCCGCGAACAGATTTTTGAAGTTGAATAGGCGAATAAAAGTCTATATTTAAACTTCTGACAAACAATTTGTTGAACCTGTTCCTCCTAATGTCACGCAGGTTTTACCGATTCGTTGGCAGTTTTTGGAATAGTTTTTTCAGAACATATAGTCCTATAGTAATTCACAATATTCATCACTAAAGTAACACTCATGAAAAGCATACTTTTCATTGCCTTTTTAGCAATTGCAACTATTGGTTGCGATACTCCAGAATCAACTACCGGCACCGAGAGCGCACCACCGATGTCGGATTCAACATCTACGACTGATTCCGCATCTATGTCAACGCCAACCGATACAGTTACGACGACTCCGGTTGACACTACTTCTACTTTGCCTGTAGATACATCTACTACGAAGTAAGAACGGTTTAGTGGCAATTGAACAGGAGCTTTGAACGGGCTGCTTCCGCAAGGGAGCGGCCTGTTTAGTGTTCAGAATTCTCCATTTTGGTTTCTTTCTAAAACTTACCTTTACCGCGCCTAAACACCATATGTATATGCTAAAAAATGTTTTTCTGTTTGCTCTGATGTCCATTTCCCTGATTTCATGCGTAAGTTCAAAGAAGTACAAAGCCTCTCAGGCCAAGTACGAAACCCTGAACAGTGAGTTTTTAAGATTGCAATCTGATCTAAAGAATTGTGAAGACTTCAGCGCGCGTCAGAAAGCCAAGCTCGAAGCAGACATCGATGCCCTGGCCAAACAAAACTCCTACCTCAAGGAAAACAATACCAATGTGCTGGGTCAGCTGAAAGACCTTTCCGTTTTGTCGGCAACGCAGGCAGAAAGCGTCAAGAAATCCCTGGAAAACCTTGGTTCAAAGGATGCATATATTCAGGATCTGAACAGCGCCCTGGCAAGAAAAGATTCTTTAAACATGGCACTGGTGATGAACCTTAAGGGAGCCCTCAACGATGTGAATGATCAGGATGTAAACATCCAGGTTGAAAAGGGAGTAGTTTTTATTTCTATTTCCGACAAGTTGTTGTTCAGGAGTGGGAGCTCTATCGTTTCTGACGCGGCTCAGACCGTGCTCGGCAAGGTTGCGCAGGTGCTGAACGCAAATCCACAACTGGATATCCTGGTTGAGGGTCATACTGATTCAGTGCCCATCACCAATAATTGTGTTATTGATAACTGGGATCTTTCGGCCAAGAGAGCTACTTCTGTGACGAGGATCCTTCAGAACAGATATAATATTGATCCATTGAGGATGACTGCAGGCGGCAAGGGTCAGTATTCGCCATTGGTTGCCAATGATACGCCATCTGGCAGAGCAACCAACCGTCGCACCAGGATAGTGATCCAGCCTCAGCTTGATCAGTTCTTCAAGTTGCTCGAGAAAAAAAGTTAACCATAAAATTTCATCGCCATGTTGTGGCAGGGAAGGCGTCAAAGCACAAACGTTGAAGACAGAAGAGGAATGTCGACCACTGGTGGACTCGCCGTTGGCGGCGGTATCATTGGGGTGATCGTGGTTGTATTGAATTTATTACTCGGTGGAGACGCGGATGTATCCCAACTTCCGGAATTACTTCCCGGTCAGCAGCAGGGTACCCAACAGGGCCCGATTGATGAAAGCCCTGAGGAAAAGAAAAGGGCGGACTTTGTAAAGACCGTACTTGCTGATACCGAAGATGTCTGGGATGATATTTTCAAAAAAACCGGGGAAGCCTATCCCAAACCAACGCTCGTATTATTTCGCAGTATAGTGCAGTCCGGATGCGGCAATGCAAGCGCCGCCTCCGGACCTTTTTATTGTCCCGGAGACAACAAGCTCTATATCGACCTCTCTTTTTTCGAAGAGCTTCAGAATCGTTTTAAAGCTCCGGGGGATCTTCCCATGGCCTACGTGGTGGCACATGAAGTTGGCCATCACGTGCAAACCGTGATGGGTACATCGGCCAAACTTGCCCGCGCCCACGAACAGATGTCCGAAGTAGAATACAACAAACTTTCAGTAAAGAATGAACTTCAGGCAGACTTTTATGCCGGCATCTATGCGCACTACCTGAACCGCGAACACAGAATTCAAAATCAAGACATAGAGCAGGCCCTCGTTGCCGCCAATGCCATTGGCGATGATAACCTCCAGAAACAAACTCAGGGAACCGTTGTTCCCGATGCCTTTACCCATGGCAGCTCTCAACAAAGAATGTACTGGTTCAAAAAAGGTTTTGAATCAGGGGACATCTCGGAAGGTGATACTTTTTCGGACCCCTCGTTAAATTAATTCCATCATGCCGTCCATTCGCAAACTGGCAGTGATCAATGCCTCCGGTTTACTATTGCATATTTGTGTTGCCTACGCAACGCAGTTCCGGTTGATCAATATGAAGGATATAGGCGAGGTCTCGGATGAATATCCCTCTTTGTTTACCCCTGCAAGCTCAACCTTCGCCATCTGGGGCGTGATCTATATTTTGCTGATCGCATTTGCTGCTTATCACCTGTTTCATGCGTGGAAGCATCCGCCCGAACATGATGCCAACCGCGATCTGAAAAAGATCGGCTACCAGTTTGCCATTAATAATATTTTCGCGGCGTTATGGCTGATCTCCTGGGTGCATGACCAGCTCCTTTTTTCTGTTTTGTTCATCCTCGTTCTATTGGTGACGCTGATTATCCTTCACCAGCGGCTCAGGATTCACAATCATTCGCGTTCTTTTGCAAATAAGACATTTACGCAGCTCCCACTGAGCGTGTATTTGGGATGGATTACCATTGCAACCATTGCCGATATCAGCAGCTGGCTTACCGCTATACGATGGAATGGCTGGAATGTGTCGCCGATCAACTGGGCGTTGACGATGATCGCGGTCACCGTGTTGCTGACTGTTGGAGTGATCAACCGTAAGAAGAACGTAGCCTTCGGTCTTGTAGTGATCTGGGGCCTCTATGGAATTATGCAAATGCGCATTGCGGTTGACAAGGAGGATTATCAACCCATCATTTGGCTAATTCAGGGAGGAATAGTGATCGTCGCGGGGGCGTGTTTGTTTGGACTGATCAGGAATCTTAGGAAGAAATAAATCTTGAAAGGAAGAAGCAACCATTAAACTTTCACGTGTTAATCTTTCTCCACTTCCGACGGTTCTTCCTTTGGTTCGGCCTTCACCGTCTCGGCAGTCTTGTTAACTATTGAAAGCTGAAATTTTGTATTCAGGCTGATGTTCAGATCATTTGTTTGAAGAATAGTGCGTGCAGCAGGATCGCCAAGCAATACCGCAGCAAGATCACTAGCCAGCGGTGAACCACTGATCACATTGCCAACTCTTCCCTGGACGAGCTCAATGGTAAATTTATACCCCGCTTTCCGGCCACTCCCTGCCTTCTCAAAATCAACCCTGTTCAGATCAAGTGTTTGATCAACAGCGGCTGATTTTTTCATTAGTATTTTTATGATCGGCAGGTATTTAGTCCACACATGAACATACATCATTGGATATAAGTATTTCAACAAAGGTCGGTAATAAATGCCGAAATCTAATTTCCTGACCAAAAAGACCTCATTCCAGGTCTTCAGTTGAGCTTAATAAATACTCCGGTTTTTAACCTGTCGGGTCGCAATCCTCCGGTGCTGAGCACATTGCGCATCTTAAAAATGGAAATCCGAGCCTTTTTCTCCACGACAATTATTTTGAACCCTCTTTTTTGTGTTTCGGGTCCGGTTAACCCATTCTTTCGACCCCGGTGACCGGCGAATTCCACCATCCCGGGGCATAGGCAACCCTTAAATAAGTAACTTAGGTTGGTCAACATCAATCCATGTAAATATGAGAATACCTGTTTATTACCTGATTAGTATGGTGCTGATTGCCAGTGCTTGCCAGCAAAAGAATAAAACCCTCGAACCAAAGGACGAACCCAGACTGGCAGACCTGAGGGTTCCCGAAGGTTTTAAGATCAGTTTCTTTGCTTCCGACGTTGAGAATGCGCGGTCCCTGGCACTTGGCGACAAGGGCACCGTCTTCGTGGGCAGTCGCAAAGCAAAAAATGTCCTTGCATTGGTTGATGCCGACCATGACGGAGTCGCCGAGAAAAAATACACAGTTGCTGAGAACCTGAATTCCCCCAATGGCGTTGCTTTCCATAATGGCGCGCTCTTCATTGCCGAGATCAGCAAGATCTGGAGGATCGACAACATCGAATCTTCACTGGAGCACCCGGCCAAACCCGTCCTCGTTTTTGATGGCCTGCCCTCTGAAACCCAACATGGATGGAAATACATAGCCTTCGGCCCCGATGGCAAACTCTATGTACCCGTCGGCGCACCCTGCAACATTTGCAATGACTCGGAAAAAGATCCACGATTTGCTTCCATCACACGGATGAACCCCGATGGTACAGGATTCGAAGTATATGCCAGTGGCATTAGAAACACCGTGGGTATGACCTGGCATCCACAATCCAAAGAGCTTTGGTTCACTGACAACGGCCGCGATCAGCTTGGGGACGATATTCCACCGGATGAACTCAACATCGCCGTAAAAAAGGGCGAACACTTTGGCTATCCCTATTGTCATGCGGGAGAAGTACTGGATCCTGATTTTGGAAAGGGAAAGAAATGCGAAGACTACATGCCCCCTGCAAGAAAACTCACTCCTCATGGCGCCTCACTAGGTATCAAATTCAACACCGGTTCCATGTTCCCGGCCAAATACAAAAACCAGGTCTTCATCGCCGAACACGGTTCCTGGAACCGCACCCAACCGATCGGTTACCGGATAATGCTGGCTACAATAGAGGGGACAAGCGTGAAAACTTACGAACCCTTTATTGACGGATGGCTGAAAAACGGCGAAGCCTGGGGAAGACCGGTTGATGTCCTTTTTCTAAAAGATGGTTCGATGCTTATATCAGACGATCATGCCAATGCGGTTTACAGGGTTAGCTATGCGGGTAAATAGCCAGCCTGTATCTTTGCGCCATGTTAAAGGAGATCCTTATCAATGCAACGGAGGCAGGAGCAGCCGTACTGAAACACTATTTTGCAAATAAGAACCTCAGGATCAGTAACAAAGAAGGCGTTAACAACCTCGTTACCGAGGCAGATCACGCTGCCGAAAAAGCCATCATCGAAACCATCAGGGAACAATTTCCGGATCATTTTATCCTAAGCGAGGAAATGGGTGAGATCCGTTCAGAATCGGAATACAAGTGGATTATCGATCCCATCGACGGGACGGTGAATTACGCACATGGTATCCCCCTCTGTTGTGTTTCAATCGGGCTTGAACACAAGGGTAAGATGATCCTGGGCGCCGTTTACAATCCCCTCCTTAATGAATTCTACATTGCCGAACGTGGTAAAGGCGCTACCCTCAATGGTGATCTGATCCGTGTGAGCACCAAGGAAAAAGTGATGGATGCCTGTCTGGTCACCGGATTTCCTTACACATACCTGGACAATCCTAATGGCCCGCTCCAGGTCTTCGACCGTTTTATTCGCAAGGGCGTGCCGGTCCGCAGACTTGGTTCAGCGGCCATGGACCTGTGCTGGGTAGCTGCAGGAAGATTTGACGGTTTTTATGAACACAAGCTTCAAGCCTGGGATAGCGCTGCCGGTTTCCTAATGGTTGAAGAAGCCGGGGGCCGGGTTACCGACCTGACAGGAACATATTACAGCCCTTATCAGCCGGGAATTGTCGCAACCAATGGACTTATCCATGAAGAGATCCTTCAATGGATCAATCCCTGACGACCCGATCCATTTAAATTTGCAGCACGATGACTGACCGCACAGAGATCACCTCCCTGGGAGAATTCGGACTGATTGACCATCTCACCAGGAACATAGAATTCCGGAATGTATCATCCATCCTTGGGGTAGGCGATGATGCCGCCGTGATCGACCATTTTGGCAAACAAACTGTGATCACCACCGACCTGCTGATCGAAGACGTTCATTTCGATTTGGTATATACGCCACTGCGCCATTTGGGTTATAAAAGTGTAGTGGTGAACCTCAGTGATGTGTACGCCATGAATGCGACACCCACGCAGATTACCATGAGTATCGGCTTCAGCAACAGGTTCAGCCTCGAAGCACTCGAGGAATTCTATGATGGGGTCTATGCAGCCTGTGAAAAATACGAGGTGGACCTGATAGGAGGCGACACCAGCACCTCACAGAAGGGTTTTATCATCTCAGTTACTGCCATCGGGGAAATCATCCCGGAAAAAATCGTAAAAAGAAATACCGCCAAAGCGGGCGACCTGATCTGCTGCTCGGGCGACCTCGGCGCCGCTTACATAGGCCTGCTCTTCCTGGAACGGGAAAAAAAGATCTACCTGGAAAGTCCCGGCGTACAGCCAGACCTTGAAGGTGAAAAATATGTGATCGGAAAACTGCTCAAGCCGGAGGCAAGAAAGGACATTATCGAATTTTTCGAAGCGAACGACATCATCCCCACCTCAATGATGGACATCAGCGACGGGCTCAGTTCAGAACTGTTGCATATCTGCCATGACAGCCAATTGGGATGCAGGATCTACGAAGAAAAAATACCCATTGCTGATGAAATGAAGGCGGCCGCCTATAAGTTCGAAATCGATCCTACCGCCTGCGCGCTCAGTGGTGGAGAAGACTATGAACTTCTCTTTACAATCCCACAATCCGAACATGATAAACTCGTTCTAAACGAGCAAATCAGTGTGATTGGTTATATGACCGACCTCGCGGAAGGAACAGAGATCATTACAAAAGGTGGAAATCAGTATAAGCTGACTGCCCAGGGCTGGAACGCATTTAAATGATGATATCCTTGATAATCCGAAATCAGACTGGAAACCATAAATGCAAGATGCTTGCTTCCCTTTCAGGGTGCTTCATGTTGTTGTTACTGTTCTCCTGCTCGGTTTCAAAAAATGTAATCAACAGGAAATATCCCCCTGCCCAATTAAAAAAGGACTTTCAGGTTTTCCGGGGCGCCTTGGAGGAATCTCACCCCAGTTTATATTGGTTCACGCCCAAAGACAGGATGGACCTGATTTTCAACGAGGGCTATAACAGCATACAGGACTCCCTCACCGAACGCGAGTTTAGAACCCGACTGCTGAAAGTTGTGGCCGCCGTGCGCTGCGGACATACTTCTGTGTCCTATTCAAAAAAATATTCGCGATATCTGGACACAGCCGACCTTAAATTATTTCCCTTGCTTTTTAAAGTGCTCGATGACTCATTGGTAATCACCAGGAACCTCAACGAGAAAGACGAAGTGCTGAGCAGGGGAACAGTAGTAACGTCCATAAATGGACGTTCTGCGGCTTCACTAATCGACACTTTAATTGACTATACTACCGGAGACGGATACTCGAAAACAGGAAGGTTGCAGTCGTTGAGCTCCTGGGGAAACTTCGGTGTGCTTTACAGGAACGTTATCGGCCTCCCCGACAGCTTTAATATCGGTTTTATTGACGACCAGGGTTACGCCAGGGAAAAATTAATCCCGGTATACAAGCCGGAGTCGGACGCCTCTAATTCCGACACGCTGAAACCCGAAAAATACACAGCCAAGGAAAGGAGAAATCTGCGGTCGCTGTCTACCAGGAGCCTGCAGGTCGACACCCTGCTGGAATCCGGATTCATGTCCCTGAATACTTTCGCCAGGGGCAATGGTCTGAAAAAATTCTTCCGCAGGTCTTTCCGTACGATTGATCAATATAATTTGAAATACCTTGTTATAGACCTTCGTTCAAACAGCGGTGGCGATGCAAGTAATTCAACCCTCCTTACGCAGTACCTCGTTGACCATCCTTTTCGTATCGCCGATTCCTTGTACACCATCAAAAGAACGACGCGTTACCGCGATTATATTCCATTTCAACCCATATACTGGCTGATGATGAAGGCTGTGACGAAGAAGCGTGCCGATGGCAAGTTTCATTTCGGATATTTCGAACGGCATCAGTTCAAACCCAAAACGGCCCATCATTTCAACGGGCAGATTTATTTGCTCACGGGGGGCAATTCATTTTCAGCAACCACCTTGTTGGTGCAGGAACTCAAGGGTCAGAAAAATCTTACGATTGTTGGTGAAGAAACAGGTGGAGGAGGATATGGCAACACAGCCTGGATCATTCCGGAACTGACTTTGCCGAATACAAAACTCCGGATTGGTATTCCAAAATTCAGACTGGTGATGAAACGGGACCTGGTCCATGCGGGTAGAGGAGTGTTCCCCGATATTGAAGTGTCGCCAACATCCGATGACATACGCGAAGGCCGGGACGTCAAGGTGGAAAAGGTCAGGGAGCTGATACTCATGAAGCATTATAACTGATGCTGTGCGCCATCTCCAACCATAAAACTATCAGCATCTTTCAGAAAAGGCAATTTCTTTCTTAATTCATCAATGCGTTCGGCAGACAGAGAGGCTGTGTATACTTCATCCTGCTGACCAGAAGAATGAAGCACCTGCCCAAGAGGATCCGCGATCATGGATTCGCCCGTGTGGTTGGTGTTATTTCCATCCAGACCGATTCTGTTTACACCAACAACATAACTCTGATTTTCAATTGCCCTTGCCTGTAGCAATGTTTTCCACGCGTGTATTCTTGGTTCAGGCCAATTGGCCACATAGATGATCAGGTCGTATTCAGGCTCCCCGGGAGTAGTAACAGCCTGTTGTTTTACCGGATCAAGCGGCACTGACTGACGCGACCAGACCGGAAACCTCAGGTCATAACAAATCAGCAGGTTGATCTTCCATCCCTTGACAGAAGCGATCAGGCGTTTGTTGCCCGGGGTATAATGCTGGTCTTCACGGCCCGCCCCAAAAAGATGCCGCTTATCATAGTATCCGAATTCTCCTTGTGGTAACATCCACACGAATCGATTGTAAAATTTTTCCCCTTCCCTGATCATCAGGCTGCCGCCAATGATAATACCCTTGGATGTCGCCATGCTTCGCATCCAGGCTACTGCCGGGCCATCCATGGTTTCCGCAAACCGCTCAGGATTCATCGAGAAGCCGGTGCTGAACATCTCCGGGAGAATGACGATCTCCATCTTCTCCTTGTGAGCATTGATCTTCTCTTCGAACATCCTCAGATTCGCCTCGGGGTTTTCCCAGTAAAGATCAGACTGTACGATCGTAACGAGCAGGGATGGCGATTTCATTCTGAGCGGGTTTGTTCATTAATTATTGCCAGACAAAGATCGCGTTCATATCCTTTTTGCAGGAGATAATCCATGAGCTTTCTTTTTTTTATGAACACATTCATCTCCCGGCTTAGCGTTGCCAGTTTTTTTTCCGCCAGTTTTCTCAGTGTCTTTTCATACTCATCCTGTTCGATTTCCCGGAGCCCGATCTTCATGCAATAGGCGCTAATTCCTTTCTGCTTCATTTCATAAATGATCTTCACGCGTCCCCATTGTTTCATTCTGAATTTTCCACCTGCAAAGGCCTTCGCGAATCTTTCCTCATTGAGATAATCTTCTTCAATCAGTCTGGAAAGTGTTGTTTCCACGTCCTTCTTCCATAAACCCAGTGAGTATAGCTTGTCTTTCACTTCCTGGTGGGTCCTTTCCTGGTAGCCACAGAAATGTTTTAGTTTCTGAAAAGCCTGGTCCGGTGTGAGATAGTTTTTCTGGATCATCGTTCAATCAGCTTTCTTCCAGTCTTGGTGTGCATCCATAATGCTGGATGAGGATCTTGTCATAATCTTCCGCCTTTTTAAATAACAAGCCAAACATTTTCGTGCCGCTTTCCTTGTTCAGGTCAAGGTCGTTCAGCACGCCGGAAAGTACGATGTTCTGTCCCGAACAACTCAGCACCAGCCCGTCAATACAATGGTTTTCCCTGAGCAGGAATTCGTATAGGGTCCTGATCAGTTGGCTGTCCTGGGGCAACTGGCATAGATAAGCGTCTCCGCTGATGAAGAAGCTATCCGTATTGTATGCGATTTTGATCCTGGCGCTTCCTTCGCGCACCTCCCATTTATTGGTGCCCTCCCTTGCGAGCCGGATGTTCTTCCCAAGGTCCTTTAAAATTTCTTCGATCAGACGCGCGGGGCCCGACGGTGAGATCTCCGTCATTGCTATTTCGGGAATTTCAACGGAAGTGCCACATGAAGGACAATACTTTCCTGCTTCGATATTTGAAAGCAGGACCAGGAAATCGCAACTTGGACAACGTGTTGAGGGCGATCCGCGGTAAGGGAAATAAAGATCGAGCGCAACCTTCAGGTAGGAAGCAGGCAGCGCAAATCCAAGATTGTCGCCTCCTTTTATGATAAAGGTGTTTACCCCGATCACTTCACCCTTCTCATTGACGAGCGGACCTCCGCTATTGCCAGGATTTATGGCCGCGTCGATCTGAATAAATTTCAGTCCCTGCCGCACCCGGTCCACTTTGGATATTACGCCCTGTGTTGCCGTATAGTTTAAACCATAGGGATGTCCGATCGCCATGACTTCATCCCCATCCTTGAGCAATTTATCATCCCCGAGCAGAATGTCCGGAAACTCAGCCCCGGGAGGTGGCTGGATAAATGCCAGGTCGTGTTTTTTGTCGGTGTACCATACTTCGGAAAGGCGCTTGGGAAAGGCCTTGCCGGCAATGGTGAGTTCACCGGTCTTACCGACTACGTGTTCATTTGTAACGATGAGGTCGTATGCCTTAAGATAGAACCCCGTACCGCTACTGCCATTGGCGTTAATCTGGATAACGGCATGTTGAAAGTTTTCTATGATGCTTTGAAATTCCATAAATGATTAATCGAAATCC
>Ga0193753_10001836_pt1 | contig 17539 bp, 17 predicted proteins | sample H1c2metaG_FD_144925 | JGI IMG/M metagenome (GOLD analysis project Ga0193753, IMG submission 144925) | Soil microbial communities from a riparian zone of the East river system, Colorado, United States - H1c2 | ecosystem: Environmental > Terrestrial > Soil > Riparian zone | place: USA: East...
ATCGTGACGGGCGCGGTCTCGGCAACGACAATGGAAATTCCATCGCCTGTCACGATGCCGTCCGGCGGATTGACCAGGAGCAATTGTGCCGGCGAGATACCACGAATGATCGGCGCGTGTGATCCCCACTCGCCATGCAACACCGCCGTCATGCTCGGCTCGGTGAGGTCGAGCGCTGCAGCGAGTCTGATCGCGTCCTCCTCGCGCGGAGTACCCAATGGCGTCCGCACCACACGCTCGCTGAACAGAACGACTCCGTCGCGGATCGGATACTCGGCCAAACACGTTGGGCAGCCGAGCGTCCCGAGCAGAATATCACGATCCTCGGCGCGGTCGATCGAGGCGACGAGCCACGTGTCAGCGTGTGGATTCACACACCGCAACATGTCGACGAGCGGAGTGAGCATCGAATTTCGCCTCTAACTCCGCGACAGCCGAAGCTCGTCGATATTCACGTCGAGCGGTTGCGTGACAGCGAATACGACCGCGTCGGCGACGGCGCTTGGTCGAAGCATCGCGGAGCGCGGCGAAAAGCCCGCACGGTTGTCGGGATCGACGGCATCCCACAGCGGCGTGTCTACCGAGGCGGGCGACACGAGCGTCGCCCGAACTCCAGTGCCGACCAACTCGGCGCGCAAGACTTCGTGGAGACCGCGAAGGCCGAACTTGCTCGCGGCGTACGCGCCGTTCTCCGGAAACGCTACGCGGTCGGCGATCGATCCAATGGAGATGATATGGCCACGTTGACGTGCGCGCATCTCGGGAAGAAACGCGCGGACCAAGCGAAATGGTCCGACGAGATTTACTTCGATCGCCCGTGCGAAATCGTTGGGATCCGTGCGCTCCACGGTGGCGAGCTCGAACACGCCCGCGTTGTTTACCACGACGTCAGGCGCTTCGCCGAACGAATCGCGAATGAGACGCACGGCGGCATCCATCGACGACGGGTCGGCCACGTCGCACGCCAGTGGAATGGCAAGCGGCCCGAGCGATTCAGCCGCGCTCGTGAGCGCGCCAAGCCCTCTCGCCAGCATGACGACGCGAAATCGACGCGCGACGAGCGCGCGCGCGATCGCGAGCCCGATGCCGCGCGATGCGCCGGAGACGACCGCCGAGGTCGCACCGGTCGACGTCATTTGCCGTCGTACTCGACGTAGTTGTTCGGCGTCTCCCAGAGCACGAGTCGAGTGAGCCGAGCCGGTTTGATCTCGGGTTCCAGTACGCGCCACATCGCGACGACGATGTTCTCCGTCGTGGGGATGATGCCGCGCATGAAGTCCACCTCGAGGTTGAAGTTGCGGTGGTCGACTTTGCTGACGACATCGCGCTCGACGATCGACTTGAGTTTTCCGAGATCGATGACGTACCCGGTGCGGTCATCGATCGGACCAGTCACCGAGACGTCGAGCGTGTAGTTGTGACCGTGCCAGTTGGGATTGTTGCATTTCCCGAAGATCGCGTCGTTCTCCTCGTCGGAGAGCGCGGGATTGTGCACGCGGTGCGCGGCATTGAACTGCATACGGCGCGTGATCGTGACCTGCGGCATGTCTGTCATCGCTGACACCTGGAAAAGGACCTGCCCTAAATAACGAGCCCCGTGGAATGACCCACGGGGCTCGAAGATTCGGTACGGAGAGGGTTTTGTGAAGCCCGGTCGAATAATGAGGTCCTCACCACCAACCTTTCGCCTTCCCCCGCACTGGGGGCATGACGTCGGTGATAGATTATCGAACCCACTCGAAGGACTTGTTGGCTCAAAAACTGATTTCTCCGTCCCGAGTGTTGCATCTACTCTGGACAAAAGCAATTTAAGGTCCGACGAACGACAGGTCAATTCGCGAGGTACACCGATGGATCTTGGTCTTCTCACAGGCATCGCGCTGATTATCGTCTGGGCCATCGGCGCCCTCATGTACGACGCGCCTGGTTGGATACACCTGTTGCTCACCGTCGGTGTGTTCGTCGTCATCTGGAGGATCGTCGTGCGCGGCGACCGGCGTCGGCCTGAGCCCCGCTGAACGCGTCACAGTGACACTAGCTCGCACACGCGCGTTTCAGGGTTACTGCGCTCCGAGCACCAGTATCGTCACACCCCACGCGAGTGTGAGCAGCGTCACAGGAACGCCCGCCTTTAAATAATCGATAAATCCCAATCGCTCACCGCGCGCTTCGGCGCGTTCGGCGACGATTAGGTTCGCCATCGAACCCAAGAGTGTGAGATTGCCGGCGAACGTCGAGCTCATCGCCATCACGAGCCAAATGAATGTCGGCGACGCGAGCTTTGGAACAACGGGAAGCCACAGAATCACTGCCGGGACATTCGACACGAGATTCGACAGGGCAAGCATCGCCGTTGACGTGACGACGGCGTCGTGCATCGGCGCGCCGTGGAGTTGCGCCGCCGCGGCACCCGTCAGGGACGCGATGAGCGGAAGATCGCGCGCGCCACGCATCACGACGAACAGCGCGCCGAAGAACAGCAGTAGCGACCACTCGACTTTGGCGAACGCCTCCGCTGGATCGCGCTGCGCAATCGCGATGAGAATCGCGGCCGCCGTGATTGCGACGAGCGGCAGCGACAGACCGGCGAGCCATCCCGCCAACGCGCCGCAGAACACAACGAGCGACCGCACGACGAGCGGCCGATCGAACGGCATCTCGGGGGTAACCGCGTCGCGCGGCAACTCGACGGCAAGCTCGCGTCGATGCAGCCACGACAGCACGCCGAACACAATCACCAACCCCCCGAGCGACGGCAGTGCGAGCGCCGTCATGAAACGCGCGAAATGAATGCCGCTCGCCACACCGATGAGCATGTTTTGTGGGTTTCCCATTGGCGTCATCGCGCTCCCAACGTTGGAACCGAGCGCGATGGCCAGGAGAAACGGGAGCGGTTTGAGTCGGAGCGGCCGAAGCACCGCGATCATGAGCGGCGTCATCACGAGACAGATCGTGTCGTTGACGAAGAACGCCGACAGCAGTCCACTCACGCCTATGACGGCGGCGAGCAACGCGCGCGGCGAATGCGCGCGCGTGACGATGCGCCGCGCCGCCCATTCGAAAAAGCCGCCGACCTCGAGAAATCCGGTGACGAGCAGAACGCCAAGCAGAAAGACCATGACGTCGAGGTCAATCGCCGAATACGCGTCGTGGAGTGGTAGCCCGCCGATCGTCACCATCGCCACGGCGCCGAGCAAGGCGGCGGCCGGGCGATTGAGCCGAAGCAATGGAATCTGTTGAACCGCGATCAACAGATATGTGACGATCAGAATGACGAGTCGCGCCGTCAGCACGCGAGATTAGGGATCGTGAACGGTGGCGACCGTCTGCCGCAACACCGACCCGACCTTGAATTCGATCACCTGACCGGGCGAGATGTTCAGTGGTGCCGAGCGCCCGAACCCCTGACCGCCGATGGGCGTGGCCGTGAGCACCAGCGACTGGCCATTCGCCAGCGACCACGGAATCTTGAATTGACCGCTGCTGTTTCCATTGACCGTCCCGAGCCGGCGGCTCGAGCTGCCGGCGACCACCGCGACGTTCATATCGAGAAAATTCTCGTTCGTCACGTTGACCGGAATCGGGTCGGGCCGAAAATCGGCCTCCGTCTCTGGTTGGTTGTTGTGCGAGCAAGCGGCGAATAGGACGAGCAGCACGCCCGCGAGCCGCGCGAATCCGGCGGGCCGGCGTTGTCGTCTGATGCCTCGAGTGGTCGTCATTGCAAAACTCCCGGTAGAACGTCCGACGGCATTCTGCGAGGTGGGTGAATGGCCGTCAGGAAAACACAATACTGCCCGGCGACGCGGTCGACGGTCCATCTAAATTTCCCAATTTGACAACACTAAACCCGCCACCGGCGGCGCCTCGGCAAATCCGTTGAGAGACATTCGCAAATCCGTCCATCGAACACGGCCGCCCAAGGCGATCACACGCTGGTACGTGGTGAGAAACTCACCCTGAAGGCGAAGGGCGATGCGCCGGGTGCCGCTCCGGCGCGCGAAATCCGCCAGACCACGGATCATGTCGTCGAGACGCGACTCGTCGTCGAGCACGAGCTTGAGCACCCGCATTTCTTCCCGGGCCCGACCCTCCACGAGAGGCGCCGTGTGTGCGAGCGCAAAACCGGCCAGCCGATTTCCGTCATACAACAACACCGCATCGCCCAGCCCTAGTTCCGTCGTCAGATTGATCTCGCGCGTGTAGTCGCGACCCGGCTGCAACCGGTCCATGAGATTTCGGCATTCAGCGAGCGCATCGTCGCGAGCCGCAGGGCTCAGGCGACCGATGAGCGGCGACGGCGTATCGACGTACGCGGCCTCCAACGTCGTCGTGACGGTCAAACGCCCGGGACGAAATCCCAAACGGGAATAGAACCCGATGTTGTCCATCGTTCGCGGCATCGTCTCGAGGCCAATGACGGATGCGCCGTGACCCTTGAGCCAGTCGATGCCGCGCGTCACGATTTCCTTGCCCGTACCGCTGCCCTGGAATTCCGTTCGCACGGCGAGCGGGCCCATCCAGCCTTCCGTGCCGGAACGATGGACCATGTTGAACGCCACGATGTGGCCGCGATCGTCGCGCCAAAGCATGGCGCCATCGTCCGCGTCTTCGATCGCATAGCGCCAGATCGTCGGATTGAGAAACGGCACGCGAACGCCGACCATTCCGTCTCGGCGATAGCGTTCGGTGAACGCGTCACTGAACACCTGATTCAACTCGCCGATGTCTTCGGAGCGTGCGCGAAATGGACCTTCGACTGTCTGCGGTCGCCACGAGCGAGAGGTCGCCATTAGTCTGCCGCTCCAGCCTGGAAGTCCAACTCCGGGTCTTCGACGCCAGTGGGTGTCTCGACGACAACGCGCGACGTGCCCGACTCCTCGTCGTAGCGCACGGCAACGACGCGATCCAATCCTTCGCGAACGGAGTCGATGTGCGTAATGAGAATCACCTGTTCAAACCGGTCTTGGAGACGCCGGAGCAAATCGACAACGTTGTGCCGCCGCACATCATCGAGCGACCCGAACACCTCGTCGAGGATCAAGAGCGAGAACGCCTGACCAGCTCGTTCGGCGATCATCTCGGAGATTGCTAGGCGGAGGACCAAGTTCGCTAGGTCCTCTTCGCCCCCGGAGATGACCGGTTTGGGGATTGCGTCCTCGAGCACGATGACGTTGTACGACTCATCGAGCTCGATGTCCGAGTATCGGCCGTCCGTGAGCTCACGAATATACCGGCTGGCGAGGTCGGAGATCTCCGGCCGCAATGTCTGATTTAGATCGTTTCGGAGGTCGGAAAACGCTCGGTCGAGCTCATCGTGCAAGCGACGGTCGCGCACCAGCGCCGCGAGCTGCCTCTCGTTCTTCGCCAGTTCAACGCGCGTCCGATCGGCCGCCTCGAACGACTCCCGCGCCGCCGACAGATCGGCATCCGCAGCGACCGACGCCAGCTCCGCCGACCGCACCTCGGCCGCGGCTTGCTCGTACCGCTCCCGCAGCGCGCCGAATGACTCCTCCGAAAATGTGACCTGCTCGCGCCGCGCCATCAGCTCTCGTACACGAAGCTCGGCCTGCGTAAGACTGGCGCGTGCGCGGTCACGATCGACGATCAGCGATGCCTCTCGTTCGAGCTGCGCCGCGATCGTTGCAGCCCTCGCAGCCAACGGCGACAACCGGTCGATCACCGCGCGCACGTGACGGTGACGCTCCGGGTCATAGGCGACGACGATGGTCGCAAGCTCGGCCTCGACGATGGCTTGGCGCTTGGACTTCGCGTCGATGTCTCTCGTCAACGTTTCGAGCTCTGGTATCACCGCTTGGACTTTGGCCAACCGTCGCTCGAGCTTGGACACGCTCTCGGACAATTGCCGGCGGCGTTCGTCGAGTGCTTTCACATCGGGCGGCATCGCCTCGAGCTGCTCCATGCGCGCGCGAAAATATTTGCCGTCGACGGTGATCGCGTCGATCTGCGTGTCGAGAACCCCGAGCACATCGCGAAAATTCTTGCCGAGCGGACGTGAGCAGATGGGACACGGGCCGTCTTCGCCGAGCTCCACGATCTGATTTCGCTGATGTTCGACATCTCGCAATTGATCGGCGTACGCCCTTCGCTTCGTCTCGGCTTCTTGCTTGTCGCGCACCCAATCGGTTTGCGCGGCCTCGAACTGACCCTGCGTCAACTCGAGCGCCGCGCGCTCGTGTGCCAACGCCTCCGTCGCTTCGATCTCCAGCGCGGGCGCTGTCTCGATCTTGGAGCGACGATCTCGAAGACGCGCCAATTCTTCGGTGAGACCTCGCGCCGTCTCTGCGAGCGTTTTCCGACGCGATTCCTCGTTGCACGCGCGATCTTGGTCTTTGAGCTCCGTTTGTGCGGCGGATAGTTGCACGAGCTCTACGTGAAGCTTGTCCAGTTCTTCCCGCGCCGCCGCGATCTCCGCGAGCTCGCCGTGGATCCGCAGCGTGTCGCGCTCGAGCGACGAGCGATCGCCGTCGGCGACGCGGATCTCAGCGACGAGCGTCTGCAACGCATCGCGCTCGCGCTGCATCTGCTCCCAGCGCGGCGTCATGTCGTCGAACGTCTTGCGACCCAGCGCGCGGCGAGACTCGGACGACTTGGCAATCGCCACCGCGATTTGAACTCGCGTCTCCGCCTCGGCGAATGCGCGGTTGACCGCATCGGGCTCGGGCATCGCCGAGCGAAGGCCGGTCGTTTCCGAGACGATGGAGCTGCGCCGATCGCGCACCAAGCCCTGCGCCGTGCGAAGCCGCTCGTAGCCGAGTACCCGCGACAGAAACTGCGCGCGCTCGGTGGGCCCCATCGCGGCCATCACGCTGAGCTCTTTCTGGCCGGTGAAGTAGGTGTTGAAGAACTCGTCGTGGCTCATGCCGAGCCGGCGACGCAGCAGATCGGTCACACCGGTGATCGACGTCGCGATCGGTGCGGTGGCGCCGTCGAGATACAACTCCGCCGTCGTGAGCCGGCGCGACACGAGGTACCGATGGCCGCCGAGCTCGAAGTCGAGATCGACTTTTACGGCGTCGCCGGGTTTGGCACGATTCGATTTGATCGACTCACGTGTTCCGCGCGCGGCCGGCATGCCGTAGAGCGCCCACGCGACCGCTTCGAGAATTGTCGATTTGCCGGAGCCGTTGGGACCGATGATGCCGGTGATCCCCGTCTCGAAATCGATGCGGGTATCGATGTGCTGGCGAAAATTCCAGAGATGCAGACTGTTGAGCCGCATGTCAGCTCTCGAGAATCGCTGACGGGGGCAGTGCGACCAACTGCGCCTCGTCGAGATAGGCGAGCCCGCGCCCGACGAGCGCAGTGCGATCGATGTCGGCGTCGAGCGGCCGCGTCATCAACTTTTCTTTGACCATCTCGCTGAGCGACGGGCGCCGACTCGGCGCGCCGCTCGTGGCTTCGCGAGAGATCATATCCGGCGCGCGCAAATCGAGATTGAAGCTCAGCGCGCGGCGTTTGTACTCGCGGATTGCTTTGTGGTCGAGCTCGCGCGCGACGGACCGAGTGATGTCGCGCACGAGCAGGCGCACGATCTTGTCGTCGATTCCACCGGGGACGGACGCGACCGCATCGCGGATCTGCGCGTCGACGGTGGCCGGAGTAGCGCGCGCGACGCGAATGGGCGGAAGGTCGATGAGCGGCCGCGCCGGCGACAGCGCATGAAAAATGTGGTCGCCGGTGAGCAGATCGTGCTCGATGAATCCCTTGCCGGAGATGCGCGCTTGGCGTTCTTCGTACAGCTCGCCCCACGTGTCCGCGCTCGTGTAGTCGATCGATCCGCTGAAGAATGCGTTCGAGGCGACCTCGGTGTAGACGTGGTAATGCCCGAGTGCGACGTAGTCCCATCGCCCGGCGCTCAAGTCATCGCGGGAGATAACAAGCGCCGCGCGGTCGGCGACAAAATGCCCGGCAACCATCCCCTGCACTTCGCCGTGGGCGATCATGACGTTGAATCGCGAGCCGCCGCTCAAGCGAAGCCGCGGCGCCGTGGTCGTCGGAACGTCGGGCACGGCGAGAATCGAAAGCTCGAGATCGGGAAATTCCAGAATTCGTGCTTCGGTGTCGACGACGGTAATGCCGATCTGCTCGAACAATCGCAGAATTCCGCCCGTCTCTGACGAGCGCGGCGTGTCGTGGTTGCCCGCCACCATGACGATCTTCGCGCCTGGTAGCGAGCGCGCGAGTCGCGAAAACTGCATGAATGCGTGAAGGATCGCCTGATTCGTGGGGCGAACGGTGTGAAAAACGTCGCCGGCAATCAGGACCAAGTCGGGGCCAAGGGCGATGATTTTGTCGATGGCCGCGCGAAAGGTCGCAGCGACGTCAGCCTCCCGCTGGTTGATCCCGCCAGGAGTGAGCCGCTGATACTGCCGGTAACCGAGATGCAGGTCGGAGAGATGAACCAGGCGCATGCGGCAAGTAAAGCTCCGCGTAATCTAACGCCCTGCTCTCTCCACGGTGTGCATGTGCTGGGTGATGCGCATCTGCATTCGCATCGAGACGACGCCCGCCATGAGGGGCTGCGTGATGTTCGAGCTGACCAGAATGTTGAACCACGACTCGGTGAGCCAGCCGCGCTTTTGGTCGACGAGCATGGTGCCGCTCACAACGCCCTTCTCGAGCGACGCACCGAATGCCGCACCAGGTCCCGTTGCCGGCTGCATCTCTCCGCGCATCGAGACGAACGCCCAGTCGCCGCCGTGCGTCAGCGAGTCAAACCGAAAGGTGACGTGAAGCTTGCCCGAAAGCTGCGCACCAAATTGGTTGCCCGTCGGCAACAGCATCTCGCGAATCCAGCTCTCGCCGATCTTGATGGCGCTTTTGGGGAACGCGGCGGGCATCAACGACACCACCTGAGCCACCTCGCGCGACGCGCCATCGCCCTCCTCGGCCATGCCGACCGTTCCGTCGGGCGTCACGCGAAATCGAACGCGTTGGCCTCGCATGCGCGCGGCGGCCTGCATCGCATCCGACCGCGCGTGCTCGTCGGTGGTCGACAAGACGACGGAATCGGTGACCGCGAGGAGCGTCGTTCCCTTCTCGGAGCTGCCCTCCACGATCGCGCGAGAGAACATACTCATGGTGCCGATCACCATCGCGCTCGCTTCGCCGAGACTCGTGCGCTTGATCCCGGTCATCTCGCTCTGTTGATCGAGTCGCATTCGAAGCGTATCGCCCGCATGCGGCTTGATTTGCAGCGTTGCGGTCTGCGACCACACACGCGCTCCGGCGACAATCAGCGTACCGATGGCGCGGCCGATCAGCAGGAGACGCATTGAGGAATTAGAAGCCGTACGGATCGTCGGCAGGCGCGGAACGAACCGCGGCGGCCGGCCGCGCCACCACCTGCGTCGCAACCGTGGGCCTGAGCTGCGCCAAGAAGAACTTGCGAACATCTGCCGGACGCTCGCGCAACGTGGCGTTGCGCGCCTTAATGATCTCGTCCTCATCGCGAATGCCGACCGCGTCCTGCACCCATCCGAGCGTGATGGAACTGTCAAGCGTGCGAAGGCTGCGCGTCACGGCGGCATCGAGGTTGATGTCCACGGCCTGCGGATACCGCTCCGCTCCGTCGCGACCGCGCATGATGGCCGGCCGTGGGAAGCGCACGAAAATGGGTTGAGTGAAGTGCGGGTGGCGTACCATGAGTTGGCCCTTTTCCAGCGATGCCAGTTTCGTTTTGACCGCCGGACTCAACACCGCGTAGCCCGGCGTCGCGAGCTCGTCCGCGTCCATGCGGCCATAGAGCGCCGTCCCCGAATTGCCGACGACCCGGCGATGCACCTGCGACCGAAACTGTTGCGCGCTGAACAACACGAGACCTAAATACCGGCCGCGTTCGGCGAGGTCGAGTAGCATTTTTCTGACATAGGTCTCCGGTCCGTCATTCGGCGCGTACTTGTTCAACTCGTCGACGAAAACGATGACATGGTTCACGCCGAGGTCACGCTTCTCGAGGTGCTCGCGCAGCCTCGTCACGACGCGGGCAAAAATGAGATCCTGCGCCGCCTCCTCGAGTGAGGCGACGTCGATCACATACACCGTGCGATCCTGAAAGCTCCCGAAGGGCAGGTCGCTGACCGCCCCGTCGTCCGTCACCAGGCCAGCGCAACGGGTCGAGATATTGGAGAGCCGGTTTCGCACCTTCCGAATGGTGGCGACGTGGTGCGTCCGCCACCCTTCGTTCCCCTTGTTCTCCATGGCCGACAGCACGTCGCGGAACCAACCCTCGAGGTCGGCGAACGACCGGACGACGTACCGTTTGTTCCCCAGCATCGGGTCGCTGAAGTCGCGGTCCACGACCCGTTCGCGAATGAAGTCGATCAACGCATCCGCCTTGGCATCGACGTCATCCTTGTTCAGCAACACCTCGGCGTATTGCAACACTTCGCGCAATCCCCAGGTGAGCGGCGACACATTGTGCAGCAACGCCTCGTTCGAGCGCAGCGTGTTGAGCGAGAACCCGTCCGACTTGTAGGGCGCGAAGTATTGAACGTTCTCGAATGGTCCGGCCGGAACGCCGCACTTGTCGTAGATCACTTTGTCCGCCGCGCCGATGTCCGCCGGGAGATCGAGGAAGCAGAGGTCGGGACCCTTCACGTTGAAGCAGACCGCCGCAACCGATCCCTTTTGCTCGGGGAAATGCGTGAAGATCGAACCCAAGATCCACTCGATCGCGCTCGTCTTGGTCGCAAGCCCCGACACGCCCGTGATGTTCAAATGCGCCGCTTCAGGCCCAATGAGAAAATCAGCATCGAGGTAAATGGCGGCGTCCGTTCCGCCGGCACGATACACACCGATGGGGATGCCCGTTGACGACCCTTCCTTGATGTAGCCGTCCATTCGCAATGCCACGGCGACGTCGGCGTCCTGAGCGAGAAACACTTGGCCCATCGGCACGGGCTGCATCGGTTCTTCGGGAATCTGCCGCAGCACCGCCGCGCTGTAGAGGCGAATCTCGGCGCGTTCCGTCGCCGCGAGCGACGCCGAGCCAGGCGCGCCATCGTGCCCCATTACGTCATGCAGCGGCGTCTGAAGGTCGGTGTAACTGAACCCTTCCACGACAACGCCGTAGATCTGCGGAATTTGTCCGTTGACGGGGTGCGCGCCCTCGACGCGCACGATGGTTCCGATGCCCACCGGAGAATCGAGCGCCGTCCAGAAATGGAATTCATGCGGCGTATTCGGCTTGCGCTCCGTCGCAACGACGCGGCCAAGCGCTGATGATTGATTCGTTGTCGTCACCGTATCGCCCTCAAAAATTCCTCACAGTCGCGAATGCCGTACACCATTTTGTCCCAGCGCCCGTCGGGCAGCGCCAGCGGCGACACCTCAGCGAGCACCCAACCGGAGACTTCGTCGGCGCGCCGCCGGATCTCGGCTTCGGTGTCTCCCGAGTCGGCGATTTCGACGCGAACCAAACCCCACATCGGGTCGCGACCGGACGGATCGCGCAGCCGAAGATACCAACTGGCAACACTCGTTCGCTTTGGCGATGTGATGCGGAAAACGCTCGTGCGTTCGCCCTCACGCAAGCCGAACACCACTTGTAGACTATCTCCCTCCGCGTAGAGGGTGCGGTGCGTTTTCACGACGCCGACAGCGTTGGCAGTCCTGGCAACGCGATCCGATCCACTGATGCCGCCGTCGACGAACAGCGGTTCATGCTCGGCGTCGCACCATTTTTCGGCGAGCCGGTGTTCGACGCGTTCACGGTCAGCCTGCACGCTGTGAATTGCGGCGTCACGAATGGCGAACGGATGCTCGCTCACCGCCGCGCCTCCCTGCGCGTCCGGCGCGGAGGTGACGTCGACGATGTCGATCGCCAACGCGTCCAGCGTCGCGTTCCATTGCGCGGACAACAGACGCCGCGGCGCGTACAGCCGCTGCGCGACCGTGTGCCGCCAAGTCGCGAGGCGACGGTCGCTGCGAATCCGAATCACCGCGGCGACCTTGCCATGGATGAGCGGCATGCCGTGCGCGTAGCTCAGAACGCGACTCTCTTGCGTGCCGTCGAGGAACGCAGAAAAGCCGGGAGCAATGGCCGGCTCCACTTTACGCGCGCGCAACGCATTTCCTTCGATGACGACCGCGCTGATCAGCCGCGGGAGATCGAGCGGGCTGCTCGAAACTTCGAGCGACGGTCCATCGCTCAGCGCGCCGGCTAGACCCGCGCTCGGCATGAGCGCCGAAAGCTGGCGCTGCAGCGTCCTGATGCTGGAGATACCGGGCGACTCGAGGGCTGCACGTGTGACCGACATGGCGAGCATGCTAATGTCGGTGCGGGAGAGCGGAAAGGCTAGCGAGGCGGTATGTCCGGCCTACCTCACAACGGCGACGGCAACTCCGTCGTGGGTCGGCACGATGATTCCGAGCACGCGCGGATCGGTGGCCATGCGTCGGTTGAATTCCCGCACGCCGCGCGTCTTGTCATCGATCTCCTCGCTCTCGTACACCTTGCCGCCCCAGAGCGCGTTGTCCCCAATGATCAGGCCGCCCGGCCGCACGAGGCGCAACGCCCATTCGAAATAGGTGGGCAGCGGTTCTTTGTCGGCGTCGAGGAAGATCGCATCGAACCGTTCGCCGTCGAGCGACGGAAGGACGTCGAGCGCACGACCGACACGAACCTCGACACGCTCGCTCAGTCCAGCGCGTTCGATGTAGCGCCGAGCGAAGGCCGCGTGCTTGGTGTCCAGCTCGATCGACAAGAGTTGTCCACCGGGCGGAAGCGCTCGCGCCATGCAAATCGCGGAATACCCGCCGAGCGTTCCGACTTCCAACACGCGTCGCGCGTTGATCGACGTGAGCAGCACTTGGAGGAGCCGGCCCTCGTCCGACGAAATCGCAATCGGCGGCAAACCGGTGCGATCCGCCTCTTCGCGCAGCGACGCCAGTAGTTCGTCTTCCGCGCCGAACAATCCGACGATGTAGTCTCCCGCCCGATCCGCCATGAGTCTACTCCACCCCAATGTCCCAGGCTTGTTGCAAATCCTTTCGCGAATACGCCCGGAACGCGGTCAGCGTCATTGTTCGTTGAATTCCAGGCACCGTTGGGAATACTTCGGTAACGACGTGCGCGATCTGGTCATACTGCGGAACCTGGACGATGGCAACGAGATCCCATTCCCCGGAAACTGAATACACCTCGGTCACGCCCTCGACACCGGCGAGCATGTTGGCCGCGGTAGGAATCTGCGTGGGGTCCACTCGAATCAGCACGATGGTGGTGATCACGACGGGTTTGGATTGGGAGGAACGTTGAGCAACCAGACTCCAGAAATCTGGCTCTTTTCATCCAGATCGAGAAGCAGATCGCGCGCGAGTCTCACGGTTTTGACGCCGCGGAATTTTCCGACGCGAAAATGAAAGTTCCGCTGCGCGTTGTCCGCTTCCGCCACGAGCCTCGTCGCCATTTCCAGCGACGCGATGTTCGGCTGGGACACGCGCGACGGCACGATCACGTGCGCATCCTCGATCTCCGCGGGCATGGCAAAGGTTGCCAGTCTCCGCACGTCCGGCCACACGGCGATCTCGACACCGTTGATGCGTCCCGACGAGACATCGAGAATGAGCCACGATCCGTCCACGCCCTCGATGCCAACCGAGCCGGACATGCCGTCACCTTGCGCCGACGCCGACAACTGCGCCGATAAAATATCGGTGTCTGGGTCCCACCTGTATTTGACATCGGCCGGCGCACCGGCCGACGGCTCGAGCCGGACGGCAATCTTCACAAAAATTTCCTTGAGTCGAGTCTCAAATCTTACTTCCCCGCGCCCGTATGCACAGAGCCAAAAAAACGCGCCATGTGTCACCGCGTTGCAACAGGGCCGAGCAAGGTCGCTAAGATATACGCGCCGCGATGATCCGCCGCACCCCCTCCATGACCTGTTCGGCGGGCGCTGCATAGGAAACACGAATCCATTCCGGCGACCCGAATGCTGCGCCCGGCACCACCGCGACATCGTCCTCCTCGAGCAGGTGACGCGCGAACGTCGTTCCGGGCTCTGGGTTGTCCGCCGTGGACAAACCAACGCGGATGTAGAGGTAGAATGCGCCGTGTGGGTCGAGGACCTCCATCGCCGCGTGATGCAACAGCTCGAGTGCAGCATCGCGACGCCGCTTGAGCTCGTGCACCATCGCGCCAATGGCGGCGTTGGCCGCATCCACATTCGACAAGGCAGCGAGCGCGGCGTGTTGCGAAATCGTCACGGCGTTCGACGTCGTGTGCGACTGCAACGCCGTCATTGATTTCACCACACTCGCCGACGCGATCGCCCAACCGATGCGCCACCCCGTCATGGCGAACGATTTCGCCACGCCGTCCACGACGACCAGCCGCTCCATTCCGCCGGCAACCGACAAGAGTGACGTCGCTTCGCCGTCATATGAGATCGCACGATAGATCTCGTCGCTCACGATCCACCAATCGTGTTCCGCCGCGCACGCGACGATGGCTTCGAGCTCGCGGCGCGAATACACGGCGCCCGTAGGGTTGCACGGTGAGTTGAGCATCACGCCGCGAGTGCGCGCCGTTGCCGCGGTGCGCAGATCGTCGGGCGTGACCTTCAACTGTCGCTCGGGAGCGCCACGGACCGCGATCGGCGTTGCGCGCGCGAGCGTGAGCATCTCGTAATAGCTCGTCCACCCGGGCGTCGGCACCAAGACTTCGTCGCCATGCGCAAACAACGAAAAACACGCGTTGAACAGCGCCTGTTTGGTCCCGGCAGTCACCACCACGTTCTCCGCGATAATCGCCGGTCCGCGGTGTATCGCTCGCGCACGTTCGGCAATGACCTCCCGCAACGGCAGAATCCCTTCCACCTGCGTGTATCGGGTCGCACCGGAATCGAGCGCGTGGTGGGCCGCATCGAGGACGAACGCCGGCGTCGGAAAGTCGGGTTCGCCGGCGCCGAGGTCGATTACGGGCCTTCCCGCGGCGCGAAGGGCCTTGGCACGGGTCGAGACCGCGATCGTCGCCGATTCGCGCAGCTCGGCGATGTTTGCGGATGGAGCGTAGTGGGTGTGATTGGACGTCATGAATTGTTTGGAGACCGGTGCGAACGCGAAGTATACTTCTCGTCGGTCGTCGCAATCTTACGAGCGGCAACGGCTCACCGGCTAGCTGAAGCCCGAGTCGCTCTCGATGGGGGAATATCGGTGGAACAAGAAGGACGCGAAGTCGAAGGGATCTCTCGTAGTCAGAACGCGATCTATGTGATGCCGCACGACTGGGCCGCGATCGCGCGCATTCTCTCACCGCTCCTCGAGCGCGTCGACGAGGGCGTCCAAGACGCCCAACTTCTCATTGTTGCGACGGACGCCGAGGCGGCCGCCGCGATCAGCGCGGCCGCCGCCGGCGTGATCGGCGATCGAGACGTTGGCGTTGTCGCCGCAACGTCCAGCCGCCGCGCAGCGCGCATCCTCCGCGCCCGGCCACGCCAAGTGATTGTCGGAACGCCGGACACCCTGGTCGAATTGCTCCGCGCTGCGGCGCTAAAGCTCGAGAACGTGCGCGCCGTCTGCATTGCCTGGCTCGACGAGATCGTGACGCGCGGCGGTTCAGGCGCGCTCGAAACGCTGATGGCCGACGTCCCGAAAGAATCGGCGCGCACAGTTGTCGCAGCCGAGATCACGCCCGCCGTCGAAGAGTTGCTCGAGCGATACGCGCGTCGCGCGCGTCGTGAGATGGCGCCCGTGGCCGAGACCGATGCGCCGGTCGCCGTCGAATACGTGACGACGTCGGCGCAGTCGCGGCTGGCCATGCTCCGGCGCGTGCTCGATGAAGTCGATCCAAAATCGGCGTTGGTTTTCGCGCGGGAAAACGACGGTGGCGCAGAGGTTCGTGGTCTCCTGCGCGCGCTCGGCTATGCGACGGACGATGCCGGCGTTCGCGTCGGGCTCACCGGCGCTCCGGGCACCGATTTAGTGGTTTTGTATGATCTGCCCACGTCGCGCGAAGAGCTTCGCGCCGTGGCCGCCGCGACCACTCGCACGATTGCGATCGTTCAGCCGCGACAGCTCGCGAGTCTCCGCTTGCTCGCTGCCGGCGGGACGTTGCGTCCGATCACCATGACTGAGGCGGGCGCTCGCGTGCGCGATCGAGACGTGAAGGTGCGTCTCGAATTGAGCGCGGTGCTCGCCGGCGGACAATTCGGGCGAGAGTTGTTGGCGCTCGAGCCGTTGCTCGACGATTACGACGGCGTCGAGATCGCTGCCGCAGCGTTGCAACTGCTCGAGCAAGAGCGGGCCACGCACTTGGCGATTGCCGCGGGTATCGCGGCCATTCCGCGCGAACGAACGACCGCGCCGATGACGCGACTGTTCGTGAATATCGGATCGCGTGACGGGGTGCGTCCCGCCGATCTGGTGGGCGCGTTCGCCAATCAGGGCGGCGCCGCGGGCGGCGATGTCGGGAAGGTGGAGGTTCGAGAGTCACATTCCACCGTCGAAGTGGCGGCGACCGCCGCCGATGCGATCATCGAGAAGATGACCGGGACAGCGATTCGTGGCCGGCGCGCCGTGGTGCGCCGCGATGAAGAGCGACCGACGCGTCCTGCAGGCTCCCGTGACGCTCGCGACGCGCGTGGAGGTCCTCCGAGTCGGGGCGGCCGCGGAGGCGATGCTGGAGGCCGTGGTGGGCCGCCGCGTGGCCCTTCCAGGAATCGTGAAACGTCGGGCCGGCCGTCGAGCCCCCGGTCATCGAGCGACAGACCGCGGCGAGGGGACCGGGAGTGATCTCGGACGGCTATTTCTCGAACGGAGCCGCCGGTTGGGTCGAGGTCATCTGCGGCGTCATGTTCAGCGGAAAGAGCGAAGAGCTCATCCGTCGCGTCCGTCGCGCGATCATCGCCAAGAAGAAAGTGCAGGTCTTCAAATCGCACCTCGACGAGCGGTATTCAGGGATCTATCACATCTCGAGCCATGATGGGCGAAGTGTGGAAGCGGTGCCGGTCGACACGCCGGATCAAATCGCGCGGCTCGTGCTGCCCGATACGCAGGTCGTGGCAATCGACGAGGCGCAGTTCCTCGATGCGACGATCGTCGAGCTGGTCACGTCGCTCGCGAACCGCGGCGTGCGCGTGATTGTCGCCGGAACCGACAATGATTTTCGCGGCGAGCCCTTTGGGCCGATGCCGCAACTGCTGTCGATCGCCGAGGTCGTCGACAAGTTGCAGGCGATCTGCGTGATCTGCGGCAATCCGGCGAGCCGCAACCAGCGACTCATCGCGGGTCGGCCGGCGCGCTACGACTCGCCCACGATCATGGTGGGCAGCACCGAATCGTACGAGGCTCGGTGCCGGTCGTGCCATTCTGTGCCACGCCGCGACGAAGATCAGGTGCGGTTGCTGTAGGTCGTGTCGCCGTCGGAACTCTTTAAGTAGAAAAGTCATAACAAAAAACAATCGCGGGTTGGAGCGGATCGTTCGGCCAATGCGCGCCGAAGGCGATCCGCACACAACCAGCGAAGATCCGCGATTGATGTGTTAGGACTTCAATCGCGCAGACTGTGACCGTC
>Ga0193753_10001837_pt1 | contig 17536 bp, 16 predicted proteins | sample H1c2metaG_FD_144925 | JGI IMG/M metagenome (GOLD analysis project Ga0193753, IMG submission 144925) | Soil microbial communities from a riparian zone of the East river system, Colorado, United States - H1c2 | ecosystem: Environmental > Terrestrial > Soil > Riparian zone | place: USA: East...
CATCATGGCCATGCCGCAGCAGCTCATCATCGGCTGACCGGCGCACATCATTCCCGCAGGCGTGCCGCAGCTCATCATCTCGGTGAGCATGGCGCACATGCCCTTCATCATCTCCATGCTGGTGCCTTCCGCCGGCATCATCGTGCACTTCATTCCCTTGTCGGTCATGGCGCAGCTCATCTGGCACATCATCGGCATCATCGTGGCGATTGCCGACGCCATGGGCGCGGTGCCCGGCATCATCGACGTCATGGGCATCGACGACATGGACATCGGCATTTGCGAGGCGGGCTTCATGGTTACTTCCTGGTTAGATAACGAACCGTGATGTAACTATAACCGCCCGGTCTAACAGATCAATGGAAAAGCGCCGCTCATTCCAAACTGGAATGAGCGGAAGCCAGGGTGGCCCGTCAAGTGGAATGGAACGCCGGCCCGGGCAGGCGTCTAACTAACTACTCAGCCTGGGTGGTGAGTTCCGTACTCACGGGCGGCGAGCTGGCCGCGGGCTGGTCCGCGCCATCGAACGAGGCGAGCAGCGCGAGCAGTCCGAGCGCAAGCAGCACGCGCAGCAGATCGGCCGAATTCTCGTCACGGGAGTGAGAATTGATTTGCGAGGACATGGCGCAAGCGTAATCGCGCGACCCGGAAGCAGGAAATTGCCGGATCGCATGGGCTTATGCCGATCGAGTCGTTCCGTCGTGGCGCTCCACATGCTGAGGTACGCGCCCCACAGCAAGCTAGTTAGGCGACGAGCAGATGTCGAAGTCCGAGGCGCGGTTTCATTTTCGTAACCGCGTGGTCAGGCGCGCGCGACCAGGCGTGCGCGCAGTCCAGGCGCTGGTCGCGGCGATGGCGCTGCTGGTGTTCCATGCGGCAACGGCGCAGAACGCCCCGCGCCCCGAGGCGCTGATCAAGTGGCGCCAGTCGGCGTACCAGGTCATTGCCTGGAATTCCGGGCGCATCAAGGCCGTGCTCGCCGGCCAGTACGCGCCGCTCGAGGTCCAGAGCGCGGCGAATGCACTCGCGGCGGTCGCCAATTCCGGCCTGCCGAGCCTGTTTGCTCCCGGGACCGCGGACGGCAAGGGTTGGCGCGAGACCACTGCCCGCGACGAAGTGTTCAGCGACGCTCCTGAATTCCGCGCGCTCACCGAAGAATTTGCGCGCGAAGCCAATGCGCTCGCACGCCTCGCGGCGGCGGGCGACCGCGCAACGGTAAGTGAGCAGTTCCTGAAAGTGGCGCAGGCGTGCAAGGCCTGCCACGAAAAGTACCGACAGACCGATTGACTCAAAGCCACGCCGGCCGCGGCGCAGCCAACCCAAGGGAGATGTATCGATGAACCGGTTCAAGAGTTTTTTCACGGCCGCCGCCATGGGCGCACTGATGTTGACTGGCAGTGCGGGGCTCGTGGCGCAGACGCCGCCCGCGCCGGGAGCCGCGCCCGCGGGACCCACGCCCGCGGAACGCGCCATCGAGTATCGCCAGGCGGTCTACAAGATCGTCGCCGGCAACTTCGGGCCACTGTCCCAGGTCGCCCAGGGCAAGGCTGACTTCAAGGCCGAGAACGCAGGCAAACAGGCGACGCGGCTCGCGCAGATCGCCACTTTTGTCGGCGATGCGTATCCGGACATCTCGAAGGAAGGAAAAACTCGCGCGCTGCCCGCGATCTGGAGCAATCGAAAGGAGTTCGACCAGATCGTGGCGGACTTCGGCACGCACACGAAGACGCTGGCCGAAGTGGTGGAGAACAGCAGCAGCGCGGGTGAGGAGCTCAAGGCCGCCGTCGCGGCAGTGGGCAACGATTGCAAGGCCTGCCACGACAAATTCCGTTCGAAGTAACGCCCAAGAGATTTTCAGGAGATAACGATGTTCAAGAAACTATTGATGCTGGTCGCTGCAACCGGCGCGTTGTCCGCGACCGCGGCGGAGCCCACCAAGCCGGCTGCGCCGCCCAAGCCGCTTTCGCATGAACTCACGCCGGCCGAGTTCGAGCAATTGCTCACCAAGCCGAATGAATTGCTCATCATCGACCTGCGCAGGCCCGATGAGCTCACGCGCATCGGCGGGTTCCCCGTGTACCTGAGCATTCAAGCCAAGGAACTCGAGCAGCAGCTCGCGTGGATTCCGAAGGACCGAACCATCGTGACGGTGTCCAACCACGCCGCGCGCAGCGGCCGTGCCGCGGATCTCCTGACGTCGAAGGGTTTCAAGGTTGCCGGCCTTCTCGGCGCCCAGACCTATGAAGAGCAGGGCGGCAGGCTGACGAAGATCGAAGTGCCGCCGCCGCGCAATCCGGCCGCGGCCACCGCTGCGGCCCCTGCGGCCCCTGCGGCCCCTGCGGCCCCTGCGGCCCCTGCGGCGCAGGCTGGCAAGTAACTTCCGGATGAGCGAGCCCGCAATCCAGCAGATCCCACAGCGGCGCGTGTGGGATCTGCCCGTGCGCGTCGTGCACTGGTTGCTGGTGACAGGCGTCGTCGGTTCGTACGCCACTCACAAACTGGGAGTGGCGTATTTCAAATATCACCTGTGGTTCGGTTACCTCGTGGTGGTGCTTGCGGCGTTTCGCATTCTCTGGGGCTTCGTCGGCACGCGTCACGCGCGCTTCGCGAGTTTCCTTCGGGGACCGCGCGCCACGGGTGCCTATCTCGTCGCGACGCTGCGAGGCGTCGCTCACGCAACGCCCGGGCACAACCCGCTCGGTGGCTGGATGGTGATCTTCCTGCTGCTGTTCCTGCTGGCGCAAGGCATCACGGGACTCTTCGCCAACGACGAGATATTCAACACCGGGCCGCTGTATGGCTACATCAGCGACTCGCTGAGCCTTCGGCTCACCTCCTGGCATCGCCGGCTGTTCGACTGGATTCTCATCGCCGCTGTGCTGCACGTGCTGGCAGTCATTGGCCACCGCGTGTTCGCCGGCCACGACCTGATCGGGCCGATGTTCTCCGGACGAAAGCCCGCGCACCTGCTGGGCGAGCAGGACGCCATCGGTTCGTCGCGGCTCTGGCTGGCCGCGCTGCTGCTCGCGGGTGTCGCCGCCACCGTGACCTGGCTGGTGCTGCGTGCGCCGGTGCCCGCGGTATTCGCGTTCGAATAGCGCGGTTACAGGGTTGATACCGGGTTTGATACCCGGCTGTAGTTAGTCACGCACATGCCCGCCCGGGCATATGTCTTCACTCAATCGTGATTGGAACACCCTGGGTGACCAATTGAGTATTCCCTTCGCACTCCACCCGGAATGGATCCAATGAAGACGACGAACCTGGTCTCTGCGATGTTCCTGTCAACCCTTGGCTTCATGGCCGCCGTCAGCGCCGCTGATGGCCCGGCGAAAAAACCCTGGGTCTATCAACCCGTCGAGCGCCCGGCAATTCCCGCCGTGCAGAACTCGAAATGGGTTCGCACTCCCATCGATGCATTCGTGCTCGCGAAACTCGAGGCCGCGAAGCTCGCGCCATCGAAGGAGGCGGATCGCGCCACGTTCATCCGTCGCGCCACGCTCGACACCTGGGGCCTGTTGCCCACGCCTGAAGAAGTGCGCGCATTCGAGAAGGATCGTTCGAAGGATGCCCACGAGAAGCTGGTGGAACGCCTGCTCGCATCGCCGCGCTATGGCGAACGCTGGGGCCGCCGCTGGCTCGACCTCTCGCGCTATGCGGACAGCGATGGCTACAACGGCGACGGCCCGCGGCCCAACATCTGGCGTTATCGCGATTACGTCATTCAATCGTTCAACGATGACAAGCCGTACGATCGCTTCGTCAAGGAGCAGCTCGCCGGTGATGAGCTCTGGCCCGACGACCAGCAGGCGCTCATCGCCACTGGCTTCCTGCGCAACTTCCCCGACGAGATCAACGCGCGCGACCTGAACCTCAAGAAGCAGGAAGTCGCCAACGATCTGACGGACACCGTGGGCACTGTGCTGCTCGGCAGCACCGTCGGTTGCGCGCAGTGCCACAACCACAAGTTCGACAAAGTTTCGCAGAAGGAGTACTACCAGCTGCAGGCGTACTTCGTGAATGCGAGCTGGCGCGATGACGTGCCGGCGGCCACGGCCGCGGAAATCGCCGACTACGAAAAGAAGAAAGCGAAGTACGAAGCCGCCACGAAAGACATCCAGGCGAAGATGGATGCGATCCTGCAGCCGGTCATCGACAAGCTCGAGGACGATCGCGTGTTCGGTTTCGTTCCCGAGACGCGCGTGTCCATCACCAAGCCGGAAGCCGAGCGCACGGCCTACGACCGCTGGATCCATCACCGCAATCTCTGGACCATGCAGGGCCGCACGCGTAACGCCGTGGTGCGTCTCAAGCAGAAGGCGCCCGACAAGTACGTCGAATACACGGATCTCGAGGCCGATCTCAAGAAGTTCGACAAGCTGAAGCCGAAGGAACTCGGCCAGATCTCGACGATCACGGAACTCGGCCATGCGGACACGCCGCCGACCTACGTGCTGTTCAAGGGCATCTACGACCGCAAGCTCGAGGAAGTGCAGCCGGGAGTTCCCGCGTTGTTCTCGGATTCGCAGCCGCAGATCAGGCCCACCGCGACCTCGTCCGGCCGGCGTACCGCGCTCGCGAACTGGATCGTGAGCCCGGAAAATCCGCTCACCGCGCGTGTGTTCGTGAACCGCGTGTGGGGCCAGTACTTCGGCCGCGCCATCATCGAAACCGTGGGCGACTTCGGCAAGATGAGCGCCAAGCCCACCAATCCGGAGCTTCTCGACTATCTCGCCGATTCGTTCGTGCGCGAGAACTGGAGCATCAAGGCGCTGCAGCGGCAGATCCTGCTGTCGGCTACCTACCGACAGTCATCGGCATTCCGCGAAGACGCCGAAAAGGTCGATCCGCAGAACACGATGTTGGCGGTGTTCCCGCGTCAGCGCCTCGATGCGGAACAGATCCGCGACTCGCTGCTGCAGGCCGCGGGCTTGCTCGATGAGACCATCGGTGGTCCGCCCGTGTACCCGCCGCAGCCGGCGATGGCCAACCAGGCCGGCTTCAACGAGAACACGTGGAAAACCTCGGAGAGCCCGCGCGACCAGAATCGCCGCAGCGTCTACATCTACGTGAAGCGCAACAACCCGTATCCGTTGCTCGACACGTTCGACTGGGCGAATCCCCAGTCGGTGCACGGCAAGCGCGAGGTGACGACCACTGCACCGCAGGCGCTCGCGCTGATCAACAGCGACCTCGTGTACAGCTGGTCGCAGGTGCTGGCCGGACGCGCGATTCGCGAAGGTGGAGACAAGGACACCAAGCGCGTGGCGCGGTTGTTCGAGATTCTCTATGCGCGCGAACCGAGCAAGGAGGAAACGAAGTCGCTGCTCGCGTTCGTCGACAACCAGGAGAAGCTGCTGGCCGCGCAGCTCGCCGAAGGCAAGAAGATCGTCGCGCCGGACGGCTATGGCGAAAATCCGAACGTCGGCGTCGAGCTCGACCAGCTGTACAAGACGCTCTACGGCCGTGATGCGGATCGCTATGAGAAAGCCGCACTGGTCTCGTTCGTCCAGAAACAGCAGAAACCCGTGGCTGGCAAGACGCCCGTCACTGGCGATGCCAAGGCGCCGGCTGCAATCGACCCGCATGCGGCCCGCGCCGCGGCGTTCGTCGACCTGGCGCACGCGCTCGCCAACTCCAACGAATTCAGCTACCGCTTCTAACTATTACCGGAAAACCTCCAATGAACCGCATTACTTCTCGCAGGGACCTTCTCATCGGCGCAGGGCTTGGAGCCGGAGGGCTCGCGCTGGGCACGCTGCTGCCCGGAGCCGCATTCGCCTCCCAGGCTACCGACAACTACATCGATCCACTCGCGCCGAAGCAGCCGCACTTCCCCGCGAAAGTGAAATCGGTGATCTGGCTGCACATGGCCGGCGCGCCGAGCACGCTCGACCTGTTCGACTACAAGCCGCAGCTCATCAAGCTTCACGGCCAGCCGCTGCCGGAGTCGTTCTCCAAGAACCTCAAGACGGCGACCGACGGCGGCGTGGGCGCGCTGACGGCGACCAAGCGCACCTGGAAGCAGTACGGTGAAACCGGCGCGTGGGTGTCGGATCTGCTGCCCAACGTCGCGAAGCACGTCGACCACATCTCGTTCCTCAAGGGTTGCAAGACCGAGGGCAGTACGCACGTCATCTCGTCGCTGAAACTCCACACCAGCGCGCTGACGCCGGGACGCCCGTCGCTCGGCGCGTGGATCACGTACGGGCTGGGCAGCGCGAATCCGGATCTTCCGGCATTCGTCGTGCTGCCGACCGGCAAGGGCGGCGCCGGTGGTGGAAATGGCCAGGTGATCTGGAGCGCCGGCTTCCTGCCGGCTACCTACCAGGGCACGTCGTTCCGCCAGGGCGACTCGCCGATCCTGTTCCTGGATCGGCCGGAACGTGTGGTGCAGACAGAGCAACGCGCGACGCTCGACCTGCTCAAGCAGATCAACGAGAAGCACGCCTCGCGTTATCCCGCCGACACCGAGCTCGAAGCGCGCACGCGTTCCTATGATCTCGCGTATCGCATGCAGGTCGCGGCGCCCGAGGCCGTGGATCTCAAGCAGGAAACCGCGGCCACGCGCGCCATGTATGGCATTGGCGAGAATCCGACGGACGAGTACGGCACCGCCGCGCTGCGTGCGCGCCGCCTCGTCGAACGGGGCGTGCGTTTCGTGCACGTCATCTCCGGCACGCAGGAAGATGGCATTCAGTCCTGGGACGCCCACCAGGCGATCGAAAAGAATCACAGCGTCATGTCGAAGACCGTGGACAAGCCGATCGGCGCGTTGCTGCGCGACCTCAAGGCCCGCGGCCTGCTCGACAGCACGCTGGTAGTTTGGACGTCCGAGTTCGGCCGCACGCCTTACGGCCAGACCGGCGACGGCCGCGACCACAATCCGTGGGGCTACACCAGCTGGATCGCCGGCGGCGGCATCAAGCCGGGCACGTATGGCGCCACCGACGAAATCGGCCTGCGCGCGCAGGAAGGCATCGTCGACACCTACGATCTGCAGGCAACGGTACTGAATCAGTTGGGCCTGGATTTCCAGAAGCTCACCTTCCAGCACCAGGGCCGCACCGAAAAGGCGACCACGGTGTTCGGTGACGTGATCAAACCCATCCTGGCCTGACAAGACCAGCAATGCGCAGAAACTGGTTAGCGGCCGGCGCCTTGATGGCGCTGGCCGCGAGTGTGATGGCGGCCGAAATGGATTTCAGCGACTTCGACGACGATCTCATGCGGTCGATGGACGATGCGATCAAGGAGCTCGACTCCAATGTCGGGGGTCAGGATGCCAAGGCGTCGTTGGCCAATGCCGCCGTGCTGGGCGAAGGACTGGCGTGGGCGGAGAAATACTTCACGGCCAAGCCCGAGGCGCCCCTCGGCGCGGGCTTCGCGCGCGAGGGCAAGGAGCACGTCGCCGCGCTGGTGCAGGCAATCGAAGCTGGAAACTTCGACTCGGCGTCGAGTGGCGTGCGTGCGGTGGTCAAGACCTGCAAGGCCTGCCACGAAGCGTACAAGCCACCCGAATGACCTCGGCAGCCACGCGCCGGACCGCGCGCTCGATGATCTGCGTGGCGTTGCTGGCGCTGTCGTTCGGCGTCGCTGCGCAGAATCTGCTCGACTTCGACGACTGGATGCAGCGAATCGAGGACGAAAGCCTGGATCTGCAGCGGCACATTGCCGCCCGCGACCCGGAAGCGGCGAATGGCGCTGCGCAGGAAATCGAAGAGCTGTACGGATTGATGGAAAAGTTTTTCGAAAAACGTGGCAGTGCGGACGACGCAGTGCGCTGGTCGCGCGAAGGCCGACAGTTCGCCGTTCGAGCGCAAGCGGACATCGCCGCTGGCCGGTTCGTATCCGCGCGCCGCAATGCGCTCGCGATTGCGCACGGGTGCCGCGATTGCCACTTCAACTACAAACCTCTGTAAACCTGATTGTTCCTGGGAGCACGATATGTCTCGCACTCTTATATATGCAGCCCTCGCGGCGCTCACGCTGAATGGATTCTCAGGTTTGGCGGAGGCCGCCGGCAAGCCCGACAAGGCGATCACGCGCGCCGCCGAGGCGCTGGGTGCAACGGAAATCCCGGGCCTCGAATTCTCCGCCACCGGTAGTTGGTACCAGTTCGGGCAGGCGCCGGCCCCGGGCCTGGCCTGGCCGCAGTTCGCCGTCTCCAACTACCGCGCGAGCATCGATTTCGTCACGCCGGCGGCGCGCGTGCAGATCACGCGCTCGCAGGTGGTCGAGCCGGATCGGGTGCGCCCCGCGCCGGTGGAGCAGAAGGTCGACCAGTTCGTCGCCGGCGCCAGCGCATGGAACGCGCCCGCGAACGCGGCCGCGGTACCCAACGCGCAACCGGCAGCAGTCGAAGAACGTCGCGCGGAAATCTGGTCGACCCCTCAGGGATTCGTCAAAGCCGCGCTGGCCAACGACGCGCAGGTGGAGAGCAAGTCCGGCGTGAGCCGCGTGAAGTTCACCGCCGGCGGCAGCTATCGCTTTGAAGGTGAGCTCAATGCCGCGGGCGAGGTCACGCGCGTGCGCACGTGGATCGACAATCCGGTGCTCGGTGACACCTTGCTGGAAACCGAGTTCAGCGACTACCAGAATTTTGGCGCCGTGCGCTTCCCGCGCCACATCGTGCGAAATCTCGGTGGTCATCCGGTGCTCGATCTCAACGTGAGTGAAGTGCGCGTCGAAGGCGTGTCTTTGGGCGCAGCGCCCGCGAATCTCGCGCCGGCCGCGGCTCCCGAGGTCAAGGTGACGCGCCTCGACGACGGCGTGTTCTATCTGACCGGCGGCACTCACCACAGTCTGCTCGTCGAGCAGGCCGATCACCTGATCGTCGTGGAAGCGCCGCAGAACGAAGCCCGGTCGCTCGCGGTCATCGCCAAGGCGAAGGAGCTCGCGCCGGGCAAGCCCATCAAGTACCTGGTCAATACGCATACGCACTTCGATCACTCCGGCGGATTGCGCACGTACGTCGACGAAGGCGCGATCATCGTGACCGATGCCGCCAATCGCGCGTTCTACGTGCAAGCCTGGGCGGCGCCGCGGACCATCAACCCCGACGCGCTGGCGCGTTCGGGCAAGTCACCTCGCTTTGAAACTTTCACCGGCAGACACGTGCTGGCCGGTCGCATCCCGGTCGAGGTGCACGCCATCACCGGCAGTGGCCACAACGACGCCTTCTCCCTGGTCTATCTACCGAACCAGAAGATTCTCGTCGAGGCCGACGCCTACTCGCCGGGTGCGCTGGGCGCGCCCGTGGCGACACCGCCGAATCCCTACACGGTGAACCTGGCGGACAATCTCAAGCGGCTGGGGCTCGAGGTGTGGCAGATCGCCGCACTGCACGGGCCTCGCCTCGTGACGTTCGAAGATCTGCGCATTGCCGCCGGACTCGTGACGCCGGCGCCGCCGACTTCGGGCGCCACGGTGAAAACCGAAATTCCGGGCGTGGTGAAGGCCGGTACGGCGATCGAGCTCGTAGCGCAGGGCTTCGATGGCACCGAGGGACCGCTGGCGTTGCCGGACGGCTCGCTGATCTTCACCGAGAACCGCGTCGATCGTGTCCGCCGCATCGACGCCGATGGCGCGGTGTCGGTGTTCCTCGAGCGTGGCCGCAATCCGAATGCGCTCGCGCGCGGTCCCGACGGGAGCATCTTCGCGGCGCAAACCGCCGGGCCCGGTATCGCGGTGATCTATCCCGCCGACAAGGCGCGCGTTCTCGCGACCAGCTACGAAGGCAAGCCGCTGAACCGGCCCAACGACCTCATCGTGGACCGTGCCGGCGGAATCTACTTCACGGATCCGGGTGCGGGCGCGGGCCAGCGTCAGCCCGGCGTCGCTGCCCTGGTCGCGCCGCCTGTTCCAGCGCTGTATTTCCTGCATCCCAAAGGCGAACTGCGGCAGCTCACCACCGAGATCAAACGTCCGAATGGCGTATCGCTGAGTCCCGACGAAAAGACCCTGTACGTCGCCGACACTTTCGGTGAGTACGTGCTGGCCTATCAAGTGGCCTCGGGCGGCGCAGTGTCTCGACCGAAGAACTTCGCGCGTCTCGCCGGATTCAAGCAGACCGACAACGGCCCGAGCAGCGGTGCCGACGGACTCGCCGTCGATGCGCAGGGGCGGCTGTACGTGGCGAGCTCCGCCGGCGTCGAGATTTTCGATCGGCGCGGCAAGGCGCTCGGTGTCATCGAGCTGCCCAAGGCACCGCAAAATCTTGCGTTCGCGGGGCCCAGCGGAAATGCGCTGTACGTCGTGGGGCGCGGCGCAGTCTGGAAAATCGATACGCTCACCAGCGGTCCTGCCAACCGCGCCAAGTGAGGCGCGGCTGGCCAACGCGCGAGACAAGCTAGTCAGCCGACGAGACAAGTTGGCCAGAAATCGAGACAGCGGAAGCGCCAAATCAGCGTTGCATGGGTTGCGACGACATTTCCCTATGGACTTCGTGCGCGATGCGAGTATTTTTGCAGCGCTCACAGGGGGACTTCGTCAGCGTTAGGTAACCGCCGCGATTCGCGGCGTGATCATGGAGTGATTCGTTACGTGCAAGGATTGCATGTGCTGCGAAGAGCCGCGCGCATTCCCTGCAGCTTCCAACTCCAGAACGCAGACGAGCCATTGGTAATCTCGTTGCCAGGAGAATTAAACATGTCTCGTTCATTGCCTACGGCCGGGTCACGGACCCGGTTGCGATGGTTGTTAGCCACGATAATCGTGGCGTCTGCAGGAGCTTCGAGCGCATTTGCGCAATCGCCCGGCTGCCAGGTGACTTACACCGCGCCGACCTGGTCGGGTGGAACCGGATTCGGTGGCAGCATCGACATCCGCAATACCGGCCCGGCGATCAACGGCTGGAACCTCGTCTTCAACTTCCCGAATGGGCAGCGCATCCAGAACGGCTGGCCTGTCACGTTCACGCAGCCGGCGGGAAGTGCGACGGTCACCGTTTCCAGCAACGCTCCGTGGAATGCAAACCTCGCCACCAACGCGACGTTCAACGTCGCGTTCAATGGCACACAAACTGGGACTAACAACCCGCCGACCTCATTCACACTGAACGGGACCACCTGCAACGGTGGCACGACACCCGTGAATACCGCTCCGACGGTTTCCCTGACGGCGCCGACCGCGGGCCAGGCGTTCCCGGCCGGAACAACCAGTGTCAACCTCGCGGCGACGGCCGCTGACTCGGGCGGCGCAGTCGTCCGCGTCGAGTTCCGTGTCGACGGCAACCTGGTGAATGCCGACACCACGACTCCCTATGCCTTCACGGCAACGGGCCTTGCGGCGGGCAACCACACTGTCACTGCTACCGCAGTCGACAACGGTAGCCCGGCGTTGAGCACCACCTCCACTGCGGTGGCGTTCTCCATTGGCTCGACGGGTAACACCGCGCCGGTGGTCACCGTCACGAGTCCAACCGCAGGCCAGGTTTTCGCTTCGGGTGCGGCTGTTACGCACGCGGCGACCGCCACGGATAACGGTGCTGTCGCTCGCTGCGAATTCCGCGTGGACGGTGTGCTCGTGTCGACGGACACGACATCTCCATACAGCTTCAGCCAGACGGGCCTGGCCAACGGCAGTCACTCGCTGGTCGTCACCTGCTTCGACAACGGGAATCCGGTGTTGAGCACGGCGTCGGCGGCGCGGGCGTTCACCGTGGGCACAGCCGGCAATACGGCGCCCACTGTCACGCTGACCGCACCGACCAGCGGTCAATCGTTCGCGGCCGGTGCGGCCGTGACGTTGTCCGCGACGGCGGCCGATCCGGGCGGCGCGGTCATCCGCGTCGAATTCCGCGTCGATGGCACGCTGGTGTCGAGCGATACGACCTCACCGTACAGCTTCAATGCCACGGGTCTCGCGGCGGGAAGCCACACGGCGATGGCGACCGCGTTCGACAACGGCACGCCGACGTTGAGCACGGCGACCGCAGCTGTGCCCTTCACGATCGGCGCGACAGGCGCTGTGTTCCGCGTGAACTCGGCGGGGCGCATCACCAAGAACGGCACCGTGTTCCCCGTGCGTTGCGGCAACTGGTTCGGTCTCGAAGGACGGCATGAGCCTTCCAACGATGCCACCAACCCGAGCGGCGCGCCGATGGAGCAGTACATCGGCAACACGTTCTGGGCGAATGGCGGCTCGGGCACCGGCCGCACCATCGCGCAGACCATGCAGGAAATCTCCGGCATGGGCATCAACATGATCCGCCTGCCGCTGGTTCCGCAGACGCTCAGCACCAACGATCCGCAGGGCACGGGCAGCGTGCTCAAGAACCATCCGTCGGTCCGCATCGCCAACTCGCGCCTCGCGCTCGAGACGATGATCCAGGCCGCGGATGCCGCGAACATCGAAGTGCTGCTCGACGTGCATTCCTGTTCCAACTACGTGGGCTGGAGAAAGGGACGCCTGGACGCCCGTCCGCCGTGGGTGGACGCGACTCGCGACAACTACGACTTCAAGCGGGAAAACTACTCCTGCGCAGCGAGTGGCAATCCAAGCACGGTGACGACCACGCATCCGTACAACCAGACCCTGTGGCTGCAGACGCTGAGCACTCTGGCGGGTCTCGGCACGCAGCTCGGCGTGGACAACATCATCGGCATCGACATCTACAACGAGCCATGGGACTACACCTGGGCCGACTGGCGGACGCTGGCTGCGTCGGCCTACACGGCTATCAACGCGGTGAACCCCAACACGCTGATCTTCGTCGAGGGCATTTCGGGCACGGCTAACAACCAGGACGGGTCGCCGACGACCATCACCCAGGTTCCTCATGGCAGCACTGCCACGAACCCGAACTGGGGCGAAAACCTGTTCGAAGCAGGCGCCAATCCTCCGGCGATCCCGAAAGACCGGCTGGTGTTCTCACCCCATACCTACGGTCCCTCGGTGTTCGTGCAGAAGAGCTTCCTCGATCCCGCCCAGACGGCGTGCACGGGTCTCGAAGGCGATGCCGCGGGCGATGCCCGTTGCAACCTCGTCATCAACCCCACGCTGTTGCGCTCGGGCTGGGAAGAGCACTTCGGCTATCTCAAGGACCAGGGCTACGGCATGGTGGTCGGTGAGTTCGGCGGCAATCTCGACTGGCCCGGCGGCCAGGCAAGCCTCCGCGATCGTGCCCGCTTCGGCTATCTGCCGGTGGGCAGCGACGCGGCGTGGCAGAGCGCCTTCATCGACTACATGGTCTCGAAGGGTATCGAGGGCTGTTACTGGTCGATCAATCCGGAATCCGGCGACACCGCCGGCTGGTATGGCCATGCCTACGACCCGGTGAGCAACACCGCGGGCTGGGGCGAATGGCGCACGTTCGATCAGCGCAAGACGAACCTGTTGAACAGACTCTGGGGTAGATAGGACGTCACCTCAAAGGGCTCGCGATGGCCGGGGCTGGGTAAAACCAGCCCCGGTCACCGGAGCAGGATGGAAGTTGCGCCAACGACGGCGCTCACCGTGAGCACACGGGCGAGATTCCATTTCAGGATGAAGAGCATCGTCATCGCGAGGCCGGTCAGCAGGGCCGGCGCTCCGCGCAGCGATGCCAGATCCGGCAGGCCATGCGCGTCGACGCTGGCAAACATCACGTGCGTGGCAAACCACAAGGCGAGATTCGCGATGACGCCGACCACGGCGGCCGTGATCGCGGCGAGCGCGCTCGCGAGCGGTGCGTTGCCGCGCAGCGCCTCGACGTAGGGCGCACCCTGGAATATCCACAGGAAGCAGGGCACGAACGTGACCCAAACGGTGAGCAGGGCGCCCAGCACTCCCGAGAGCAGGGGATGTTCGAGACCCGCGAGCTGGTATGCCGCCAGGAATCCCACGAACTGCACCACCATGATCAGCGGCCCCGGTGTCGATTCGGCGAGCCCCAGGCCATCCAACATCTGTGCCGGCGTCACCCAGGCGAATCGCTCCACTGCCTGTTGCGCGACGTAGGTGAGCACCGCGTAGGCGCCGCCGAAAGTCACCACCGCCATCTTGCTGAAGAACACGCCGAGTTGGGCAAGTGTGCTGGTGCTTCCCAGCATCCACATGCACGCAAGCACCGGAGCGAACCACAACGGCAGCCACAGCGCGAGTAGTTTGAGGCTGCGCAGGGCCGAAGGCCTGGCGCGCGTCAGCAGGCCGGCATCGATGACCGGCGGCGGAGCCGCGGCATCCAGCGCAGGTTGCGTGCGCGACGCGGCGAACGAGCCCCACCCGAAACGCACTCGCAGGTAACCCCAAGGCCCTGCCGCGAGCACGATGAGCGGAAAGGGCATGCGCAGGACTGCGATCGCAATGAAGGCGAGCGCCGCCATCCACAACGCGGCGCGGCTCGTGAGCGCGCGTTTGCCGATGCGGATCAGCGCCTCGACGACCAGCGCGATGACCGCGGCCTTGAGGCCGAGGAACAGGCCTTCCATGAGCGGATGCTGTTGCCACAGCACGTAGGCGATGGACAGCGCCATGATCGCGAGGAACCCCGGCAGTACGAACAGCAGGCCCGCGACCAGGCCACCGCGAGTCCCATGAAGCAGCCAGCCGATGTAGGTCGCCAGCTGCTGCGCTTCGGGACCGGGCAACAGCATGCAGTAGCTCAGCGCGTGCAGGAAACGGTCTTCACCGATCCAGCGCTTTTCCTCGACCAGGATTCGATGCATGACCGCGATCTGCCCGGCGGGGCCGCCAAACGACAGCAGGCCGATGCGCAACCAGGTGCGGGTGGCTTCGGCGAAAGACACGGGCGGGGTATTCAAAGCGTCCGGATGCTAACGCAGCCGTGTGCAATCCGTGTGATACCGCAATGTTACCGGCCTGGGTGTGTCCGGGTTACGGCGCGGTCGTATCCGCCGATATTCCGCCCGTCATCCGACGTGCGGCATATGTGAATGCAATTCCGCGATTTCCCAAGCATGAGCGGCGTAGTTAGTTTCTCAGCACATGAGTACACCCGCTCTCGCGCTCCCCGTTCACCGCGTCCCGCGCCGCCTGCGCCGGCGCCGGCAAGTCCATGGCCGCCTTCCGCTGCAGTGGCATGACGTACCCGTTGCAACGTCAGGCGCGCTGGTGGGGCACAAGCCCGCGCCATCGCGGCGCTGGCTCATCGCCGTCGTGGCGGCCCTGGTGATCGCCGCCCACGCACTAGGCGTGTGGTACGGCAACAGCTTCTCGCTGAACTCGCAGGTGAAGCCGAAGAAGAACACCCTGGCCATCGAAATCGTGCGGCCGCCAAAGCCCGAGCCCATCGTGGAGCCGCCGCCTCCGCCCCCGAAGAAATCACCGCCTCGCGCGCCGCCTCCGATCCAGAGCGCTGTCGTCGCGAGTGATGCGCCCATCGCCGCGCCCGTTGAAACCGTGGCCGCGGTCGAGCCCGCTCCGGTCGCGCCGTCGGCCCCACCGGAAAAAGTGAGGCCCGCGTTCGGCGGCATTGGTTACAAGAACAATCCTCCGCCTGACTACCCCGCACAGGCGGTACGCCAGGGCTGGCAAGGCACGGTGCTATTGCGCGTGCGTGTGCTGCAGACCGGCGCGGTCGAGTCCGTCGAAGTCGTTCGCTCGAGCGGCAAGAAGCTGCTCGACGATGCCGCGATTCAAACCGTGGAGCGCTGGGTGTTCGCGCCATCCACGCGTGGCAACTCGCCGATTGACGGGTTCGCTACCGTGCCCATCGAATTCAAGCTCGATTCCTGAGGTTATCAAACGTGTTTTCTCATTCTTCTTCGCTCGCCGTCGCCGCAACTCTCTGGCTGCTCGCCGCCTTCTCGGTCGCCACCTGGGCGCTGATTGTCGCGAAGGCCACTCAGTTCATCCGCCTGGGAGCGCGAAATCGCCGTTACCTGGCCTCGTTCCGGGCAGCGCCGAATCTGCAAAGCGCCGCCGAGGTCACCGACAACCGCAGTGGTTTCGCGCGCCTGGCCGCGGTGGGGTTCGGTGTATTGCGGCACCAGCCGCCGGCGGAGGCGGGTGACGATCACGCCTGGGACCGCCATGAATTGCTGGAGCGAAATCTCAAGCAGCAGGTACTGCGCGAGCGCCGCTCGCTCGAAACCGGACTCGCGGTGCTGGCGAGCGTCGGCAGCACCGCCCCTTTCGTCGGCCTGTTCGGCACCGTGTGGGGAATCATGTCCGCGATGAAGGACATCAGCCGGCTTGGCAACGCCTCCATCGACGTCGTGGCCGGCCCCATCGGCGAAGCGCTGCTCGCCACCGGTGTCGGTATCGCGGTGGCGATTCCGGCCGTGCTGGCGTTCAACTACTTCGTGCGTCGCGTGAAGGCGGTGGTCGCCGACCTCGATGACTTCGCCAACGATTTCCTGAACCTCGCGCAACACGCCGTCCTGCGTGTCGAGCGGCGTCCGCAGGAAGTGCACCGGCTGCAACCGGTCGTGGTTGGCACGGCCAAGACCGCCTCGTAATCAACAAGTTTTCTGGGGGGTATCCATGGCCGTTTCCACTTCCGAAGACAGCGATGTCTTGAGTGAAATCAACATCACACCGCTGGTCGACGTCATGCTGGTGCTGCTCGTGGCGTTCGTCATCACGATCCCGGCGCTCACCAACGCCATCCACGTCAACCTGCCGCGCACCGTGAACACCACGCCGCCCGAGCAGCAGAAGGCCATCACGATCACCGTGGACAACGCCGGTGCGGTCTACTTCGACGATCAGCGCGTGGCGACCGACGCGATCGCGCAAAGGCTCGCCAACATAAAGGCGGCGATCGCCGATCCCACGCTGCACCTCCGGGCGGACGACCGCGTGCCCTACGGTTCCGTGGCGAAGGTCATGGCCGAGATCGAGCATTCCGGAATCTCCAAGGTCTCGGTACTCACAGACAACCAGTAAGCGTCGGCTCACGCCGTCTCGCCGCCCCCGGGGCGGCGGTTCTCCAGCCACGCCCCGATTCTCCCTTCTCACCTGACAACTACCGGTAATTGAACATGCATCGCAATTCTTCCATCGCCGCCGCCGTCTCACTGGCGCTGCTCCTCCCAGCCCTGGCGCACGCCGCCGACGGCCGCAGCACCGCCGAGATCCAGGCCGAGATCGATCGCCTGACCTTCGAACTCGAGGCGCAGAAGCAGGAACTGGCCGCCGCGCAGAGTGGTGCGCCCGCCGAAGGAGCTGCTGCCGTGGCCGCCGCGGACGAAAAGCCGCAGGACACCGCACTCGGCAAGGTCACGGTACGCGCACGCAATCGCCTCGAGCCATTGCAGGAAGTGCCGCTGTCGATCTCGGTGGTCACCGGCAAGGAGCTCGACCGCCTGCAGGCGACGGATGTCGGTGCCATCACGCAACGTGCCTCGAACGTGTCCTGGAACCTCGGCAATCAGCGCACCAGTAGTTTGTCGATCCGCGGCGTCGGCCGTCAGGGTCAGACCGAGGCGCAGGATCCGTCCGTGGGCTTCGTCGTCGACGGCGTGAGCTACGGTTACAACGCGCTGACCTCGAGCTTCGATTTCATAGACGTCGACACCGTCGAAGTGACGCGCGGCCCGCAAGGCACGTTGCTCGGCAAGAATGCCAGCCTCGGTGTCGTCAGCGTCAA
>Ga0193753_10001839_pt1 | contig 17522 bp, 15 predicted proteins | sample H1c2metaG_FD_144925 | JGI IMG/M metagenome (GOLD analysis project Ga0193753, IMG submission 144925) | Soil microbial communities from a riparian zone of the East river system, Colorado, United States - H1c2 | ecosystem: Environmental > Terrestrial > Soil > Riparian zone | place: USA: East...
CATGGGGATTTCTCCGTTCGTGGGATCCATCGGGCCCGGCGTCATCGTTGGACGCCGCGTCCCTCGACCACTGCCCCATGTTGGCCCCGCGCCCTGCCGCGAGGACATCGCCTATTGGGGAAAGACGAGATGCCCTCTTGGGCAGATGCGTCGACCCGTCCGACGGAAATCCTCCAGCCCCGGTCGGGTTACGACATCCGGACGTTCCGGCGTTGGTCACTCGACCAGCGCGGCAAATCCGCAATCCGCGGGATTTGGCGACAAGCATCGGAGCCAGGATGCCCCTTGGGCCAATGGCAAATGTCGGCGCCTGGCTGTAACAAGGCACATCCCGATTTCCGTGTTGGCCGTGGCGCGAAATGCGGGATGCCAGCCATCAGCGAGCAGGTGCCTCCATGCTTCTCACGCCAGCTTCCGGGAAAGTGCTTTCCCACGACATGCTCGACGTCCTGATCCGCGCCGGCCTGATCGCGATCCTGGTTATCGCCTGCTACCGCGTCTTCCATCCCTTCCTGGACCTGATGCTCTGGTCGGTGATCCTTGCAATCACGCTATATCCGTTGCAGGCGAGGTTGGCGCGCCGTCTCGGCGGCAAGCAAGGCCGTTCGGCGACGCTGCTCGTGCTGGTCGCCATCGGCGTCCTCCTGGTACCGGTCTACCTGTTGACCATGTCCCTGGCCGAATCGGCCGGCAACATGCTGGCAATGGCAAGGTCCGGAAGCTTCCATGTCCCGTCGCCCTCCGAATCGGTGGCAGGATGGCCCGTGATCGGGTCGAGGATCCATGGAATCTGGGTACAGGCGGCAACCGACCTGACCAGCCTTGCCCAGCAATTCGCGCCCCAGCTCAAAGCGCTCAGCCTTGGCCTGCTCGGCAAGCTGGCGGGGCTCGGCGTGGGCCTGCTGATGTTCATCGCCGCCTTGATCATCGCCGGCATCTTCATGGCGTTCGCCAGCAGCGGCCACCGCAGCGCGGTGCGGATCGCCTCCCGCATGTTCGGGCAGGTCAAAGGGCCGGGCATCGTGGAGCTTTGCACCGCTACCATCCGCGCGGTTGCACAGGGCGTGGTCGGAATCGCCTTCATCCAGATGCTGCTGATCGGTGTCGGCTTCGTGCTGATGGGCGTGCCGGCCGCGGGCCTGCTGGCGCTGGCGGTGCTGCTGCTGGGCATCATGCAGGTGCCGGCGACGCTGATCACGCTCCCCGTGATCATCTTCGTGTTCGCCACGCGTGGAATCGATGTCGCCACCATCGTGTTCGCGATCTACGTCTTCGTCGCTGGACTTGCCGACAACGTCCTCAAGCCCATGCTGCTGGGACGTGGTGTCGCCGTGCCGATGCCGGTCATCCTGATCGGCGCCCTCGGCGGCATGGTCACTAGCGGAATCATCGGGCTGTTCATCGGCCCGGTGATGCTCGCGGTGGGGTACGAGTTGTTCTGGCAGTGGGTCGAGGACCAGCCTGCGGCGATTCCCGCAGAGGTGCCGGGGCCAACCTGATGCGAGCGCGGATGGACGGGGCGATGCCGCGAACGGGACAACATGCCGGTCACGCAGGTTGCGGATGCTCCGCTATCTCCTGACCGCCCTGCCCGTCATCATGCTCTGCATGGTGCTGCAGGCGTCGTTCGCCGCCAGGAGCCTGCGGTATTACGCGCGCTTCCGGGAAGCGCGGCATGGCCAGTCGCAATGGCTCGATACCATGATGTTGTCGGTGGTGATGCTCCTGACCCTAGTCGGCAATTTCATCCAGATGGCGATCTGGGCGGCGCTGTTCCTGCTGCTGGATCAGTTCGACGATTTCCGTACCGCGCTGTACCACTCCAGCGTCAACTTCGTGACGCTGGGCTACGGGGACATCGTCATGGACGAGCGCTGGCGCCTGCTCGGTCCGCTGGAAGGCGCCAACGGCATCCTCATGTTCGGCGTCTCCACCGCCGTGATGACCGCGGCAGTGGCGGACGTCATCAGGTTCAACATGCGGCGGCATCGGGACATTGCGTCATCAGGTGATTCGAACCCGTGAGCGCAAACAGTTTCGACGTCGTCGTCATCGGCGCGGGCCCGGCGGGCGTGAGCGGCGCGATGGCGGCCGCGATGATGGGGTGCGCACGGCACTGATCGAACGCGAGCAGCACGTTGGTGGCGCCGGCATCAACACCGGCACGATCCCAAGCAAGACGCTGCGCGAAACGGCGCTGGCGCTGTCCGGCCTTCGATCCCGCCAGCTGTACGGCGTCGACGTGTCGCTGCGCCGCGAAGCCACGATCGCGGATTTCACCCGGCATCGCGACAACGTCATGCGCGGTGAGCAGCGGCGCGTCGAGTCGCGGCTGCAAGGATTTGGCATCGAGCGGATCACCGGCACCGCATCATTCCTCCATCCGCATACCGTCCGCGTCGAAGCCGCGGACGGAACCGTCACGGCAATCCGGGGCGACCGTGTGCTTGTCGCCACTGGATCATCGCCGTTCCATCCTGCGGAGTTCCCGTTCGAACATCTCCGCGTACACGATTCGAACGAGATCCTGGAGATCGAAGCGTTGCCCCGGGTGCTTGCCGTCGTCGGGGCGGGCGTCATCGGCTGCGAGTATGCGTCGACATTCGCCGCGCTCGGCGTCGAAGTGCACCTGGTCGACGGGCGCGGGGCATTGCTTCCGTTCCTGGACGGGGAGATCTCTCATGCGCTCACCGCTGCGATGCTGGCCCTGGGCGTGCGACTTCACTTCGGCGAGCGCGTGGCACGCTGCGATGCCGGCATCGACGACGGCATCGACCTGCAACTGGCGTCGGGTGCGTCGCAGGCATGCGACGACGTGCTCGTCTGCGCGGGCCGGACGAGGAAACGCTGCCGATCAACACGCCATAGAACGGGTGCGCGCCGGTCATCGCCACCACCAGGACGCCCACGACGTTCTGAGCGACCAGCAGCATGACGGTGACGACGCAGAGAATGACGAGCGGTCGCCTACCCGCTTTCAGTGCCGAGAACTTGGCGGACAACCCAACCCCCGTGAAAAAGACCAGCAGGAAGAAGTCCGTGAGTCCCTTGGCAAATTGAATCGACGTGCCGCCGAACCGATACAGCAAGGCCGCGAGGATCGCGACCAGCACGCCGCCCACCACGGGGATCGGCACATTGAAACGCCCGAGCAAGGGAACGCGACGGGCGATCGTGGTCGCCACCACGAGCGCGAACAATTCCACGGCGAGGGTCTGAAGATCCGACAGTGCAATCGTCACCGCGTCCCCCTACAACGGGTCATTGTCGAGCAGTCTGCTGAGAACCGCCCGACCGGATAAATTAGCACTCGGGGAGCGGTCGATTGCCCCTTCGGACAGTGGCACCTGCTTGCTGTCCGGCGGTCGCAGGCATGCCTTGGTTACTTGCCGAGCGAAATCGCCAACGTCGGCCACGCGTTCCAGCCCCGATGGGCGATTCTCGATGCGCGTCCCAGAGCGCTGGTCGTGACGCTTTGCGGACCCCGATGCGGTCGTCTTCAGCGGCGCATCTTCGTCGTTTATCAATCCAGGTCACAGAACCCGTCAAGGATTTCCAGATAAGTTCGGCTGGATGGTAGGGCACAGTCGGCAAGCCAAGAACGAGGATGGGATGGCGAAGTTTTTCGTGGGGCAGCTGGTGCGCATCAAGTGGTCGCTGACTTGGCCAAGCCTGGGCGGCCAGGAGGGCAGAATCATCACCAGGCTCTCAGAGGCGCAGCGGCGCTATCTCCCGAAGGGACATACCGGCGAATGGGAAGTGGCTCCCCATTGCTGGGGCGGGTCTGCCTCACCCGATGCGCAGGGCTACTTCTTCCCCGCCAGCGAACAGTTGGAGCCTGTCCAGCCCAAGGGCATGCGGCCAGCCGAATGGCAAGACTGCGCATGGCAACCCGATGACATGCTGGAAAGTATCCGGGACTGAACTCTGGCAACCATTCAGGTCGCCACGCCGACAACTTCGTCGTGCGGGTTGTCGCTCAAGTGGAAGTGCGCCCGGGTTTTGAACTATCTGCCCAAGGGAATGGCCAGCGTCACCCAAGCATTCCAGCCCGACGGGCGGTTCTCCGCATCGAACTCGTAGATCCCCTTGAAGTTGACGTAACCCTTGTGCGCGCCCATGGGGAAGAAGTGCCCCACCTGCGGCCCGATGCCCGAGACCCGCGACTTGAAGTCACCGAGTACCGCACCTGCCCCGCTGTCGCCGGTGATTTGCTGGTAGAAGTAGCCCGCAAGGCCGACATGGGTAGCTTCTGACAGGAACTGCGAAGCCGCCCAGTCCAGGTGTGCGCTGACGCCGTTCTGGTAATCGGTGTCCGGGTTCTCCCAACTGTGGGTCACGCCGAGTGCGGCCGAGAACTCGCGACCTTTGGTCGAATCGAGATACGTGTAGCCGCCGCCCACGTCGAGCGACCAGTGGTTGCTGCCGAGGTTGGCGAGGCGATCCGCCCGATAGGAGCCGACCGGCACACCCGCCATCGTGTAGACCATGGTGCTGTGGTTGCCATGGTTCCATCTGAGCGAAGTCGACGGATACAGATCACCCACGCTCTGCAGCGAATCGTCCAGGCCGCCACTGAACGTGTTGCCTCGCGGCCCCTGGAAGGTGGCGGTCGTCCCGACATCGACGCGCCCGAAGTAGCCGGCAATGCCGAACGAAGCCTGCCCGCCAGCAACGGGCGTGCCCACCACGAAGGTAGGCGCAAGCAGCAGCAGGTCGACCGACGCATCAAGTCCCGCAACGATCCGCCCGCCGCGCGGGAACAATCGCGCGGCATCGGCATCGGTCGTGGCGTGGTAATAGACCACCCCCAGCGACCAGCCCGGATCGCCGGGCGCGGCCACGAAACTGCCGTATTGCCCCGGCATCCAGAAGCTCACGCCGCCTTCGTCGGCGGAGGCGGTTGGTGTCGCGGCCAGACCACCGCAGGCAAAGATCAATGCGAGAGCGATCCGGGTATTCATCGCGCGAGCTTCATCAAAGCAACGCACCCAACGCGCGATCGATCAACTGTTCCAAGGGGACCATGGTCAGCAACAGCGGCACTAGCGGCAACGCCGTCATCATCACCAGTCGCAGCAGGGCCGAACGGCCAAATGGCACGACCTGCATTTCCTGCACGCCTTGAAAGCTGTTCCCCAGGTCGGCGAGCGACTGGATGTCGGCCGTCCCGATCAGCATTTCGTCCTTCGCCGCCTGTCCGTCGATCCATTTACGACGAAACTCGTCAACATACCGGCTGCCGACAATTCCATACTCGCGCAGCGCGGCTCGTTTCGCAGCCGACAGCGGGATCACGAAGAAGAACAGCGGCAGCACGACCAGCAGGATCAGGAAGATCAGCCAGAACGTGATCTCCATCTTGAACTGTGGCAACGTCGCGCCCTCATGCCAGATCCGGTCGGCGAACACGCCGGCCAGGGCGATCGTATGCGCGATCAGAATGGGCTGGAGCGCAAACGTACTGCCCGACAGGAACCCCATCCCTCCAGCGCGATCCGGGTGCAGCGCGTTCAGTTGAAGGGGGATGCGTCGTGACACCTGCCAGAGGAATCGGTACCAGACGAACAGGCGGAAGTACCAGCGCAGGAGCAGGAAGCGAAAGATCGTCATGCTGACGAAGAAGTACCAATAGCCTGCCGCCGTGAGCCGGCTCTGGCCGGCGACCTGGGCCGCGAACCACGAAGCCACATCCATCGAAACGTACTGCTGCCCGGCCCAGTAACCACCGACGGCGGCGAAAGCAAGGAGCAGGACTTCCGCAGGCGCTGAATTCCGCAGTCGCATGGCCGAGTCGGCAATGCGTTCGAAATCGGACTGGTCCTTGGGCGCGATGATGCCGCGATCCAGGAATTGCCGCACGGTCACCCGTATGCGGCGATGAACGATGACTTCCGCAGCGATCAGCAACGGCACGCACAGCAGCAAACGCGCGTGCGCGGCCACATCGTAGAGAAACGGAACCTTCGTTCCGCCAAACGCGCTGCCCGACAGCATGGTCAGGACAAGTAACGGAACCCAGGCGATTACCGCAATCACGATGATGCGGCGCCCCAACAGGTCCATCGATGGCTTGACCAGTCCAGCACGAAGCAGGAGCTGGAAGAACGGACCGCCCTGGACCAGCGAGAAATCGGTTGGCTCATCGGTGGAAGCGATCAACTTGGTCATGTGAGCTCCGACTTGCATTTTGGGGGCTAGGCCCATCGGTTTGTTGCGAGATCGCGGTCAAAGCAATACGTGCGCCAGCCGAACCAGTAACTCGCGCAGCGAAAACACGGTGAACACCAAGGGCAAGAACGGCAAGAGGCAGACAGCAAGCACTTCCATCACCGTGCGCGAACTGAACGGCACGGCACGCATGCCGTTGACGATGTCGTAACTGCCGGCAAGGTCGGCGAGTGACTGGATGTCGGCGCTTCCGACAAGCGCTTCCTTCGATGGCGACTGGCCAGCGAGCCATTTGTTTTCGAACTCACGCACATAGGAGGCCCCCAGTGCGCCGTAGTCCTGCAGCGCAGCCAGCCGTGCGGCGACCAACCGGTTTGACAACAAGCACAGCGGCAGCAGGATCGCCACCACCAACACCAACACAAGCATTCCGATATCGATCTTGAAATCGAGCACGTTCCGCCCATCGAACAACACGCGGCTGGCAATGAACCCGGACACGATAATGGTTTGTGCGAAAAGCAAAGGGCGGAATGCGGACACACTCTGTTCGAGAAATCCGAGGCCACCGGCGCGGTCTGGATGCGCGGGCAGGATCTTCAGTGGAAGGCGCGATGCCTCCCACAGGAACCGCCCCCAGATAAAGAGTCGGAAGTAGAGCCGCAGCAGCAGGAACTGCGATAGCGGTACGCTCACCAGCACGAACCACCAGCCTGCGCCGGTCAGTTCAACCCGGCCGTCCACGTCGGCGTACCAGGTGCTTGCCGGAAGCGAGGGCGCGTGGTGCCACGCCAACGGTGCCGCGACCAGAACGATCGCCAGGATCGTCAGTTCTGGCATCCGAGAATCCCGCAAACGCAAGGTTGAGGCGATAGCTTCCGAGAACTTCGGCTCCATCCCCTGCGACACAATGCCCCGAATCCGGAACTGTCCAATCACATTGCCCATCCGCCTGTGAAGAATGACCTCCGCGACGACCAGGACTGGAAGTGCGATCAAGAAGCGCGCATAAGCTTCGATGTCATGCAGGAACGGGATGGCAACACCCCCTGTAGCCCGCCCTTCGATCATGGTCAGAACCAGCAATGGCAACCACGCCAATGCTGGAATCACCAACAGTCGCCTGCGCAGACAGCGCAGCGGTGCCTTTGCTAGCCTGGTCTTGAGCAGCATGCGGTAGAGCGGCCCACCCACCGCCAGCGAGAAGTCATCGTCCACAGCCGGGACCGCGTTGCGCCGAGCGTCGGTCTGGGACGACTGCATCTTGCTCACTACCTCCACGCTGGCGGTGTTCCAACCCACGCAATCCAGGCTCCTGTGCCAACAGCATTGGAGCCAGCTATCCAGCATAGGAAGGCAGGTGAAAACCAATACGATGACGTTCCGGGATTCATCCCGGCCGTCGCTCGACTACCACGAAGGCTTCCATATTCCGTCGTGTGAGAGAGCGTGACGAAGCGCGATGCATAATGCAGAAGGCGCTCCGTCACCTCCGTCTCTCCTACTGTCTCGCCATCGCCACCCTGAAGCGCTCGTCGGCCGAGATCAGGTGGTCCTGGTCGTCTTTCTCGAGATCGATCTGCACCCAGTTGACTTGACCGGAGAACTTGTTGTCCTTGGCGTCATAGTCGGATGACACGGGCGCGCCGGCATCCTCGCCGAGGTCGCAGGTCTCGGTACCGAACACCATCGGTATGGTCCGGTCAATGCGTGCTTCGCCATCTTTCTTGCCATCCACGTACAGCGTCACGGTGCCACCCTTCGCGGTGCCGCCGCCGTCGTACTTGAACTCCATGCGCACCTGGTGCTTCCCTTCCGGAATCGGCTTCGTGCCTTCGGCAAAGTACTCGGTGATACCGAAGAAGTTGTAGGAGTGCTTCAACCTGCCGTTCTTGGCATAGAAGCTCCAGCCGCCCGTCATGCCACCCATGGCGACGATGACGCCATTGGCGCCGGATTTCGGCACCTCGATCTCCGCCGTCAGCGAGTACGACTTGTTATGGGTCGCGACGATCGATCCTTCGCTCAACCGGTTCATGCCGCCGTACAGCAGCTGCGTGTTGCCCTTGATGAGCTGGGGCCGACCGGCGAGGTCCGGGTTGAATCGCTCGAACAGGCGGCCGTCGAGCGGAAGCACGTTGTACTTCACCGCCTCGATCAGGAACAGCCGCTGCATCTCGTGCAGTTTCTCCGGATTGTCCTTGACCAGGTCCTTCGACTGGCTCCAGTCGGTATTGGTGTCGTACAGCTCCCAGATATCCTCATCGAAGGTGCGGTCGTACATGCCCGTCCAAGGGACGCCATGCCGGGTCACCGCGGTCCAGCCCTTGTGATAGATGCCGCGGTTGCCGAACATCTCGAAGTACTGGGTTTCACGTCCCTCGTCCGCCTTGGCGTCGTTGAACGCATACAGCATGCTGGTGCCCTCGATCGGTGCTTGCTGCACGCTGTTGACGATCGTCGGCGAGGGAATCCCCGCTGCCTCGAGCACCGTCGGCGCGACGTCGATCACGTGATGGAACTGCGTGCGGACCTCGCCCTTGGCCTTGATGCCGTTGGGCCAGTGGACGATGGTGCCGTTGCGGGTGCCGCCGAAGTGGGAGGCCACCTGTTTGGTCCACTGCAATGGCGTGTTCATCGCATGCGCCCAGCCCACCGCATAGTGGTTCGAGGCTTCCGGCCCGCCGAAGTCGTCGATCTTGCTCATCAGGAATTCGGGGGTTTCCAGCGTCCCCATTCCGTTGAGCACCGCGATCTCGTTGAAACAGCCATTCGGCGTCCCCTCCGCGGAAGCACCGTTGTCGCCGATGATGTAGTAGATCAGCGTGTCGTCGAGGATCTCCAGGTCCTTCAGGGAATCGAGCAGGCGGCCCACGTGGTGGTCGGTGTGCTCGAGGAACGCCGCGTAGATCTCCATCTCGCGCCTGAGGATTGGTTTCATCGCCTCGGGCATCGAATCGAATGCGGGAATTTCCGCGGGCCGCTCTGTGAGGACGGCATCCGCGGGAATCACGCCTAGTTTCTTCTGGCGCGCAAACGTCTCTTCGCGCTGCTTGTCCCATCCGGCGTCGAACTTGCCCTTGTACTTGTCGATCCAATCCTTCGGCACGTGGTGCGGCGCGTGGGTGGCGCCGGGTGCGAAATAGATGAAGAACGGCTTGTCCGGCATCAGCGACTTCTGCTGGCGGATCCAGCCGATCGCCTTGTTCGTCATGTCCTCGGTGAAGTGGTAGCCCTCTTCGGGCGTCTTGCCCGGATTGATCGGCGTCGTGCCTTCATAGAGGCCCGGATAGTACTGGTCGGCTTCGCCGCCGATGAAGCCGTAGAAATATTCGAACCCGCCGCCGCCGGAAGGCCATTGGTCGAACGGACCCATCGCGCTCGTCTGCCAGACCGGTACTTCGTGGCATTTGCCGAACTGCGCGGTCGAGTAGCCATTGAGCTTGAGCGTCATGGCCAGCGGCGCCTTGTTCTTCGGCAACACCGAGGAATATCCGGGCGCCGAGGTCGCGATTTCACAGATGCCGCCCATGCTCACGGAGTGGTGGTTGCGCCCGGTCAGCAGCGCCTGGCGCGTGGGCGAGCAGAGCGCGGTGGTGTGGAAGCGATTGAACTTCAGTCCGCCTTTCGCCAACCGCTCGGCGTTCGGCGTGTGGCACGGTCCGCCGAAAGCGCTCGATGCGCCGAACCCCACATCGTCGATCAGGATGATCAGCACATTGGGTGCGCCCTTGGGCGGACGCAGTTGCTCGATCTTCGGGTATTTCGCGTTCGGATCCTTCGCATCGAAGGTTGTCAAACCCACATGCTGCTCATCCGGGATGGGCAGGATGGATCGCTGGATATCGTCTGATTGCTTAGCCATGTGACTTTCTCCGTTGTCATTGAACCGCTCATGCATATCCCGTGAACTCTTCACCCGGCTTGATGTTGGGATACACCGCTACGGTGTTCTGGAAATCGGCCAGGACTTTCCCCGCGGGCCCTATCATCCAGGCCATATCCATCTTGTAGACCATGAGGTTGTAGTCTTCGTGGGGATCGCTGCTCAGGTCGTAAACTCGCGGCCAATACGGCTTCTCGATGGGTGTTTCGAAACTGTCGGCGTAGCGGAAGATGACTTTGATATTCCCCCACTTCACTGACATCGGACCTCCGTCAGGGCCGAAGAAAAGATACGATTTCCGCCCCGTCGTCTGGCTCTTGCCAAGCATGAACGCCGAGGCGTCGATACCGTCGATCGGGCGGTCCTTCGGCACGCGATCCGAATTACCCGTCATCCCTGCCAATGTGGGCAGCCAATCGTGTGCGGTCAGCATTTCCTGCGAAACCACGCCTGCAGGCACCCGGCCGGGCCAGCGGATCATCGCAGCCACCCGCATGCAACCTTCATAGGGCGGGTTCGCAAAACTCCCGCGCCAGGGTCCGTTCGAACCGCCAGTCGGCACCGAGTGAAGGCCCCCAGTTGCATTGTCGCTGCTGAAGATAACGATCGTGTTGTCCTCGACGCCGGCTTTCTTGATGGCGTCCAGCATTTGTCCGACCCGAAAGTCCAATTCGGCCATCATGTCGGCATAACCGCCGATACGCTCCGGAGATGTCTGTTCGAAGTCTGGATGTGTCTTGAAGGGAGGGTGAAACTGGCTAAGCGCCGCATAGACAAAAAACGGTTTGCCGGCCTTTGCCTGCCGGGCGATGTAGTCCGTAGTTTGCTTGGTGATCATTTCGTCCAGTAGGGGGCGCACTTCCATATCGAGATCGCGCACCGGCTTCGAGGGCTCACCCTTCCTGCCCTGCCAGAGTTTGGGCAACTCGCCACCCGTGGCCTTGATCAGTTCCCGATACAGGGCATAGGAGGCATAGCCCGCTTCGTCCGCGCTGTCCTTGTAGCCCCACCATTCGTCGAAGCCCTGATCGGTAGGCAGCCGCCCTTCGACTGCGCCCAGGTGCCACTTGCCATACAAGGCAGTGGAATAACCGGAGTCCGAAAGCAACTCGGCGATGGTGTATTCCCACGGCGCCAATCCATAGGGAGCGTGCGGGTCAAGAGGCACGGTGTAGCAGCCTGTCCGCACCGACTGCCTTCCGGTCATCAGTGCCGAGCGCGTGGGGGTGCATTGAGCCTCCACGTTGTAGTTGTTGAAGCGGATGCCGGTAGCGGCCAACGAGTCGATGCGCGGCGTGGCCGTCAAGCCGCCGTATACGCTGAAGTCTCCCCAGCCGATGTTGTCGACCAGAATGAAGACTATGTTTGGACGCGATGGCTCGCTCATGCTGTCCTCCAATACTTTTCGCAGGGTCTGCTATCGGATTCCCGTCTGGGCAGGTTGAGAATGCTGCGGCTTTCCCATCTGCGGCGCCGATTCATTTCTTTTCGAACCCGATAGAACACTTGCAACCGCTCCTTATCGCGACGCCGGATTAACCGTGTGCCTTGGCCTCTTTCAATCCTTCTCAGGGTGGCCGAACTAGAGCGTCCCGACCATCGCACGTCCCCCGCAGCATCTGCATTTGCTGATGCAGCGATCGTTCCCCGGACCGTGATCCGGTGTATCGCCGCCGGCTTGATTGCCGGCGGCGTGGACACTTGCTGGGGGCTGTCTCATGCGCTGTCGATCATTGACGCGCCATCGCGACGCGGAGAGCATCTTCCGGCGAGATGAGATGGTCGGCGTCCTCCGCATCCTCGCCCATTGCCAGCTGGACGCCCCGGATACTGCCGTTGAACTCATTGTCCTGCGGACCGTAGTCGGGCGAGACCGGCGCGCCGGTGTCACAGCCGACATCCAGGCCGTCATCGGCCGAGAACACCATGGGAGCCGTCGCCTCGACCTTGCCCTCTCCCACCTGCTTGCCATCGACGTAGAGAGTGACCACCCCGCCCTTGCCAAGCCCGCCGCCCGCATAAGCGAACTCCATGCGGACCTGATGCGATCCGGCCGGGATCGTGCTGGTGGACTCGGCAAAATAATGCTTCACGCCGACCAGGTTGTAGCAATACTTCAACTTGCCCGCCTTGACGTACAGGGTCCAGCCGCCGATGTTGCCGCCTTGCGCGATGATCACGCCCTCGCCGCCACCCTCGGGCACATCGATCTCGGCGGTCACCGAGTGCGACTTGTTCTTGATGCTGATGACGGAGTTCTCGGAAAGCCGACCCATGCCGCCAAAGAGGATCTGCGTGTTGCCGCGGATGAGGACGGGCCGACCTGCCAGGTCGGAGTTGAAGCGTTCCGCGGCCCGATCATCGAGTGGCAATACGTTGTAGCGCGTTGCTTCGATCAGCCACAGCCGCTGCAGGTCGCGCAGCTTGTCCGGCATTTCTTTCGCCAGGTCGCGCGACTGGCTCCAATCCTTGTTCGTGTCGTAGAGCTCCCACTTGTCGTCGTCGAAGGCTGGAATGTTGTCCCCGACCAGGAGCCACGGCGTCTTGTGCCGCGTCACGGCGGTCCAGCCCTTGTGGTAGATGCCTCGATTGCCGAACATCTCGAAGTACTGCGTTTCGCGGCGCTCGGCAGCCTTCGCATCGTTCATCGAGTACACCATGCTGACGCCCTCGATCGGCGCCTGCTGGATGCCGTCCACGGATTCCGGATGCGGAAGACCCGCCGCCTCCAGGATGGTTGGCGCGACGTCAATCACATGATGGAACTGGGAGCGGATCTCGCCTTTGCCCTTGATTCCGGTCGGCCAGCTCACGATGGTGCCGTTGCGCGTTCCGCCCCAATGGGACGCGACCTGCTTCGTCCATTGGTAGGGCGTGTTCATCGCGTGCGCCCAGCCAACCGCATAGTGGTTGTAGGACTCCGGCCCGCCCAGCTTGTCGAGGCGCGCCATCAGGAATTCCGGTGTCTCCAGCGAGGCCAGGCCGTTGAAATTGGCCATCTCGTTGTAGGCACCGATCAAGGTGCCCTCGGCCGACGCACCGTTGTCGCCGATGATGTAGTAGATCAACGTGTCGTTGGTCAGGTTCAACTTGTCGAGCGTGTCGAAGAGGCGGCCGACATGATGGTCGGCGTATTCGAGGAAGCCGGCATAGACCTCCATCTGGCGGCGGAGCACCGGCTTCATCGCATCGTCCGTGGCATCCCAGGCGGGAATCTGTTCGTGCCGCGGAGTCAGCGCACAATCATTGGGGATGACACCGAGTTTCTTCTGCCGCGCATAGGTCTCCTCGCGCAGCTTGTCCCAGCCCTGGTCGAACTTGCCCTTGTATTTGTCGGCCCACTCCTTGGGCACATGGTGCGGCGCGTGCGTAGCGCCAGGCGCGAAATAGATGAAGAACGGCTTGTCCGGCATCAGTGCCTTCTGCTGGCCGATCCAGCCGATCGCCTTGTCGGTCATGTCCTCCATGAAGTGGTAGCCCTCTTCGGGCGTCTTTTTCACTTCGATCGGCGTGGTGCCCTCATAGAGCGACGGATACCATTGATGCGCCTCTCCGCCGATGAAGCCGTAGAAATACTCGAACCCGCCGCCGCCCGTGGGCCATGCATCGAATGGGCCGGCCGGACTTGTTTGCCACACCGGCACCTCGTGGCATTTGCCGAACTGCGCAGTGGCGTAGCCGTTGAGCTTCAGCGTCTTCGCGAGTGGAGCCATGGTGTTGGGCAGAACAGATGAATACCCCGGGGAGCCGGTAGCGGCTTCCGTAATGCAACCCATGCCGACCGAGTGATGGTTGCGGCCGGTAAGCAAGGCCTGGCGTGTCGGCGAGCAGAGCGCCGTCGTGTGGAAACGGTTGTACTTCAGGCCCTGCGCCGCGAGGCGCTCGGCATTCGGCGTGTTGCAGGGCCCGCCGAACGCGCTCGTCGAGCCGAAGCCCGCGTCGTCGATCAGGATCACCAGTACGTTGGGGGCGCCCTTGGGCGGACGCAGCTGCTCGATTGGAGGAAATTTCGAGTCCGGATCCTTCGCGTCATAGGTGATCAGGGTGGGACGCGTCGTATTCGACATCGGCAGATGCGAGCGGAATTTCTTGTCTTCGCTGGTCATGGTTCGAACTCCCAATGGATTGACTGTTGGATGGTTGCCGACTGTGAATCAGTCTCAGGTCTTGCTTGCGATACCTGCAGGCGTCACTTACGCGCCAAGCGGTTGACCAGCCCGCGTAGCAATAGATAGGGGATGATTGCGAGAACGATCGCGACGAAGATGGCTTCGCCTGGATAGACGAAGCGCGCGACCATCCATTGGTAAACGACATCCAGGATCATCGCGAGGATGAAGACCTTTCCGACATGGTGCCAACCGTCCAGTTCCATCTGCCGGCGGTGCTCCCGATCCTTCAGGAGTCCCCAGAAGTACGGGGGCTTGCCGGACTTGGCGTCTTTCAAGCCATCGAGGACGGCAAAGAGAACGGCCATGGCCGGTTGCAGGAGCAGCCTGAATTTCATCGGGCCGCTGATGCGATCGATCATGTTCTCGGTAATGCGCAACCAGATATCTTCCATGGGAGCTCCTCGAATGGGGGATCAGTGCTGCAGGAACAACCAGGCCGAAGTGAATCCGCCGGCCAGCACCAGCAACACCGTCAGCATGATCACTGCGCGATGCAGTGGTCGGAATCGCGCCTGCTCGATGTCCTGGTTGACGTGCCAGTAGCGATAGAGCGACCACACGATCAACACCAGGCCGATGACGACCATCCCCGCGCCCGCGTGTTCCGAGCTGCGCAGCATCGGACCTGTCTGGTCCACGGCGATTTTTCCCTTCTCCTGCAGGAACACGCTGAAGCGATTGATGGTGATGCCGAAGCCGATGAGCGAGATCGCCGTGCGCAAGTAGGACAAATGGGTGCGTTCGTTGGACAGGTGCGAGCGCAGGTCGGACAGGCCGGTCCGGCGTTCCGACAGGTCGGTTCGATGTTGCGACAGGTCGGTTCGATGTTCCGACAGCTGGGTTCTATGGGTCGAAAGCAGGGTCGACGCAGTACCGCTGTCCTTGCCCTCGACGGATTTGGCCAGGTCTTCCGGCAGCGGCTGGACGCGATTCTTGGCGGGATCATAGGAAGTGGTCACGGCGTCTCCGCTAGGGTTTCGGCTGCGTCTTTCAATTGCGCCGCCTCTTCGAGGTCACGTTCGAGGAAGTAGTTGAGGAAGGTGCGGATCACCGCGATCGCGGCGAGTTGGCCGATGTCGTCCCAGCTGGGTGCGATGGCACTGCGCACGATGTCGGCCGCGAGCATGAATTCCAGGCTGAGCACCAGCCAGCGGGCCAAAAGGAGCCACGCCGCACGGCGTACCCCATGCGTATCCACGTGCGCGAACATCGGCGCCACGAGTCGGTACAAGGACTCGAGCGTGCCGATCGCGAGGATCAACACCGAGACTGCTTCGAGTGCCAATGCCACGGCATTGGCACACTCGCGGAACAGTGCTTCCATTGCTAGTCGCTCCCCCGGCCGGGCCGGACCACGCAACGGAAACCCAGGTGCGATGTGGACGTGTCCACCGGTTGCGACATGCGTGCGGCCGGACGATAGCGTTGGCAGTAGTTCGGCGCGCACAGGTGCGAGCCACCCTTCATGACCTTGCGCGGGATCCGGATGTGCGGCTGCGCAGGATCGAAACTGGCATCACGTGCACCGCCGCGTGGGTTGCTTGGAATGCAGCAGGCCTTGGCGGCAGGCTCGGCGTGGCGCTGGCTGTACCAGTCACTAGTCCATTCCCAGACATTGCCGATCATGTCCGACAGCCCGTACGCATTGGCTGGATACGTGCCGACCGGCGAGGTGCCGACGTGCCCGTCCTCGGCAAGGTTCTGCCAAGGAAATTCGCCCTGCCAGGTATTGGCCAGGTGCTTTCCGCCCGGGGCCAGTTCGTCACCCCATGCGTATTCGGTATCACCGCCTGCGCCGCGCGCGGCCCACTCCCATTCGGCTTCGGTAACCAGCTCCTTGCCAGCCCAATGCGCATACGCTTCCACGTCCGCGTACGCCACGTGCACGACAGGATGCTCATCGCGGCCGTCCAGCGAGCTGCCTGGCCCCTGCGGATGCCGCCAATTGGTACCGGGCACGAGCTGCCACCACCGATAGTGATCGTGCAAACCGACCGGATGCGTCGGTGGTACGAAAACCACCGACGCCGCCACCAGCATGGTCGGATCCGCGTCTGGGTAGTCAGATGCGTCGGGTGCAATCTCGCAGAAAGTCACATGCCCGGTCGCTTCCACAAAGCGCCGGAACTGCGCATTCGTGACTGGCGATGCATCCATCCAGAAGCCATCCACTTCGACCAAGTGTGCCGGCGACTCTTCGGGATAGTGCAGGTCCGAACCCATCCGGTACGAGCCGGCAGGAATCCAGGCCATTCCCGAGAGCGAGTCGCAATCGGATCCATTGCCGGTGAGCGGAGCTATTTCGGTGATTGCAGTCATGGAGGGAATTCCTGGTCAAATCTCGTCAGTTGCTTGCCGACTTCGCTTTTTGCTAGAACGGATAGATCACCTTCCAATCGTTCTCATGTCGACGTGCTTCAATCATGCGTTGCGACTTTCGCTAGGCCCTTTCCAAGGCGGCCGAGGGGTGAAGCGTCGTACTTCCACTCGCGGTCGCCATCCGCATGGCGCACCCGCTAAGGCGTGACCACGACGTAGACCACGTTGTCGCCCTGCATCTGCTGTGCACGGACTCGCTGTTCTGCAGCTTGTAACCGAACGGCAATACCTCGCGAGTCGCGTCCGCGGTGACCGCATAACGCTTCATGCCGTTGAGCGTTGCCTGCACGATCCAGGACTGCCTGGGCTTCGGGCGAGATCACGGCCTCCGACTGCAGCACCGCGCCATCGCCCATCTCCGCGACCGCATGCGCCCAGGCAGGAACCATGGCGGCTACCGCGAGGAGCGTGCTGGCGACGAGCGCCCGGTGCCAGCAGTGGTACGGGATTCTTCGAGTCATGATCCTGCCTCCGCTGACAGCCGCTGATAGCGGTTATCAAGGCCTGAATCATCACGAATCGATGCCAGCGTGAACATTGCCCAAAGGTGCGAATCGCACTACCCCCCGGGCCAATGTCGGGAGTGGCCAGGGAGGGGCAAGTTCGACCTGCCTGCGGCGCGCAGAGGCGGACAGCAATGGCCGTTTGCATCGTCGGGCGCGATACGTTGCCACTCCAGCTATTCCTATCCCAATCGATCGCCTACAGCAGGTCATGCAGATGACTACGTCCGTCGAGCGGTTCCCACCTACCCTCCTTGGCGGACCTTCGCGCAACATCGGATGGGTCACCATGCCCAGGCGATCTCTCGCAGTCATGACGCTGTTTGCATGCGGCACCTTTCCCTCTACCGCCCACGCGCAGAACGCGGATGAACTGGCCAAGCAACTCCCCCACCCGCTCGCGAGCCTCGT
>Ga0193753_10001840_pt1 | contig 17521 bp, 18 predicted proteins | sample H1c2metaG_FD_144925 | JGI IMG/M metagenome (GOLD analysis project Ga0193753, IMG submission 144925) | Soil microbial communities from a riparian zone of the East river system, Colorado, United States - H1c2 | ecosystem: Environmental > Terrestrial > Soil > Riparian zone | place: USA: East...
CACGTTCGATCTGCCGACCGAGCTCGAGTCCGGCGCGGCCGCCGAGCTGCGCCAGTCGCTGCGGGCCCAGGCGCTGGCCGATCGCGCGCGCGCCCGCGCCGCCTACCTGCGCGCGCTCGAGGCCGGCCGCGATGGCCGGGCCGGTCCGGCCGGCGCGATCTGGCTGGAGGCGGCCGAGATCGGGCTGCGCTCGGTGGAGGACCTGCTGCGCGGGCGCGATTGACGCGGATATACTCCGCCGGTGTCGGTCCGCGTCTACGTCAACGGGATCATCAGCGATCGCGAGTCGGCGGTCATCTCGATCTTCGATCGCGGCTTCCTTTACGGCGACAGCGTGTACGAGGTGCTGCGCACGTCGGGCGGGCGCACGGTCGATATGGACCGCCACCTCGACCGCCTGCTCCGCTCGGGCGCGTCGATCGCGCTGGCCATGCCGGCGCCGGACGAGCTCGGCCGCGCCATCGAGGACACCCTGGCCGCCGCGCAGAACCCGGAGTCGTACCTGCGCATCATCGTCACTCGCGGCGGCGGGCCGATCACCCTCGACATCCGCGAGCCGGAGCGGTCGAGCCTGGTGCTCATCGCGGCCCCGCTGGTGATGCCGCCGGCGGAGCTGTACGAGCGCGGCGCGTCGCTCGCCATCGTCGGCGTCGAGCGGACCTCGCGCCGGGCGGTCGATCCGGCGGTCAAGTCGGGAAACTACCTCAACAACATCATGGCGCTGGCAGAGGCCAAGCGGGCCGGCGCGTACGAGGCGATCATGTGCAGCCCGGACGGCCGGGTGGCCGAGGGCTCGACCTCGAACCTGTTCGTCGCGCGTGGCGGGCGCCTGGTCACGCCGGCGCTGGCGACCGGCATTCTGTCGGGCATCACGCGCATGCGCGTCATCGACATCGCGCGCGCAGCCGACCTCGCGGTCGACGAGGGCGACCTCCGCCCCGACGACGTGCGCGGCGCCGAAGAGGCGTTCATCACCAGCTCGATCCGCGGGGTCATGCCGGTGACCCAGGTGGACGACCGCGTCATCGGCGACGGCGCGCCCGGGCCGATCACGCGCCGGCTCATGGAGCTCTACACCCGGTACCTGGCCGACGTGGCGCGCGGCGCGACGGCTTGATATAGACAGCCGGTGACCCTCCCGCGCTGGCTCCTGCTCCTGGTCGCCGCCTGGGTGATCGCGTTCGGGATCTTCCGGATCGTCGTTGCGCTCCGCCCGCGCCCGACCGACGGCCCCAATTTCATGCGCAAGGGAATGTACGGGCGCGGACCGCGCACCCACGCATTGTTCGGCGCGATCTATCTGGCTCTCGGCGGTGTGCTCATCGCGACCGCGTTCGGCTGGGCTCCGGCGATGGAGATCGCCGGATGCCTGGGCCAACCCAATTCAGCCGACGGGTCGGGTCCGGATTTGCGGACGAACACGCCCGCCGGTGACAGCGCCAGTAGCAAGTGATAGATCGTGGGCAATGGCCAATCCGACCGCTGATCTCGTCACGTCGCTCGGCACGATACGGGTCGAGCTCTTCACCGATGTCATGCCCAAGACGGCAGGCAACTTCATCAAGCTGGCCAGGAGCGGCTTCTACGACGGGCTCCACTTTCACCGGGTGATCAAGGGCTTCATGCTGCAGTTCGGCTGCCCGCACAGCAAGGACCCCGACAGCCCGCGCGCCGGCACCGGCAACGCGCCGCACGGCACGATCGAGGACGAGCATCCGGCCAACGCCAAGCTGTCCAACGAGCCGGGCACGCTGTCGATGGCGAACACCGGCCGGCCCAACAGCGGCAGCTGCCAGTTCTTCGTCAACACCGTGCACAACGCCTACCTCGACTGGTTCTCGCCCGGGCAGTCGAAGCACCCGGTGTTCGGCCGCGTCATCGAGGGCATGGACGTGGTGCAGAAGATCGAGAGCGCGCCGACCGCGAGCCAGGATCGGCCGAGCAAGCCGATCAAGATGATCGAGATCAAGGTCAACGACGCCTGAGCGGCGCCTGAGCGGCGCCTGAGCCTGAGCGGCGCCTGAGCGGCTTTTGACCGGCGTCTGCACTATCATGCGCCGATGTTGGAGGTCCGCCAGGCAATGGTCCGTTTCGGCGGGCGCACCGCGCTCGGGCCGATCGACCTGGTCGCCGCCGCCGGCAAGAACACCGTCCTCATCGGCCCGAGCGGGTGCGGCAAGTCCACGCTGCTCCGCCTGTTCAACGGGCTCCTGCGCCCTGACCAGGGAGAGGTCCTGTTCGACGGTGAGCCGGTCGCGCCGGAGCGAGTGCTCGCGGTGCGCCGCCGCACCGGCTACGTCATCCAGGACGGCGGGCTGTTCCCACACCTGACCGCGCGCGGCAACGCGGCGCTGCTGGCCCGTCATCTCGGCTGGAGCCGCGAGCGCATCGCCGAGCGCACCGCCGAGCTGGCCGCGCTGGTCCGGCTGCCGGCCGAGATGGTCGACCGCTTCCCGGCCCAGCTCTCCGGTGGCCAGCGCCAGCGGGTGAGCCTGATGCGCGCGCTCATGCTCGACCCGGAGGTGCTGCTGCTCGACGAGCCGCTCGGCGCGCTCGACCCGATCGTCCGCTCGGAGCTGCAGGAGGACCTGCGCGAGGTGTTCCGCTCGCTCGGCAAGACGGTGGTGCTGGTCACCCACGACATCGGCGAGGCCTGGTACTTCGGCGACGTGCTGGTCCTCCTTCGCGACGGCCAGATCGCCCAGAAGGGCACCCTCGACGACCTCCGCGAGCGCCCGGCCGATCCGTTCGTGACTCGCTTCCTGAACGCGCAGCGGAGCCTGGTCCGGTGAGGGCGCTCGTCGCCTGGCTGGTGGTGGGCGCGGCGATGGTCGGCTGCGCGCGCCCCGATGTGCTGGTCGGCTCCAAGAAGTTCACCGAGTCGGTCGTGCTCGGCGATCTGGCCGAGCACCTCCTGGCCGGCGCCGGGCTCGACGTGGGGCACAGACGCGAGCTGGGCGGCACGCGCATCCTCTGGGACGCGCTCCTGGCCGGCGAGATCGACGTCTACCCGGAGTACACCGGGACGATCCGCGAGGAGATCCTGTCCGGCCAGGCGATCGGCGCCGGCGATCGCGCGCTGGTCGCGGCGCTGGCCGCCCGCGGGGTGCGGATGAGCCGACCGCTCGGCTTCAACGACACCTACGCGATCGGCATGAGAGAGGACACCGCCGCGCGGCTCGGCATCCGCACGCTGTCGGATCTGGCCAGACACGCGGAGGTGACGCTCGGCCTGTCGCACGAGTTCCTCGACCGCGAGGACGGCTGGCCGGCGGTGCGCGCGCGCTACCGGATGCCGCACCGGAGCGTGCGCGGGCTCGATCACGACGTGGCCTACCGGGCGCTCGAGTCCGGCTCGATCCAGGCGACCGACCTCTACTCGACCGACGCCGAGATCCGCCACTACCGCCTGCGGGTGCTCGAGGACGACCTCCACCACTTCCCGCCCTATCACGCGGTCTATCTCTATCGCACCGACCTCGCGCCCGCGGCGGTGGCGGCGCTCGACCGGGTCGGGCAGCGCATCTCCGAGCCGGAGATGATCGCGATGAACGCCCGCGCCGTGCTCGACAAGGTGGGCGACTGTCAGGTCGCGGCCGATTTTCTGGCCCAGGAGCTGGGCGGAGCGCCGGGCGAGTGCGAGGACGCCGGCCTGGCCCGGCGGGTGTGGGACCGCACGCTCGAGCACCTGTTCCTGGTCGGCGTGTCGCTCCTGGCCGCGCTGATCGTCGCGCTGCCGCTCGGGGTGCTGTGCGAGCGGCGACGGCAAGTCGGCAAGATCGTGCTCGGCGCGGTCGGCGTGGTGCAGACCATCCCGGCGCTGGCGCTCCTGGTCCTGTTCATCCCGCTGCTCGGCATCGGCGCGCTGCCGGCGATCACGGCCATGTTCCTCTACAGCCTGCTGCCGATCGTCCGCAACACGGCCACCGGGCTGGGCGACATCCCGCCGGCCATGCGCGAGTCGGCCGAGGCGCTCGGGCTGACCCGGTCGGCGCGCCTGCGCATGGTCGAGCTGCCGATGGCGTCGCGCGCGATCCTGGCCGGCATCAAGACCTCCGCGGTGCTGGCGGTGGGGACCGCGACCATCGGCGCGCTCATCGGCGCGGGCGGCTACGGCCAGCCGATCCTGGGCGGCATCCGCCTCGACGACACCGGGCTCATCCTGGAGGGCGCGCTGCCGGCGGCCGGGCTGGCGCTCCTGTTCGAGGGGCTGTTCGGCCTGGTCGAGCGGGTGGTGGTGCCGCGCGGGCTGCGCCTCCAGCCGGAGGCGCGGCAGCGGCCGTCCGGGTAGACTGGGCCCATGTCGTCTCCGGCGCTGGTCGCCGCGCTGTCGGCCGCCATCGCCGCGTCGGTGGCCGGGTGCGCCAAGGAGATCCACGACCCGATCGCGGCCGAGGTCGATTTTCGCGATCCGAAGAGCGTGACCGCGTCGATCTTCTACGCCGCCGGGCACGGGCGCAGCGAGCACCTGGCCGGCCTGTGCGATCCGACCGGCGCGGCCGACGTCAACACGCGGCGGATCTGCGCCACTCACCCGGGCGCGCCCGACTGGGACTCGTTCCGGCGCGCGTTCGCGCGCGCGCGGCTGAACGGTGAGCCGCGCGTGTCCGGCGACCACGCGCGCATCGACTTCCTCTTCGGTCCCGAAGGCGACGACAGCGAGACCATGGAGCTGGTCCGGCGCGACGGGCGCTGGTACCTGTCGTCCTTCTGATGGCGGGCCGCTGGGCGCGCCTGGCCGCGGCGTTCTTCTGCATCGGGCTGGTCGCCAGCCGGGTGTCGCTGGTCCTGCACGAGCTGGTCGGCCACGGCGCGGTGGCGATGGCGCTGGGCGGGCGGGTCGCCGCGTATCACCTGTTCCTGTTCGGCGGCGGCTGGGTGAGCTACCGGTGGGGGCCGGAGCACGGGACCGCGGCGACGATCGCGGTGTCGATGGGCGGGATCGCGCTCGAGGTGGTGGCGGCGGCCGCCGCGCTGATCGCAGCCCGGTGGCTGGGCCAGCGCGCGCCGATCGCGCGGCTGGCGCTGGTCGGGTTCGCCACCGCCGATCTGCTCCACGCCGGCTTCTACCTGGCCGCGGGCGCGCACCACGGGTTCGGCGACGGTCGGGTGCTTCGCGACCAGCTGGGCGCGGCGCGCGCGGTGCTGGTGTGGCCGGTCGCGTGCGCGGTGGTCGTGGCCGGGTTCGTCCTGGCCCGGCGGCTGGCCGGGCTGGCCGGCGACTGGGTCGGCGCGCCCACGCGGGTCGGCCGAACCGCGGCGCTGGTCTCGGCCGCGCTGGTCGCCGGCCTGCTCCACGGCGGCCTGGCGGTGGCCGAGCGGGTGGCGGCGCGCGACGCGACCTACAGCCGGATCATGAAGCCCGAGCGCGACCGGCAGGTGGAGGGCGAGATGGAGCGGCTGGCCCGCGAGGCGCGCGGGCAGGGCGCCCCGCTCGACGAGCGCCAGCTCGCGGCGCTGCGGGCCGAGCTCGAGCGGCGGGCGCGCGAGTTTCCCCTCGCGCCGGTCCTCATCGGCGCGCTGGTGCTCGCCTGTGCCGCGGGGGTCTGGCGCGGCGGGTCGCGCGCGGACGGCGAGCCGCAGGCCCCGTCCTGGCGGGCGCTGGTTCCGCTCGGCGCCGCCGCCGGGGCGGCGATGGCGCTGGTCGCGGTGCTGCGCCTGTTCGAGTAGGCGCGGCGGGCCAGCCAGGATCAGCCGGCGATCAGCCCGGCGAGGGGACCGGCGCCGGCGTCGGATTCGGCACTGGGTTGGGCTCCGGGAGCGGCTCCGGCCCCGGATCGGGCTGGCGCGGCAGCGGATTCGGACGCGGCTCGCCCGGCTGATCCGCGGCCGGGCGGGCCGGTTGCCCGTTGCTGTCGCCCAGCGGCTTCTCCGGGTCGACCTTCTCGGCGTGGTCAGGATCGGTCTGCGCCTGCTCCGGCTCGGTCGCGCCCGACCCCTGCGAGGACCGGCACGCGGAGGCCGCGAGCGCGGCGATCGCGAGCCCCAGCAGGAGCAGGAAGCTGAAGCCGAGCTGCGGAGCGCGGCCTGTTCGACGTATCGACATGGCAGTCACGGATGGTGCAGGCGCCGTGCCGACGTTGAATCGGTCCACCACGGGTCCCCGACGCGGGTTCTCTGCCGGAATCGCGGGGCAAGGTCGCCTCACCGAGCGGGCTCGCACGTCCGCCCGCCGGAGATCGGCTTCAGTTCAGCCGCGCGCCCGATTCGGTCTCGAACAGGTGCAGGCGATCCCGGCGCAGGCGAAGCCCGACCGGCTCGCCGTCGGCCAGCTCGACCTCCGGCGAGGCGACCAGGCAGATCTCGCGCACCCCGTCGGTGCCGCGCTCGCCGAGCTCGAGGTGGGCCAGCACCTCCGAGCCGAGCGGCTCGACCACGTCCACCCGGGCGACCAGATCGGCCTTGTCGGTGGCCACCACCTCGAGGTCCTGGGGCCGGATTCCCAGCCGGGCGCGCCGGCTGTCCGACCCGGCCAGCTGGGCCGGCGGATCGATGGTGAAGCGGAACGAGTCCCCGGCGATCTCGAGGCGTCCGTCGTCGCGTCGGAGCTCGCAGTCGAGGAAGTTCATCGACGGGCTGCCGACGAACCCGGCCACGAACGCGTTCACCGGCCGGCGATAGACCTCCAGCGGCGGCGCGCACTGCTGGAGCTTGCCCTCGTGCAGGACCGCGATGCGGTTGCCCAGGGTCATCGCCTCTTCCTGATCGTGGGTGACGTACATCATCGTCGAGCCCAGCCGGCGGTGCAGCCGGGCCAGCTCGGCCCGGGTCTGCACCCGCAGCTTGGCGTCCAGGTTGCTGAGCGGCTCGTCGAACAGGAACGCCTGCGGCTCGCGCACGATGGCGCGGCCGAGCGCGACGCGCTGGCGCTGGCCGCCGGACAGCTGGCCGGGCTTGCGGTCGAGCAGCGTATCGAGCGCCAGCGCGCGCGAGACGTCCTGGATGCGGCGGTCGACCTCGGCGTCTCCCATCTTGCGGAGCTCGAGCGCGAAGCTGAGGTTCTGGCGCACGGTCTTGTTCGGGTAGAGCGCGTAGCTCTGGAACACCATCGCGATGTCGCGGTCCTGCACCCGCACGTCGGTCACGTCGCGCTCGCCGATCCAGATGCGCCCGCTGGTCGGCGTCTCCAGCCCGGCGACCATGCGCAGCGTCGTGCTCTTGCCGCACCCGGACGCGCCGACCAGGACCATGAACTCGCCGTCGCGGATGTCGATGTCGATCCCGCTGGCCGCGATGTAGCCGTTCGGATAGGTCTTGTGGACGTCTTCGATGCGGATGCGGGCCATCCGGCGTTCGTATCACACCGCGGCGGTGAAGCCGGTCCGGTTTCAGTCCAGCGCGAGCTCGAGCCCCCCGACGCGCCACGTCACCGCCACGTCGCCCTTGCGGACCCGGTCCCAGGCGAACTCGTCCACCAGCGACGCGGCCGAGCGCGGCTCCGACGACGCGGCCAGCCCGGCGGCGCGGGCCAGCAGGCCGACCAGCTGATCGGCGCTGTACATGGCGCGCAGCTCGTGGGCCGGGGCCGACCCGTGCAGCTTGGCCAGCTTCTCGCCGCGCGGCTCGAGCAGGAGCAGGTGGTGGCGATAGACCGGGCGGCCCAGGCCGAGCAGATCTTGTAGCAGCGCGTGGGTCGCGGTCGACGGCGCGATGTCGCGCCCACGAACGATGCGCGTGATGCGGGCCGCCGCGTCGTCGACCACCACCGCCAGGTGATAGGCCACGACGCCGTCGCGCCGGACCAGCACCGGGTCGCCCATGTCGAGGGCGGGGCGCTGGGACAGATCGACCCCGCCCTCGTCGACCAGCGCCACCCCGCGCTCGGGGAGCGCGACCCGGACCGGCTCGCCGGCAGCCCGCCAGCCGCCGGCCGGAAGGCGGCGCGCGCGGCAGCGGTTGTCGTACGCCCAGCCGCCGTCGGGCGCCCGACGACCGGACGCGGCCCGCTCGGTCCGGCTGCACCGGCACGGGTAGAGCAGGCCCGCCGACTCCAGGCGATCGAGCGCGCGCTCGTGCTGCTCGCGCTGGCTCGACTGGACGTGGAGCTCGTCCCAGTCGAGCCCGAGCCAGGCCAGGTCGGCCTGCAGGCTGTCGGCGAATCCGGGCCGGCCGCGGGTGTGGTCGAGATCCTCGAGGCGGAGCAGGAAGCGATCGCCGCGGCTGCGCGCGTCCAGCCAGGCCAGCAGGCCGGCCAGGAGCGTGCCGGGGTGGGCCTCGCCGGTCACCGACGGGGCGAAGCGAGAGCGGCCGGGATTCCCGGCGATGACCGAGCCCCCCGACCCGATCACACCGCGCGGGCCTCCCCGAGCGCGCGGCGGCGCAGCGCGATCAGCTCCGAGGTGGACGGCACCCGGGCGCGCGGTCCGGTCGGCGCGCAGCCGCGCTCGTCGAACGCGCGCCGGTAATCGGCGAAGCGCCCGCCGGCGCGGTGGGCGTCGAGCACTGCCAGCCCGGCGCTGGCGCCGCCCTGGGCCAGCATGTACTCGACCCAGGCCCAGCGGGCGGAGGTCGGCCGCACCGTGGCGGACCCGCGCAGCCCGCGCCGCATGCGGGTCAGCCGCGCCTCGACCACGTCGATGCCGGCGAACGGCTCCCCGTCGAGCGGCGTGTGCCGCTTGGCCACGAACGGGGCGACCCCGAACGCGATGCGCGGGTGGATCTGGCGCAGCTCGCGGGCGAACCGGGACAGGTCGTCGATGTCGGCGTCGGTCTCGCCGGGCAGGCCGACCATCATGTAGTACTTCACGGTCTGCAGGCCATGTCGGCGGGCCAGCTCGGCCGTGCGCAGGAGGTCCGACTCGCGGGTCTTGCGCTCGATGAGGTCGCGCATGCGCTGGCTGGCCCCGTCCGCCGCCGTGGTCAGGGTGCGATAGCCACCGCGCGCGAGCAGGCCGACCAGCTCGTCGGTGAGCCGGTCCGCGCGCAGCGACGAGATGCCGATCTCGCGCCCGCTGTCGACCACCCGGCGCACCACCTCGGCGATGCGCGGGTGATCGGTGACCGCGGCGCCGACCAGGCCGACCCGCCGCGCCTCGGGCGGGATGCCGCCGATGATCTCGTCGGGCGAGACCACCCGCATGCCGCCGTTGGTCGATCGCCGCATCACGCAGTAGGTGCAGCCGCGCGAGCAGCCGCGCGCCGCCTCGGTCATGAACATCGACGACAGCTCGGCGTGCGGGGTCAGGATCTGCGAGCGCGCAGGCAGGAGGTGGTCCGGCGCGGCCATGACCGGCGGCACGTCGTCGCCGTGGCGCGAGGGGACGTAGAAGCCGGGCCGCCCGGCGAGCGCCTCGATGACCGCGTCGCGCTGCCCGCCCGCCTCGCGCACCACGTCGACCAGCTCGAGCGCGATCTCCTCCGCCTCGCCGAGCGCGACGACGTCGCAGAACGGGGCCAGCGGGACCGGGTTGGAGAAGGTGAGCGGCCCGCCGGCGGCGATGATCGGGTGGTGAGGGCCGCGCTCGGCGGCGAGCGGCGGGATCCCGGCCAGCTCCAGGCATCGGATCATGCCGGCGATCTCGAGCTCGTAGGCGACCGAGAAGGCGAGCAGGGGATAGCCGCCGGCCGGCTGCTCGCGCTCGAGGGTGAGGAGCGGCGCGTCGGTGTCGCCGTCGGGCAGGACCGCGCGGTCGGCCGCCACCCCGGGGACCGCGTTGAGCCGCCGATAGATGGTCTGGTAGCCGAGCGACGACATCGCGGCGCGATAGGGGCTCGGGTAGACCAGCGCCAGCCGGAACTCCGCCTCCTTGCGGATCGTCCCGATCTCCGCCGCGACGTAGCGGCGCAGGTCGTCGCGACCTTGCTGGCGGGAGCTCACGGGCGGGTAACCTAGCGTGCGCGGCTGGCGGCTGCCATTACAATAGGTGGGTGTGGAGGCCCCGCTCGCCGTCGCCGGTCTGGCTGCTCGCGGCGGCGCTGACCGCCGCGCTGGTCGCCTCGCTGGCGACGTCGCCGACCGCGACCTCGGCACCGACGAGGGCCGCGCCCGCCGCGCCCGCCCGTCGCGCCGGCAAGGTGGTCCGCGTCGAGCGCCCGCGCCGGCGCGCCGCCGAGCGGGTGCGGGTCTGCCCGCTCACCAACCCGGACGGCCGCCGCATGACCTGCTTCGGCGGCCCCGCGCCCGAGCCGGGAACCCGCTTCGCGCTGGTCGACGACGTCGGCGTGCGCGGCCGCGGCGTCGCGGTCCGCTCGCAGCCCTCGGCCCAGGACTACTGCAAGATCGGAAGCGCGCACGACGTCGAGCTGGCCTATGACGATCCGCGCGGCCTCGACCCCCGCCCGACCACCGGCTTTCCCTTCACCCTCGCGGTCCAGGGCGTGACGCTCGAGGACGGCGCGCGGGTCATGCTCGACCAGCAGCTCCGGCCGAGCGGGCGCGACCTCGAGCAGGTGTGGATGGCGGTGGACCGCGACGGCGACGGCGAGCCGGACTTCGCGGTCACCGCGTTCGAGTGCAGCGACGAGGTGCGCGACCTGCCGATCGCGCCGTCCGGTCAGCGGGTCTCGCCCTACTGCCTCGACTACTGGCTGCGCGAGGAGGCCGGCTGGACCAAGGTCGAGCGCTACGTGTTCTTCAACTGCCTCTGACCGCCACCTGGTGTTAGATCAGGTCCCCGTGACCGACACCCTGGCACCGCTCCGCTACCGCCTCTCCGTCCCGCGCCCCGAGAGCCACCTGGTCGACGTCGAGCTGCGGGTCCACCGCGCCGCCGGGTCGCCGCTCCGCATCGAGATGGCGGCCTGGTGCCCGGGCTCGTACCTCATCCGCGACTACGCCCGCTACGTGCGCGACCTGGAGGCGCGCACCGCCGGCGGCGCGGCGCTGCCGGTCAGCCAGGTGTCCAAGCGCGAGTGGGAGGTCGGCGGCGACCAGGCCGGCGAGGTGGTGATCGCGTACCGCGTGTACGGGCACGATCTCACCGTGCGCAGCAACCACATCGACGCGGCCCACGCCTACCTGCACGGGCCGGCGGTGTTCCTGTTCCCGGGCGAATCGCGCGACGCGGCCTGCGAGGTCGCCGTCGAGCCCCCGCTCGATCGCGAGTGGCCGGTGGTGACCGCGCTCGAGCCGGGCGGCGGGCGCCACCTCTACCGCGCTCGCGACATCGATCAGCTGTTCGACTGCCCGATCCACATCGGCCCGGTCGAGCGGCGCGACGTCGAGGCGGGTGGCCGCCCGGTCTCGCTCGCGGTGTGGGGCCGGCACGAGCAGGGCGCGCCGTTCGGCCTCGATCAGCTGGCCCGCGACGTGGCCGCGGTGATCGACACCCACGCGGTGCGGCTCGGCCCGCTCCCCTGCGAGCGGTACACGTTCCTCCTCATGCTGTCGCCCGGCGCCTACGGCGGGCTCGAGCACGGCAGCTCGTCGGCCAACCTCTGCTCGCCGCACGCGTTCGCCACCTCGCGCGGCTACTACGAGCTGGTCGAGCTGCTCTCGCACGAGGTGTTCCACGCGTGGAACGGGATCCGCCTGCGCCCGCAGGCGTTCGCGCGCTTCGACTACGGGCGCGAGAACTACACCCGCTGCCTCTGGGTCATCGAGGGCCTCACCAGCTACTACGACCGGCTGTCGGCGCGCCGGGCCGGGGTGGTCCCGGTCGGTCACTACCTGACCAAGCTCGCCGAGGAGTGGGGCCGCCTGCTGGCGGTGCCCGGCCGCCGCCGCCACAGCCTGGAGGACGCGTCGCTGAACGCGTGGGTCAAGCTCTACAAGCCGGACGAATCCAACCTCAACACCACCGTGTCGTACTACCTGAAGGGCGGGCTGGTGATGTGCGCGCTCGACCTCGAGCTGCGCCGGCGGAGCGGCGGCGAGGCCAGCCTCGACCGCGTGCTCGCCCACCTGTGGCGCGAGTACGGCGCCAGCGGGCGCGGCTACCCCGAGGAGCTGCGGCCGATCTTCGAGCAGGCGGCCGGGATGGACCTGGGCGAGTTCTTCGCCCGGTTCATCGTCGGTCACGAGGATCCGGACCTGCCCGGCCTGCTCGCGGCGGTCGGGCTGGAGCTGGTGCCGGGCTGGGACGGGCTCAAGCCGGAGGAGGGCGCGCGGCCACCGGTCTGGCTCGGGATCGCGCTGCAGGGGAGCGGCCGGGTGGTGGCCGGCGTGCTCGATGGCGGGCCGGCCGAGCGGGCCGGGCTCAGCCCGGGCGACGAGATCATCGCGGTGGATCGCTTCCAGGTGAACGGCGAGGCGGATCTGCGCCAGCGACTGACCGGGCGCAGCCCGGGGGATCGGATCGAGATCTCGATGTTCCGGCGCGGGCGGCTGGAGCGATGCGAGCTGGTGGCCGACAAGGCCCCGCCCACCCGCTACGAGGTGGTGGCGGCGGCCAGCGCGGGCCCGGCCGAGCGGCGAATGTTCAGCGACTGGCTCGGCGCACCGCACCCCGGCGCGGGCGTGGTCGCGGCGGCGTCGGTGGCCGGGACCGTGTAGGATTCGCCGGTGCGGCGCGCGAGTTCCGTCCTCTTGCTCCTCGCCACTCCGACGCTGCTGGCGCTGGCCGGCTGCAAGGGAGGTGGCGATGAACCGCGCGGGATGCCCGCGGCCTCGGCGTGGAAGCCGCCCGCAGCGATCGCCAGCGAGGTCGAAGGCGGCCGCGGCGCGCCCGCGACCCCGGGCGACGACGACCCGCATCCCGACCTGGCCAGGAGCGGCGGCGACCAGGGCGGATCGCACGCCGGGCCCACCGGCGACCAGGATCCACACGCCAACCTCGACATGGACACCGAGGGCGCGGTCGGCCCGGGAGAGGACGGCGGCCCCGATCCGGCCATGGCGAACCTGAAGCCGCCGGATCCGGACCGACCGATCGACCCGAACAAGGTCCTGCGCGGCACCATCCGCGCCGGCAAGGCGGTGGCCGACGCGATCAAGCCCGGCTCGGTCCTGTTCCTCAGCGCGTGGCCGATCGATCCGGCGACCGAGGAGGTGCTCGGCGCGCCGGTCGCGGTGGCCAAGCTGGCGGTGGAGGCGCTGCCGATGAAGTTCGAGCTGAGCGAGCGCGACGTGATGGTCGACGGCACTCGCTTCGACGGTGAGGTCATGGTGCGCGCGCGAGTCGACGGCGACGGCGAGGCGCGCACCAGCGAGCCCGGCGACGTCGAGGGGCGGGTCCGGGCCCGCGTCCCGGCCAGCGGAGTCGACCTCGTGCTCGACACCGCGGTGCCCTGACCGCCGGCGACGTACCCGCGGCGGAGGCCCGCGCGGATGCCCTCGGGTCAGGCGATGTCGGGCGATCCTGGACCGGGCGCCGCGGCGCCCGCGCCCAGTCGATCGACCAGTCGATCGATGAGCGGCGCCTGATCCGGGTGGAGCAGCTCGCGCGCGCGCTCGAGCGACACGAACTCGGCGCGGTCGACCTCCCACGACGCGCAGCGCGGGTCGGCTCCGTCGGGCGCGGGGCCGGAGAACGCCACGATCTCCTTCCGGCTCTTGCGGTAGCGGACCCGGCCCAGCTCCTCGAGCACGCCGGCCTCGACGCCGGTCTCCTCGAGTGTCTCGCGCCGCGCGGCCGCCTCGGTGGCCTCGCCTGGGTCCGGCAGGCCCTTCGGGATGCTCCACGGCGCGCGCCGGTTGTAGGTACCGGAAGGGTGAACGAGGAGGACCTCCCACGCGCCGCCGTCGTCGGACGAGCGGCGGTAGAGCAGCGTGCCGGCGGACAGCAACAAGGGCTCTATTGTACGGCCTCGTCGGCGGGTGATACCGTGTGAAGAGGGAGGAGGGTACGTTGCCGGATTCTGCCCGTCAGAAGTGGTTTGCTCGCATGCTCGGAGTGGGGCTCGACCAGAAGCTCCTTGCTCCGAGCCAGCTCGTCGTCCATGTCACGCCGGAGGTGCTCGCGCATCACCTGCCACCGGACGCCATGACCCGCGTGCTCGCGTCCGCCCTGTCCGCCGGTCAGCGCGGCGAGCAGGCGACGCCGGAGCGCCTGTTCGAGTCGCTGTCGCCCGACGTGCTGGTCGACAGCGTCCCGCTCGAGGTGCTGTGGCGCTGTCTCGACGCCGCCGCCGAGCGCGCCGGCATCGCCGGTGATCGCTCGGGCGAAGGAGGTCACTCGTGAACGCGCCCAACCGCCGCTTCGCGTACGAGGCGCTGCACAGCGGCCTCGAGCTCGAGCTGGTGACGCCGGACGACGTGATCGCGCACGTGACGCCGGAGGTGCTCGCTCACCACATGCCGATCGCGCTCAAGGCCAAGCTGCTCCAGGCCAGCCTCAGCGCCGAGCGGGTCACGCCCGCCCTGGTGCTCGAGGTGGTCGGCCTCGAGGCGCTGGTCGAGCACGCGCCGTTGCCGGTCCTGTGGGCCTGCGTTCGCGCGTGCGCGGTGCGCGCGCTCCAGTCGCAGGCCGACGACGCGCTCAGCTCCAGCCTGGGCATCGCGGCGGTCACCGCGGCGATGGCCGGGGTCGGCGGCAACGGGGCCGGCTCGATGACCGACGATCTCCAGCTCAAGCCGTCCAAGACGGCGCGCCCGATGGCGCTCCGGCCGGGGTCGTCGCCGCCGCGCATCTCGACGCTGTCGCCGCGCAGCCAGGTCATGCGGCGGCCCGAGGCGCCGGCCGGCCCGGCGGCGAGCGGCGCCTTCGACGTCGCGCGCGGCGAGGAGCCGCCCGACTTCGAGATCGTCGAGGAGACCGAGGTGCCGACCAGGGCGAGGACGCCCAGCCGCGCCGGCGGGCTCGACGACGACACCCGGCCCGGCAGCAAGCCGTAGTCGCGGCCTCGCTGGCGAGCGCCTCGCGCGTGTGCGCCGGTGTGGTGAGGGCGAGCCGCTCGCCTCTCCGCGCCGCACAACCGCGCGCGAGCGTGTGCAGTCTGGGCCCCGAGAGTGGGGACCGTCCCCCGCCCACGTCAGCGCCAGAGAGGCGCAATCGCGTGTGGTGGTGGTGGTTCGACTCTTGCTCGAGAGAGCCGTCGCGCCGGCCCGCGGCTCGTCTGCGGGCCGCGACCACAGGGAGGCACCGCATGCGTCAAGCCCGGACGATCCACCGGCGCGACAGTCGCCGGTTCGCTCTGCTCTCGATCGCGGCCATGGCCGCGCTGGCCGGCTCGCCCGGCTGCGCCGGCGAGGAGGACGAGGGCGCGGACCCGCAGCCGCCGTCGCCGTCATCGCCGTCGTCGCCGTCATCTCCTGGCGGATCGGCGCTCGATGCGCGCTTCGCCGCCGCCGCCGCCGAGTTCGGCGTGCCGACCGTCCTGCTCGAGGCGTGGGCCTACGCCGAGACCGGCTGGTCGATGATCCCCGGCGCCTCCGAGCTCGAGGGGCTCGAGCCGGCCTGGGGCATGCTCGCGCTCCGCGGGGCGCGGCTCGAGCGCGCCGCGGCCCTGGCCGGCGAGCCGCTCGACGCGGTCCGGCGCGAGGTCGACGCCCACCTGCGCGCGGGCGCGGCGCTGCTGGCCGATCTCGCCGCCCAGCAGGGCATCGCGGCCGGCGACCAGCTCGGCGCGTGGGCCCCGGCGATCGCGGAGGCCAGCGGCATCGCCGATCCGGAGGCGCAGGCGCAGTTCGTCCATGATCAGGTGTACGCCGCGATCAACCTGGGCGCGGCGGTCGACCTCGAGAGCGGCCGGCTGGCCTCGATCGAGCCCCAGGACGTGGAGGCCGATTTTCCGGCCCCGCGGCGCGGCGCCGACCGCGCGGTGGTCGACTACCCACCCGCCATCTGGCACGCCTCGCCCAACTTCAACTCGCGCCCGTCCGGGACCGGCGCCGAGCTGGTCGTGATCCATACCTGCGAGGGCAACTACGCCGGGTGCTGGAGCTGGCTGGCGAACAGCGCGTCCGGGGTCAGCGCGCACTACGTGGTGGCCGAGTTCGGCGAGGTGAGCCAGCTCGTGCGCGAGAGCAACCGCGCCTGGCACATCGCGGCCAGCTACGACTGCAGCCTGAACGACAACGTCAACTGCGGCCGCAACGGACAGTCGTCCAACAACTTCACCATCGGCATCGAGCACGGCGGGTTCGCCTCGCAGTCGTCGTTCCCGGGCGCCCAGATCGACGCATCGGCCGCGCTGGCGTGCGACATCAGCCGCGACTGGGGCATGCCGCGCGACCGCAACCACTTCGTCGGGCACGGCCAGCTGCAGCCGTTCAACCGGACCGACCCGGGCCCGAACTGGCCGTGGACGACCTATGTGCAGAAGATGAACGCCGCGTGCGGCACCGGCGGTGGCGGCGGCGAGATCATCGTCGACTCGAACAACGCCAACAACGACCCGGCCGAGGCCGAGGTCGAGGTCTCGGCCAGCTGGACCAGCAGCGCGTCCACGCCCGGCTACTATGGATCGGGCTACTGGTTCGCCGAGACCGCGGCCGTGTCGGACGGCGCGGTGTTCCGCTTCCACCTCGATGAGGCCGGCGCGCGCACCATCGACGCCTGGTGGACCTCGGGGGCCAATCGCTCGCCGTCGGCGCCGTTCGTCGCGTTCGACGCCAGCGGCAACACGCTGGGCTCGGCGACGCGCGACCAGCGGAGCGGCGGCAGCCAGTGGAACACGGTCGGGACCTGGAACTTCTCGGCCGGGTGGAACTCGGTCGTGGTCTCGCGCTGGACCGGCAGCGGGGCGGTGGTCATCGCCGATGCGATCCGGGTGCGATAGCCCGACGGTGCGCATCCGCGGACGGACGAGCGCGGTGATCGCGCTCGCTGCCGCGGGTGTCTGCGCCTGCGCCGGGGAAGCGGGGGAGCCGGCGGCGGCGTCGCGGCCGGAGGAGGCGTCGCGGCCGGTGGAGACGGCCCGCGCCGCGCCCGCCGCGTCGGTCGCGGCATCCACGCCGGCTGCCGCCGCGGCCGCCGACCCCGCCCTCGCCGCGCTCCCTGGCGAGATCGTCTTCGTCTCCGAGCGGGCCGGCCGGGCCGAGATCCACGCCATCCACCCCGACGGCACCGGTCACCGCGTCATCGCCGCCGCGCCCGACGTCGATCTCTTCCCCACCGCGGCCAGCGGCGCGGGCTGGCTGTTTGCCATCCGCACCACCGGTGGCGAGACCGATGCCCACCGCGAGGAGCTGATCGCGATCGATCAGGCCGACCGCGCCGCCGCGCCGCCGATCCTGACCGCCGGCCGCGTGCGCAACCCGAGCCAGGCGCCGGGCGCGCCGTGGCTCGCGGTCGAGACCGACCGCGAGAGCTTCCGCGACATCTACCGGGTGTCGCTGACCGGCGGAGCGCCGCGTCGCCTGACCGACAGCCCGCACGGCAACTTCGAGCCGGCGGTGTCGCCGGACGGTCGCCTCATCGCCTTCACCTCGAGCCGCGACGGCAACGCCGAGATCTATGTCATGGCGGCCGACGGCGGCCGCGAGGCGCGCCTCACCGCGTTCCACCGCGACGACTGGTCGCCGGTCTGGTCGCCGGCCGGCGATACCCTCGCGTTCCTGTCGGCGCGCGAGGGCCCGGCCCGCGTCTTCCTCATGCGCCCCGACGGCACCGAGCAGCGCCGCCTGCTCGGCGACTGGGACGCCGAGGTCGAGGAGGACGCGCCGACCTTCTCGCCCGACGGTGTGCTCCTCGCCCTGGTG
>Ga0193753_10001841_pt1 | contig 17519 bp, 14 predicted proteins | sample H1c2metaG_FD_144925 | JGI IMG/M metagenome (GOLD analysis project Ga0193753, IMG submission 144925) | Soil microbial communities from a riparian zone of the East river system, Colorado, United States - H1c2 | ecosystem: Environmental > Terrestrial > Soil > Riparian zone | place: USA: East...
GCTCGCGACGCAAAGCCCGCTACACTAAGCTTTTGCCCCCTCGTTCAATGGTAGGACAGTCGGCTCTGAACCGATCAATCGGGGTTCGAATCCCTGGGGGGCAACCAACACCGAATCGCCAAGCTCGTGCAAATCAGCACAATCCTCAACAGACCGCAGGAGGGAAGCCGCGTTCTGCCACAACAAGTACGTTGCAATTCAGGAGAATAAGCCAAGGACAAGGAACTCGCACGGCGACAGGAATACAAGACGTGCAAATTCACCACCGAGGCCATCATTGCCGAGGGCGGCGGGAAGGTGACGACTCATAAAATCTGTGTCAATCCCGATTGCTCCGTTCATCATTCTAAAAAGAAAACCAGCGGGGATGATGCCAAGTGGAAGGTCGAACAGGTGAAGGAACGCTGCGAGGCTGCGATTGCCAACACGACCAGTATTCGCGTCTTCGAGGCAATCACTGAGGCCGTTCCCGTGCGCCTCATGAAGCGAGACCTGTTTATCGCGGAGCGACTTGCCTCTCTATGTGATGCCCAACGTTATGTGGCGCTGGCGGCTGTGTTGGCAGGCTAATGTACATGGACTCTCTTCTGACACAACATAATCTCTTAGAGGCTTCTTTGATCTAGCGTCTTTAGAGCTAGTTGCGTGAGGTTCGGACTCTTAAAAATGCTCCTATGAAGTTACGCGCTCTTGCAGGTTCTTTGTATATTGCTTTCAGCGTTGGACTTGTATTGGTTTTCTATTTCATACAGCACATGCTTAACGAACTATTCACGTACAAGAGGGGGATGCCTGCCGGTACTCGGCCGGATTGGGTGCTCCTCCGAAATTCATGGTCTCGTCTCAGCGCCGCGCAATGTTTTTGTTCACTCTGGAAGACCCGATTGTCCTCGTTGCCAGAGGAAAATGGACCGCGTCTGATGATCTTAAGCATGTCCGGCATAGCCAATAAATGCAGAATGCACTTCATGATTCGGAACTGAGCATGCGATGCGGTTAATGTACGTTTGAATCATGCTGCAGGGACCACTTTCGATAATGATGCGAGGGTGTGAAGTCTGCGGAAGCGCGTGCAGTCATTCACATTTGGAAAGTCAAGGACACGACCTAGCTCTGCTGCATTAACTTTCGGTTCGGGTGTAAATAGACAGATAGGTTCAGCCGGAAAACATGAGGCGCGGACCGTGTTGGCACGCACCGCTGCAGTAGGAGGATGGTAGTTAGTGGGGGAGCAGGCCAAAGATGGCTATGCTGTTCTGAGTGCCGATGTAGACCTTGCCGTTGACAACGAGTGGGGTAATGAACTTGTTGCCGTTGCCGAAGGCGTCCCGGGCATTGGCCGCTTGGTTGCTGTTGTAGAACTCATGTTGCAGGTTCGTAGGATCGTAGGCGTGCAGGACTCCGGGGGCGGTGATGGCGGACTCGACGGCCCAGACGATTCCGTTCTGAGTGCCGTTGGCCGAGACTGCAGGAGTCGAGCCTGGGTGGGCAAAGGTCGCGGTGGATGCGCTCGAGGGCGTTGCAGCGAGCTTCGCATTGGTGAAGGGGAAGGCTTTGAGGTTGTCCCCGTCCGAGGCGATATAGAGGACGTTGTTGAAAACAGCCGGGGTAGTGTAGTTGAGGCCCGCCAGCTGTCCAGTGACCTTCTGGTAGAGGTTGGCGTCCATGGGGCTGGTGGCGGGGTTGAACTTGCCGAGGTTGTCGCGGTCGCCGATGTAGATGTTCTTGTCCTTGCCGGCGCCAACGAGGAGGTGGCGGACCTTGCCCGTGGCATCGGTCATGTCGGGCAGGAGGACTTGACCGCCGGAGCCGAGGTCGATGTCCTGGTTGGACTGGGAGACGGTGTTGAAGGCCTCAAAGTAGTCGGCGACGGCGAGCTTTCCGTTGTTGGTGTTGAGCTTGAGCATGGCGTTGCCGAAGTCATGGTTGGAAGGCATGTTGTTGGCGTCCATGGTGGTGTCGAAGGTGCCGTTGGCGTCGAGCAGAAAGATGTTGTTGTTGCTGTCGACCGAGAAGCCGTTGCCGCTCATCCAGATTGAGCCTTCGTGACCGTTGGGGGTGAGGTTAAGAAGTTGGGTCTGCTGAAGGGTAGTCTCACTGTAAGCCATTACCCAGCCGGTATAGAGGCCGACGTCGCAGTGCGAAGTGAAGCCGAGGTAGACGTTGCCGTTGAGGAGGGTGAGAGCAGCGCGCTCCGCATACTGGCCGGGATCGAAGACGACGTTGCCGTCCTGGGTGTTGTCGCCGACACCGGCGACAGCCGCGGCGATCTCAGTGGGCGAACCGGTTATCTCGGCACCTGTGGTGATGTCGAGGGCATGGAAGCGCTGATGGTATTTGCCGGCGGCGTCCTTGCTCATGCCGACGGTGAAGAGAGTGCCGGCGGGACCCTGCTTGCGGTCGATGACGGGGGTGGCAGTGATGCCGATCTCCGTGGTGATCTGGGTGCAGTTGTGGTCGTCGCTGGTCGTCTCGCCGGTCGGGATGACGGAGGTCTTCCACAGCTGGGTGTTGGTGTCGGCGTCAAAGGCATAGACGCTGCCGTGCTCGGTGGCGACGTAGAGGACGTTGTGGGTGACTCCGCCGATGGTGAGGTTGTTGAGGTAGAGGGGCTCGGCGTCGACCTTGCCATCGACGGGGTCGCTTCCGACCTTGCCGAAGGTGGCGGAGGCGACGTTGGTGGGAGTAAGGGTAATCTCCTGCGCGTTGAGGCCAGCCCTGGTAAGGTCGTAATGATAGGTGGTGACGTCGGGTGCGGAGGCTGTCGGGGTGGCCGGAGTCGTGGGAGCCGTCGGCGTAGCGGGTGGTGTGCTGGAATTGCAGGCTGTGAAAATGAGACTAACGAACAAGCTGGAACTTGCGTACAGTACCTTCGAAAACGTGTCCATTGGAACCTCTCAGAGAATTGGCGTGAGCACATGCGGCTGCCAACTTGACCGTACGCCGGTTATCTCGCTCACTTGTCAAAGTGTTGTCAAGGAATTGTCTTTAAGAAAGGAAGGTTTTTTATGGAGCGCGATGCAACCAAATGGGCTTGTTTCGCAACCGCCGAAATTTACAGGCGGATGTGAAGGAGGCCTCTGTGGATGCAGATGAGCTTCACTGGCTAAGCAGCTAATCAGTGGAAAGATGTCAAACTTTGATCTTATTGCATACAAGAATAACTATGAGGCTGCGGTTAAGAAGCTGGTCCTGCCTTCGGTGCAGACGTCGCCAAACGTAACATCGGCGCGATCTTCAGGCTCAACCCTGATCTCACGATTCGCATGCACCTCAAAATTTGGACGAACCCGAATACCGCGATCGCGACCATGCTGACCAGCATGCAGGACGTCTACGGCACTGCGGGCATCGATGTAGTAATCGGAAGTCGCGAGGACCTCACCGGCGGCAACATCTTAACGGCCCTGCGGGATCTGGATGTCGTTCCAAACTGTCCAGCGGGTCAGCTGACCGGCGAGCAGATACAACTTTTCAACAACCGCAACAGCGTTGGTGAATTCGACGTTGTCGCCCATTTCGTTCGTTCGACGGTACCCGGCTTGAACGGCTGCGCCTCTCACCCTGACAACACTTTCGGCGCCGTCATAACTCAGATCGCCTCCGTGTGGACCCTAGCTCACGAGATGGGACACGTTCTGGGCCTGTCACATATTGGTGGCGAAGATACCAACTGCCCCGATAACAATCCCCGTTGCTGCAGCTCGCCTGACAACACCCGGCTCATGACCGGATGCAGCACGAGCAATATCGTCGGCACGCCGATCATCGTGCAGAGCGAGGCACTCGGAATGCAGGGCTTCTCAAACGAATGGCTGGCGCCTCATGTGGACCACATAATGGGGGAATGGTTGTCGAAATTTCCACTTCTTGATGAGGAAAGACATAACGGAATCGTTTTGCAGCTATCGGTGTAGCTTGGAGAGTAATGTGGCGTAAATGTTTGAGCGCTATTTGGCGTATGTCGGAATTCCTTTACCTGTAGAAAACTGACTGGGGGCGGTCGCATTTATCCTTTACCAGTAGAATCCCGTTATTCCTTACCAGTAGAATTCTAGTTTCGATCGAAGCGCCCTATTCATGGAGTACCAGGTCTCGATGGATGCCCTGTCACCGTCTACGGTCAACGTCACGCATTGGTTTATTTGATTTGTTCTCTGTACTAAGAACACCATCTCTCTAGCACTATTGGTGGTTCGGTCTATCTCCGCCTCGGGAAGACTATGTAATACGATGAGGCCAATACTTTCTTAAATTGAGTCGGGTCGATTTGACCGTTTGAGTCCGCCAACTATGCGAAAATACGTTGCTTTATTTCTCTCCTTCACTCTTCCTACTACCATTGCATTTGCACAGCAACCTACTCCAGCCCCCGTCACTGCCAAATATCTCTATGGCAAAAACTCTGCCGTAAAAGCCCTCCAGCACGTCCGCATCATCGACGGTACCGGCGCGGGGGTTTTGCAAGACCAGACCATCATGATCGAGAGCGGCAAGATAACCCGCATTGGCCATGATATTGCCGTAACGGCCAATACCGAGGTTTTAGACCTCACCGGCTATACTGTTCTCCCCGGTCTCGTCGGGATGCATGACCACATCTACTACCTTCAGCGCCCTAATGCCGATGCCGCCGGCTCCGAGCCTCCCACGCTCCTGCCGCAAATGACCTTCTCCGCCCCTCGCATGTACCTCGCGAATGGCGTTACCACGATCCGCACCGCCGGTTCCGTCGAACCCTATGCAGACATCAACCTCCGCCATCTTATCAACACCGGTAGCCTCATTGGCCCGCATATCGAGCCCACCGCGCCGTATCTCCAAGGCCCCAGCGAAATCTTCATGCAGATGCACTCCCTCTCCGGTCCCGATGATGCCAGAGCTTTTGTTAATTTCTGGGCAGCTGCCGGTTCCACCGACTTCAAGGCTTATATGCATATCACGCGTGCTGAACTCGGAGCTGCTATCCAAGCGGCGCATGCCCTTCACCTGAAGGTTACGGGGCATCTTTGTTCGGTGACCTATCCCGAAGCCGCCGAGCTTGGCATCGATAACCTTGAGCATGGTTTCTTCGTTAACACTCAGCTCGATCCCAACAAGCAGCTCGATCAATGTTCGCGCGAAACCGGCTCCGCCACGCTCGCTAAGATGACACCTGACAGTCCCGAAGCTTCTGCCCTTATCAAGCTTCTTGTTGCTCACCACGTTGCCATCACCAGCACACTGCCTGTCTTCGAAGCTAACCTCGTGGGTAAGCCCACTCTCCGCCCAAAGGCACTCGCCACACTTACCCCTCAGGCCCTGGAGGCTTACCTTTACAACCGCAATCGCCGAAACACCTCGCCGGACTCACCTGCTCTCCAGCGTGGATCCACTAACTACAAAAACGCCGCCCAACTGGAACACAAATTTGTAGAAGCTGGCGGCCTTCTGATGGCTGGTCTCGATCCCACAGGCAATGGTGCCACGCTCCCGGGCTTCGGCGATCAGCACGAGGTTGAACTTCTCGTCACTGACGCTGGTTTTACCCCAGTCGAAGCGATCAAAATTGCGACGCTTAATGGGGCCACGTACCTCGGCCTACAGGACCGTATTGGCTCAGTGCAGGTAGGTAAAGACGCTGACCTGATGATCGTCAAAGGCGACCCCTCCTCCCAAATCACGGACATCGAAAATGTCGAGATAGTCCTTAAAGAAGGAATAGCTTACGACTCGAACAAACTTATCGAATCGGTGAAGGGCCGATACGGCGAGTACTAGAGTCTGCATCTCATCAACTCTGGTTCAGGTCCGGGTTGTCTTCGGCCAGCGGCAACCCAGTCTGGAGACATCTCTGGCGCAACACTTTAGAGTGACGATGAAGACGATGCTAGGCTGCATCTTGGTTGCATCGGCAGGCTTTTGAGGCTTTCCCCAAGCCATCTTGGACCGTATGGCGGCATTCTGGATTACACCAGCCTCTGGGTCGGGAACGACGATGTATTCCCTGTCTTTCATTCTCACGCCTGTTCGGCCTGGGCGATGGCGACGCAACGATCGCTGATGACGAGGTGGCGCAAACGGGGGCTTCAGACTTCAATAGCGGGATTTTTCTCTCGAGGTGATCTGGGGCTACCAGACGCAGCATGTGCGCGAACAGGACAACAACTACATCATCGCCTTCGGCGTGACTGGGTCAATGCAGGAGACGTTGAAGGTCTCCCCAGCGCAGCTTGCAACATAGATCAAGCACCACTACGGCTTGACGGCCAGCGAGGTTGCGCTTTTCTTCGGTGTGGAGATGAAGTACGAAGTCACTGGTCAATTCGGGAGTTCAACCTGCTGTCGAGGGTGCCGAAGAGTGCGCTGGCCATGCTGACGCGCGCCCGGCGGCCAAGCAGAATCCACAGCAAGGAATTGCGCGTTCAGGAGGTCAATCGGGCAAATAGCTACGTATAACTACGTAGGAGGAAATCGCGGGGGCAGTATTTATACGAATTTCAAAAAAGAAAACCTTCCTGCATAATCGGGAAACCCGAATAAATAGAGGTTCCCGACATGAAATGGAATGCCTTCCTTTCCGGCAAGCGCAGGAATGGTTTTACCCTCCTCCTCATAGCAATAACGGCGCAATTGGCAGTTAGCCAGACGTCTACGACGGGCGCAATTCGCGGCACCGTGACCGATCCACAGGGGGCTATGATCGCGGGAGCGACGGTCACTGTAACTTCCCAAGCCACTGCACAGGTGCGTACGGTGAAGAGCGACAACAGCGGGCAATTCGGTGTCGGCCTGCTGCCGCCCGAGATTTACAAGATCAGCATTGCGGCTCCGGGGTTCAAGACGGAACAGCCCGCGCCTGTGACGGTAACGGTGACAGAGACGGTGCGTGCGGATGCGAAGCTGGTGCTGGGTAGCGAAAGCGAAACAGTAGAAGTAACATCGGGTGCGCCGCTGCTGCAAAATGAGAATGCGACGCTGGGCACAACGGTTGAAGGCAGGACAATTCAGGAACTGCCACTGACGAACCGCAATTTCACCCAGGTGCTGACGATGTCTGCGGGGGTGGCGGGCGACGTGAATAATGCGGCCTCGCTAGGCAAAGGCACACAGGACGTATATGTGAACGGCGCTAGCAGCATCAGCAACAATTTCCACATGGACGGCGCGGACATCAACAATTTTGGCTCGGGCCGCGCGGGTGACTTTGTGCAGCAGGCCGGTATCGCGATCCCGAATCCTGACACGTTGCAGGAGTTCAAGATTCAGACCACCAACTACGACGCCGGCTTTGGGCGTGACGCCGGGGCGAATGTGGACGTGATCACGAAGTCAGGCTCGAACAGCATTCACGGATCGCTGTGGGAGTTCTTTCGTAACGATGTGTTGAATGCGAACGACACCTTCTTGAAGATAGGTGGGCAGAAGCGTGCGGTGATGAAGCAGAATCAGTTCGGCGGGACGCTGGGCGGGCCAATCATAAAAGACAAGTTGTTCATCTTCGGGTCATACCAGGGAACGCGCCAGGTCAACGGCCTTAGCGCCAGCTCGCTTGCCAGCAATTCGCTCTTCCCGATCACGGACGACCGAAGCGCGGCCGCGATCGGCAGAGTCGCATGTCCCAGCGGAAGCACCGCAACCACAGCCGCAGGAAAAGCAAAGTGGGCGCCCTTCAATGGCGGCGTGAACGTAGCCTGCGACGGCAGCAATATCAATCCGGTCGCATTGAATCTGTTGCGCCAAAAGATCGCGAATGGCACGTACCTGATTCCAACGCCACAGCGCTATAGCACCGACACAAATGGCAATCCGATCGGTCTATCAACGTTCAGCATTCCGTCGCACTACAGCGAAGACCAGTTCCTGGTGAATACCGACTACATCATCTCGTCGAAGCACACCTTTTCGCAGCGCTACTTCTACTCGAACCAGCCTCAGAACCAGCCCTTCAGCAACACCTTGAACACGCCGGGTAATGGTGTGACGCCGACTTTCAATAGCCAGGTAGCGGTATTGAAGCTGACGTCGGCAGTGAATGCGCATCTCCTGAACGAGGGACTGATCGGTTATATCCGCAGCACCGGTCGTCTAACCACGCAGGCGAACCTGACCTTCGATCAGATTGGCATGACCGCACCGAGCGACCCCACCTATCCGCTTACTCCAATCATCTCCACCACAGGCTACTTTAATCTGGGTGGCGTCAACAATGACGTTTCGTTCTCTGCGGTCAACACCTTCGAGATCAGCGACCAGATCAGCTGGACGCACGGCAAGCAGAGCTTACGAGCCGGCTTCCTGGGAGAGAAGAACCAGTTCAATTTTGACGACCCGAACAACAAGCGCGGTAGTTTAGGTTTCCAGACCTTCCAGGATTTTCTTCTGGGCATGAGTGCTGCGCAGAACGGTTCGGCATTCAGCAACGTGAATTCAAGCGGGAGCCAGCAGGGCTCTTACTACAAGGGCTATCGCGGAACCGATATGGCAATGTTCCTGCAGGACGACATCAAGCTGCTCTCGAACCTGACGGTGAACGCCGGCATACGCTGGGAGCTGAACAGTGGCGTGAGCGCAAACCACGGCCAGCTGAGCAGCTTCTACCCCTCGCTGGTAACACCGTTCCAGCCAGTCCCGCTTGGCGGAACCTTCCAGGGCTTCGTCGTGCCGAACAATTATCGGTTGGCTCTTCCGGCAGGGATAACCAGACTAGGTAGTACAAGTCTTTCGGACAACGATATCCCGCTGCATAACTTCGGTCCGCGTGTCGGCTTTGCATGGCAACCTTTTGGCAGCACTAGTTCAACTGTGCTTCGTGGCGGCTACGGCGTCTTCTACACGCTGCCGAACGCCAACGCGGTCCTGCAGACTTTGGGTGGTCAGCCATTTGTTAGCTCGGCAACATTGACCGGAACGGCGAATGCCGCGGCAACCTTCCAGACGCCCTATACGACGGTTCTTACGCCAGGCGTGTGGCGGCCCCGTTCGCCCAGCTACACCCTGACAGTAACCGGTGTTGCCCAGAACATCGACTCGCCGATGGTGCAACAGTACAACATGGATGTGCAGCAGGAGCTTCCGGCTAAGGTTGTGCTCGAGGTCGGTTATGTGGGAACGCGCGGAACTCGTCTTGCACAGTCGCGCAGCCTGAACAGAGCGTATCTGGCCAGCCCAACGAGCCCGATCAACGGCGTTACGACAAACACGGTGGCGTCTGTCAACCTGCAGGCGCGCGTGCCCTACCAGGGCTTTACACCGAACGGTGTAACACGCATCGAAACGTACGGCTTCTCCAACTTTAACAGCATGCAGACAACGCTGAGAAGGCAGATGAGCCACGGCGTGTATCTGCAGGCCGCATATACCTGGAGCAAGGCTATGACGACGGTGACCGGCGGCGATGGCCTGAACGGCGTCTTCTCCGGTGGCAGTGGCAACAGCAACGACCCGAACAACCGTTATGCCCGTTACGGTCTGGCTGCTTATGACCGCACAAACCGTCTTGTGGTCGCCTACACATGGCAGTTACCGAGCTCGAAGAACGGTGGAGCATTTGCTCGACGAGCTACGGAGGGATGGAAGTTCTCCGGTGTGTCGACCTTCCAATCGGGTAAACCGCTGACTTTTACCGACGCAAACAATGGGACTGCATATGGAACTGCAAGCCGTGCGCAATTCGTGCCGGGCAAGGGTAATGCGGATATCCTGAATAAGAATGGGGGGGGCATGCTGACACGCATCAAGAACAATACCTACCTAAACCCAAGCTCGACTGTGTTTGCGACTGCCCCGGCTGTTCCGTTTAGCACTCCCGCTACCAGCACAAGCACCATCCTCCCTACGGAATACGGCAACAGCGGCATAGGAGTGGCCCGTGGGCCGGGGAATAACAACTGGGACATGACGCTGGCGAAATCGACCAAAGTCGGTGGATTGCGCGAAGATGCAACGCTGGACTTCCGCACGGAATTCTTCAATGTGTGGAACCATGCGCAGTATGCGAATCCGTCAACCGGTGCGCAAACGGCGAGCTACGGTGTGATCAATGCATCGTCGGTAGCTCCGCGATTAATTCAGTTCGCGCTGAAGTACCAGTTCTAAAGGCAATATAAAAGTGGCGATTACCCAATCCGACAAGAGTTGGGCAATCGTTATAACCAAGTAGATTTTAGATTCCAATCAGTGAGGGTTCATGCGTCGTTCGCTTCTGCTTACCGGTGTTCTGTTGGGTAGCTCCTTGCCATTGCTGGCACAGGATCATACTCTTCTTGCTACGTCCAAAACGGTCTCCTGGGGACATTATGGTGGTCAAAACGCCGCGATTACGGTCAAGAGCGGCGATACGGTAAAGATTCAGACCTTGTCGACCTGCGGACCATCGGACCGGTTGGTGGCGCGGGGAATCAAGGCTTCAGATATTCCTGCGTATAACGATGAGGTTTACAAGAACTATCCGGCGTCGGAGAAGGGGCCGGGTGGCCATATCCTGACGGGGCCCGTGGCGATAGAAGAAGCCGAGCCAGGCGACGTTTTGGAGGTGCAGATTCTGAAAGTGGATATCGATGCAAACTTCGCGTGTAACGGCTTCGGTTTACACCGCGGCTTTTTGCCGATGGAGTTTCCCTATAGCCGGCAGCGTCTGATTCCGTTAGACCGCGAGAAGATGATCGGCCACTTCGCCCCGGGCATCGATATTCCGCTGCATCCGTTCTTCGGAAGCATGGGGCTGGCTCCTGGGAGTGGACGAATCGACAGCGCTCCTCCATTTGCACACGCGGGCAACATGGACAACAAAGAGCTGGTGGCCGGGACGACGCTCTATATTCCGGTCGCTGCGAAGGGCGCGTTGTTTGTGGCCGGCGACGGCCACGCCGGACAGGGAAATGGCGAAGTGGACATTACCGCGATGGAGACCTTCCTGACGGGGACATTTAAATTTGTGGTTCATAAGCATAAGGCGATGTCCTGGCCGCGGGCTGAAACGCCAACCCACTACATCACGATGGGCTTTAGTCCCGATTTGAAGGAAGCTACCGAGCATGCGCTGCGCGACATGATCGATTTTCTGGTGGAAGAGAAGCACATGACCCGCGATGACGCGTATATGTTGTCGAGCGTGGCCGTGGATCTGGATATTACGCAACTGGTAGACGGCAACGTTGGCGTCCATGCGATGTGCCCGAAGAACATCTTCTCCGTTAGCTTGGCGAAGTAGGCCCGTCCTTGGCCCTTTGGATCTGGTGAGTCCAGAGGGCTACTAGGCGAAATAGTGCGACCTCGTACCCCCCAAGTTTATTTGCCTCACGTGCCAACGAGAATCGCTGGAAACAGGCAGCCGGCTGAATTTTTACGCGTAGTAGATATATTTACCTGCGCAATTTGGTCAAAATTCGGTTATATTTCAGATATCAGCATTACCCTCGTCCCTTCAGAGCACACAAAGCAGCCCCACGTCCTTTTTCGATAAACCGAAATCGCTACGATCGAGGCGACCATGAGAGAACATGAGTTTTTCGAAACTCAGACTATGTTCCCGTCCATACGGATGGATGCAGATACCTCTGCAACCTATCTGTTCGCTCTCATCGAGAACAGCCCAATCGCAGTGGTAGTTCTGGACGCACAACATCGATATACGATGTGCAATCCTGCCTTTGAGAAACTATTTCAGTACAGTCGCAAAGAGTTGGCCGCCGCTGACCTTGACGAGCTGATTGCAGGCCCAGATATGGTGGAGGACGCTGCGCGCCTAAGCTGCCAGGTGCTGCAAGGCAGCAAGGTACATGAGGTAACGCAGCGTCGGCGACGCGACGGGATGATAGTGGATGTAGAGATCTACGGCATACCGCTTATGGTGGATGGCGAACTGGCTGGCGTATACGGACTCTACCAGGATGTGACGGAACGGAACAAAGCGCAGACAGCGTTTCGCCAGATTACAGATCAGATGGAAAATCTGCAGCAAGAAGAGCGACGGCGAATTGCGCGGGATCTTCACGACTCAACCTCGCAGGAGCTGGCGGCGTTGAATTGGAACTTGACTCGACTAAAGAATCTGGTGGGAGACGGTGACGAGACGCTGAAGCTGTTGGTGCAGGCTACCAAGGATATTGCGTCTCAGTGCTCGGCGCGTATACGGAGTGCTTCGTATCTGCTGCACCCACCTTTATTGGGAGAAGGTGGGCTGGCGCGCGCGCTACCACGGTTGGCTGAAGGATTCGAACAGCGTAGTGGGATGCGCGTGGCGCTGGACCTTAGTTCGGATTTGGGACGGTTTCGCGATGAGGTGGAGATTGCTATCTTCCGAATCGCGCAGGAAGGATTGGCTAATGTACTTCGACACTCGGGTAGCCCCACAGTTCGAATTTCGCTGCATTGTCGTGAAGGCTGGCTGACACTGGAGATTAGCGACCAGGGCAAAGGCCACGCGCGTGAGGTGCTTATGGAGGCGCGCAACAGTATAAGTGGCGGGGGCATCAGTGGAATGCGCGAGCGAGTAGAGCGACTGGGAGGATGCTTGGACGTCGATTGCAATGGAGAAGGAACGACTGTCGCGGCGATGATGCCGATGGAGATGGACTTCGATGGCTGAGTTGAGGCTACTAATTGCAGATGACCATAAGCTGATTCGGCGTGGTCTGTGTGACCTGCTGGCTACGCAGAGCGGATGGAAAGTAGTGGGCGAGGCGTGCAATGGGCTTGAAGCGGTAGAGATGGCAGTGAGCCTGAGGCCGGATATTGTGATTTTAGATTTTTTCATGCCGAAGTTGAATGGGCCAGGGGCAGCAGTTCAGATTGTCGAAAAAGTGCCTGGAACCGGCATTGTGGTGTTGACCATGGATGACTCCGAGCAGGTAATTCGCGAAGTGCTGCAGGCCGGGGCATGCGGGTTGGTGCTAAAGAGTGACGCCGACCGTGACCTGCTAGAAGCTGTGGAGTCGGTGGCAGAAAATCGGCACTTCTTTTCGACGCAGGTATCGAAGCTGATCTTGGGTAGATATCTTTCGTTCAAGCCAGAGCCGCCGGCGATGAAAGTCGAGAGGACCGTGACACAGTTGACCGATCGTGAGCGCGAGGTTATGCGATTGCTAGCGGAAGGTATGACCAGCAGAGAGGCGGCTATGCAGTTACAGATCAGCATACGGACAGTGGAGTCGCACCGGATCAACATCAGTCGGAAGCTGAGCTTTAGCTCCATTGCAGATCTAGTTCGGTACGCGATTCGTAATGGAATCGTTGCTCATACCTAGGCCCTGTCATCAAACTCGTCATATTCTTGCGGGCGTATGCTGGCTAGTTTTGTTGTATGACGATCATGCGTTATGGGTTGCGGGAGATCAGTGGGATCAGATCGAGGGTTTACTTTGTGGGCGAAAAGGGTCGATTGGACGACCGGCTCAGGATAATCGATTGTTCGAGACGGTGCTCTGGGCGGTATCCACATATAGCTAAAGTCTGATCCAGGCGCAGGCGCAGGCGCAGGCGAGTGCGGATCGGAAGACCTCCAGTAGCGTGTGCTGAAGCGGCGAAACTGCTTGGGCTGATTGAAGCAGCGTTCGATGCGGTTACGCTGCTTATAGCAGTTGACCGTCGTAGCTGCGAGGCTGTTTCCAGTGCCGCAACGACACTACGCCAAATAACTCTGAAAGTGACAGTGTCGGCGCAGAGCTACCTGCTCGTGGAGGAGCAGGGCGAGATGTACTTCTGCAATGCCCGTTACCTCTGTCTCTGGGCCGTGCATTTTGTTACCTGCCCCCACCGCCCTGAAGAGTAGAAGAACCTTGCCGTCGAGCTGTCAACTCCATCTGGAGAGCGACTTCGGTTTGCTCGTTTTCTGGGTGCCGCACTGCGTTACGGATTCTTCTATGGGCCGAACACCTGGCACGACCCAGACGGCGGGGCGGCTGGTGAAATCCGACTTCGACGCCCAACCCGCGCAGTCTTTTCGCTCCAGCTTCGGAATGTGTCATCCCCGTTACGGTGTGACCCTTGCGAGTTAGTTCCGAATCAAGGGCCGACTGATCGCTCCACTTGCTCCTGCAACAAAAACTTTCATCTCTCTCCTTTTTGGGCCGGGTACGATCCGGCACTGCCTTGTATGAAGGCCCAATGAGCCCACTTCTTGCCGCTTTTCCAAATGAGCAGCCGCGCTGGTCTATCTCGTTCGTGCCTTATCCGCGTCCGGAAGGGTCAGAGCGTCGATACTGTTCTCTTCGGAACGGGCTCGACGGGACAGGAACCCATCCACGCTGAATGGAAAGGTTGCGCAATTTGCGAGGAGGAAGGACCCGCCTATCCCCGTGAGGACGGCAAAATTCAGGACCGACTTGGGTCCTAACGCGATCGTCATTGACGTCGCGAATACTATAAGAAGAACTCCACTCAGCCGCGCGGCGACACGTGTGTGCCAGCCGACGAGGACGAGAAGACCGAAAAGAATTTCAGCGCCAGTGGCGATAGTTCCCAGCGCCGGAATCATTCCTGCCGGCCAATACCAATTAAGCATGTGCGTGTAATCCAGAAACCTGGAGAAATTCCCCCACTCGACATTCGGTTGTCCAAAGGCTCCCCAAAGGCCAAACCTGTCTGCTACGGCTGAAAGAAAACCTAGTCCGAGCCCAAGTCGCAAAACCACTGAGCTTACGCTGCCATTTCTAATAAACATTTAGTGCTCCTATCTGTTTCGACTGTGAACGCTACTTGCAAGAGGTTGTTGGCGCGGGCCGGGCGACAGGGCCGCCCATCCCAGGCGTTGGTATTCGGCGACCATGTGTAGATCGCGGGAACGTCCTTCGCCAGTTTTGGTTATCGGACCGGAACCACGAGCGGGGCGTCTTTTTTATGGATCAGGAAGACCAGGAATTTTGCTGGCTTTGAATTGCTCGCGTTCCGGCTAACGACGTGAATATCGTTGGGGTCTTCATAGAAACTTTGGCCGGTCCCGAGCGTGAGTTCTTTTCCGCCCTTAACCTGCATGACGACTGAGCCCTCTAGCACGTAAACGGACACCTGCGCATTGTGGCGATGGATGGGGCTCGAAAATCCCGCCGGAAAGTCCACGGTATACATCAGAACTTCCTTGCCGGAATCTTCTGCCAGAGCATGCGTCATGATGGGCGTGATAGTCTCCTGCGCCATCAAGGGGTTGGTCAGCACCAAGGTGCTGGTTATGAGAAGGGACAGTACTAACATTCGTTTCAAGGTCGCGATAGTTGTTTGCATCGGTGTATCTCCTTACCCCAACACTAGGCTTTTTGTGGATTAGAGAAAAGGTCCATAATGCGAATATGGAGTAGTCCACTTCGTTCTTTTTCGAAGTGGGCGCTAACGAGCTATGTCTAAACAAGAAACATTTCAGGATCTCTCACTCAACTTGCCATCCGACAAGCAGGAACTCTGGCGCTGGCTTTACACAGAGTTGCGCGGCGCCATTCTGGATGGACGATTAAAGCCCGGCGCTCGCATGCCCTCCACACGCAGTCTCGGCGTGCAGTATTCGCTCTCGCGCGGGACCGTCGTTGTCGCCTTCGACCAGCTACAGGCTGAGGGATACACGCGCACTGAAGTTGGCTCAGGAACCTACGTTGCTTCGGGCGTTCCGGACGGATTTCTGCCAGCGACGCGCAGACCTGCGGCTGTGGCTCTTCCAACGTCGAACGCCGTATTCCCGAAGCGCGCACAAGAATACCTGAAGGGTGTGGAAGTGACGCCTGCGTCTCACGCCATCGGTAAAGCGTTTCGCGCCCACGAGCCGGCCATCGATCTTTTCCCTGTGGACCTTTGGGCTCGCGTTGCTTCGCGCGTCTTACGCCGAGCTCCGCGTTCGCTCTATGGTCACGGCCAGGCTGCGGGTTACCAGCCTCTCCGTCGTACCATCGCGGAGTACGTTGGCGCATCGCGCGGAGTGCGCTGCTCTGCCGAACAAATCGTCGTCACCTCGGGCACACAGCAGGCCCTCGATCTGATCGGCCGTTTCCTACTAGCCAGCGGCGATCAGGTGTGGATGGAAGATCCCGGCTACTTCGGCGCACTTCAAACACTCCGCGCCACAGGGGCGCGTATTGTCCAATACCTGTGGACGACGACGGCATCATCGTGAAGGCGGGACGCAAGCTTGCGCCCAAAGCAAAGCTTGCTTATGTCACGCCGGCCAATCAATTTCCAATGGGTGTCACCATGTCCGCGGACCGCCGGCTGGAGCTCCTTCGCTGGGCTGCCAGGGCGAATGCATGGATCATCGAAGATGATTACGACGGCGAGTACCGATATTCCGGTCACCCCGTTGCGGCTCTGCAAGCGCTGGACAATTCCGGTTGCGTTATCTACGTCGGCACCTTCACGAAGGTGCTCTTCAACGCGCTCCGTCTTGGTTTCATGGTCTTGCCCGAGCGCCTGGTGGAGGCGTTCGTATCTGCCCGTAGCCTCGTCGACCGACATCCGCCTACGCTCGACCAGGCCATCCTCGCGGAGTTCATTACCGAAGGCCATTTCGGCCACCACATCCGCCGCATGCGCCAAAGCTACGCAGAACGTGTTGACGTTCTCAAAACGGCCGCAGACAAACACCTCGACGGAGTGCTGGACGTCGTACACGCCGGCGCGGGCATCCGCACTCTCGGCTGGCTCAAAACATGGAAGTCCGACCAAGACGCGGCACAGCAAGCACAGAAGTGCGGACTTGAAGTAACTCCTCTGTCTACGTTCACATTGAAATACGAGTGCCCCCCGGCACTAATGCTGGGCTTCGCAAGCTGCAATCCGGCAGAGTTGCGACGCGGCGTCTCTGTTCTCGCAACCGTTTTACGTTCACGCTAGGCCATACGACAAATTAGCGACCTCTGTCGACCCACGGATGCCGCCGTATGCCCATGTAGGTGAAGATTGCGAACCACGCTGTTCGTAACGCCAGCGATGAATTTGTGTCCCTCCGACGAGTTTCGTAAGGGCCTCGTTCCTGCCCGCAACGCCGGCCCTGAACCGCACAAAGGGGCGTCCGGATCAGTTCCGAGAATGCGACTTCCCGGTAGTAACAAAACTTATTAATGCACGGGCGTATGCTTGGCGTATGAAGATCGCGGTTGTGTTGCTCTGTCCAGTGACTGTGCTTTCTTGCGCTGCTCAAACGGGACAGCAAGATATTCGTCCAGCACAACTCCAGGCGTTGTTAAACCTGCCGCTCGAACAAGCGGACCAAAAGCGCAACATCTACAAGACTCCGCTCAAGGCTGCATACTCTCGGCAGACCTCCCGCGCGGGGAAGGATTGTCAGTCGGAATCTGTTCAGCTGCCATTCACTATCTGCATTGGGCAAGCTGATGAACGGGCGGAGACAGACTACTCGATCTTTTACAACAACCTGCAAATGCTCTGTCATGGGCAGGATGAATTGCTCGCGCTCCAAATGTCGGAGGCGAGTTGGGTGTCTTACCGCGAGAACACAATGAAGACAGCTCAAGTCAGGTGGCCGAGCGGTACAGCGGCTTCTGGCGTTGTCGGCAGAGTTTACCTGTCCCTAGTTCGCGATCGGATGAACGAGTTGTATG
>Ga0193753_10001842_pt1 | contig 17517 bp, 5 predicted proteins | sample H1c2metaG_FD_144925 | JGI IMG/M metagenome (GOLD analysis project Ga0193753, IMG submission 144925) | Soil microbial communities from a riparian zone of the East river system, Colorado, United States - H1c2 | ecosystem: Environmental > Terrestrial > Soil > Riparian zone | place: USA: East River...
CTAGTAGTAGTGTAGGTGTAGGATTCGGAAGAACTTTACAAAGACAGGAAGATCATCGTACTTTATATGCTAAAGATTTATTATCACCTAAAGTATTATCTCTTAAATTAGATGCTATTGAAGAATATTATAAATATTTAGGCTTTCTTTCTGTTAATCAAGATAGAAAACATTTTGAAGAAGATTGTAGAGAATTAGTTAATCATAGTGTATTATCTTATAAAGGAGCACATAGTGTAATATCTTTTAAAAGACCTGATCTTCATAATTATGATCATATAGTATTTGAAGGTGCACAAGGTATATTACTTGATCAAAATTATGGATTCTTTCCTCATGTTACAAGATCAAATACTACATCTAAAAATGCACTTAAGATATTAAAAGAATATGAGATAACTCGTACTCCTGATATTTATATGGTAACAAGAGCATATCATACTCGACATGGAATAGGTCCATTTACAGATGAACCTATTACATTAATAAATAACGAGAATGAAACAAATGTTCGCAATACTTATCAAGGAGAGTTTAGGGTTGCTGATCTTGATCTTGATCTTCTTCAATATGCTATAGAATGTGAAGAAAATACATCATTAAAAGTCAATAAGCTTTTTAGAAATATTGTAATAACTTGTTGTGATCAAGTTGAAAAGCTACCTTCATTTTATAGTAGTTATGACACTATATTTGGATATAGTCCTGAAAAAATTAGTCTTAAACCTGAAAGAACTAAAAGATGAGAAAAGTTATTGTTCTACTTATAATAGTTATTGCACTAGGATGTAGTACTAATATTCATAAACCTAAAGTATCAAAATCGCAAAAAGACAGAAACTATTATAAGCAGAACAATAATAAACGAATGTTTCATCATAACTTAAAGAAAATGAATAGATGATTTATGAAACAGTAATATATCGTAATTATGATTATGATCAAGATATAGCAAAACATATTAATAATAATGGATGGTATGTAATGAATATGTGGTTTCCACCATCTGTAAATCCTATGAGTGGTAGTAATTTTTATAATGATGTAGTTGTTATTGTAACTTATATGAAAACTTACAATGAACATTGAAGAAAGAAGTAAATTGGATAGGTTAATAACTTTTCTTAATAGTTTTAAAAATTTAAAAGCTCAACCTAAATATATCTGGTTAGATTTTCATGCTAGTGAAGAAGCTATCCAAATTCTTCAAGAACAAGGTATTAATGTAAAGAATATTGATATTGATGAAGTGAATAGTGAAGGTATAAGATGTAAATTATGGGGATGTGAAATAACTTTTGAAAGTTAACAGAAAAGGCTAGTCGGGATCGACTAGCCTTTATGTTGTACTGCCTACCTAAAACTGGCCGGAATTAAGCATCAGAACCCATTGTTTAACCACTGTCAGAAATATAATGAACTCCCATATCAAAATCAAAATCTTTCTTCTAATAAGGGCTTAATCCCTGGTTCGAGTAGTATTTAAGCTGTTCGGAAGGCGTTCTAAATTTATACCATGTTCCTACAATAGGTGTAGTTTGTATTAAGTTTCTTTCTAACACAGTGTATCCTTTAAATTTACCAGACTCTATTGTATCTCCATAATTCCATACTTCCATATATCGTAGTAGTTTCTCTAATTGATTTATAGATGCAGCAGGAGACTTCAGAATCCGTTGAGCTTCTGTGATTGAGGTGAAAAATCTAATTTCAGAGTATAATCTTGCAGCTTCATAAGCACTAAATGCTAGAAGTGCATTATCATCGTCATCATCTGCCCAATTACTAAGAACTGTAAATAGTGCTGCTGTTGCAATAACATAAGCCCATTCAACTGCTAATCTATTAAAGTTAGCCTTTTCAGTAGGAGTTAGATTACTCCATTGTTTACCAAGTGAAAATTGTCCCTCTTTTAATTCCTTCCTCATATTCTTTATGAAGTTCCAAGCTGTAGTATAGTATCCTTCTCTATAAATCTCAGCTTCATAATTCCATGCTTTTTTCTGGAATCTCCTATTCCATCCTGGTTTTATATATTTACGGAACATAACTCCCAATCTAAATAGAGCAAATTGTTGTGCAGCAGCTTTGTCTACATTATTATAGATACCATTAAGAGATTTATTAACAGAATTCTGTCTATTGATAAATCTATTAATGTCTCTAGCAGTAAATGGTTGACCATCTTCTTCTTTACTAAATAGAGAAGTAGCACTAGTACCACCTACCTTTGTTAAATTTTCATCAAATACTAATTTACCATCTACTACAGTAGCAGCATCCCATAAGTTAAGTTCTTTTCCTAGAAGATCCTTCACCTTTGTATTATGAGCTAATGCAAGAGACATTCTGCTTTGAAGCATGTGTTCACCAGCATGATTAATAAAATATAGTGAAGATGTTTGAATAAGTCTTCCAGCAAGACTACTTCTATCAGCTTCTATATCTCTATAATCTTTTTCATAAGCTTGAAAAGTATCCATTCTATCATTCCAGATACTTAATTTATCATCTGGTAATCTCTGTCCTATATTTCTGATGGACTGTGGTGATAATTCTAAATACTGTAAATTAGCCCAAGCATAATCAGCAGGTGTTACAAATTCTTTAGCCATTGCTTCTTGCCTTAGCATTGCATTACCAGTAAGTACGTTACTTACACCTGTATATAAGTTAAGAGCAAGACTATTTAATGAAGTAAAATTATTTATTAAATCAGCTATCTTAGAAATTTGTTCATTAACATTTTGCTGACCATAGATATTCATCTTCATATAAGTTTCTAATCTAGCAAAAGCATTACTTTCACTACCTTTAATACTTATATCTTTAACTCTTACTTCTTTTCCTTTTTTATTAGTAATAAATTTATTACTCATTAATGTTACAAAGTCAGAAGAACCTGTTAATACTTCTTGTTCTGCTAATGCATCCTTGGCATATGTAAGTACACCAAGTATGTTACTCATTTCAGTATACTCATTAAATGAATACATGTAAGCTGTCATACTAGAAGATATATCTAGTGACATTTGATTAGGATCAGCAAGCTTCTTTGTAAAATGAAGTGGTATTAGATTAAGAGGTTTACCATTTTCATCAGTTATTCCAAATTCTGTATCATTTTCATGCTTCCTAAATGTATCTTGAATAGAACCTTTTGTTTCTTTTCCTATTTCTCCAATACTTTTAAGGCTTTTTCTACCATCTTTATCATATACAAAGAGTCTATCTTGAAAATCTTTCTTAAGTTGTGGTAGAAATCCATTAAGTCTAAATCTTGGTTCTACTTTCTGATCATTAGATTCTATATGATTAGTTATAAAATTAAGATATTCTTTCATTGGAAGATTTTTCTGAATATCTTTATATTGAGTAGAGAGATACTTATCAGCAGGTTGCTGTAATTCACCTCTATACTCATCTTCATGAGTAAATTCATTATAAGAAGTATTCTCATTCTTCCATTTCTCAAACTTTTCTTGTGCTACAACAGGTGAGAACTTATTCTTGAACTCAGCAAGCTTAGATTCAATATAGGCTTTTCTATCTTTTCTTTCTTGTGTATTTTCTTTGTACCAATTATAAATTTCAGTACCTCTTTTTTGTTTATCAGCTTTCTTAAGTTTATCTACATCTGGATACTTTTTATTTAATTGTTTCCAGAATTCACCTTCTTGCTTCTTAAATTCACCAATATTATACTCAGTAACATATCTTCCAGTAGCATTACCAGCAAAATCTCTTTCTGCTGCAAAACTAGTAGAAGGAATACCAGCTTTTTCTAAAGCTATTTGCCTTTTAAGTATTTCAGTTCTAAAATCAAGTGTTTTTGCTCTACCATTTTGTTTTCCATTCTTAGTTATTATATCTAAGATTTGAAGAATAGGAGCACTTGCTTCAGCCATAGCATCTAGCCACCTTTGTGTCCAAGATATATCTTTTTCAAGTATTGCTAAAGCCTTAGCTACATCTAGATCTTTATTTGAATTGAAGTTCTTTAATACATCTACAAGTATAGGTCCAGCTATTTCATGATACCTACCACTTAATCTGGTGATTAAGTCATTAGTTTCAGCTAGATTAGTTCTTGTTTCTGTACCTTCAAATAGGTCTGTAGCACCAATTTCTTTTAAAGTCTGTGCAAAACCTCTAACATAATCATTTATATGAGTTAGAGTATCAAGAATATCAGCTTTATCTTCTATTGAGTTAAATGTTTTTCCTTCAATTTTCTTATACTGATCAACTACAAGCATTAATTCATTCTTAGCATTGATTATATAGTTAGTTAAACCTAATTCATAGTTCTTCTTATTATAATCACTTTGAAGTTTTATTAATAAAGATTCCCTAGTAGATGTAAACTTTTCACTACCTTGATTCTGATATATCTTAATCTTTTTATTGACAGAATCAATACCATCTTCAAGTATCTTTTTAGCTTTCTCATTTACAGCAGTGCTAATTTTATAGAACTTCTCTCCTAATTGTATAGATACATCTTTTTGTGAAAGTTTTCCTTCTAAAACTTCATCTGCTATTTTACCAGTTATATCTTCTATCTCTTGTTCTAATGTAATTTCATTTACCTTCTTGAATAAAGATATAAAATCATTCCATAGCTTTGTTATAAAAGTCATGAATGTATTACTAACTTTATTTCTTTGTATCAGAGCAGAACCAATAAGTTTACCTACAGCCTCTTGTTTAAGTTTAAGTTCATTACCTCCATATTCTTCACCATACTGTGCTACTACTTCAGCATATATAGGTGTACTTACAACAAGTTCCATTAATCTAGAATGAGCAGAAGTACCTCTATTATAGGCTTCAGCAAAGTGACCTACTTCTTCAGGAAGTGTATTTAATCCTTCACCTTTCTTAGATATTTTAATCAATTTTCTAGTTAAGTCAGCCATACCACTAGCACTAAGACCTAATCTAGTCTGTAGATCATCAAAGTATTCAACTTTAATACCTACATCTCTCATTACAGACTTAAGTTTTTCATTAAGCTGTTCATCAGGTGCTAATCCGTTTGATTCTAATTGATCATATTCATCTACTATCTTACCTACCCAATTAACATTACCTTTTCCATCAGCTTGTTTAGCATAAATAGCCTTAAAGCCTGTTCCAGCAATATCTCTATTAATCTTAGCTAAATCTTCTATTAGTTTTCTATAAGCTTTTGTAGAAGAAGCTCCCATACCATCTTTACCATAAGATTTATAGTTACCTGTTATATCAATTAGATTATATTTTATTTCTAGATCTTTTACACTTTCAACTTGATATAGTTTATTCTTAGTATTAAAGGAATAAAAAGCATTATCATCAAAATCAGGTAGCTTATTAGCAGCAATTACAGTACTTGGTACTGTTTCAGCTATATTATATTCATAAATATTACCTTCTCCTAACTGCTCAAGAACATTAAAGATATAATCTCCTGTGGTAGTTAAACCACTATACACATAGGTTCTTTCTTTACCAGTTCCATATTTAAAATAAGTACTTAATACTTTACCACTTTCACTAATATTAAGTGCATCTTTCTTTACTATAAGTGAAGTAGCTACTCCTTTCTTATATATCTTATTAACTATATCCTCTTTATCATTTAATCTAGGTAATAATCCATGAGGTTTTTTAATCTCATGTCTAAATAATTGATCTACAAAATTACTAAATATTTCTTCATTCTCAGCTTCATCTTGTAGTTTATAAAGATAATCTGCAAATGTTTGCTTATTCTTATCTCTAACTAACTCTATGTAATTAGTTGGAATGAGGTGACTAAAGCCCCCATAGGAAAAAGACATACCGTTTGTAAAGAAGCTATATCTAACTAAATCTCTTCCTACTTTAGATATTTCTTTATCATCTGATGCAAGCATTGCTTCCCATGAGCCTTGAAGTAAGGTTCTTTGTTCATTACTGATAGTAGCTCCACTTACAAATTCAATCTTATCAACAGAGTTATCTTCACCTTTAGGTACAAATCTAAGATACTTCATTATCTCAAACTTGTTAACTTTGGTTCTATTCTTTTTCTGTGAGAAAAGTTCTGGATAATCATTTACCCATTTATGCTTCTCCTTCATGTTAAAGTAACCAAATCCAGTAGTATAATAAATAAGTGATTGAGCATTAACAAAGTTAATTTCATCTTCTGTTAAATCTTCACCTTTATTATTCTCTAGTATTTCGTATAGTTGAGTATATGCTATTTTAGCAAAAGGAAAGTGTTTAGAAAGTATCTCATTTTGTGGATTAACTAATCCCCACAATGTAGCATTCTTAATTAAAGGATATATATCATCTTTAAATAGAGGTATTACATTCTTTAAATTCTTATCTAACATAGCTTTACGCATATCTTGAATAGCTTTTGTATTACCAGCTATAGATTTACGTGTACCTAATGTATCACTCTTAGTAGCTCTAACTAATTTACCTAATGAGTTAGCTAAGTCTCTATATTTTGTAAATGTGTAGAGTATCTTTAATTGATTCTCAGCTTCATCATGAGTTAACTTAGTTAAATCTCTTGTTACATTGAAATCAATATCAGTGCTATTGAGATTATGAATTTTATTCTCTACTTCTAATCTTTTATTTTTATTAATAGCACCTAATACTGTTTTAAGAGCATTCTTTTCAGCATTTCTAGTACCACCATTTCTATAATATTCTTCAACAAATAACTGTATTGCTGGTTGTGTAATAAAATTAATAGCAGTATTAAGATCATATCCTAATCTTACTATCATTGCTACAGTATCAAATGTAAAAGTATTTAGATTAAGATCATTAGCTACTGGATCTTTAGCATTATCAACAAATGCTGCAAGAAACTCAGCTAGATTTCTACTGATTAATTTACCATCTAAAGCTTTCATGATATTAAGCTTAGTAAGCTTCTTACCATTGAAAAGAACAGGTATTGCTAATTCTATGTCAGTAAATTGAGTTATAGCATGATTAGAATTATGATTAGCTGCTATACCTATAAGATCAGAACCAGTAGTATTTCTTACAAAATAATCCATTTGTGTCCTTGGTAGAATAGGATTCTCTGTTTCAGCAGAAGAAATCATTCTATTAGGAGAATGTTCAGCTAATTCTTTAAGAGTATCAAAATTTCCAGGTATAAGTATCTGATCACTCATTGCAGGAGATGACCATATATCTTTCATTATATCCATAAGAGCATTATCTCTTTGCTCTTTAGTCATATCTTCTATCTTACCTAGATCATATCTTTTCTTTCTCATAACACCATTCTTTTCCTCAAAGTTTGGTATCATTGCATATAGTTTGTCAATATCAAAATCTTCACCTGCTATCTTTGTAATTTCAGCAGGCATTAAAGCTACACCTCCCATTATTTCAGGAGTAAATCCTACTACTTTAAGTTTCTTCATAGAATACTTATGTTCAGTAGGTATTCTATATCCAAATAGTTCTAATACAGAAGAATCACCTTCTTTTATAGCATCAAAATCTACTTCACCATTAGATTTTCTAGGAAACCATTTCTTAGTCCAAGGTGGTAACATTACTTCCATATAGTCTACACCACCATCTTTACCCATTACTACCTTTAATTGATCTGAAAGACCAAAATTAGATACTAATGCAAAAGAACCACCATTAATTTTCTGCTTGATAACTCTATTTCTTACTACAGCATTAAGAATTGATTCAAATCTTTTAGCATGTACAGGATGATAAAGTGGAAGAGCAAATTTACCATTCTTTATTTCAAGTGCTCTTTCATAATACTCACCTAGATTTCTTTCAAGTACTTGTTCAAGAAGAACATCTTGTACTTTTTTAATAGTACCTAATTCATCAAGAAGTAAATCATAACTTTCTTTGATATTGTCTGAAAGAAGTCTCTGATAAAGATCAGTTATTTCTTTTTTAGTATACTTACCTATCATAGCATTATCTGGTATGTCAGCTATGATAAGTTTTTTAACTTGACTAGCAAATAGATTCTCAGTATCTAAATGATGTTCAGGAGTTTCTTGTTGTACTCCAAAATACTTATTATCATTTACATGTATTGTTGCATCCTTAATATTCTCAAAAGTTGTAGCACCATACTCACCTACCTTAACAGAAGAAGTAAATTGTACAGAATCAATAGCATTATCTTCCATGTGTTTTAAAAGAGACTTTAAAACTTTACTCTTTTTAACAAACTGTGGAAGTAACATAATTTCACTGTTCTTATTTTGAACAGGAACTATTATATCTGTACCTGGTATTCTTTCATGTCCAAAATAGAAAGGCTTGATAGGTTTAAATATAGCACTAGGATTATGTACTTCTTTACCTTTCTTTATATCTTTATAAGCTTTTTCATGTGTATCTGTCCATTCTCCTAAACCTATCTGTATTTTTCTATATCTATCAACTGTTGTATAGGTTTGTGCATCAGTTTGATTTACATCATCATATAACTTAGAAATTTTTGTAGCATAATCCTTCTTATATCCTTTTTCTATAAGGTCTTTATATACTATTTCTTTAAATTCTGATTTAATTATGTTATCTTTTATATAGATAGTATTATAAGTTGCTTCTGGTGTAAATCCATTCCAGTTAGCATTTACATCTATCATCTTTGTAAACTTATATATTTGACCATTTCTCTTTTGAAAATCATCAAAGTTCTTATAGTATGCTAAATCAACACTCAATAATTGAGTCATCATAGCATTAGCAAATACTTTGTTATAGAAATAATCTCTTAGAAAGTCTTTGTTATTGTTAGTTACATCACTAACATTCTTTCCTGGTCTACCATTCTTATCAAGTACACCACTAGCTATTAATCTAGCTTGTTCTAATTTACCTTCTTTTTCTAACCAAGTTCTAATAGCTGATTTAGCTGATTCTTCATTGTTTATATCAATACTTTCATCATTAAATACTGGAACAAATTGGTATCTTAAACCATTACCTTTTTCATCATTCCAATTCTTAATCTTAATATCTGTAGAACCTGCTAAAGCTATTCTATCTCTTTCACCTAAAGCTAGTTGATAGAATCCACTTACTACTTCATCTTGACTGTACTTCTTAAATTTAATATAAGGAGCTTGTGGTGAATCTGAAAGTATGGGTAATCTATAATAAGCAAATCTTGCTTGATAATTATCAAACATATTTAGATCAGTAATATCTAATTCCTGATCTGTCATACCGAAATACTTCTTACCTTTCTTATTCTCACGTAATAATCCATCTAAAAGAACCATATTAAATTCTTTTACTAGATCATTACTATTATCAGCATCTAAATCTTGTAACCATTTATTAGATTTAAACCACCAATTGTTTAAATATTCAGCTCTACCTTCAACTGTTCTAAAATCAGCAAGCTTCTTATTTAAGAAGGTAGGTAACAAATAGGAATATATTTGTTTACCTTCTACATTTATAAATGTATCTTGATGTAGAGTAGGAGTATTTTCAGCTACTTTCTTAGCTAGATCTTTAGCAGTAGTACTTTCAGAATTGTCACCTTTATAAGGATTAACTCCCGCTGCTATAGTCTTTAATAATTTAGATATTTCTAAATCTACTAGGTTTATATAATTATTATAAGCTGGTACAGTTACTTTAACATTCTTATTGTACTTTACTTTCTCTGCAAATTCCTTTTGTAAAGCGTCAGCAGATATATCAATACCAAAATTAAGAATTAGATTAGAAATTTTCTCATTTACATCTAGTGTAACTGTTCTTTTCTTTTTTACACTATCAACTATCTCTTGATATTCTTTAATAAATTGCTGTGCTTTAGCAGTTATAATCTTTCCATCCTTTTCTGTAATTTGATTACGTGAAGGAGTAGATAAATTCAGATTCCAATCATCTATTAAAAGCTGATTTATATTGCTTCTATTACCATTATAAATTCTATAATTGTTTGTAGTAATAGGTTCACCTGTAAATCTATCAGTATATCTAGTTACTTTTTGAAATACTTGTAAATGAGTTACATAATTCTTAGCAAAATTAGTAAAGAATTGAGACTTAAGATTAGAATCTTTATTAAGTCTTTCTATTATACCATGTAATTCAGGTCTATGCCATTTAAGTTGATCTAATCTTTCTAGCATTTCATCTATAGAATAAATATCAGCTAGATTTCTCTCTATATAATTATAAATTTCATCAAAATTAATGAACTGTTTAAATCCAAATTGATCTGCATCTTCTACAAATTTTTTATTTTCATTAATAGTATATTGAGATGTTTGTCTCAATAATCTTCTAACTTTAAATGAAAGAGAATCTTTACCATTAGTTTCAATAGCTTTAATCTGCCATCCTTCTAATGCATCTTCTTCTTCATTTATTTCATTCTGTTGATCATCAGTTTGAGAATCGTGAGATGATAGAGAGAGTAATCTATCTGATTTAATAGCAATACCATACTTACGTAGATCTTTAAGAGCTAACATGTATAGATCACCAGCACCAGTAATTATACCTTTCTCACTAACTTCAAGAAAATTAGTAGCTAATTCATATAATTCATCTGCTGAAGCTTCTTGATTTTCTTTTTCTAATCTTATAGCTTCTTTTACTATACCTTTATATACATTCTGATATAGTTTAAATATGTTTTCACTTACATTTTCTCCTAATGACTTGATTACTTCAGTATCACTAAGATCACCAAGTGAATCTCTTTGTCTAACTTGATCTACTGTTTCAAAAAAATAATGATTTATTAATCTAACATTTCTATTAGTAGTATAAGGATCAGTAACAGGCTTATATCTTCTAGTATTAGTAGGAGTTAATTCTTTATTAGCATAAAATCCTGTATTAATTCTAAAAAATAATGTTCCTACATCTATATCATTAGAGAATATAGAAAGTATAAAATCCCATAACTTCTTAAAGAAATTTTTTGTATTATATCCTAGTGTATGAGAATTAGTTGATTCTTGTTGTACATACCTCTCAAATTCATTAGCTAATTCTTCTTCTGTGCTACCTTCATTGAGAATTACTTCTTTTTGTTGATCTGTAAGAAGAAGATTAAATACAGCGTGAAAAGCTTCATGATGTTCTGTACCTTTTGGTGCTCCTTTATATAGAATAGCTGCATTATCCTCAAATACTCCCCATGCTTTAGCACCACCTTTCTTATACATCTCAATTAGATTATCTGTAAAAGATACATCTACTTGAGGAAGATTTCTAGTAAACCAAGCTTTTACATCTGGAATATCAATAGGAGTATAAGATTCTTGTTCTACTACTAAAGAAGGTTTACCTTTACCAATATGTATATCAGTAGCACCAACTTCAGGATCAGCTATTTGAATAGCTTTCTTTCCTTTTTTACCTACCTTTACATTTTTTGCAGAAGGTTCTTGTACTTCTTGTGGAGTAGCAGTTATTTGAACATTTTCAACCATTACTGGTTGTATTGCTACTTTAGTAGAATGAAAGTGTGTAAAAGAATTAATATCAGTAGTTAATGCACCAAGGTTAGAGATAAATTGATTATAATCTCCTTTATTAATCTGTTTTACATCAATTTGAACTTCCATTTCTCCTAAAAAAGCAGGTAATTCTTCTTCTTTTTTAAGATTTTCTATTGCTTTATTGCCTCCTGTAGTAATATTATATACTCCATTACCATAACTTATATCATTTATGTAAGCTATACTCCTAATTTCGTCAAGTAGAGCTTCTTTATTTTCAGGTAAAACTGTCTTAATCTCTTGAACTTTTTCTACTAATACATTTGTTAAGTCTGCTAATTCCTTCACCTTCTTAGTATACATTTTGTAAGGTAAATAATCACCAGAAGGTGCTTGTATAATCATGTATGTAGAACCTTCTTGTACCTTACTAGGAGTAATTCTATCTTGTAAAGGACTACCATTAGTTTCTAATCTTGTTACACTTTCATTACCAATAGTATGCCTAATAGCTATTGCAAGAGTAAGTTTTTCACCTGCTTTTAATATATCTAGTGGATTAGAATAAGTATCTGATTTCCAATATCTACCACCTATTACATGACTTACTTTAGTTTTAAAAGGTAAAGTAACAACACCAGTATTAAATCCACTAGTTACTACTTCACTATATAATCTCTCTCTAAGAGTTTTTAACTGTACTTTAGCTTCAATAGTTTCATAGTTATCTTTTTCAACATAAGCTGAAAGCATACCTACTACTTTTCTATTATTAGTTTGCTTATTATTAATGTTTCCATCTATATAATAAACAGCATTAAATAACGCTAAATGAGCAATTTTCCCTTCTACACCTTTATTGAAATCATCATCAAAATTATACTCAAATTGAAGTTCAGCATCAAGAGGTAGATTACCTTCATTAAGAAACTTCCAATCTATAGTACTTTTAATAGGGCTATCAAATTGTGCTATACCACCAGGCATTTTAAATTGAAGCCCTTGTAGATTCCATGCATTTCTATTAATAGGTTGTTCTACTTTAACCTTAATAGCTTCACCTGCATCTTTTCCTGGTTCTTCTTTATTCTCTGTAATAGGTTGCTTTTTAATATCCTTTTTCTTAGGAGTATTAACAGGTGTATCAGCTTTACCAAAATACTTTGCTAATTCAACTGCAAAACCTGGACTAGTAGAAGCAGTTTTAGCTATTACTTCGGGAGTTAATTCTTCTTCAGATAATACACCTTTACTTATAGCAAGTGTTCTTATAGATTCTACTTCATGTTCAGCTAAGAAAGGACTAGTTTTCCATCTAGCTTCAAGAGATGTTTTTATAGCAGAAGCATTATATTTAGGAATAGTCTTTCTAATATCAGTTAGAACTCTATTATAAGCTTCTCCAAATTCTTTTTCTTTTCCTAACTGTTTAGCAGCTTCTTTTAATGGTTTTAAATCTTTAAGAGAAGATTGAGGTGTTATTTGATCAGTAAGTGCTTTAAAATCCTTGTTCTTTTGAGCATCTTTAAAGTTGCTAACCTGTTTAGTTACTTCTTCACGTCCTTTAGTAGATTGAAGTTTATCATAATCCTTATTAAGTTGATCTATTCTTAGATCAAACATTACTTTAGGATATGTTACAGTCCTTAAAAGAGATTTATTAATGTCTAAATTTCCAGTTATTTTAACATCATCAATAGATTCATTAGTTTTAATAGTATCTCTATGAAGAGTAATTTCTTTAGTTAATACTTCAACTCTCTTATCTCTTACATCTTTTTCAGCAGGTGACTCATCTTTAAACTCATTATTTAATATATCTAGTTCTGTTTCAGCCTGTAGAAGAGAGACATATAATGGATTAAGTTTTCTTTCAGTAGCTGTATTATCTAGTACAGCAGTTTGAAGTTCTTTAGTAGATTCAGATAATCTTTGATGATTTCTTATCTGTGCTCTATTAGCAAGTTCAAATCTTACTAGTTCAGGAGTATTAATTTTAGAAGGATCTTTGAATATATTATTATAGATATTTTCAAGATATTTTAAATCTTCTATTGCTGTTTCTGCTCTTTTTTTAAGAACATCATTTTCATCACCTTCTATCTTACCTTCTTTCATATTGGTAAGAAATTCTTCAACTTTATCTGCTCTTCCCATTTCAATACCACTAAGCATTAGCTTAGTTAGAATCTGGTTTTGATTTTCAGCAAAGGCTACAGGATCTTTTTTAGCAACTGCTAGTTGTTGTTCTAGTTCAAGATTGATAGCATCTTTCTTAATTTGTTCTTTTTGAAGTTTATTTCTTTCAGTCATAGAAGCTGCTCCTTCAAAAGCAGCACCACCTATAGCACCCATAAAAGCTGAGGTCCAAAAATCACCATCAGCTACATATTTCATTAATCTATCACCATAAGCAGTATAATCATCTTTTTGAATCTTACTTTGTATAGCAGCAGTTCTTTGTGCTTCTTTATTAGCTATAAATTGATAAGCTTCTTCACCTGCTTCTAATCCTGCTTGTCCTGCTACTGTAGCAACAGCTTGTCCTAGAGTTTTTCTAATAACAGCTTCTTCAATAGAATTTATTCTACTAAGATTTTTAAATGATTTAAAAGCTGTACCAAATTGTATAATATCAGATATAACAAGTGGCCAATTTCTCATGTATGTATCATTAGCACCTTTAGATGCTATTTCTACAGCTTCATTCTCTGATTTTCCTGCATCTAATGCTTGTTGTTTAAGAGTATCAAATGTCTCTACTCCTTCCATCATATTTTCCATATGACGAGATAATCCTGCCATAGCAAGTGATTCACCTGCTTCAACTGCTGCTGTAGTAATACCTACTTTTGCAGCTAGTTTAGCCATACCCATAGCTTTACCTAAAAGTCCTATTCCTTTTACAGCACCATAAGCAGGAATAGCTAAAGATATAGCACTAGCAATAGATGGCATATTAGATGCCCACCATTTATAATCCCAAGGTTTAAATCCTTCATTATCAGGAGTTGTATATATAGGGGCACCTTCTTTCTTTAATTGTTCATTCCACTGTTTCATTTGAGTAGAAAAAGAATTACCAAATTCTATTTCTTCTCCTTTAAATCTCTTAATTAAATTACCTACTCCTGATCCTATATAACCAGCACCTTCAGCAGCTTCTAAACCAACACCAGCTACAGTTTGAACAGCAGCATTACCCATACTATCCCAAAATCCTTGATTCTGTGCTTTTATTAAGTCTGGATTTCTTCCATAGGTAAGACCTTCTAGATATTTAGAATTACTAGTAGTATTTGCTATACTAAAAGGATTTCTATCAGAAGGTTGATTTTTAGGAGTAGCTGCTCTTAAAGCATCATATAGACCTTTAAGTGCGTTAGGATCAATAGGATCTGGCATTTATTCTTGGATTCTAGTATTTGTAGTAACCTTAGTAGATCTAAATTTAGGGTCAAGATGTTTAACTAGTGCATTTGGTGCAAAAAATTTCTGGTATATCTCACCAAATTCTTCAACAGGAATACCACCACGATATTGTTCAAAACCACGAACTCGTGATAGATCCATTTTATTACCTTCTGCATCTAGTATATCTACTTTTCCTTTAAATTTAATTTTACCTGCATCATTTACTGTACTACTAATTAATCTTAATTGCCCACTAAGACCTAAATCCCTTGAATGAAAGGGAACAGTTCCATATCCACCATTATGAAGCATTCTATTTATTTGTTGAACTGGTCTAAGATCATCATCTTGTATAGAAGAAACAATTTCTATTACTTTTGATGGTTTTTTATCTGCTTTATCAATACCTTCTAATGTTATAGCCCAAGACATTCCAACTTCATCTGTTCTAGTAAATGTATTAAAATCTACTGGTCCATTTTTTCTAAAAGATACTGGTTGATAACCTTGTTTATTTATTTTTTCAAGTAGTGAATTAATATCAACCTTTTCTCCTCCTTTTCCACCAACTTCATCTATATTAGTAGACATTATACCAACTTCTTTGCCTGTTAAACCAGTAAGAATATCTGTATCTTTAATATCTGTATATGTAGGATTAGCACCACCTGGAGTTAATGATAAATCCCATCTTTTAATATCATTAACTGTTCCACTATTTTTAATACCTTCTTTATATTGTCTAAATGTTTCATTCTTATAAGATGGATTATCATATTCTTGTCTATGAACTTTCATATATAAAGCTATAAGTTCATCACTGCTTCCTGGAGGTACTACAGGTGGAAGAAGTTTACCATCTTTATATCTAGGTTCCATAGCATTAACAAGAAATCTATTAGCATTTTGTCCTTCAGAAAATTTCTGCATTTCTTCATTACCTGCTGTAGCTTGACCTTCACCTACTTTTACTTTTTTATATGTAGAAGGTTCACTATCAATACCTATTCCTTTATAAGCTAATAATTTTTCTTCTTCTTGTACTTGAGATTTAGAATGTGGTTTACCTTGTTTATCTATATACATATAGTATCCATCCTTCTCAGCAAAAACTTCATCTGCTTTAGTAAGATTACCTCTTACATCCATTTTTAATCCTTGAGCATCATAAACATCTACAATAGCAGGATTAATTGTAGGACTAGCAGGACTTTGTGCTATATCATTTATAAGCTTACTAACATTTTTCTCATTACGATAATGTTCTGGTTCAAAATGTAAAGTATCTTTAGTTATATCATGACCATATTTTAGCATTCCTGCTGTTACAGCATTGGCAACTTCACCTACAAGTCTACCTTCATTACCAATTGTAAGTTGTGTATCTCTATAACTACCATATTCACTATCTCCATGTAAAAAATCTTGAGCTGCTGCTTGTATTTCATCTTCACTAGCACCATCCCAATTTCTTTCTATATAAGAACCATCTGAATTTCTTATTATTTTAGTTGCTCCACTATCTTTCCATCCTTGTAGATATTTATCTACTTTATCTGATACATTAACATCTTTAGATGGATCAAATCCACTAAACATAGAAGAAGGATCACCATTGTATCCTTTATAATTAGCAACTGAAGCAGCTTTAGCTTTTGTATATGTATCTAATCCAAAATCTCCTTTCTTATATCTTGCATCTAGATCAGCAAGATATTGACTATATCTTTGCTTATTTTCTAAAAGAGGTTGAGTTTGAGCAGCAAATTCTCTTCCAGCTTTCTTAACTTGCCTACCCATATTTTCATAATCACCAGCTTGAGCAAATTCTTCTATTTGCTTTCTAGTGTTACCAATAATTCCTTTAGCAAATTGTCTATCACCTTCAAAAGGTGCAACTTGCTGACCAAGAATATCAGCTTGATAACCTAATGCATCTGAAATCTCAGCATTGGTATCAAAGCTTTGTATTCTTTGATCTAGAACATTACTAAATTCTTGTGTTGGTCCTTGTTGTGGTGGAGATACATAAGGACTAATTCTAAGGTCTGGAATCATATTATTTAAAGCCTAATTTTCGTCTAACTTTTGGATCTAGATCGGCAATATATCTTTCACTAACACCTCTTTCACCAGACTTGGTAGCATCAAGATAATTTTTAGTATACTCTATTGACTTAAAGTCTCTTATAGATTCATTGCCGATTTCACTCCTAATTAGATTGTCAATATTAGCTTGTGTAAGTGCTCTCTTCTTATTTCTATTCTCCATAGAAGTAAGTTTACCTACATTTTTGGTATTGTTGTTAATGAGATTAGTACGATTGACTAACTCATTATATCTTCCTAGTATTTGATCTTTTCTTAAAGCTTCTTGATCTAAAGCTTGATTAAGACCACCTATATGTTTAGCATATAGATTAGATTTAAGAGCTATATTATCTTGTGAAGAACTATTGTTAATTCCTCTTGAAGCAGCAGTAAATTGTTGTTCCGCATTACTTGTTAGGAATCCAGTTCTATCTGTATATTGATTCATAGGAGCATCAACAATATCAGGATTGTATTGTGTCTCCATCTTTCCAATAGAAATTTGATTAGCAATTGTACCTAATCCTGCTGCTATATCTGT
>Ga0193753_10001843_pt1 | contig 17514 bp, 12 predicted proteins | sample H1c2metaG_FD_144925 | JGI IMG/M metagenome (GOLD analysis project Ga0193753, IMG submission 144925) | Soil microbial communities from a riparian zone of the East river system, Colorado, United States - H1c2 | ecosystem: Environmental > Terrestrial > Soil > Riparian zone | place: USA: East...
CCCTCCCCATCGCTGTGTGCCGCGACCAGCCCTCGGTGGGCGAGGGCGAGGCGCGCGCTCGGCGGCGAGGGCGACACCGACGAGATCGATCACGCGGCGCGCGTGGCCGGCGGAGCGGGCTCTCGACGGGACGTTTCGGGCTCGATCTGGGTCAGCGCAGCGACTGCCATGCCGCGCGGCAGCGGTCGCCCATCGACAGAGCCGACCAGGCCTGGCGGTAGACCGCCGCCCAGCCGCACAGGAGCAGAAAGACGATCATCGCCAGCGGAACCGGGTGGAGGCGGGCACGGGTGCGGCGCGCGCGGGCAAGGCGGCGCGGCCTGTGGACGGCGACGGCGACGGCGACGGCGGCGGCGCGGTCGGGCGCGGGTCGCGGCGGCGGCGGCGGCGGCGGAAGCTTCACCTCCGTGATGACCAGCGGCGCCAGCGCGGCCGCGAGCTCGGCGGTGCGCGCGGTCGGCGCGAGCGGCGCGGCTGGCGCGGCTGCGGCGGGCGCGGCTGTCGTCGGCGGAGCTACCGGCACGGCCGCGGCCGGCGCAGCCGACACCGATCGACCCTGCATGGCCGCCGCCGCGATCTCGCCGGCCAGGACGCGGGCGAGCTCCGGATGCGCGGCGGAGGCGACCACGGTCGGCTCGTCGGAGCCAGGGTCGTGGGGCAACCGCGGTGTCGGGTGACTGCCGCGCGCCAGGTGTGCCGCCGCGAGATGAGGGTCGAGCGACGGGCGATGCCCGGGTCGGCGAGTATCAGCCCGGCGCGCGGATCGCGCGATGTGGGCCAGCGCGTGCGCCTTGACCGTCTTCCGCTCGACCGTGTGCAGGTTCGGCCGCCGCTTGCCGTGCTCCCACAGCCCGGTGGCCTTCTCGGAGACGTCCGATTCGGCTCGTCGTGGCCCCCGCATCACCGAGCATCCCGGGTCGAGCGGAAGAGTCGAGCCACCAGTCGTGCGTCCGGGGGGAGATGAAGGTACGGCACCAGCGTCATCTTCAGTCGCGGCGGCCCCCACCGCGCATGACTCACGCCGGCCTCTTTCAGGCGGGCGCGCTGCAGTCATGCGCCTTACGATCACGGGCCAGAAATCCGGCCTGTCCGTCGCCCTCGTGGACGATCGATCAGGGACAGGCGGCGTTCGAATCGATCCAGACCCGGAAGGCGGCCACGAACGCGGTGTGGGACAGAGGCGGCGTGGTGCGCCTCCGGCCCGGGTTCCAGCCAGGGGGCGGGCTCAGCGGCTTCCTCGGGGTCGCTTGACGCGCCGGTGGCTGCTGCCGCCGCGGCGGCGCTGCCGCACCGCCAGCCACGCGCGCACGTCGGGACCCACGTCGGTGTCGTGGATCTCGTCGAGCGTGTGGAGCGCGCGCCCGGCCAGCTCGCGGGCGCGAGCGTGCTCGCCGGTGCGGTCGAGCGCCCGGGCCAGGATGAAGGTGCCCCAGGCGGTCAGGAAGGACTCCTTCATCTTCGCCCGGGCCAGGATCGCCAGCGCGCGTTCGACCGCCCGCCGGGCTCGCATCGCGTCTCCGAGCTCCAGGTAGGTCTCACCCACGTTGGTCAGGATCCCGGCCACGTTCGTCTGACCAGGCGGGCCCTGCGCCTCGGCGATCGCGAGCGCGCGCTCGAGGAGACCGATCGCCTCGCGCGCCCTGCCGAGAGGGCGGAGCACCGTGGTGAGGTTGGTGTAGGCCAGGGCGGTCTCGGGATGGTCCGGGCCGAGGACCCGCTTGTAGATCTCCAGGGCGCGCTCCAGGTGGCGCAGGGACTCCGCGTACTGCTTGCCCTCTCTCAGCAGGAGGTCGACGTTGTTCTCGTACTTCGCGGTCTCCCAGCTGCCGGCGCCGTGGACGCGAGTCGTCAGCTCCAGCCCGCGGCGGTGCGCGGCCAGCGCCTCCTCGTACTTGCCCAGCTCGCCGAGCGCGAACCCCTCCCCCGCGAGCTTGGCGAACGAGATCGGATGTTCCGGGCCGAGCTTCTTCTCGGCGATCGCGCGCGCCTTGTGGTAGAGGCGGAGCGCCTCCTCGTACTCCTCCCGGAAGATCGAGAGGTCGGCGAGGTGGCGGAGCGGGTCCACCATCTCCAGGCTGTCCGGCCCGTCCAGGCGCTCGTAGGCGGCCAGCGCGCGCTCGATGAACGGGCGCGCCGCCTCGCGATCCACGTCCTCCGCGACCAGGAACGAGCCCTCCCAGGAGTCGAAATCGGCCGCGAAGCGCTCGCGGTCCGGAACCCGCGCGAGCAGGGCGCGCGCGACCCCGCTCAGCCGACGGGCCTCGGCGAACCGCTTCTGGTCCGCGCCGACCAGCCGGACCAGCTCGAGCCAGCTCTCCATCTCGAGAGCGGCGGTGCGCCCGGCCTTGGCGGCGGCGACGGCCTCCGAGAGCGTGGTCTCGGCCGGCGTGAGCTCGCCCACCCGGCGCTGGATCTCCCCGAGGAGCAGGAGCGCCTCGGCCTCGAACGGGCGATAGGCGAGCGCGCGGGCGTCGGCGGCCAGCGCGCGGGCCGGCTCGAGCGCGTCGGCGTAGCGGCCGGTCAGGTACAGCGCGGTCACGCCCGCGTGTCGGGCTCGCAGCGAGGCGACCGCCGCGCGCTGACCCGGATCCGGTGGCGCGACGTCGGCCGGGTGCGCGGCGGCGTCGACGCAGGCGCGCGGCGGGGGCAGCTCGTCGACCGCCTGGACGGCCCGGGTCACCAGCGCCGCGTCGGCGCGCCCGGTCATCGTGTCGGTGAGCGCGCGCAGCTCGGCGAGCCTGCGGTCGAAGCACTCCATGACCAGATCGAGCGCCTGCTCCGGCTGCTCGCCGCGCCGGGTGGACTCGCACGACGCCGTCCGGAGATCGACCCAGTCGCGGGCGCGCTGGTCGAGCGCGCGGCCCACGCGGGTGGCGGTGTCGGCGGCCAGCGCCGAACCGGTGGCCCCGAACGCCACCCCGATGGCGTCCCGCCTCGACGGGTTCCACGCGCTGGCCGCCAGCTGGGGAGCGCCTCGACAGAACGCGCCCTCGCTCTCGCGCCCTCCGACGAGGACGCCGGCGGTGATCGCGCCGACCAGCCCGACACCGATGGCGGCCGCGGCCCAGCGCCGCCGACGGCGAACCGGATCGCGCGATAGCGCGCCGAGCAGCGCCCGCATGTCGGGATGGCGGTCGGCCGGCGCGCGCGCCAGCCCGCGCTCCACCGCCCGCCGCAGCCAGGCGGGCTCGCCGCGGTCGGTCGGGGCCGGCTGGAGCTCGCCGCGCCCCACGCTGGTGGCCAGCTCGGTGACGCTCTCGCCGGCGAACGGCCGCTGCCCGTAGAGCGCCTCGTACAGCGCGACGCAGAAGGCGAACTGATCCGTGCGCGCATCCAGCGCCGCCGACGGATCCCACTGTTCGGGAGCCATGTAGGCCGGGGTGCCGAGCACGGCGCCGGACGCGGTGAGGCCGCTGTACCGGTGGGCGGTGCTCTCGACCCCGCCCTCCCCGGGTTCGACGTCGCCGGCGGCCGCGTCGCCCTCGAGCTTGTTCAGCCGCGCCACCCCGAAGTCCCCCACGCGCGCGCGCCCGCGCCCTCGGTCGATGAAGACGTTGTCCGGCTTGAAGTCGCGATGGATGATCCCGACGGCGTGGGCCGCGGCCAGGCCCTCGCCGGCCGCCCGGAACACGTCGAGCACCTCACGCCAGCTCCGCGGCCTCTCTGCCAGCCACGCGCGCAGATTCTGTCCGTCGACCAGCTCCATGACCAGGAACAGGACGGTGCCGTGGCTCCCGGCGTCGAACACCGCCACGACGTTGGGGTGGGACAGGCGCGCGAGCGCCTTGGCCTCCTGGAGCAACCGCTGCCCGTGCGAGCTCCGCGCGTGGCGGAGGACCTTGAGCGCGACCTTCCGGCCGAGCTCCCGGTCGTGCGCGGCGTACACGGTGCCCATCGCGCCCGCCCCCAGCACGCGCTCGATCACGTAGCGATGGATGACGGTGCCGGCCGCCAGCGGGGGGATCGGTGGCAGGTCGGCCAGCACCGGCGCCAGCGCCGGCGAGACCGGAAAGGTGGTGAGGGCTGCGAGCTTGGCCGGGTCGTCAGCGCCGTGAGCCATCCCGGCTACCGTAGTCGATCTCGCCGGACGATCGGGAGCGGCGGCGCGGCGCCAGGTCCGTGGAGAGGACCGGCCCGCTCTCGATCAGCGCCTGCCGCGGTGCCGGTCGCCGCGCCCGTGACCGCGATCGTCGCGGCGCCCGCGATCGTCCCGGCGGCCGCGTCGGTCGTAGCGGTCATGGCGGTCGTATCTGCCGTCGCGCCGGTCATAGCGAGCCGGCTGGCGATACCCGCCTCTCGGCCCCCGGTGCCCGGGTCCGCGCACGTAGCGCCGCCCGCCCCGGAAGTGGCGGTAGCGCCCTGGCGATACCCGCGAGATGCGATAAGGCACGCGCCTGCCCGGCATGGCCACCCAGCCGCCGCGATAGTCGCGGGTCCGGTACCAGCGGCCATGCGACGAGGTCCAGTAGTAGTTGTCGACGAAGAAGACCTCGCTATCGGAGTCCTCCACGACCATCACACCGGGGGACACGATGACGAGCGGTGGTTCGGCCTCGAAGCGGACGGTCGGCACGCCGACGTGGACGTCCACGCCCCCGCCGAACCAGATCTGAGGCTGCACCGGGACCAGGAAAGCGAGGACGAGGACAGATAGCATCCGGTGAGCGTACCAAGCCCGGCGCCCGGCCCGCGCGGGATCCACCATCCCGCCAGCGATGCGTGGGATTGCCAGGTTCCCGGGGCCAGCACCGGAGGTGTGTACGGATCTGGTCGACCGGGTCGCCCGGGTCCGGGGCGAGCGACCAGCAGGTGAAGCCGAGATCGACCGGTGCGGCGCAATCGGTCTAACATCCGGCCCCATCCAATGCCGAAAGAGCTGACCTTTCGCGGCCTCGTCCTGGGCTCGCTCCTCACGATCGTGTTCACGGCAGCGAACGTGTACCTCGGCCTCAAGGTCGGGCTCACGTTCGCGTCGTCGATCCCTGCCGCGGTGATCTCGATGGCCATCCTCAGCATGGTCAAGGACTCGTCGATCCTCGAGAACAACATCGTGCAGACCGTCGCCTCGGCGGCCGGCACGCTGTCGGCGATCATCTTCGTGCTCCCGGGCCTCGTCATCGTCGGCTGGTGGACAGGCTTCCCGTTCTGGACGTCGAGCCTCGTCTGCGTCGCCGGCGGGGTCCTCGGGGTGGTCTTCACCATCCCGCTGCGGCGGGCGCTGGTGACCAACTCGGATCTGCCGTATCCCGAGGGCGTCGCCGCCGCCGAGGTCCTGAAGGTGGGGTCCGGCAGGCGCGGTGAGGCCGGCGACACCGGCGAGGCGCGCGAGGGCCTGATGGCGGTGATCTACGGGTCGGTCGCGTCCGCCGGGCTCGCCGTCTTCGCCGCCACGCGGATCGCGGCGGGCGAGATGGCGGGCTTCTTCCGCCTCGCCGGCAACGCCGCCAGCGGCTACCAGATCGCGTTCTCGCTCGCCCTCCTCGGCGCCGGCCACCTGGTCGGGTTATCGGTCGGCGTGGCGATGCTGGTCGGGTTGCTGATCTCCTGGGCCGGCGCGCTGCCCATCCTGACCTACATGCAGCCGGCGGCCGCCGGTGTCACCCTGGCGGCCCACGCCGAGGACATCTGGCGCCACCAGGTGCGCTTCATCGGCGCCGGCACCATCGCCATCGCCGCGATCTGGACGCTGGCCAAGCTGGCCAGGCCGGTCGTTGGCGGGCTGGTCAGCACGATGGCGTCCTCGCGAGCAAAGGCCACCGGCGACGAGCTCGACCGCGATCTGTCGCCGGCCTGGATCATCGGCCTCACCCTGGTCTGCCTGGCCCTCTCGGCGGTGCTCGCGGCCAGGTTCATCAGCGGGACGCCGCTCGCCTCCTCCACCACGATGCTCGTCCTCATCGCGGTGCCGTTCGTCCTGGTCGCCGGCTTCCTGATCGCGGCGATCTGCGGCTACATGGCCGGGCTCATCGGCGCCTCGAACAGCCCGATCTCGGGCGTGGGAATCCTCTCGATCGTCAGCGCCGCGACCGTGCTCGCGGTCGCGATCCATCCGAGCGACGCGACCCGCCCGTCGCTGGTCGCCTTTGCCCTGTTCGTGACCGCGATCGTGTTCGCCTGCGCCACGATCTCGAACGACAACCTGCAGGACCTCAAGACCGGTCAGCTGGTCGGAGCGTCCCCCCGTCGCCAGCAGATCGCCCTCATCGTCGGCGTCCTCGCCGGCGCGCTGGTGATTCCGCTGGTGCTCAACCTGCTCGCCAAGTCCAACGGCTTCGCCGGCGCCCCCAACATCGGCGTCATCGCCAAGAACCCGCTCCCCGCGCCGCAGGCCACCCTCATCTCCGCGCTGGCCCAGGGGGTGATCGGCGGCGACCTCGACTGGAAGTCGATCGGCATCGGCCTCATCGTCGGCCTGGTCGTCATCCTCATCGACGAGACCCTCGGCTTCCTCAAGCGCCTCCGCATCCCACCCCTCGCCGTGGGAATCGGCATCTACCTGCCCATGTCCGCCACCTTCGCGGTGATCGTCGGCGCCATCGTCGGCCACTGGTACAACGAGCGCGTCAAGAACCGCCCGCAGGCCGACCGCCTCCAGCGCCTGGGAGTCCTGGTCGCCTCCGGCCTCATCGTCGGCGAGAGCCTCTTCGGGGTCCTCAACTCCGGCCTCATCGTGGCCACCAACAAAGAGGCCCCGATCTCCCTGGTGCCCGCCGACTTCCTCATCGCGAGGCCGCTCGGAGCGCTGACCTTCCTCGCCCTCGTCGTCATCCTCTACCGCTGGATGCTCAACCGAGGCCGCACCAGCCAGCCGGGCTGAGCCTCAGCGCGCGCGGGTCGGGTTCTGCGCGGCGAGAGCGTCGACCAGCGAGAGGAGGTCTTGCATCATGAGGGAGATGCCCTCGGTGCGGACGTCCCACGAGTAGCAGTAGCTGTCGGGCTTGTTGCGGATCATGGCCCTCGCGATGACCATCATGATCGCGGGGTCGATGAGCTCGCCGTTGCCGTCGAGGAAGTGCTTGTAGGTGAAGAAGCGGTCCTTGGGGGCGAGGTCGACCGAGCCGTCCTCGCCGCGCGGGGCGCGCAGGTTGTGGATGCGGCCGAACTCGTGGTTGATGTAGGCGGCGACGGTGTTGTTGGCGTCCTTCCGCTCGTACTCGATGAACTGGCGGAAGGCGTCGTAGAGGCTCTTGGGGTTGGCGTAGGCCCCGCTGGCCAGGTAGTAGAGCAGGGCGCCCAGCGAGTAGATGTCGGCCGGGCGGCCGACCTGCTTCACCACCCGGCCGCGCACGTTGATCTCGCTCTGCTCGCCGAACGGGCGCGACAGGTAGAGCTTCTTGCGCCGGCGGTCGGCCGACACGATGTCGTAGCTCTCGAACCGGTTGAACAGCTGGAAGCTGTCGTTCTCGAAGATGTCGATGTAGAAGTCCTCGAAGTACTCCACCTCGGGCGAGCCCTGGCTCACGTTGACCAGCAGCTCGAAGTTGCTGGTCTCCTGCTCCGGGCTCTGGAAGTAGAGCGTGCCCGGCACGCTCTGCGCGCGCGTCATGCGGCGGTCGATGTCGTCGTCCGGGGCCTTGCCGACGTTGAAGTCGGCGAGCTTCACCTGCATGACGCCGCCGGTCAGGGTCGGGTCGGGAAGCTTGAGGAGGACGTTGGCCGGCTTGATGTCGCGGTGCGAGACGTCGCGGACCCGGTGGGCGTACTCGATCGCGCGGGCGATCGGCACCACGTACTCGAGCACGCGGACCAGCCGCTGGCGCAGCGGCATGGCCAGCAGGTCCTCGCGCTGGCGCCGGCCGCGCGCCCCCTTCAGCCGCTCCTCGAGCGAGAGGTCCATGAGCTCGAGGATCATGAAGTCGTTGTCGACCTTGTCGCGCACGACCGGCGGGATGAAGTTCGGGTTATCCGATTCGCCGGAGGCGAGCAGCTCGATCACGTTCGGGTGGCCCTGGACCCGCTCGAGGATCTCCTTCTCCAGCTCGAAGCGCATCTGGTCCTCGGCCGAGACCCCGCGCTGCAGCACCTTGATGGCGACGTGGCGGCGGAACATGGTCTTGGACTGGGTCCACAGCTCCTCGCCCAGGTACGCCTTGGCGAAGCGGCCGGAGCCGAGCTCGATCGGCGTGCCTTGCTCGTCCACCACGAACGCGTACGAGCGCGCGCGGGAGATGTACGGCGTGCCGTTGGCGTAGAGCGGCCCGCTGGTCGACATCACGTCGCCGCCAGCGGCGCGGTGATCGCCGCTCAGTCGTCGAGGTGGGGCTGACCGCTGTGTGCTCATGTCCGCGGGCGCAGGAGAGAAAGCCGAAAGGCCGCCGGGAAAACCGTGAGCCGCCGTGCACTATAGCCCGGGAGCACGGCGGATCGCCGACGGCTCTGTCCCCTGTTGCCGCTCTTATGTGACTTGAGTCACGGGCCGCGGACGGTCAGGTTCCGTCGCTGGCGCCGATGACGGGCAGCCCGGTGGCGGCGTAGCTCTCGGCGAACTCGGCCAGGTAAGCCTGCAGCTGGACGATCGGATTGTCGAACTCCTCGGGCTCCTCGCGCGGCACGAACGGCGGGAAGCCGACCTCGTAGCGGCGCTCGCCGTGACCGCGCGTGAGCATGCCGTGGCTGGCCGGATCCATCTCGAAGAAGCCGGCGGTCAGGTCCTGGTCGCCGACGCGGTGGTTGCCGGACAGCGGCAGCTCGGCCAGCGGCAGCCGGTCGGCCACGACCTGGCTCGGACCCGGGCGTCCGCCCGGCACCGCCACCCACGACAGACCCATCGCCGCGGCCACCGCCTCGCCCGACTGGTTGGGCACCGACTCGTCCAGGTACGCGGCGGGCAGGACCACGTGCACGCCCTTGGCCGGCAGCCGCGCGGCGTAGGTCATCGGATCGCCCGGGCCGAGCAGGAGCGAGAGGATCTGGAACGCCTGGTGGGTGTGGGCCGGCCCTCTGGCGCCGTCGAGCTCGCCGGGCGAGACGCCGAACGCGCCGCCCAGGACCAGCATGAACGGCGGGCCGTAGGTCGGGGAGTTCTCGAGCAGGTCGGTCAGCAGGCCGCCGCCCGCCACCGACAGGAAGCCGGCCTGGTAGCGCGGCTCGAACGCGAGCGCGAGCAGGCCGACGAACCCGCCGAACGACTCCGACGCGTAGGTGATGCGCTCGCCGCGCAGGCCGAGATCGGCGAGGGCCGGCTCGGCGTCGCCAATCGCGGACAGGTCGCCGCCGTCGACCAGACGCGAGAGCGCCATCAGATCGACCGCCGCCTGGCGGAAGCTGTCGGCCTGCACCCGCGGGTCGAGCGCCGGGGTGTCGTCGTCGCCGGTGATGTCGAAGAAGGCGAACAGCGGGCCGGTCGCGTTGGAGTCGGCCAGGCCGTCCGGGCCGCTGCCGCCGCCGAAGTTGTGGCCGGTGTCGACCGCGCCGGCGAAGCGATCGCCGTGGAACGGGATGTCGATGCCGATGACCGCGAACCCGCGCGCGCAGAGCGTGTTGCCGACCGCGAGCACGGCCGACTTCGAGTCGCCCAGGCCGTGCGTGTACACGACCACCGGCAGATCGGTGTACGACTCGACCCCGGCGGGGAGGATGAGGATGACCGGCACCGGATCGACGCCCTTCGCGACCGGGGCGCCGTCGCCGTCGCGCTCCCAGGTGCCGAGGCTGCCCGGCGTGGCCGACTGGTAGTTGGGCGACTCGAAGGTGCCGAGCGCGACGAAGCCGATGTCGGCGTGGGCGATGCCGCCCGCGTTGTCGACCCCGGGGAAGGTGTTGTCGGCCGGCGTGCCGAGGAAGCCGTCGAGCTCGGCGCCGGCGCGGTACAGCTGGGTCAGGGTGAAGGCAGGCGCCGGGCGCGCGTCGAGCTGGCCCACCACCGCGTCGAGATCGGCAGCGTAGTCGCAGGTGGTGAAGACCGCGGCCCCGGCGACCTCGTCGGAGGCTGGCGCGTCGCCGCCGGCGTCGAGATAGGCGCGGAGCGGGGCGTAGGCCCGGTCGGCCGCGGCCAGGCGCGGCTGGTCGGCGCCGTCGCCGGCGAGGACCGCGCCGAGATCCGGCGTCGGCTCGACGTGGACGCCGCCGACCAGGGTCACGTCGCGGGTGAGCAGCACCGCGTAGGTGGCGCCGGGGGCGAGGACGGCCCCGCGCTCGGGCCGGACGTACACCTGATGCTCGCCGTCGCGCACGTAGGTCTCGGTGGCGATGCGCTCGCCGGTGGCGAGGTCGACGAAGCGGACCGAGTCGGAGGTGAGCGAGCCGGGATCGACGTCGACGTCGTCGCCGGTGTCGGCCAGCGGAAAGATGACGCCGCCGGCCGGGCCGAAGCAGTCGCGCTCGCCGAACGCCTCGGCGATGCGGCCGATCACCTCGGGGTTGGCGCTGGGGAACGGGAACGACTCGCCGGCGAGCACGACCGCGCCGCTGTCGCCGTCGGCGCGCAGGAGGTCGTTGGGGAACGGGATGTCCGCGATCGAGACCGGCTCGCCCTCGGCCGGCAGCGAGAACGCGAGCGCCGCGCCGCCGCCGCCGTCGCTGTCGTCGTCATTGTCATCGTCGGTGTCGCCGGGCGCGTCGTCGTCGTCGTCGTCGCCGCCACAGGCGAGCGGGGCGGCGGCCAGGAGGAGGCAGAGCGCGCCCCGTGAGAGCGAGGTGATGCGAGACATCCCCCGACCATACGCCGGCACCGCGCTGGCCCGGCGTGCGATAGAGCGCGCCCGATGCGCTTCCTGGCTCGAACGGGGACGGTTCAGTGCATCGCGCCGGGCTGCGGTGACCCGTCCGCGATCGGCACGCGCGCGGTGAACGGAGCGAGCGCGGCCAGCACGAGGGCGAGCCCGGCGATCGCGGCGAGCGCGGTCGGCAGCGACGTGGCGTCGGCGACCTGGCCGACCACGGCCGGGCCGAGCAGGAAGCCGAGGTACGCGATGGTCGTGACGGTCGACACCGCGGCGGCGCGGCGCGCCGGTCCGGCCCACGCGCCGGCCATGCTGATGAGGGTCGGCGCGCAGACGGAGGTGCCGAGCCCGGCCAGGCCGACGCCGAACAGCGCGACGAGAGGGGCGCCGGCCAGGGCGCCGATCGCGGAGCCGACCGCGGCGACGAGCGCGCCGCCGGCCAGGAGGAGCGGGCCGCGCACCCGGCGGAGCGCGACGTTGCCGCCGAGGCGCCCGGCGGTGGCGGCCGCGGCGAACACCGCCGGCGCGACCGCGCTCAGCCCGGCCGGCGCGCCGAGCGTGTGCTCGAGGTGCGCGGCGCTCCACGTCTGCCACGCGTTCTCGATCACGAAGGCGACCGCGCACAGGCCGCCCAGCGCGACCAGGATCGTCGACGGCATGCGCCAGCGGCGCGGCGAGGCCGCGGCGATCACGCCGGCGCCGGTCGCGGTCGCCGCGACCACCGCGGTCGCGGTCGGCAGGTGCGGGGCAGGGGAGCGACGGCGCGGGCGGAGCGGACCGAGCGCCGCGCCGACCAGCAGCAGCATCACGCCGGCCAGGATCTCGCGCGGGCCGGCCCCGGCGGCGCGCAGCGCGCCGGTCGCGAGGCTTGCGACGACCACGCTGGCCGAGAAGCCGGCGTGGGCGAGGTTGAGCAGCGGCCGCCCGCTGGCCACCTCCTCGTCGACCCCGGCGGCGTTGAGCGCGACGTCCATCGCGCCCGAGGTGACGCCGACGACCAGGAGCGCGCCGCCCAGCGCCACCGGTGACGCCGCCAGGCCAGGAAACAGGCCCGCCACGCCGAACAGCGCGGCGACGATCGGCAGGACGATCCCGCCGTGACGGTCGACCAGGCCGCCGGTGAGCCGCATCGAGGCCAGCGCGCCCAGCCCGACCATGAGCAGCGCGTTGCCCAGCTCCGCGTTGCTGGTCGAGGCCCCGGTCTGCACCGCAGGCACCAGCGCGCCCCAGCTGCCCCAGAACAGGCCGAACGCGCCGAACCCGACCACGACGCGAGCTCGCCCGCGGTTGCTCGCGCCGGACGGGCCGCCCGCGCCGCTCACGCCGCCCGCGCCGCTCACGCCGGCCCAGCCGCTCGCGCGCCGCGGCCTCCGCGCCGGCTCATTCGCTCTCCGGGTCGTACGCCACCGCGATCACCTCGAGCTCCTCGTCGCCGCGCGGCGTCCGCACCGTCGCGGCGTCGCCGACCCGCCGGCCGAGCAGCGCCCTGGCCAGCGGGGACACGAACGCGACGCGCCCGTGCGCCGGGTCCGCCTCGTCGACGCCGACCACCCGGTAGATCCGCTCGTGCCCGCTCTCCCCGCGCACTGTCACCGCCGCGCCGAATCGCACCTGGTCCTGCTCGGCGGACGGCGCGACCAGGACCGCGCTGGCCAGCCTCTCGTCGAGGTCCGCCTTTCGCCTGGTGAGCAGCCCCAGCGCGCGGGTCCGCTCGTCTCCGGCCGGCGCGGCCTCGACCTCGACTCGCTCGGCGGCCAGCGCGCGCGACTCCTCGCGCAGGAGCTCCAGCCCGCGCGCCGTCACGTAGTTCGTCGCTCCCTCCGGCAGCGGGGCGCGCGCGGTGACCGCGATCGGCGCCTCGTCGCGGTCGTCCCTGGTGAACGCCTTGCTCACCCGCGGAGCATGCCACGCGCGGAAACCGCTGCCTGGCTCAGCGAGCCGCGCTCGAGGAGGGCTGACCCGGCCGCGCGTTCAGGTTGTCGAACGCGAGGATCGCCGGGCCGGTGGTGCCGCCGGCGACCGAGATCTCGTAGCGGATGCAGCTGGTGCGCGGGTCGGTGGTCGGGCGGAACTCGGCCTGCTCGACCCAGCTCTCGGCGTCGGACGACGTCTCCATCTTCACCACGTCGCCCTGTCCGAGGCGGAAGCCCCAGAAGCGGTGCTCGGCCGTGTCGAACTCGGTGCCGCCGAACTTCTCCTCGGCGGCGTCGCCGTCGCGGACCACCATCGCCAGCCCCTCCTCGTCTCGCCGGAACAGGAAGGTCTGCTCGCCGATCTGCAGGCCGAAGCCGGGCGCCGCGATGCCCGCGCCGGCCTGGACCGTCTGGATCCAGGTGCGGGCGTCGAGGCGGTACGTGTCACGGCTGTGCGCCGCGCACTCGTCGATCGGCAGGCTGAGGTTGTGGAGCTCGATGAGGCCGCTCTCGAACAGGATGGAGCAGCCGGCGTTGTCGTCCGTGATCTCCCAGCCATCGCCGGATTCGAAGCGCTCCTCGAGCGTGGTCACGCTCTCGCAGTCGTTCGGGTCCGCGTCGGCGACCTCGACGCTCGCGTCGGCCGGCCGGATGCCGCCGGCATCGGTCAGCGTGCCGCCGCCGCCGCCGCTGTCGGGCGTCGCCGAGGACGCCTCGCAGAAGCCGTCCACGCACTCGTATCCCGCAGGGCATTCACCCTCGGCGGCCTGCTCGCACTGGTAGCGCGTGCCGGTGTAGTCGGCCGGAAACGAACAGGCGGCGATCGCCACGAACACCGCTGCCGCTGCGCCTTGACCGCTCCGCTGCACGACGCGGCCAGATTACCACGCTGCCGTCGGCCCGGTCTTGCCAGCCCGCGTCCCCTCTGGGATAAGAAGCCAATGCCCGACGCGGTCCTCCTGCGCATGCGGGTCAATGGCCAGGACGTGGAGGTGGCCACCCCACCGCACCACACGCTGCTCGAGGTGCTCCGCTATCGCCTCGATCTGATCGGCAGCAAGCAGGGGTGCGACAAGGGCGACTGCGGCGCGTGCACGGTCCAGCTCGATGGCCGCGCGGTGTGCGCCTGCATCACCCTCGCGATCCAGGCCGACGGCCGCGAGGTGAAGACGGTCGAAGGATTGACCGGCGAGTACGGCGCCGCGCTCCACCCTCTACAAGATTGCTTCGACCGCCACGTCGCGGCCCAGTGTGGGTTCTGCACCCCCGGCATCCTCATGGCCGCCGACGCCTGGCTGCGCGACCTGGCCCGGCCGGTCAGCGCGGCCGAGGCGGCCGAGGCGCTGGCCGGCAACCTGTGCCGGTGCACCGGCTACACCAAGATCCTGGCCGCCGTCGTCGAGGCCAGCCAGATCCTGGCCGACGATCGGCGCGCGGCCGCCGCCGGTGGGAACGATGTGGGAGGCTCGCGTGTCGGGTGATTTCGGCAAGCCGGGCGACGGGCGCGAGGAGGCGGCGACCGTGCGCGGCTGGCAGGTCGGCAAGTCTCACCGCAAGGTGGACGCGGTCGAGCGCATGCGCGGCGTCCTGCGCTACACCGACGATCTCAAGCTGCCCGGGATGCTGCACGGCAAGATCCTGCGCAGCCCGCACGCCCACGCCCGCATCGCCGGCATCGACGCGTCGCGCGCGCTGGCCATGCCCGGCGTGTTCGGGGTGGTGACCGGGCGCGACTTCCCGATCCCGTACGGCGTCATCCCGTGGACCCCGGACGAGAACGCGCTCGGCGTGGACAAGGTGCTGCACGTCGGCGACGGCGTGGCCGCGGTCGCGGCGATCGACGAGGACACCGCGATCGACGCGTGCGCCGCGATCGCGGTCGACTACGAGCCGCTGCGGGCCCTCTACGATCCGGAGGAGGCGCTGGCGGTCAAGGACGTCACGATCAACCCGTACTCGCGCCACGGCAACCTGTCCAAGCACGTCCAGCTGGACTTCGGCGACGTCGACGCCGGGCTGGCCGCGGCCGACGTGCTCATCGAGGACGAGTACTACTTCGCCGGCACGACCCACACGGCGATCGAGCCGCACTGCGCGCTCGCCCACTTCGAGCCGGGCGGAGTCCTGACCGTGTGGTCGGCCACCCAGGTCTCGCACTACCTGCACCGCGAGCTGGCCAAGGTGCTCGAGGTGCCGGCCAGCCGCATCCGGGTCATCCAGCCGCCGCTGGGCGGCGCGTTCGGCGGCAAGAGCGAGCCGTTCGACCTCGAGTTCTGCGTCGCCAAGCTGGCGATGCAGACCGGGCGCCCGGTCAAGATCCTCTACACCCGCGAGGAGGCGTTCTACAGCCACCGCGGCCGCCATCCGATGCGGATGCGCTACAAGACCGGCTTCACGCGCGACGGGCGCATCACCGCGGTCGACGCCAACACGCTCATCGACGGCGGCGCGTACTCCAGCTTCGGCCTGGTCACCACCTATTATTCCGGACAGCTCCTGTGCGCGCCGTACCGGTTCCCGGCCTACCGGTTCGACAGCTGGCGCGCGTACACCAACAAGCCGGCGTGCGGGCCCAAGCGCGGGCACGGCAGCGTGCAGCCGCGCTTCGCGATCGAGTGCCAGCTCGACAAGGCGGCGGTCGCGCTCGGCATCGATCCGATCGAGCTGCGCCGGCGCAACGACCTCGGCGCCGACTCGGTGACGATCAACGAGATGCGGGTCGGCTCGAACGGCTTCCTCGAGTGCCTCGAGAAGGTCGAGGCGGCCAGCGAGTGGAAGGCGCGCCGCGCCCGGCTGCCGTACGGACGCGGGCTGGGCGTGGCCGGCTCCACGTACATCAGCGGCACCAACTACGCCATCTACCCCAACAAGATGCCGCAGGCGGCGGTGCAGGTGACGCTCGACCGCAGCGGGCGCGCGCGCGTGTTCAGCGGCGCCAACGACATCGGCCAGGGCTCGAACACGATGCTGGCCGTCATCGTGGCCGAGGAGCTCGGCCTCGAGCTGGCCGACATCCGCGTGCTCAGCGCCGACAGCGATCTCTGTCCGGTCGATCTCGGCGCGTACAGCTCGCGCATCACGCTCATGGTCGGCAACGCGTGCCTGCTGGCCGCGCGCGAGCTGGCCGGCAAGGTGCGCGGATCGATGGCGAAGGTGTGGGACGTGCCGGTCCGGCGGGTGACGCTGGTCGCCGGGCGGGCCCAGGACCTCGAGGACCCGGCCCGCGGGGTACCCCTGGCCGAGGCGTTCCAGGCGGCCGAGACCGACCACGGCCTCCTCGCCGCGGTCGGCAACTACGACACCCCGCGCGAGGGCCGGCACGGCGAGTACCGCGGCGGCACCATCGGCGCGTCGCCGGCCTACAGCTTCACCGCCCACGTGGCCGAGGTCGAGGTCGACCCGGAGACGGGCGTCACCCGCGTGGTCGAGGTCTGGGTCGCCCACGACTGCGGCAAGGCGCTGTCGCCGCGCATCGTCGAGGGCCAGATCGAGGGCAGCGTGTACATGGGCTTCGCCGAGGCGATCATGGAGGAGCACACCATCGACCCCAACCACTGGGGCGTGCACACCGGGCCGAGCCTGCTCGACTACCGCATCCCGACCTTCCCCGACACGCCGCAGATCCACGCGATGATCGTCGAGGCGGCCGATGCGCAGGGCCCGTACGGGGCCAAGGAGGCGGGCGAGGGCCCGCTCCACCCGATCATCCCGGCCATCGCGAACGCGATCTACGACGCGGTCGGCGTGCGCATGAACGCGACGCCGTTCTCGCCGGCGCGGGTGCTGGCCGCGATCGAGGCCCGCCGCGAGCAGGAAAAGACCGGCGCGCTCCCCCCGCACAGGCCGCCCCCGGAGTCCGAGGCCGCGGCCCTCGGTGCATCTGCTCTCTTGTTGGGCGGAGGCAGGCCGGTCTAGCCGACGCGGCGGCACTGGTCCGACACCCATGCTGAGACTCCCTGCCTTCGTTGTGGTCAGCCCCGAGACGGTGGACGGCGCGGTCATGGCGCTCGCCCGCCCGGGCGCGCGAGTCCTGGCCGGAGGGACCGACCTCCTGCCCAACCTCAAGCACCGCCTCGACCTGCCGCCGGTCCTGGTCAGCCTCAGCCGAGTGCGCGGGCTCGATCACGTGACCGTCGACCGCGCGGCCGGCCTCCTGCGCATCGGCGCCGGCGTGCGTCTGTCGACCCTGAGCGCGCACCCCGAGGTGACCGCGCGGTTTCCCAGCCTGGCCCACGCGGCCGGGATCGTGGCCAGCCCGCTCCTCCGCAACATGGGCACGATCGGCGGCAACGTTCACCTCGACACGCGCTGCCGCTACGTCAACCAGACCGAGTTCTGGCGCGGCGCGATCGGCGGCTGCCTGAAGTCGGGCGGCACCGTCTGCCACGTGGTCCCGGGCGGGCAGAGCTGCGTCGCGGCAATGTCGTCGGACTGCGTCCCGGTCCTGACCACGCTGGAAGCGCGAGTCGCGCTGAGCGGGCCAGCCGGCGAGCGCGAGGTGGCGATCGCCGACTACTACGACACCGACGGCATCTCGCACGTGAAGAAGGACCCGCAGGAGCTCTGCACCGAGGTGCGAGTGCCGCTGCCGGCCGGCCCGTGGCGGACCGGCTACCGAAAGTGGACCGTGCGCGGAAGCATCGACTTCCCCCTGGTCAGCATCGCCCTCCGCTTCGACCTCGACGGCGACACCGTGCGCGCGCGCATCCGCCGCGCGGTCGTCTGCCTCGGCGTCCTCGCCGCGCGCCCCAAGCTCCTCCGCACCGACCCACTGAAGGGCCGCCCGCTGGCCGATCCCGACGTGCGCCGCCTCCTCGGCGAGATCTGCGAGAAGCAGGGCAAGCCGCTGGACAACGTCCCGTACGAGGCCGCCTACCGCCGCAAGGTGCTACCCGTCCACGCCCGCCGCGCCCTCGACGACCTCCTGGTCGCCGGCTGAA
>Ga0193753_10001844_pt1 | contig 17513 bp, 18 predicted proteins | sample H1c2metaG_FD_144925 | JGI IMG/M metagenome (GOLD analysis project Ga0193753, IMG submission 144925) | Soil microbial communities from a riparian zone of the East river system, Colorado, United States - H1c2 | ecosystem: Environmental > Terrestrial > Soil > Riparian zone | place: USA: East...
ACAATGATTCAGCCCGGCGTCTACTTCACCCTGGAGGCCCCCTTCGTCCGCATCCTCGGCCTCTACAGCAACGTGCTCGAAGACCCCGGCGTCATCTCCGGCGAGAACGGCCAGAACAAAATACTCGACGGCAGGCAGATCGCCTTCCTCACCGCTGCGCTCAAGCGAGTCAAGACCGACAACTTTACTGGCGCGGTCATCATCGCCGCGCACCATCCACCGTTCTCCGGCGGATCCGTACACGGAGGCAGCCCCCTCATGCTGCAAGACATCGACTCTGCCTGCCAGTCCGCCGGCGTCTGGCCCCACGCCGTCTTCTCCGGCCACGCCCACAACTATCAGCGGTTCACCCGCACGGTGAACAACCTCCAGATCCCCTTCCTGGTCGCGGGCTGCGGTGGCCACTCCCCCCTCTCCCCCATGCGCGGCACCTACCGCACCCCCTACAAGATCGACGACACCCTCACCCTCGAAAACTACGACTCCACCGACTACGGCTATCTCCGCGTCATCGTCAACGCGCAGACCATGCGCATTGAGTTTCATCCGCAGCACGACGGCGGCACCACCAAAACCCCGAATGACGCCGTGACCATCACACTCGCGACACACACGGTAAGCTGACGACACCTCATCGCGCCAGGCGTCTCTTCCCCTTCACCTCCACCCCACACGCCGCAGGAACATTCGTCATCTGCTTCGCGAACACTCGATAGCTCGCCCCACCCGGCCGCAGCGTCGACCAATATCCCGACTGCGAAAGCAGCGGCTTATGCGTTCCGATAATCTGCTTGTCCAGAATCTTCACCCCGCACTCCAGGTTGTTCTTCGGCTGCAGAATCGTCTTCGCCGGGTCATTCGCCATCAGCTTCCGGTCCGCCTCCCAATCGAAGTCGCACCCATACCGCCTCTGGTCCTCATACGTAAGCTGCAGCAACCCCTCGCTTCGGACGGCCCTCCCCGTCACCCCATCCGTCACCGCCACCTCCGGCTCCGTATGCCGTACCCTCGTCGTCGGCTTCAGCCCGGCCTCCGCGCCCGCCAGCGCCTGAAAGAAATAGGCCCAGAACGTTCGCTTATCCACTTCGCTCATCTCATAGAATCGCGGACAAAACCGCCGCACATCGCGCGGTACCTGCCTCGAAAGCATCTCCGTCGGCAGCGCCTGCTGCACAATCGTGTCCCACTCCGGGTCCCACCTCGCACCACCCAGCTCTGCCCGCTTCGTATCGATCGGCGTTGCCGGAGCCGGCTTCATAGCAGGCTCCGCCGCAACCGCTGGATGCTCCTGACGCCTCCCGCACGCCGCCGCGAAGATTCCCGCGAAGACCACCGCAATCGCCGCCCCGCCCACAACCCTCCATCCCCTCAGGATCATCGCAGAGCCATCCTCTCCCCAAACCGCCGCTACCAGACCGCACCAGCCTACCCGCCCTTCGCCCCCGCCACAAGCACTTCATTCAAATCAGTGCTGTGTCTCCGTCTTTGTGGAATCCGCCGCCCAATAGTTGCCTCTCGCCGAGACAACCAGTTCGGGATGATGCGCGAGCCCCACCTTGATCGTGTGCAGCCCCGGCGTTGCAGAGGTGGGATAGAAGCTGAGAAGGTAGCTGTTGCGAATGTGATTGGTCAGCATCCCAATGCCTTCCTCCAACTGGTTCCTGCTGTCGAAGCTGCTCGTCTCGCCCCCGGACAGCCTGGCCGCCTCGGCGGATAAGTTCTTCCGCATCCCTCCCAGGGCGAGGGCAAGCGGAGCGCTAAGGTTGAAGTAGCCTTGGATCGGACCAGCCGCCGGGTTGACGGTGATCGGCGGATTGAGGTGCGGCGGGTCTTTGAACGCCTGCTTGAACGAAGTCTTTTCCGCAGAGAACGTCATGCTGTAAATCGCCGTATTGGTCTCTCCCAGATCCCGCACAACGTCTTTCAGCGAAGTCTTGCTGCCGCTGTCGTACTCCTGGCTGATAAGGAGAATAGCGCGGCGAGTATTCCGCGGCTGCTGATTCAACAAGCCGATCCCATAAGAGATGCTGTCGAGGATCGCCGCCCCACTATCGCCCTCATCCGGATGATTGATCGCATCGCGCCACTCGGCAATGTCAGACGTAAACGGAGACGCGGCCTCGGGCCGGCTGTCGAAGTTCACAATCGAGGCTTTATTCGGAGCCTTGCCCAGCATCGCGGCCAGCATCGTTTCGAGATTGGCGTAGTTCACAAACTGGCCCCGAGCCGCTCCACCCGTCTGCATCAGCACAACCAGCGACAAGGGGCGATTCGCCTCCTCTTCCAGCGTCACCTTCTGCGCAACGCCATTGTCCGTCAGGGTGAAGTCGCCCGCGCTCAATGAGAAGACAAGCTCTCTTCCCGGCGTCTGAACCACCGTAGGGACAACGACAAGAGTCGTAGTCGTATGCAGCGTCGTCTGCGCAAGAGCAACCCCAGTCAAGGTCGCAACAAGGCCGAATTTGAACGTTGCGAAGTTCATCCGTATCTCAGTTAGATGAGTCAGCCGCTCCCGGCGGTCGCGCCAGGGAATCATTATCTACTCCGGCTAGCAGTTCGAGCGTCATTCGATCCATCTTCCCGCCAAAGTACCTCTCCAGCGCATTCATAAACACCTGATTCTCCGTCGCTGCCCTGGTAAACAGCGTCATCGAAGAGTAAAACTTCAAGTCATCCGGATATCCAAAAATGTCGTGTACCGAGCGCCCCTCCACCCCCGCCACGATCCGGCTGCATTCCCGAAGCCTCGGCCCAAGCACCACATGGTCCAGATATGCCCGAGCCTCCGCCAGCGATGAGATCGCAAATTTACCGGCCATGGAGCTGCTGCCCAATCCCCTGATCTGCGGAAAGATAAACCACATCCAGTGGCTCCGCTTGCGCCCCTCTCTTAGCTCGGAGCAAGCCTGCTCGAACACCTCAGCCTGAGCATCAACAAAGCGTTGTAAATTATATCGATCTCCCGCTTCGTCCTTTGCCATCCCACACCTCCACTACGGCATAACGGCCGCCCGTTGCGACAGAAGATACGCGGCACGCTCGTTCGGAGCAACACCCTCCTCCGTGGCCACCTTCTTCAAAGGCGCACCTTCAAACCTCTCGTAAGAATACGAGGCGCGATGGTCGGGCGCAGCACCCACCCTCACAAACTCCACCGATCGTGGACTCGCCGGAATCCGCCCTCCGAACCACCGGGCATCCTCCTCCTGGTTCCAGGTCACCAGCGACACCACAGAGCCAGTCGGATACGCAGCCTTCGCATTCGTCCGCGCATACTGCACCGCGACGTCGTTGCCGAACAGCGTAGACATGGTCGAAGCCTTCGGATCGACCCACGACGTAATCACCTTCCCCTGCAGCGGATTCGAAGGAAGCTCGCCAGCCAGCGACGCCCCCTCGTTCACCTTCGTCGCAACCCTCACGTTCCCAGCCGAGCAGCCCAGAATGCTCAGCGACAACACCGCACTCAAAATAGAGATCGTCTTCATCTGCTCGCTCACTGTTGCCCCTTGATTGGCATCGTGTAGACATAGTCGTTCTTGCGCACCGGCGTATGGCAGCTGATGCACTCATTGCTGAAGGCCGCATCTTTTCCATAAGGTTTCAGATCGTCCCCGCGCCATCTCGCCCACCCCCACCCTTTGGTGGACGCATATTTTTTGCTGTCGCGGATCATGAATTCAACCTGATAAAACGCTCCCGTCCGGACGACTCCCTTGTCGTCCGTATGCTGCAACCAAGCCACCTTCGCAAACGTCGTCCCATCCGGCCACGGGTTGATGTGGTTCTCCGCGATCGCTTTCACCGCAACATCATTGCCAAGGATCTGCCGCATCGTGTGATTGTCGAATCGGTCCGTGCTGCTGATCGCCTTCCAGTTCTTGTAGTCGGGCAGGAACTCGATTCCGTTGAGAACAGGTTGCACCTGTAACGACGGCCCGCTCGCCTGAATCCACTTTGCATACTCCGCATCGGCCACGCTCGTATCGCTCACCGCAGCTGTCTTCGACGTCGGCGGATCAAGATAATCCCTCAACACCGCCAGCTGTTGCGCCGTCACCGCGGCTCCCGGATGCATCCGTCGATACGACGGCAGCGGCATCGCCCCAAGCTGAATCTGATTCACCGCTTCAAACAGCGCCGCCTTCTGTTGCGCCGCGGGCAGCTTCCCTATCTCGGAAAAATTCAGGTGCTTCCTTGCCTCGTTCACATCGCTCGCCACCAGCCAATACGCCGGCACCACCTGATCGAACCACGACAGCTTTGTCTCGTTCGAGTGGCAGCCATAGCAGGATGTCCTCAGCACCTCCCTTACCTGCGGAGGCGCCTGCAACTCCGCTGTAACCGGAGAATTGTTCAACGCAGGCCGTATAAATTGGATGCCAAGGAACACGATGCCCAGGACGAACACAATGCCGATAAGAACACTGAAGCGAGAGCGCGATGCAGGTGCCATGCGATTCCTTTTCTACTGGACTTCTACTGGACGACCCAGCCTCGCCTTAATAAGCCGCGCCAGCGCATACAAGACGAGCGAAAATTTGTAGAACTCATCGATTGGACGTATACCAGCCGGGATTAGACTCGCCCTTCCCTCGCGCCAGGACCCCGAAGCACGCCATGCACTATCCTGTAAGAGATAGATTCACGACGCCAAGCTGGCCTCGTCTAAAAGGAAACAACAAATTGCCTCTGAACTGCGGAATCGTTGGCCTCCCCAACGTCGGAAAAAGCACCATCTTCAACGCCCTCACCTCGGCCAAGGCGCAGGCGGCCAACTACCCCTTCTGCACCATCGACCCCAACACCGGCGTCGTCACCGTGCCCGATGAGCGCCTCGCCAAAATCTCCGACCTCATCAAGCCCAAATCCCTCGTCCCCACCTCCATGGAGTTCATCGACATCGCAGGCCTCGTCGAAGGCGCCAGCAAGGGTGAAGGCCTCGGCAACCAGTTCCTCGGTCACATCCGCGCCACCGACGCCGTCTGCCACGTCGTCCGCTGCTTCGATGACCCCGAGGTCATCCACGTCGCCGGCGGCGTCAACCCCCTCCACGACATCGACATCATCAACACCGAGCTTCTCCTCGCCGACCTCGACACCGTCGATAAGCGTTACGCAAAAGTCGAGAAGCTCAACAAGCCCGCCAACGCCGACCACAAGGTCAAGGCCGAGTTCGCCGCCCTGGCCAAGCTCAAGCAGGCCCTCGAAGCAGGCAAGCCAGCCCGCACCGTAGACCTCACCGACGAAGAAAAGCCCTACACCCGAGACCTCTTCCTCATCACCGCCAAACCCCAGCTTTACGTCGCCAACGTCGATGAGTCCGGCCTCCTCACCTGCAACGCTTACACCGAAGCTGTAGAAAAGCGCGCCGCCGAAGAGCACAGCCAGGTCGTCCGCATCTGCGGCGCGCTCGAGTCCGAAATCGCCCAGCTCGAGCCCGCCGAGCGCACCGAATTCCTCGAATCCCTCGGTCTCAAAGAGCCCGGCCTCGACCGCCTCATCCACTCCGCCTACCGCCTCCTCGATCTCATCACCTACTTCACCGCAGGCGTGCAGGAGGTTCGCGCATGGACCATCCGCCGCGGCACCAAGGCCCCCGGCGCCGCAGGCGTCATCCACTCCGACTTCGAAAAGGGCTTCATCAAGGCCGACTGCTACGCCTCCGACGATCTCTTCACCTACGGCAGCGAACAAGCCGTCAAGGAAAAGGGCCTCCTCCGCTCCGAAGGCAAAGAGTACATCGTCAAGGACGGCGACATCCTCTTCTTCAAGTTCAACGTATAAGGAGACGCAGGCCCACGCTACGCTCCATCTGAAATAAAAAGGTACGGCCCACGCCGTACCTTTTCTTCACCAGGTCGGCGAAAACGTCACTAAGATCGCGACGAAGGTCACTCCAAAAAGAATCACCAACAGCGGCCACCAGCGATCCAGCCAGAACTCCGATTCACTTGACGAGCTCATCTCAACATTCTCCTTTACCACTCTCTCAAATCCTAACCGAGAACCAGGGCCACGCTCAATCTGCTCTTCGCCTTTGTCATCTCGGCCTTTGTCATCTCGTGGAACACGGAAAGAGGCATCTGCTTATTCTTCGTTGAGTATTTGCTCACCATGCGCAATCGCAGTCACTCAGATTCTGAAAGCCGAATCAGTCACTGCCCAGCAACACAGACCGAAACCGTGGCGGATAAAAAAACTCGAGATCGATAATCTCGTGTATCAGCGCCTCGGCCCGCTCCTTATCGCCTTGCTTCAACACCGCCGCTACCCTCGCCCGCTTATCGGCCAACTGCGACAGGTCTATATCGTTCACCGCATACAGCAAAGCCGTCGTCATCCGGACCAGCTTTTCTTCGGCGGTGTTGGCCTTGTGCGCGAACAATTCGCGATCCTCCGGCGACGCCGGCGCCTTGCTCAACTTGTAAAACCCGGTGTGGGCCCCCAGCAGGTACGGCACCGCCTGCAAAAGACTTCCATAGTAGATCTCCAGCGCCAGCTCCGGATGGCCCTCCGGGTACGCCCCCAGCCGAGCCGTCTCAATCACCTTCTCACCCTCGCTCCGCAGCGAATCGAACACCTCGGTCAGCTTCGCTCCCAGCTTCAGGTACCAGCACTCCTCAATCAGCTTCGAAGCCATCTCGTCGATCGCGACCAGCTCCCACGTCAACGCCTTTGCCACCAGCTTCAGGCAGCGCTCCGGATCGTCCTTCCCCACAGCCTCCACAATCGCCGACACCATCAGAAGACCCGCCGCGTCATAGCCTCTCGCCCTTCCGGCGAGCAGCTCCTTCCCCACCGTCTGCTGCGCGGCCTGCCGCAGAAACCGCATCTGTTCCCCTGCCACCGCGGGCACCGTGCCCAGCACCTGTTGAAAGTTCTTCGCCAGCCGCGCGGCTCGCTCCGGCGTTCCCAGATCGTTCAGCGTCGCAAGCAACTCCGTAATCTCTCCATGGGTCGGCGATGTCTCCGGAACCTCACTAAGAATCGCCGTCATATGGCTCAGCACCGTCTGTGCGCGCTCGCCCATGGGAACATTCACCACAAGGCCCGGGTCGATGCCCTCCGGCAAAACGCCGTCGCGATGCCACTCTCCGCTCCGGTCTTCGTCCACTTCAATCAGGTCGTTCGAACCTTCAAACCGATACCAGTGGCCCGGTTGCTTCTCCGCGTAGGGCAGCCGTTCGAAACGCTGTGTCACCTGCCAGCCCTCCTCCGCCGTCTGCGGCGTAGTCGCAACATAAAATCGCAGGAAGGTCTGTAGCCGGTGGGATACGGTCTTCTCATTCTCAGACATCGTCTAGGCCTCGCTCGCAATCACCTTCAAACCCTCTACCTGCACTCGCTGCGAGACCCTTCTGCTCACCTCTGCATCGGCCCGCTGGGCCAGCACCGCGGCCATCGCCGCCGCAACCGCCTGCCCAATCGCCGCAACCTCCTCCGGCGACAGCGCACCCTTCTTCACCGCCGCTGCGGCCTCCTTGCTTGCCGCTTCCAGCTCATCGTCCTTTACCGGAGCGTCTTGGTGCCGCAGCTTCAGCCACAGCCCGCCAATGTAGTCTCCCACCGCGCTTCCCACGGGCTCCCCGATCTTCTTTCCCGCAGCCTCTGTGGCCTTCGCGGACACACCTTTGAGGAAGCCCAGAAGAAAGGTTCCCCCCATCGCGAGCAGGGCAGCCTCGGCAACGAAATGCTTCTCGGTTGAAGGGGTGAACTCGGCGACATCGGGTCCAATTTCAGTCGCGATCGCAGAACGGGCTTGTTGCAGGTCGGTTGGCATGGCGGGAAGTCTACACGCTTACAAGTCACCTCGCGCGCATCAAAGGTAACCCGGATAATCCTGCATGCCCGCGTACAAGCCGCCGCCAAACCTTGGGCCAGATTCTGAAAATTTCCCGGCAAAAAAATCTTGTAAAAAAGTGGCGTAGTTTTGGCTCGCGAAAGTGGGATTCCGCTGACCGCGTTTACCACGCACTCCACCACAAACTCACCACGATTTACCATCGCCAATTCCCGAAAATCGTGAAAACCCCCAGCAAAAACCACCTTTTCCCCTCTCGTATTTTTCCGCGCCCAAAAACCCAAAAATTAGTACAAACATGTACCCAGACATGAAGAAAAAACTACGCATCGGCATTCTCTTCGGCGGCCGCTCCGGCGAGCACGAAGTCTCCCTCCTCTCCGCCGCCAGCATCCTCAAAGCCATCGACCAGAAAAAGTACGAGGTCGTCCCCATCGGCATCACCAAGCAGGGCCAATGGATCACCTCCACCGAAGCCCAGCATCTATTGGCCGGCGAATCAAAACCCGCGCCAATCCTGCAAAAAAAGGCGAAGAGTAACTCCATTCAACTCAGCGCCAGCGCCGACCTCGCCCAGCAGAACGGCGCCCTCGCCCAGACACTCGACGTCATCTTCCCCGTCCTCCACGGCACCTTCGGCGAAGACGGCACCATTCAGGGCCTCTTCGAGCTCGCTGACATCGCCTACGTAGGCTCCGGCGTCCTCGGCTCCGCCACCGGCATGGACAAGTCCGCCATGAAGCAGCTCTTCGCCGCCGCCAGCCTGCCCCAGACGCCCCACGTCAACCTCATCCGCAGCGAATGGAAGTCCAATCCGAAGCGTTGCACCAGGCTCATCGAAAAATCCCTCGCCTACCCCGTCTTCGTAAAACCCGCGAATCTAGGCTCTTCCGTAGGCATCAGCAAGGTCCACAACCGCGCCGAACTAGCCCCGGCCATGGACCTCGCCGCCAGCTTCGACCGTAAGCTCATCATCGAGCAGGGCGTCGGCGGCCCCGGCGCCAAGCCCCGCGAGCTCGAGGTCGCCGTCCTCGGCAACGACACCCCCGAGGCCTCCGTCGTGGGCGAAATCGTCCCCGGAGCCGAGTTCTACGACTACGAAGCCAAATACCACTCCGACGCCAGCATCCCCATCATCCCCGCCAAACTCACCACCGCCGAATCCAGGCAAATCCGCGAAATGGCCATCGCCGCCTTCCGCGCCTGCGACTGCGCCGGCCTCGCCCGCGTCGACTTCCTCATGGAGCCGGCCAGCCCCGCCACCAAAGGAAAAGCAGCCAAAAAATCCCGCATCTACCTCAACGAAATCAACACCATGCCCGGCTTCACCAGCATCAGCATGTACCCCAAGCTATGGGGAGCCACCGGCCTGCCCTACAAAAAACTCATCGACCGCCTCATCGCTCTCGCCATCGAACGCCACCAAGAAAAACAGCAGACCCAGTTCACCCGCGTCTAACCACCATCGGTCGACACAGGAGAGAGAGCAGCATGCAGACCATCGGCAAACGAATCACTGCACCGCAGCACACCTCGAAGCCCATCGCCGTCTCTGTGGCGATGCATCTCCTCCTCCTCGCAGCTATCGTCCATCGCAGCGCACCGTGGGTCGCTCCCATCCGCCTCCCTGGAACCGAGCACGGCAGCAACCTCATCCTCACCTATCTTCCCGGCCGCGCCACCGCGCCGTCAGCCGCAGCCAGCCCAAAGATTGCGCCCAAGCTCGCCGAATCAACGTCTCCGCTCCCCGCCATCGCCGTGGCAAAACCAACCCCCGCCCCCGCCTCGCCCAACACCAGCTCGCCCGTCGCCGAGCATCCCGACTCCGCCACCGGCGCGGACGCCCTCGGCTCCGGCAACATCGACATCGCCCTGGTCAGCTACTTCCCCACTCCCAAGCCTGATCTCTCCACCCTCCCCCAAGGCACAAAAGGCGACGTCATCCTCGACATCGTCATCGACGCCACCGGAAAGATCTCAGATCTCAAAATGACCAGCGGTCTCGGCCACGGCATCGACGAGACCGTCATCGCAACCGTCCACCAATGGACCTTCCACCCCGCCACCCGAGACGGCCAGCCCGTAGCCAGCGAGCAGGAACTTCACTTCCACTACGAAGCCTGAACCCGGCTGAACTCCAGCCCGGCAGCCTACAACACCCGGCTGTACCGATACCCCTCCGCCGTCATCGCCCGCAGCAACTCTTCCACCTGCTCCGGCCCCCGCGTCTCCAGCGTGATATCGATCGTCGTATCCCCCAGGTTCACGCCATAGTAAGCCCGGTTGTATAGCGTATCCACAATATTCGCGCGCGACCTCGCAATCAGCAGCGTCAACTCCGCCAGCGCCCCCGGCTTGTCCAGCAGATGAATCCGCAGCCGAATCATGCGTCCGTCCTGCACCAAACCGCGCTCAATAATCCGCGACAGTAGCGTCACATCGATATTGCCGCCACACACCAGCACCGCCGTATGCGTCCCTTGCCGCAATGAAGTCTTCTTCTGCAGCAGCGCAGCCAGCGCCGTAGCTCCTGCACCTTCGGCCAGCGTCTTCTCGCGCTCCAGCAGCACCAGGATCGAAGACGCAATCTCGTCCTCGTCCACCGTCACAATCTCATCGACATACCGCTCCACCACGGGAAACGTAACATCCCCTGCGCGTCTCACCGCGATGCCGTCGGCAATCGTCGTAGACGGCTCCAGCGTCACCGGATGATGCTGCTCCACCGCCGCAACCATCGAAGCCAGCCGCGACGTCTGCACTCCCACGATCCGTATGTCCGGCCGCGACTCCTTGATCGCGCACGCAATCCCGCCAATCAGGCCGCCGCCGCCGATCGGCACCACCACGGCCTCCAGCTGCGGCACCTGCTCCAGCAGCTCCAGCCCAATCGTTCCCTGCCCCGCCATCACCGCGCCGTCATCAAACGGATGGATGAACGTCATCCCCTCCGCCTCGCACAGCCGCGTGGCCTCTTCGCAGGCTTCGTCGTAGTTCGCGCCGTGCAGAATCACCTCCGCGCCGAATCCCCGCGTCGCCGTCACCTTCACCAGCGGCGTCGCCAGCGGCATCACGATCAGCGCGCGAATCCCCCGCGACGTAGCGTGGTACGCCACGCCCTGCGCATGGTTACCTGCGCTCGCCGCAACCACGCCGCGCTCTGCCTGCTCGGGCGTCAGCATCGCAATCCGGTTCAACGCGCCGCGCTCCTTGAAGCTGCCGGTCATCTGCAGGTTCTCGAGCTTCAGATAGACCTGCTGCCCCGTCAGCGCGGAGAGCATCTGCGAGTGCGGGCAAGGCGAATAATAGATCGCTCCACGAAGCCGTTCGCGCGCTGCTTCCACGTCGGCAAGGCTGATGCTGAGATTGGTCGTCTGATCGCTCACAGGCCCCTTGGTGTTCCTTCGAAATCGCAACTCGTTACGTCAACTTGGATCAGCCGGCGCATCACCGCTGCACGCGAAACCGGTTCGCCTGCGCAAACTCGTCCCGCAGCTCCGGCGTCCGTAGATTCTCCCGCACATGCGCCAGCCGCTGCTCCAGCGCATACAGCGTATCTGCAATCGGCCCCGTATTCGTCATCGCCACATCGCGCCACATGCTGTACGGGCTCGCTCCCAGCCGCGTCGTCTCACGCAGGGCGCGCCCGCCAATCGCCGCAATCTCCGGCGCATCGCCAAACCGGTCTTCCAGCAGGGCGGACAGCGCAGTAGAGAGCATCTGCGGCAGATGACTCACCCACGCGCACAGCTCGTCATGCCGTCCCGCCTCCATATCCATGGTGCGCGCCCCAAAGCAACCCACCCACCCGCGCCACTCCTTCTCAATCGCCGTCGGCTCCGGCGTCGTCGGCGTAAACAACCACATCGCCCCATCGAACAGCCGAGCCTCCGCCAACAGCGCTCCGCCCGACTCCTTGCCAGACATCGGATGCCCCGGCAGAAAAATCGCCGCATCCTCCCCGCCGAACAACCGCCCGGCCAGCTCCACGATCTCGAGCTTTGTGCTCCCCACATCCGTAATCAACTGCCCCGCGCCCACTATCGGCGCCAGGTGCTGCATCCAGTCCTTGATCGCAAGCACCGGCACCGCCAACACGATCACGTCGGCCACGCGCGCCAGCGCCAGCGCCATATCGCGGTTGTCGGCCATCACCCCCGCCACCCCGCCGACCGCGCCCATCTCCAGCGCCGCCGCCCGCTCCAGCGAACTCGTGTCCCATCCGTCGATGCGGCCCGCGAACCCCGCAGACCGCATCGCCAGACCAACCGAAGCTCCAATCAGCCCCGTGCCAATGATAAGAACGTGTTCCATCATCCCTCTAGACGCGTCTTACGCAATCGTCCGCCCTACCACCGGCGCCAGCAGCCGCAACTGCGCCATCAGCTTCTCCAACTGCTCCGGGTACAGGCTCTGCGCGCCATCGCTCATCGCCTTGTCGGGGTTCGGATGCATCTCCATCAACAGCCCGTCCGCACCCGCGGCCACGCTCGCCAACGCCATCGGCGGCACCAGGTCGCGTATCCCCACGCCATGCGACGGATCGCCCATCACCGGCAGGTGCGTCAGTTTCTTCAGCACCGGAATCGCCGAAATATCCATCGTGTTGCGCGTATACGTCTCATCCGTCCTGATCCCGCGCTCGCACAGTATCAGATCGTAGTTGCCGCCCGAAAGAATGTACTCCGCCGACAACAGAACCTCTTCGATCGTCGCCGCAATGCCGCGCTTCAGCAGCACCGGCTTACGCACATGCCCCAGCTCGCGCAGCAGGTTGAAGTTCTGCATATTCCGCGCACCCACCTGGAAACAGTCGATATATGGCAGCATCACTTCGATCTGCGAGATCTCCATCACCTCGGTGATCACCAGCAAGCCGGTCTCATCGCTCACCTCGCGCAGCAGCTTCAGCCCATCGACTCCCATGCCTTGGAAGCTGTACGGCGAGCTCCGTGGCTTGTACGCCCCACCGCGCAGAAACTTCGCCCCCGCCGCCTTCACCTGCTTCGCGCTCAGCAAAATCTGCTCCCGCGACTCGACCGAGCAGGGCCCCGCCATCACCACCACCTGGTTGCCCCCCACCACCACGCCATTGGGGAACTTGACCGTCGTCCCCTCCGGACGGAAGCTCCGACCCGCCAGCTTGTACGGCGACGAGATGCGGTACGCGTCATGCACGCCAGGCAACACCTTGAACTCCGCAACCTCAAAGTGCTCCGGCGTCCCAACTCCCGCCAGAATCGTCTGGGCCGCGCCCGTCGTGCGGTGGACGTTGAAACCAAGCTCGACCATCCGCTCGATCACTTGTTGAACATTCTCTTCCGTTGCCAGGTCTTGCATCGCGACGATCATGGTTTTCGCTTCACTCTCTCTATTCGTAACTAAATTCGGTACACACTACCGCGCGCACCGTTCCAATCAAGAAACTAACTATCTCGCCGCTGCAGCGTCCGCATCACATCCATAATGCGTTCGTAGACGTGCAGCATCTCCGCATCGTCCAGTGGCCCGGGGTTCACCGTGCGGACATGCTCGAACACGGCCTGTTCCCGCTTCGGCTCGTACACCGGCAGGTCCGCCGTCTGCTTCAGTTCTCCAATCGCCCGCGCCGCCTCTGCGCGCTTGCTGATGAGCCCAACAATCTGCTCATCCAGCTCATCGATCTTCTGCCGCCAACCAGCAATATCCATCCGTCAACCTCATTCCGCACACCGTCACCACAAAGGGCAACGGGCTACTCGGGATTTCACTTTCCAGCCACCATCATAACTGTCTGCGCGGCCACGATCTCAACCTCTTCGCCATCCAAACATCGTCATTCCCGCAGTCCTGCAATGAATCGTCCAATCTCAGAGGCTGCCTCTGCCGGCGGCGTCTTCTCGATCAGCGCCACCAGCGCACTTCCAATCACCGCAGCATCCGCAAACTCGCCGACCGCCCTCACATGCTCGGCGTTCGAGATTCCAAACCCCACCGCAATCGGCAGTTGGGTAAACCGGCGCAGCCGAGCCGCCAGCTCCGAGGCATCCCCCGCAATCTTCTGCTGCGTACCCGTAATTCCTACTCGCGAGATGGCATACACAAACCCCCTCGACGCCCCGCCAATCGCCTTCAGCCGAGCATCCGGACTCGTCGGCGCAGCCAGAAAGATCGGAGCCAGCGAGTTTGCCTCCATCGCCTCCAGGTACTCCCCCGCCTCTTCCACGATCATGTCCGTCAGCAGTACCCCATCCGCCCCCGCCTCCGCCGCCCGCGCACAAAACGCCTTCATCCCCATCCGCACCACTGGGTTCAAATATGAGAACAAAACCAGCCCCGCCGAAGGCCGCGCCGTACGCAGCTCCTTCGCCAACCCCAGTACATCTGTCAGCCGAATCCCCTTCGCCACCGCCCGCTCACTGGCTCGCTGAATCACCGGCCCATCCGCCAGCGGATCGCTGAACGGCACTCCCAGCTCAATCACATCAGCGCCGTTATCGATCGCCGCCAACGCAATATCCCGCGTCGTCGACAGATCGGGATCACCTGCCGTCAAATAAGCAACAATTCCCGGCTTCCTCTTGAACTCAATCGCCACAAATCCTCCAAAAAATCGGTGCGCTCTCAGCTTTCAATCCGCGTCTCTCCGCGCCATCCGCGGTCGTGTCTCTAAGAGCCGCTCTACGCGCCCTTCAAATCCAGCTCCCGAGCCAGAATTCCCATATCCTTATCGCCTCTACCCGACAGATTCACCATCAGCACATCCGTCTTCGCCATCGTCGGAGCCAGCCGGATCGCCTCCGCTACCGCATGCGCACTCTCCAGCGCCGGCACAATCCCCTCCGTCCGCGACAGCGTCACCGTCGCCTTCAACGCCGCGTCATCCGAACAGGAAACATAGCTCGCCCGCCCCGAATCATGCAGCATCGCATGCTCCGGCCCCACACTCGCATAGTCCAGCCCCGCGCTCACTGAGTGCGTGCTCGAAATCTGTCCCGCCTCATCCTGCAACACGTAACTGTACGTCCCCTGCAGCACCCCCGGAACTCCGCCGCCCATCTTCTGAAACCGCGCCGCATGCTCTCCCAGCCCACTCCCGCGCCCACCCGCCTCAACGCCAATCAACTGCACATTCGTATCTGGCAGAAACTCATAGAACGCTCCAATCGCATTCGACCCGCCCCCCACACACGCCACAATCGCCGTCGGCAGCTTCCCCTCCTGCTCCAGCATCTGCGCCCTCGCCTCGCTGCCGATCACCCGATGGAAGTCCCGCACCATCGTCGGGTAAGGATGCGCCCCCAGCGCACTGCCCAGAATGTAGTACGTCGTCCGAACATTCGTCACCCAGTCCCGCATCGCCTCATTGATCGCGTCCTTCAGCGTAGCCGACCCACCCGACACCCCCCGAACCTCCGCTCCCAGCAGCCGCATCCGGTAGACATTCAGCTCCTGCCGCCGCATGTCCTCCTCGCCCATGTAGATCACGCACTCCAGCCCGAACAGCGCACACACCGTAGCCGTCGCCACTCCATGCTGCCCCGCGCCGGTCTCGGCGATAATCCTCTGCTTGCCCATCCGCCTCGCCAGCAGCCCCTGCCCCAGCGCATTGTTGATCTTGTGCGCCCCCGTATGCAGCAGGTCCTCTCGCTTCAGATAAATCTTCGCCCCACCGCATTGCTCCGTCAGCCGCTTCGCAAAGTAGAGCGGCGTAGGCCGCCCGCAATAGTGATGCAGCAGATCCCCCAGCTCCGCCTGGAACGCCGGGTCCGCCTGAGCCGCCGCATAGGCCGCCTCCAGCTCCTCCAGCGCCGCCATCAGCGTCTCCGGAACATACCTTCCGCCATACGCCCCAAACCGCCCCGCCACCGCCGCCGTCAAACCTGTCGCTGCACCAATCGTTGAACTCGCGCTCATCACTCTCTCCCGCTGCATGTTCCGCACAAAGCAAAAGCCGCGACTGGTTAGGTCGCGGCTCGGATGGATATCGAATCAACTGAAACTTACAGATCGTTCAGATGAAGCTACTCCGCCGATGCCGCTACCGTGCGCCAGTAGCGGAACGTAAAGCTAATAAATCGGCTGGAATAAGAAATCATCTTGCCTTTAAAGATACATGGAGTCCTGAACCTCCGCAACCCCGTCTTTTCTCTACCGGACACGGCCCATCATCCAACGGGGCTGGACGCAGAGACCGTCGCCCCCTTGTCTGCGTTCGATCTCGCCTGTATCCCGTGCCGACCGAAACCACCTCTGTACAGAGCTTCGAATCTGACGAAGCAATAAGCCCTCACCTGCGACTCAGCGACCGAGGGCAACGCGCAAAGCCTGATCTGGCGCTAGATCAGATCCAGCTCCAACGCGGCCGCCGTAAAGCTGCCCGTCTCGATGATCTTCGCAACTGCGTTGATCTGCACCGTAGAAGGAGACCCGTTTGCCATGGGCAGAGTGTAGCGAATCCATGATTTAAACTCATGCATCCTACCCAACCATGAGCCCCAGGTTTTGTTCTTTTCCCTGCGTTCAGGGAATACTGGTTAACATGACATCGCAAATCGGTTTCGTTGGACTCGGCATCATGGGACGGGGCATGGTGAAAAACCTCGTCGAGAAAAACCACCCCGTCACCGTATGGAACAGAACGCCCGAAAGGTCTGAAGCCCTCAGGAAAGACCTCGCCGTCAACATCGCCCCCAACCTACAATCGCTGGCCGAGTCCAGTGACATCATCCTCATCTGCGTCAGCGACACCCCCGACGTCGAATCCGTCCTCTTCGGCGAGTCCGGTCTCGCAAAAAAACTCCGCAGCGGAACCATCGTCGTCGACCTCAGCACCATCAGCCCAGCCGCCACCCGAGCCTTCGGACAGACCCTGGCCGAAAAGAATATTGCCCTCCTCGACGCGCCCGTCTCCGGAGGCAGCGAAGGCGCAGCCAAGGGCACACTCAGCATCATGGTCGGCGGCCCTGAAGATGTCTTCGCCAGTGTCGAGCCCATCCTTCAGGCGATCGGGACCCGCATCACCCACATGGGCCCCAGCGGCTCCGGCCAGACTACCAAGCTGATGAATCAGATCCTCGTCGTCGTCAACATGCTCGCCGTCAGCGAAGCTCTGCTCCTCGGCCGCGCCGCCAACGTCGACCTGCTCAAGGCCGTCCGCGCCGTCGAAGCCGGAGCCGGCGGCAGCTGGATGCTCTCCCAGCGAGCCCCTCAGGCCATCGACGGCTACTGGCAGCCCGGCTTCACCATCGACCTCCAGCAGAAGGACCTCCGCCTCGTACTCGAATCGGCCCGCGAGCTGGGCCTCCCCCTGTTCGCAACCAGCCTCGTCCACCAGCTCTACAACAAGCTCCAGAAGGACGGAAAGGGTGGCCTCGGAAATCACGCTCTGGTCCAGGCGCTCGAAGACCTCTCCGGCCTGCGGATAGCAAAGGAGCAGGCATGAACCCAGCCACCTGCGCCCGCATCAACGGCGTCTCCCTCGCTTACCGTGACACCGGCAGCGGCGCCCCCATCGTCTTCCTCCACGGCCACCCCTTCAATCAATCCATGTGGGACACCCAGGCAGCCGCCCTCTCCTGGAAGTATCGCGTCATCACCTTCGACCTCAGAGGCTACGGAGCCTCCGAAGTCCCCCCATCCGACGCCACCACGGTGGAGACGATGGCAGAGGACGTCAACGCCCTCCTCGACCACCTCCATATCCCGAAGGCCGTCATCGCCGGCCTCT
>Ga0193753_10001845_pt1 | contig 17508 bp, 12 predicted proteins | sample H1c2metaG_FD_144925 | JGI IMG/M metagenome (GOLD analysis project Ga0193753, IMG submission 144925) | Soil microbial communities from a riparian zone of the East river system, Colorado, United States - H1c2 | ecosystem: Environmental > Terrestrial > Soil > Riparian zone | place: USA: East...
CTCGCCTCACCCCGGATGAGGGGAATGATCCGACACCTCACCCATCTCACCCCCAGCCCCTCTCCCCATCGGATGCGGAGAGGGTGGCTCGCGGTCGAGACGGAGCGGGTGCCGGCATGGAGAGGGTGCTGGCGCACGGCCACAAGCACTGGCGGCATCCGCGCGAGATGGGCGAGGTGGAGGTGCATGGTTTCCTCACGCACCTGGCGGCGGAGAGAAATGTGGCGGTGTCCACGCAGAACCAGGCGTTGAACGCGCTGCTTTTTCTGTACGCGCAGGTGTTGCACCGTCCGCTGGCAGCGTTGCAGGAGTGCGAGCGCCCGACCCGCCCGCCGCGTCTCCCGGTGGTGTTGACCAAGTCGGAGGCGCAGCAGCTTCTGGCGGCGTTGCCGGAGAAGCATGCGCTGCTCGCGCGGCTGCTGTATGGCACGGGCCTGCGGGTCATGGAGGGGGTGCGGCTGCGGGTGAAGGATGTGGATTTCAGCGCGGGTCACATCGTGGTGCGGGATGGGAAGGGTTTCCAGGATCGGGTGACGTTGTTGCCGGAGAAGTTGAGAGCGGAGTTGCGACAGCAATTGGAGCGCGCGCGGGCCTGGCACGAGGGGGACGTGGCGGAGGGTTTCGGACGGGTGTATTTGCCGTATGCGTTGGCGCGAAAGTATCCGCACGCGGACCGGGAGTGGTGCTGGCAGTATGTCTTCCCGGCGGAGCGGCGCAGTGTGGATCGTGGAGAAGATCAGGGCTCGACGGAGTCTCGCCCCACCGTGGTGGTGCAGCGGCGGCATCACGTGCAGGAGGAGAATGTCCAGCGGGCGGTGAAGGAGGCGGCGCGGCGGGCGCGGATTGCGAAACCGGTGACGCCGCACGTGCTGCGGCATTCCTTCGCGACGCATCTGCTGGAGAATGGCTACGACATCCGCACGGTGCAGGATTTACTGGGGCACAAGGACGTGACGACGACGCAGATTTACACGCACGTGATGGCGAAGCCGGGGCTGGGAGTGCGGAGCCCGCTGGATGGGTGAGGGTTGAGCGTTGCAGGTTCGCCTTCCACCTTCTTCGTGGTTTCTTTAAGAAAACGTTCAACGTTCAACTTTCAAGTGGTAGAACGGCGGGTCATGCGCGGGTTCGGCACAGTGTGTTGTTGGGTAAGCGTCGCGGCGGGCCTCATGGGTTGCGCGGCAGGAGCGCAGCCAGCGCCGGAGTTCCGCGCGTTGTGGGCGGACACGTTTCACGCGGGGATGCGGAACAGTAACGAGGTGGCGGCGCTGGTAAACACGGCGCGCGGGGCGAACTTCAACGCCATCATCGTGGAGGTGCGCAAGCGTTGCGACGCTTACTACAACAGCGCGATCGAACCGAAGGCGAGCGATGTATCGCCGCAAAGTTACGATCCGCTGGCGGATTTGCTGGACAAGGCGCACCACGGCGGACGGCGCATCGAGGTGCATGCGTGGATCACGACTTACCTGGTGTGGAACGCGGGCGGGGCGTTGCCGACGCAGGCGAATCATCCTTACTACACTCACCCGGAGTGGCTCAGTCGGGACAGCACGGGCGCGACTTCGGACGGGAACAATTATCAATTCGATCCAGCGCTGCCGGAGGTGCAGCGGCACACTTACGACGTGGCGATGGACATCCTGTCGCGCTACGACGTGGACGGGTTTCATTTCGATTACGTGCGCTACTCGGGCCGGACGTGGGGTTATCACTCGAATGCGCTGGAGCGATTTCGGCGGCGGTTCAACGTGGCGGGCACGCCGTCGCCGGCGGACGCGAATTGGCTGCAGTTCCGCCGTGAGCAAGTGAGCGGGCTGGTGCGGAAGGTTTACTTGAACGCGCTGGCGATGAAGCCGCAGGTGAAAATTTCGGCGGCAACGATCGGCTTCGCGCCGGGCGTGGTGAACGACAGCCAGTGGTTCAGCTCGGCGTCGGCGTGGGGGAACGTGTTGCAGGATTGGCGCGGCTGGATGCAGGAGGGCATCCTCGATCTGAACGTGCCGATGATGTATTTCGATCATCGGCGCCACGCGAATGATTGGAACGGGTGGAGCCTTTTCGCGAAGGAGCATGCCTACGGACATCACGTGGCGTTGGGGCAAGGTTCTTATCTCAATACGTTGTCGAACGTGATCCATCAGTTGCGCACCACACGCGTGCCGACGGCGAATTCCAATGCGGCGGCGCACGGCCTGGCGATGTATTCCTACGCGGCGCCGGTGACGAATGACACGTCGGCGGTGACGACCTTCAACGCCTTGGTGCAGCCCAGTGTTTACGATCCGAATCCCGTGCCGCTGTTTGCGGAGCCGGTGGCGACGCCGGTGATGCCGTGGAAAGTGGCACCCACAGTGGGTCACGTGAAGGGGACGATTCGCGCAACGGCGGCGAGCGATGAACTGGACGGCGCGGTGGTCACGCTGGCGGGGCCGGTGACGCGCGTGCAGACGAATGATGCCACGGGCTTCTATGGTTTCGCGCATCTGCCGCCGGGGAGTTACACGGTCACGGCGAGCTACAGCAATCTGGCGAGCCGGAGCGCCGCGGTGCTGGTGACGACGGGCGTGGTGAGCACGGTGGATTTATTTTTGAGTGTCTCGAATGGGCCGCTGTTGAATCTGCGCGCGTGGCCGGAGCGGGGCGGCACGGGGCGGCAACGCGCTGCCAAGATTTCGGCATTGCGCGATTGAGCGGTTGCCCGCTAAGACAGCGGCACCGATGAAGACATCCACTTGGGCGCGGCTTTCATTTTTCAACACCCTTTTGGCAGCAGTCGCGGGGCTGATGTTCAGCGCCGGCTGCGCAAGTACTCAACCAAAGGAACAGTTAATGACACGATTGCAGGAACAAAACTGGGGCACTGCTAATGGGAAACCGGTGAGGTTATTCACCCTCACGAACCGCAAAGGCACGGTGGTGAAGGTGACGGATTACGGTCTCATCATTACGGACATTCAAACGGCGGACCGCAACGGCAAGCTCGGTCACGTCGTGCTCGGGTTCGACAATTTGAAACAGTATCAAGCTGGCCATCCGTTCTTCGGCGCGATCGCGGGGCGCGTGGCCAATCGCATCGCCAAAGGAAAGTTCACGCTGGATGGGAAAGATTACACGCTCGCGATCAACAACCAGCCGAATCATTTGCACGGCGGCAAGAAAGGTTTCGACAAACAGGTGTGGGATGCGAAGCCGTTGCCGGCGAAAGAGCACGAGCAAGGAATCGAGTTTCACTATTTGAGCAAGGACGGCGAGGAAGGTTATCCGGGCAATCTCGATGTGACGGTGACGTACACGCTCACGGATGAGGACGAGTTGCGCATGGAGTATCACGCGAAGACGGACAAGGCGACGCCGGTGAATCTGACCAACCACAGTTACTTCAATCTCGGCGGCGGCGGCGACACGCTCGGAACGGAGATGTTGATCCACGCCGACCGCTACACGCCGACGGACAACACGCTGATTCCGACGGGTGAACTGGCTCCCGTCAAAGGCACGCCGCTGGATTTCACGAAATCCAAGATGATGGGGCGCGATCTCGAGGCGTTGAAAAGGTCTCCCGGTGGCTATGATCACAATTTCGTTTTGAATCGCACAGGCAAGAAGCTCGATCTCGCCGCGCGCGCTTACGAACCGAAGAGCGGTCGCGTGCTCGAAGTGCTGACGACGGAGCCGGGCGTGCAGCTTTACAACGGCATCGGGCTGGATGGAAAAACCATCGGGCACGACGGCGTGAGCTACGTGAAATACGGCGGCTTCTGTTTGGAGACGCAACACTTCCCGGACGCGATCAACCAGCCGAGCTTTCCCTCGGTGGTGTTGCGGCCCGGCGAGACTTATCAGACGACGACGGTGTTCAAGTTCGCGGCGAAGTGAGCGGGAGCCGGCTCGCATTAACACTGTGTTCACTCGAGTGCTGTGAGAGTGCCCTCGCAGAGTCATTTCCCATCTTCCATTCGAACTTGCCGACGAAAGAGTTGCCCGCCTCTTCTGTTTGCGTTATCAGTCACGCGCTTTTAAGCCCTGAATCGCTCACCAAATCGTATGACACGGTTTCTTCTCACGCTCTTGTCCGCTGCGTTGCTTTTCTTCGCTCCGCGTCTAGGCGCCCGACCGGCCACTTCGCCGTACAGCAGCCGCAATCCAGTGCAGCCGCTGGCGAATGTGCCGCAACTTGCCGTCGCGCCGACCGACGCTTTGACTGAACTCGCGAAGGACGCGCGCATCGGAGCAACCTCGCCCTTGCGAGTGGCCACCGGCGTGAAACTCGAAGCAACTCCGGCGACTCATGGCACGTGGGAACCGGTCGCCGGCGGAAGGCTGTGGCGGTTGCGAATCCTTTCGCCCGGCGCCACCGACTTGAGCCTGGGCTTCAGCCGGTTTCAACTTTCCGAAGGCGCTACACTCCATCTTTACAGCGAAGCCGACGGTTACACGCAAGGCGCTTTCACGGCCCGCGACAACAAACCGCACGGAGAACTTTGGACGCCGGTGCTGCCCGGTAATCGAGTGGTGATCGAATTGTTCGTGCCCAACGGTGCGAAGGAACCGGAGCTGATGCTCGCGCAGGTGAACCGCGGCTATCGCGATCTGTTTCGCCGCAAAAAGGACGGGGCCATCGCGAAGGCCGGAGCTTGCGAGAACGATGTTGTTTGCTCCGTGGGCGACGCGTGGCGGAACGAGATCCGTGCCGTGGCCAAGTATTCCGTGACGGTGGGCTTCGACACTTTTCAGTGCAGCGGCACGCTCGTGAACAACGCCGCGGGCAACTTTAAGAATTATTTTCTCACGGCCGATCATTGCGGCATCGCGGCGGGCAATGCCTCCACGGTCGTGGTGTATTGGAACTTTCAATCGCCGGTTTGCGGCCAGCACAACGGCGGCTCGCTCGCGCAAAACCAGAGCGGCGCGATTTTCCGCATGGCCCGCAGCGATGTCGATGTGACGTTGATCGAACTCGAGGACGTGCCGGAGGCGAGCTTCCAGGTTTATTACTCGGGCTGGGACCGCTCGGGCGTGGCCCCCAACGGCGCCGTGGGAATTCATCATCCCAGCGGCGACGAAAAATCGATCAGCTTTTCGTCCGGCACGCTCGGCACGATCGACAGTTGCATCGGCAACGGCTTCAACACGCACTGGAATGTGGTTTGGAATTCCGGCGTCACGGAAGAAGGCTCGTCCGGCTCCGGCATTTGGGACCCGGTCACGCATCGACTCGTGGGCACCCTCTCGGGCGGCGCATCGTTTTGTTCCACACCGCAAGGTCCGGATTGCTACGGCAAATTTTCCGTGGCGTGGAGCAGTGGCGCCAATCCCTCGACACGCCTCCGCGATTGGCTAGATCCTGCGAACACGGGCGCCATGAACGTCTCAGGCGGCGAACTTGGCACGCATCCGTCCATCGCCGGAGTGAGCGCCAATCTCACCGGCGAAAATTGCACGCCCGCCAATAGCGCCGCTGATCCAGGTGAAAGCGTGACGGTCAGTTTCACGTTGAATAATTCGGGAGACCGGCCGTTCACCAATCTCGTTGGCACGTTGCTGCCGGGCCTGGGAGTCAATCTTCCTGCCGCGCCCAAAAGTTACGGAGCCATGCCCGTGGGCGGCACGAATGTGACGCAGGCGTTCACGTTCATCGCCACGGGATCGTGCGGAGGTCTCATCACGACCCGGCTTCAATTGCAGGAGGGCGCGCTCAATCTTGAAACCATCACCAACACATTTTTGATCGGCGTCCCCAACGTCGTGTTCACCGAAGAGTTTGACGGCGTTGCCACACCGGCGTTGCCCGCAGGCTGGACCAATTTCAAAAGCGGAGCCGGATCAACGTGGGTGACGACGAGTGCCGCGGCGGACACGCTGCCCAATGCCATCTTCGCGGCAGAAGCAGCGAACGTGGGCGACACACACATCACCTCCCCTGCCATTCCGATCGCTTTGACCAATGCGGAGATCAGTTTCCGGCACAAGTACAACGTGGAAAAGCGTTATGACGGCGGCGTGCTGGAAATCGCGATCGGCGCCGGTGCCTTCAACGACATCACGAACGGCGGAACATTTATCAGCAACGGCTACAACACCGACATCAGTACGGGCTATTCCAATCCGCTGGCCGGGCGTGGGGCGTGGTCGGACACGCTGACAAACTTCATCACGACCAGGGCGCGATTGCCCGCAACCGCTGCTGGACAGAACGTGCGTTTCCGCTGGCGTCTCGGCACCGACAACAGCACGGGCGGCAATGGCTGGCACGTGGATGGCGTTGAGATCTTCGATGGCTTCGCGTGTTGCGGCGGCGCGGCTTCGCCGGCCATTGTCAACGTGCGGCAACTGGTCAACAGCCTGGCCTTCTCGTTCGTTTCGGCCAACGACCAGGCCTACCACGTGGAATACAAAGGCTCGTTGAATGAGAGCAATTGGCAAACGCTGCAAACGATCGCCGGCGACGGGGCGATAAAGAGCGTCACGAATTCGCTCACGACGACGAATGGGTTTTTTCGATTGCGAACGCCGTGAGAGGTAGGGCACGTCGGGACGCGCGCCGGGATGCGCCTGATCAACGTCTGCGTCCGCAGAGGTATTGCACAGCCGACCACAAGCCGGAGAAGCGAAAGCCGGGATCGACGTACTTTTCGATCACGTAAAAGGCAAAGTAGTAAGCGCGGCAGAAACACCAGAGCGCAATCGCGAGCAACACCACGATCTTGATCGTCGGCATTTCAAGAATCAGCAGCGCCGACGCCGCCAGGCCGACGACAAGGAACAACACACCCTTGAACTTGATCCAGCGCGGGTCGGTGAGGTCTTTCACTTTTCGCCGCCCGCCTGCGTCTGCGTCATCGACTTCAGATGTTCGCCCACCACCTGTTTCCAAATCGTGTAGCCCTTCTCATTCATGTGCAACTTGTCCGCGAGATAAATATCCGGCTTGGGCTGGCCATCCTCGCCAAGCATCCGCGGATGCACGTCGATGAAACTGAGGCCGGGCTGTTGCGCCGTGTATTCGCGGATGAGCCGGTTCGCTTCGCGCACGCGATCGATTTGCGCCCAGCGCGCCGGGTTCGGCGCCACGGAAATGTAAACCAGCTTTGTCGCCGGCAATTTCTCCCGCACTTTGGTTACGAAAGTTTTGAAATCCTGGAACACCGTTTCCGGCGACTTCTTCGCATTGATGTCGTTGCCGCCGGCGTAGAGCACAATCACGCGCGGCTCGTATGGAATCACGATCCGGTCCGCGAAATAAATTGAGTCGGAGATCTGCGAACCACCGAAGCCGCGGTTAATCACCTGATAGTCGGGGAAATCCCGCGCCAGCGTTTTCCACATCCGAATGCTCGAGCTGCCAATGAAGAGCACGGCGTGCTTCGGCGGCGGATTGGTTTTGTCCCGGGCCTCAAACGCGAGAATGTCCTTCTCGAACCCGTTGGTTTTGTTTTGCGCGAAGGAAGTCGCGGCGAACGATAGGGCGAGAAACAAACAAAGTGGAAAACGCATACCGCAGGATAGTCACCCACAAACCAGGCTCAAGCGGAGTTTACAGGCTGTTCGGATCAGCGGCGGGATCGGCCGTCCAGACAATCCGGGTTTGAGGCATGATGCCGCCGCCGCGCGTCAAGCCGGTGGCGACCCTCGTTTCCACTACGTCTGACCCTTTCAAAGTTTCCGCATGACCATCGATGAAAACGAGGTTGCCACGGCGATCATGCCGGGCAACAAAGCGAGTGGCAAAGCTGCTCGGCTGTCCAAGGTCCGTGCCGCTCTGTCCTGGGAAAAATTCAACGTTCATTTCAGTCGATAGTCGATTTTCCAAGAAAATAACGGTGTCCGATGGCCGCTGCACGCCACCCACCTGAAGGGTCAGGACGGGTGCGTTGATGAGTTTCGAATTCATCGACATCGAAAAATAAGCATTGGGCGCCAATGGCCCAGTCGCGCCCGCGGGAAACTTCGGCACTGGGCAATGAAAAAAACTGGAGCGATCATAGAAATCCGCCCTGCGACTAGCGTAATCAGCCGCGCGCGTTTGTTGAAGCATGGGTGGCACCGCGTTGTACCAAACGTCAAAGTTGTCGGTATCTTTCACTTGCGACCAGTTATTCAAGGTCGTGCCTGCGCCAAAACTCTCGCGTGGCAGCGTGTTTTCATTCTCATCGCAATATAGCGTGATGCCGATGCCCCATTGCCGGAAGTTGCTCATGCACTGCGTGGCCTTGGCTTTGCCTTTCGCCTTGGCGAGCGCGGGCAAGAGCAGCGACGCCAGAATCGCGATAATCGCGATGACGACCAGCAACTCGATCAAGGTGAATCCCCGGCGATGCGTCATGCGGTCCCTTTGTTCACGGCAATAACGACATGCGGAAGAATCTGCGGCCGGTCGGACTGCTGCCCGGAGAAAAAGTCGCCGTCGTTACCGGACCGGTGGACATGACGGTGGTCAGCGGCGACCAGGACAGGTCGGTGAAGTCATTTTTGTACTCAATGGCGAAACTGCGGGCAGCGAGTCCGTACCACGTTAGTTGGCTGTCACTCGCGCCATTCACGAACCGGAGGATGCGCGGCTCCGAAGGGGTGCGCAGGTAGCCGGGCGATCCGATGTCATCGCTCTCCATAGATGGAAACGCGCCGTAAACGCCAAGCACACTGTCGTCGCCAAAGGTCTGGGTGTCCGGATTGAAGCCAAACGTCACGCCCAGCGTCGCTGTCGAAAACGAGACGGCGGCGGCAAAATCCGTATCATCAATCGCGCCCGGATTCCACAATTCGAGCGTGTCGCCCGCGCTGCTAAAACTCAGGTTTGGCCCTTCGTAGCGAATGACTTGCAAGTTGGTCTTCAGATTCACCGCGCCCCACCAGCGGCGGAAGGAATTCGCGCTCATGTTCTCCACGAAGATCACCGACTCGCCCGGCGCGATGATGATGTGATTCGTGATCGTGTAGGCCGCCGCGCGCAACGCCGATCCGTCATCGAACTGATAGCCAAAAAAATCCACGGCGAACGTATCGAAGTTGGTCAACTCCCACCAGTCGTTGTGCCCGCTGGCGGCGCCGTTCGTGGATTCCGAGGACTGGACCTCCGTGATAATGAGATTGGGACGAGGCGTGACCGTCAGCGTCGCCTCATTGGTAAGCACTCCAAGCGAATTGCTGACGACGACGGAGTAAACACCGCTGTTGCCCGCCACCGCGCCGCTCACCGTGTAAGAACTTGCCGTGGCGCCGTTGAGGATGTCGCCATTGAACCGCCACTGATAACTCGGCTGCGGCACTCCCGACGCGACGATGGTGAAGGTTGCGTTCTGGCCCACGTAAACTGTTTGTTCTTGCGGCGGCACTTGCACGCTCGGCGGCTCGGGCACGGCATTGAGCAGCAGCAGCGCATTGGAACTGGTGAGGGTCTGAAAGCCATTGAACAGGACCACGGAATAAAGTCCCGTGCTGCTGGTCTGCACATTCGTGACGGTGAAGGCGCTCAAAGTTGCGCCGGCAATGTCCGCGCCATTGAACTGCCACTGGAACTTCGGCCGGGGAATGCCGCGCACGGCCACGCTGAACGTGGCGTTGTCGCCAGGATTCACGGAAAGCCCGGCGGGATGTTGCGAGATGGAGAGCGGCACCGGCCCCTGGTTCACGCCCGGTGATCCGACATCGTCGGTCTCCTCCGCCTTGAACGTCCCGTTTACGCCGTTCGTGCTGAAGAGCGTGAACAGTCCCGTGTTGGTGTCATAAGTGAATGATGAACCGCGCACCGCCGCGCCGAAGTCCACTGTATCCACTACGTCGGCGTCGCTAATCGCACCGGCCGCCCACACGCGCACGCCATCACCACCTGAACTGAGTCCATTGCCGCTGTAGAAACGGATTTGCACACTGGCCCCCAGACTCGCGCCCCACCAGGTACGAAACTGAGCCTCATTGGTCACGATTCCCGTCACCCTCTCGACGAACAAAACCGATTCGCCGGGTTGAATGGTCAACCCCTGAAACGGCAGCGGGTCGGCGCCGAGCACGCCACCGTCACCGTCATTCCAGCCATAGCCCGTCAAGTCGATGGCGTTTGTCCCGAAGTTGCTGAGTTCCCACCAATCGGACTTCTGCGTGACGAGCGCAGTTCCCAGATTCGTGGAACTGGAGGAGACGATTTCCGTGATGGCGAGCTGCGCGGATGTGACGATCAAACCGCTGAGCAGAACCGACGCGGAGAGCAAAAGGTGTTTCAACATACACATTCCAAACAAGTTTTTTGAAAACCTGCCGTGGATGTGTGTCACGTCTGTGACCCGCTTGTAACGATTGACGAACGATCTTTTGTGGAGAGCCGAAAAGTGGAAACGAAGCCGAGACTACTTCGCCGGCAGAAGCTGCAATCCGTCCACGACCACGAAGCCGTCCGTGTTCTGATTGGAAACCGTGATGGTGACGGATTTGCCCGCCGCCAACTCAAACTTTCCGAGAGACGCCAGGCCATTGCCGCGCTGCTGATTCACCTTGCTCGTCACAACTCGATCGCCGACGCGCACGGTCACCGGCACGTTGCTCGCGCGATTCGAATGAGGCGTGAAGATGAGGACCACTTCGTAAGCGCTGGCGCGCGGAGCAGTCGCGGCGAGCGTGGCGGACATCTCGCCCTTGTGCGCGTTGTTGTCGTGGATGTAACTGGACCCGACTCTGGGCGAAGCGACGCTGGAGGAAACCCATTCGCCGACTTTCGTCGCGTTGGCATCGTCGATCACGATGCCTTCCAACTTCATGGGCGCAACCTCGACGCGGCCGGCGCCCGCCCAATCGAGCACTTGTTTGTCGGCCAACAGACGCGCGCGCAGTTTGGCGTAATCCACTTTCTGCACGGGGATTTTTTCATCGATGGCCATTGCTGCCGCCGTGGCTGAGGATTGTCCGAGAATCATGAACACCGGCTCCATGCGGATTGAACCATAAGCGATGTGCGACGCCGCCATGCACACCGGCACGAACAAGTTCTCGCACTGACTTTGCTTCGGCACGAGCGAGCGATACGAGATCGGGTACGGTTTCATGGGCGCGACCTGCACATCACCTTCGTTCTCGGCGCGACCATTCATCACGAGTCGCTGGCAATTGTGCGAGTCCATGTTGTACGCCGCGAGACCGACAGAATCGCTGATGACTTCCTGGTAGCGGCAATTCTTCTCCGTCATCACGTAATCGGAAATCATCCGGCGCGCTTCGCGAACGTAGAGTTGGTTCGGCCAGCCGCCGGTTTCGGGAAATTCATCGCGACACGGACCCCACTGCTGCATTTCGCGGCGCATGTTCTCCGGCACGCGCGGGCTGTTGGCGAGAAAGGTGAGAAACCCGCGGATGTAATTCTCGTGCTCCTTGCACATGCGTTCGCGCGTGACGTAATCCGCTTCGGGATAACCGTAGTTTGCGCCAATGAAATCCGTCGAGAAGCCGCCGTTGTTGTTGATGTCCGTCTTCTGGTTTGGCATCCAGATCGGGTTCCAAAACTCTTTCAATTGCGGATTCCTGCCGGCGGCAACCAGCGCTTCGAGATAACGCCCGAGCAATTCGAACTTGCCTGCATCGTAGTTGGGCGGCGGTATGACTGCTCCTCGATTCGCCTCATTCGTCGTGAAGCACAGACGATAATTGTAAGCCTGCACGCTCTTGTCGCCGTCGCCCGGTTTGCCACCATCACCGGGCTGAATGAATGGAAGCAGCCCGCTGCTCGCATCGCCGCGTTTCACATAAGGATCGACCGCGACGGTGAACTGATGCTTCGGCGTTTGTTTGCAAACCCCGTTCAAGGTCTCGCCGTAAGTCGCATTCGCCTCGCGCCCCACATGATACGACACGCCGGCTTTGGCCATCAGGTCACCTTCGTAGGTGCAATCGATGAACATCTTCGCGCGAAACACGGTGCCATCTTCCGTGGTGAATTCGGTAATGCGCGCACCGCTCTTCTTCGCGGACTTGAGCCGTTGCTCGCTCAGGACACGAATGCTGTTCTCCCGCAGCATCTCGTCATACACCGCGCGCGCGACTTTGGGTTCGAAGGTCCACATCGTCGCGTCCGCTGCGTCGAGGTTGGAAGCCGCGGATTGTCCGCTGCCGCGCCTAGTGAAGTAATCGCCGCGCTTCTCGATCGTCCAAGAACCGTCCTTTGTGTAATGCTTTGCGATGCGGTGATAAAAGTCGCGCGACAGCCCGCCGACTGCCGCCTTGTTCCCGATGTCCGTCGCGCTCAACCCACCCGTCGTCAGTCCGCCAAGAAACTTGCCCGGCTCGGCGATGACAACCGTCTTGCCCATCTTCTTGGCTTGAATCGCGGAAATAATTCCAGCGGAGGTGCCGCCGAAAACGCAGATGTCTGTCTCAATGACTTCGGCCTGCGCGCGAGCCGCCCCGACACAAAAGAAAAACACCAGAATGTAAGCTTTCATGGATTTCACGATTGAACATTTCACCTGCGCAAATTGCAATCGGCGCGTGCGTGAAAGGATTTTGATCACCGGGTCGGGCGGGCGCGTGGGAACTCAAATCGTTCCGCTCTTGCGCGAACATTTTGCGTTGCGTCTCTTCGATACGCAGAAGCTCGCGCCTGCCGGCGACGATGAAACGATCGTGGGCGACATCCAGGATTTGGATGTGCTTCAGAAGGCGTGCGCTGGCGTTCATGCCCTGCTGCATCTCGCCGCGATTTCGGACGAAGCGGATTTTCATTCCAAACTATTGCCGGTGAATCTCGCCGGTGTTTACAACGCCTTCGAAGCGGCGCGCCAAAGCGGTGTGAAGAAAGTCATCTTCGCCAGCACGGGCCAGGTTATCCTGAATTACGGCAGAGAAACGCACGTGACCACCGAGATGCCAGTGCGTCCCTCGACGGTGTACGCCTGCACCAAAGTTTTTGGCGAAGCCTTGGCGCGCCACTATTCCGAAGCGCACGGCATGGCGATCATCTGCCTGCGCATCTGCTACTTCCGCGCGTACGAAGATCCGCTGCTGCGCATTCCCGGCCACGATGTGCAATACGATTGGTGCAGTCCGCGCGACCTGACGCAGCTCATCGTGAAATCGCTTCGGTCAGATCTACGCTTCGGGATTTTCTTCGGCATCTCGAACAACACAAAATGCCGTTGGGACCTGAGCAATGCGAAAGAGTTGTTGGGTTATGAACCTCAGGATAATGCAGCGGCATTTCTGACCAAATCGGAACCACGCAGTTGAAAGTAGGTCAGGCGTCCCGCCTGACCGAATGCCAGCAGGCGCGCTACAAATCCTGTCAGTGTCGGACGTGACACCCATGAACGTTTCAAAGGGACAGGCGAGACGCCTGCCCTACTTTGTATTGAACGATCACACGCGGTTTCGGCTGTGGGAGCTTTCCTCGTCCGAACTATTTCGAAGCGCGTTTTACTTCCGCAAATCAAAGCAACCGAGCGTTCCTTTATCCCGTGCGTAAAAGAAGCCGTTCGCAAGCGCAGGATGCGCGCGGATCTCCGCGCCAAGAATTTGCGCGCGAGCGATCGTGGAGAATTTTTCTGATGAGGTTTTCGCGAGAATCAATTCACCGCCCTCCGTAAGAATCAGAAGTTTGTCGCCAACGACGAGCAAAGTGCCGGCGCCAAAATGCTCATCGCTCCAGCGGACCTTGCCAGTTTTCAAATCGACACAACGCAGATGACATCGCTGTTCCTGCCGTCCGTCAAAGCCGTAAAGAAAACCGCCGTGATGCACGCTTGTGGCGTAATGGTTCGACAAAATGTCGTCACCGCTCCAAACGACTTCGGGCTTGTTCTCTCCAAAGCGCAACAGGGCCGTGCCCGTGCCGTAGCTCGCCGAAATAAAAATCTGATCGCCGATGACGAGCGGCACCGCCGCGCTCACCGACGCCTGGATGCGCGGCGCCCAGGGAAAATTCCACAGCACTTTGCCATCGGCGTTCAGCGCCACGAGACTTTTGCGCGTGAACACGAACATCCGGCGTTGCCCCGCGATCGTGGCCGCAACCGGTGAAGAGTAACTGGCATCTTCGTCCGTGGCCTTCCACAACACGCGGCCATTCGACTTATCGAACGCGACGATGCCGGCGTCACCACTGCCGCCAATGTTCAGAATCACCGCGTTGCCTTCCACGAGCGACGAGGATGCGATGCCAAAGAATCCTTTGTCGTTGCCGAACTGCTTTCGCGTCTCGACGCGCCACAAGTTCGTGCCCGTGCTGAAGTCCCAGCAGTTCAACACGCCGTCAGCGCCGAAGGTGAACGCACGCTGTCCGTCAATGCTCGGCGTGGCGCGCGGTCCTTCCTCGAAACCGAAATCGTCGCGGTAGGTCGCCGGATACTCCGCGCGCCAAATGCTCGCGCCGTTCGTAGCGTTGAGACAATCAACGACCTCGCGGTCCGCCACGCGATGAAAGATCACGATGCGATTCGAGGAAACGACAGGCCCGCTCCATCCCTGCCCCACCTTCATTTTCCACAATGCGACCGGTCCTTCCTTGGGCCACGTGGACGCAAGGTTCGTCTCTGCGGAAACGCCGTTGCGCGCCGGCCCCAGGAACTGCGGCCAGTCCGCGGCGAAGGTTTCGGCAAGGCCGAGCAGCGCGAAACAGATCGAAGTCACCGCACGCCAGGACGTGTTCGTTATCCGAGGATTTTTCTCCGCCAAGCGTTCCGCCGACATGACGAAACTCTGCGCGAGTTCTCCCGCGTCGCGAAGTTTTTTCGTGGAGTTGAGTTGAGAGCGGGCTTCCAGGCACGTTGCGACGTTGCCGTTGTATTGGCAGAAATGCGCGGCTAGGTTGCGCGCCATGAAATCCTTGTTGTTCATCGCGGTTTTCATCGCGGGTGCGGGACTCGATGCTCTCGCGGCGGAGCGGCGCGCGGACCCGCAGCAGCGTGCCGATGACTTGCTGCAACTCGTCAACTCCTCTTATCAGGCGCTCTACAAAGTCGAGAGCGAGGCGCAATGGAAGGCGCTCACCGACGTGAAGCCCGAGCACGATGCGGCGGCGGAAGTGGCGGGCAAAGCGCGCGCGGCCTTCAATGGCAATCCCGCGTTGATTCGCGAAGCGCAGGAGTTGCTCAAGCAAAAGTCGAAGTTGAAACCCATCACCGTGCGCGAACTCGATCGCGTATTGCTCAATGCCGCCGAAGCGCCGATGACGAATCCGGAACTGGTCGCCGACCGCATCAAAATGGAGACGCAACAAGCGTCCACGTTGAACGGCTTCGTGTTCAAGCTCGACGGGACAAACATCACCGTGAACCAAATCGACAACCTGTTGCAGAGCAGCACGAACCTCGAAGAGCGACGCAAGGTTTGGGAAACGTCGAAGCAATCGGGGCCCGCGTTGAAGCCGGGTTTGATGAAACTCCAGAAGCTCCGCAATGGCGTGGCGCAGGAGCTTGGGCACAAGGATTATTTTGCGTTGCAGGTCGCGAGCTATCAGATGACCACCGACGAAATGGTGAAGCTCCAGGACGAATTCATGCGCGAGCTGCGTCCGCTGTTTCTTCAACTTCACACCTACACCAAGCATGAACTCGCGAAGAAGTACGGCCAGCCGGTGCCGAAACGAATTCCGGCGCACTGGATTAACAATCGCTGGGGTCAGGAATGGAGCGGCATCGTCGAGGCTGCAAAGCTCGACTCGTATTTCACGAACAAGTCGCCGGAGTGGATCGTGAAGACGGCGGAAGATTTTTATGTCGGCATGGGTTTTCCGAAATTGCCGCAGACCTTTTGGAGCGCATCGGATTTATATCCCATCAAACCCGGTGAGCAGCGGAAGAAGAACACGCACGCGAGCTGCTGGCACGTCGATCTCGACAAAGACATCCGCTCGCTCATGAGCGTGGAGCCAAACCCCTGGTGGTTCACCACGACGCACCATGAGCTGGGTCACGGTTATTATTTCATGGCTTACACACGGCCGGAAGTACCGCCACTGTTGCGCATCGGCGCGAACCCGGCGTTCCACGAGGGAATGGGTGAATTGATTTCGCTCGCGGCGGGACAAGTGCCGTATCTTCAAACTGCGGGAATTCTTCCGAAGGATTTCAAAGAGGACCAAACCGCATTCCTGCTCGACAACGCGCTGGCGCACTCAGTGCCGTTCATCGCATGGGCCTCGGGCACGATGACGCACTGGGAAGCCGACGTGTATGCGAAGAACCTTCCGCCTGAGCAATGGAACGCGCGCTGGTGGGACTACGTGAAAAAGTTCCAGGGAATCGAACCGCCGGCAGATCGCGGCGAGGAATCTTGCGACGCCGCGACCAAGACACACATCAACGACACGCCAGCTTATTACTACAGTTACGCGATCGCGACGGTGTTGAAATTTCAGTTTCACGATCACATCGCGCGCAAAATCCTGAAGCAACCGCCCCAGCGCTGCGATTACGCGGGCAGCAAGGAAGCCGGAAAATTTCTGCAAACCATCATGGCCAAAGGCGGCACCGAGGACTGGCGCAAAGTACTGCGCGACGCCACCGGCGAGAATCTCTCCACGCGCGCAATGGTGGAATACTTCAAGCCATTGACGGCGTGGCTGGCGGAGCAGAACCGGGGAAGGCAGATCGGCTGGGAGTGAATCTGGTGTTACGAACGAGCGCGACGTGACACACGAGATCGTTCGCAGCAATCGAAGCTGGTAAACGTGTTGATGGTGAGCTCTCGTGGGTGCCGCCTGGATGTTTGCAGATCGCCTCTTGAGACCCGCAGATTGAATCTTCATCTCCGCACGTCGTGTCTCGCGATCCAGATTCTATGTCTTCATGTCCCAAGATCGAGTTCTTCGATTGTGTAAACATTGTCTTGAGGTCCGCAGATCGCGTCTCCATGTCCCAGGATCGAATCTCCGTGTCCATAGATCGAGCCTGCAGTTCAGTGGATCATCTCTTCCTTTCCATAAATCCTGATTTGAAGCGCGTAGATGACATCTTCCTGTTGAAAGAGCACGTCATCGTATCTGTAAATCGGATTAATGCTTACCGCCGGTTCGAGTTCCGGCATCAAGGATGCACCTCACAGCTGCGATTTTTCTCCGTCTGCAAAAGCAACAGTTGTCACGCCGCGACAACTCCGTCCGCATCGCCCACACCGCACGCCGCAACTCCCGCTGTACGAGCACGGTCTTCATGACCTCCGAGTTTCTCAACTGATCAGCAGCAACCGCGGCGATTGACCGGGAAGGGTTTTGGGAGCGCGGTGAATGCACGGCGGGACGGGACTGCCGGGATAGTCCACGGCGATGCGCCAGAGGTTGCCCACGCCAAAGGAAAAAAGCCGCGCCTTTGAGTTGGGGACATAGTGGAGATCGTGGCAGTTCTTGTTCAGGTATTCGCGGAAGGTGTCGTCATCTTCCCCTCCGAAGAGTTTGAGGAGTTCGGCGCGAGTTTCAGGGATGTCCATCCGACGTTGCGCCTCGTCGTTGCCCAGGCCCTCGCTCGCCGGTCCGTGATAAGTGCAAAGATACGTGTCGGTTTCAGCCGTGGCGCGGTCAGCGTGGAAGGAATA
>Ga0193753_10001846_pt1 | contig 17504 bp, 19 predicted proteins | sample H1c2metaG_FD_144925 | JGI IMG/M metagenome (GOLD analysis project Ga0193753, IMG submission 144925) | Soil microbial communities from a riparian zone of the East river system, Colorado, United States - H1c2 | ecosystem: Environmental > Terrestrial > Soil > Riparian zone | place: USA: East...
CGGCGATCTGAGCAAATATGATGTGCTAGTGCTAGGCGTTCGCACCTACGCGGCGCGCGACGAGTTGCGGACCTATAACAGCCGCGTTCTCGAGTATGTGAAAAACGGTGGCGTAGCGATCGTCCAATACAACACTCCCGAATTCGATCACAATTTCGGTCCCTATCCGTACAGCATGGGTTCAAATCCGGAAGAGGTGACGGATGAGACGTCGCAGGTTGAAATTCTCGCGCCATCGAATCCAATATTCGGTTGGCCGAACAAGATCACCCAAAAGGACTTCACGGGATGGGTGGAAGAACGCGGCTCTAAATGGATGAAGACCTGGGACCCGCGCTACGAAGCGCTGCTCGAGACGCACGACGAAGCTCAAGAGCTGCAAAAAGGCGGGCTTCTGTACGCAAAGTACGGCAAGGGCGTCTACATCTATAACGCGTACGCTTTCTATCGGGAGTTACCGGAAGGCGTACCAGGCGCTTACCGATTGTTCGCCAACATGCTCAGCTTGCCGAAGAATCCGCAACGCTGATTTGTTGTCCGGACGATTCGCGATACACTAGAAGCGATCGGGGCGTGGCTCAGCCTGGCTAGAGCGCCTGGTTCGGGTCCAGGAGGCCGGAGGTTCGAATCCTCTCGCCCCGACCAATCCTTTCAATACTTGTTGTTCTGATCACCTTCTAGGCAAATCGGATACGGTGGACTGCGTCTCACTCCGACAACGCGGATGGAGCCGCAGCCCGCTGGAAGAGGAACCAACTCAATGCTTTCTCTTGGCCGTAATTTATTTTGGACCGAATGGACGTCGCGCTTCCATTGACCTTGGGGAAATAGAAGTACTGGAGTAGCGGGGGTAACCCAACCCAGTATGGCCTTGCTGGTTCCCGCGATCCAGTACTACTGTGCTTTCGAATAAGACCAAAAACGTAGTATCTGTTAACAAGACTCTTACGCGCTTTGGAACGCAAGCTTAATAAATTTGGACTTATTTGTGAACCTTCTATCGTCCTTTAAGGTCGGTGTAACAGCTGGAGTGTTAACTCTTTGCTGTGTCGGAATTGCTAACGGCCAGTCGGCCTCATTCCTATCTTTGGACACTACTACCCAAGGCAACTGGGTCGGCGTCTATGGGCAAGATGGTTACGTGATCCCAAATGGAGTGGCCAACATTCCCGCCTACGCAGCCGCGAGTTATACCGGTGCCAGTACGTGGACATGGGCCGCTTCCACTCCCGATGTACATGCACCATATAGCGATGCGTCGGCGAGCAATCGCATGGCGTCTACGTTCTACTCCAACCCCACGACGTTCACAATCAATTTGAATCTTGCCGATGGACAGCCACACCAAGTTGCGCTGTATTGCCTGGACTTCGATTCGACGACTCGCAACGAGACGATTTCGATCCTGAACGCTAATACCAACGCGGTTTTGGATACGCAAAATATCACGAACTTTCACAACGGCGTCTACGCAGTTTGGAATCTGCAGGGTCACGTTTTGATTCAGGTAACAAATAATTCCGGCGCCGGCAGCTTGAATGCGGTAGTCAGCGGTATTTTCTTTAAAGGCGGTTCGACTGGCAGCGGTGGCGGCGGAGCCACGAACCCACCACCGGCGACGTCCGCCTCCACCGCGACATTTTTGAAAAGCGATTCCACAACCAAAGGCAATTGGGTAGGCAACTACGGGCAAGATGGCTACATCATCGCGAACGATGCTAATATTCCTCCAAGCTACGCGCAGGTGAACTCGGCGGGCGCAGCGACATATACGTGGACCAATCCCAGTACCGATCCCAGAGCGCTTCTGACTAGCCCATCGAGCAGCTCTCGCATTGCTTCCACATTTTTCAGCGGTGCCAACTTCACATTTGACGTAAATCTGACGGACGGTCAACCGCATCAAGTGACGCTTTACTCTCTTGACATCGACACGAGCGACCGCTCTCAAGCAGTTTCGATCCTAGACGCAAGCAGCGGCGTCGTTTTGAGCACCCAGGCATTTTCACATTTTGGTGCCGGTTTATACGCGGTCTGGAACATACAAGGCCACGTTTTGATTCGAGTCACCTGTACCGGCGGCCTAAACGCCGTCGTCAGCGGGCTGTTCTTCGGTGGCGGCGGTTCACCAGTTACGCCACCGCCGTCTGGGGGTACGAATCCAAGTGGTGGCGGTACACCCTTCATCACGACGTATGCGTTTTTCAATCCGCACCTGCGCAATGACTACGACAGTTTTGTGGGAACACAATTGATGCCGACCGGGTCTACGCCGCTAACGGTCACCTATGTGGGCCGAGGATGTGTTGCAGGCAACTCCCAGTCGCACACAGTGAAATTCGTCGACGCGAAGTATGGAGTGGACGTGCCGGGCGGGGCCGCGTCGGTGAACATGACGGGTTGCACGCCGGGTCAGTTCGCCTGGGCGGCGCTGCCAGCGCCGATTTCCCTCACGCCGGGGGTTGCTTACTATCTAGTGACCCTGGAATATATTGGCGGTGATATGTGGTATGAAAAAGCCCCGGTTACTACGGAGTCTTTTGCGACTATCATCAGCGCGGTGTACCTGCAAGACAACGGAGCCTGGCATACGATTGCGCCCCCGAATTACGCTTACGTCCCGCCGAACTTTAAGTAAGAGGGCGCGGGGCTTCCCAGCGGTTAGTCAGGGCGCAAGGTAACCGGACACACCCAAGATCAGTTACTTTGTACACTCGAGGCATGAAGACATTGAACATCAGCGATTTTCGGGAGCAATGTCTTCAGTTGCTGGACGGTCTACCGGCGGATGGCATTCTCATAACGAAACGAGGTCGGCCGGTTGCAAAAATCACCCCGGTTCCCAGTTCAGGCGCGGATCTCATTGGAGCCGTGAAAGATCTCGCGTCGGATCCACAAGACGATCTTTTTTCTACCGGAGTTCGGTGGAATGCTCAAAGCCGTTTCCCGCGCGGCAGATAGCGCGGCGCGCAATAGCGGTCGCCGCGATGCGTGCCGTCAGGCTGCGGAATATCGCCAAACGGATGGCCGGTGTTCCGTGCTCTCGGCGATGTTGCGCATCTCCTCCGGATCGTTCTCGAGGTCATAACACTCGTCGATGCCGAAGCCGTTGAACACATACTTGTGCTGCTGCGTGATGGCGATTCGTTGGGTGTAGAGGAACTCGCCTCCGTAGTACGCGCATAGGATCTGATCCGTCCAATCGGTTCGCTGCGGATTTTCGAATAGAGGGAGCAGCGATGTGCCGTCGGCATACCGCAGCTTCTCTGCGCCGGCCGCCTGCGCATAGGTGTGGCCGAGGAAATGAGTAGAAACCAGATTCGCCGTCGTCGAGCCCGGCTGCGTATGCCCGGGCCAACGCACGATCAACGGGACCCGGTAGGCCTCTTCGTAGGGAATCCATCCCTTGATCCACATGCGGTGGGCGCCGACCATGTCGCCGTGATCGGCGGTGAACACTACTAGGGTATTGTCCGCCTGGCCCGTTTCGTCGAGGGCATCCAGAATTCGTCCGATTTGCGCATCCACTTGCTCGACGTACGCGTAGTAGTGCGCGCGGCCTTGCCGGTAGTCGTCTTCCGTGATGTGTCCCCAGGTTTCCGATTCGCGCTTGTGAAACTCCGGCTTCCCGGCGAAAGTTTCGGCGAAGCTTTTCGGTACCCGAATGGAGCGCGGGTCGTACCGGTCCAGATACTTCTTCAACGGAACATATGGATCGTGAGGCTGAATGAAATGCGTCTCCAGGTGCCACGGCTGCGATCCTTTGGCAAACCGCTTCATCATGCGGATGGCGCACTCGGCGCGATAGTAGTCGTCGGTCGCTTCTTCGTCGCCTTGCTGATGTCCCCACATTAAGAACGGCTCGGAGCCCGGCCATTGCATCATGCGATCGGGCGTCACGCGCGGCTTCTGCTTTGGCCGCGGCACGTTGTCCGGATTGTTAGTCGCCTTGCGCTTCACAAGGAACGGGGGTGTCATGTCGGCGACCTCATCAAAACCGAAATCGAGCGGACCACGCACCTGTGAGGCGTGCCACTTGCCGACATATCCTTGCCGGTAGCCGGCCGCTTTCAGCCGGTCTGAATAGAGCACGACATCTTCGTTCATGTCGCGATGCACGGACGGCGGCGAGTGAACCTGATTGTAGACGCCGTTGTGCCAATGGTAAGCGCCTGAGAGCAGCATGGCTCGCGCGGGACAGCAGACCGCCGACGGCGTATACGACCGCTCGAACGAGAGCCCGGATTTAGCGAGCTTGTCCAGGTGCGGAGTGCGGCATTCGGATCGTCCCATGATCGTTGCCCACTGCTGCTGGTCGGTCATGATGTGCAGGATGTTCGGCCGCGTGCCCGCCGCGTTTCCCGCCATTCCCGCAGCGGCGCCTATTCCCAGCAACAATTCGCGGCGATCCAATGTGGTCGGCAAGTGCGCCTCCTAGCCTTCTATGATCGCTTGTAGTGCAGATGGCGCCGCCATTCCGGGATCGTGCCGACGCCGGCAAGGCCTTAGCCGGCGTTGTGGGCCGTTTGATCCTGGATCCCAATTCACTCGTATTAGCGCTGCCGCGCGGCGGCGTTCCGGTGGGCTTCGAAGTGGCGCGTGCGCTGCGGACGGAACTGGATGTCTTCCTGGTTCGCAAACTCGGACTACCCGGCCAGGAGGAACTGGCAATTGGCGCGATCGCGAGCGGTGGCGTGCGGGTATTGAATGACTCGCTGATTGAAGAATTGGGGCTTTCTCGAGGCGTGATCGATCACCTTACGGCTACGGCTGAAGACGAGTTGAAGCGCGGCGAAGAGCTCTACCGCCGTGGCCGGCCCGCGCTCGTGGTTCGCGATCGCACCGTGATCCTCGTCGACGACGGCCTGGCTACCGGTGCAACCATGAGGGCCGCTAGTGAGGCGCTACGGCTGCAGGAACCCGCGCGCATCGTCATTGCCGTGCCCGTGGCCGCGAAAGAAATCTTCGACGAATTCCGCGCCAGTGCCACTGAAATTATCTGTCTGCATACTCCGAAAGAGTTCACGGCGGTGGGCGTCTGGTACGAGGATTTTTCGCAGACCAGCGACGACGAAGTCGAAGCGCTGCTCGCCCGTGCTACGGAAAATCGACGATGAACGGAATGCGGCCTAGCAGCTTCGGGTCGATAGAATCCTTCTTGCCGGCGCTCAGAATCGCCAGCGCGCGATAAGAGTGGATGCGCTCGGAAAAGCGGTCGTGACTGTCGCGGACCTCGCTGCGCTTGCCGAACAGCGCGTCGGCTTCATCAAAAAGAAGCACCGCGCCATTCCGTCCGGCGTCATCGAAAAGCTGGTTTAAGTTCTTTTCGGTTTCCCCAATCCATTTGCTCACTACCGCCCGCAGATCGATTCGATACAGGTCCGTTTGCAATTCGTGAGCGAGCGCCTCGGCGGCCAGCGTCTTGCCGGCTCCGCTGGGGCCCGTAAACAGGGTGGTGATGCCATTGCTTCGCGCGGCCGCCGCGATCTCGCGCAGCATTTCGAGGCGCGCTGCCGGCAAACTGAGTTGTTTCCAGGAGGTAGCCGGCTTACTATGTTGGGCGAAATCGGGTATGATCACGGCCTACGTTAACATTCCTCGCGCTCATCGCGTAATACAGGCGAGAAGGGCAATATGAACGAAGTTCTGACAGTCGGAATTATTTTTGGGATGGTGAGTTGGGTTACCTGGGTGATTGCCAACGCGATCCGGCGCGGGCAGACGGCGCGCACCGTGGCGAACCTGCATTCGAAGCTTTTGGACAAGTGTACGTCGAACCAGGAACTACTCTCGTATCTGGAGAGCCAATCGGGCCGCCGTTTTCTGGAATCCACCACCACGAGCGAGGCGAATCCCTCCGGTAGGATTTTGAATGCCATTCAAGCGGGTGCGATTACGGCGCTGGCCGGCGGGGCGATGTTGATCGTGCGGACAGAGCAGCGCATGGATTGGGATGGCCGAGAGTTCCTCCTGATATGCGGGGCCGTTCTGCTGGCGATCGGGGTGGGCTACCTGGTGTCGGCCGCCATGTCCTATGTTCTCTGCCGGTCGTGGGGTTTATTCCGACAGCAATGAATTGGTCCGCCATTGCCGGCCATGCGATCGAAGCCGATAGCGCGGGGAGCGAGCCGCGCGGGATGAACGAGGAGGCGTTTCTGCTGTTCTATTCGGAGACTGTGCGCCCGCTGCGTGGCTACTTGTCTCGATTGCTCGGCGATGCGGCGATGGTGGAGGATGTGCTGCAGGAATCCTATTTCCGGCTGCTACGCGCGGCATTGCCCGCGGAGATGACAGAGTCGCATCGCAAGAATTATCTTTTTCGGACGGCAACCAATCTGGTACGCGATGAGGGCCGGCGCCGCAAGCCGGTGGCGCTCGAAGAGTGTGAGATATCGCTACCCGGACGAGCGCCCGAAAATGTCGCACAGCGGCGGGACGTGGAACGATTTCTGGAAGAGCTGAAGCCGCGCGAACGCGAATTGCTGTGGCTCGCCTATGTCGAACAGTTTAGTCACCGCGATATCGCGGGCATTGTAGGCGCGAAACCGCAAAGCATCCGGCCGATGTTGTCGCGCGCGCGGGAACGGCTGGCTGAGATACTGCGGAAAGGAGGATTTGCGCCATGCTAGAAGAGGTTGTCCTCCCGGCCTGCGAATACGAGGCGCAAGTTGTGGCGGCGCTCGGCGCGGGCCATGTTCCCGAGGAGTTAGCGGCGCATGTGGAGCAATGCGCGGTGTGCCGGGAAGTGAAGCTGGTGTTCCGTTTTCTCGAAACCGCATCCGCGGAAATACAAGACGTGCAAGCTTCGGCCGCCGGACTGATTTGGTGGCGGGCTCGTCTCTATGAGAAGCGCGCGCTGGCGGCCCGGTCCGTGACCCCGATTCGGACGGTGCAAACCATTGCCATCGTTCTCGGGCTGACGGCGGCGGCAATTTTTGGAGCGATGATGGGGCCGGAGTGGATTGGCAAAGCCTCGCCGCTGGTGATTGCCGTGGTGATTTGTGGGGGCGGCCTGATCGTTTCGTCGGCAGGCTTGCTAGCGTTTTGGGCCCGGGCGCCTAAGTAGCTGCATCGCCCAGAGCGGTAGAAATCGCGGCGAGATGAGCAGATAGCGGCGCCAAAGCCGCAGCGGTTCGGTGACCAGCCGGAACAGCCACTCGAGGCCGTTGTTTTGCATCCAGCGCGGAGCTTGCCGCGTGCGGCCGGCGAAGAAATCGAAGGCTGCGCCGACGCCAATTAACGTGAGACCGGGAAAACAATCGCGATGCTCATGCATCCATTGTTCTTGTTTAGGCGCGCCGATTCCGACGAAGACGATAGCGGCGCCGGACCTACGGATGCGCGCGCGGACATCTTCTTCCTCCACGGCGGTTAGCGGGCGGAAGGGCGGGGCATAGGCGCCCGCGATTGGGAGCCCGGGAAACTGCTGCTCGAGCCTTCTCACCAACACGGGCAGCGTCTCTTCGCGGCCGCCATATAGAAACGGCCGGAGTCCGGCTCGGCACAACTCGAGCATCAGCGTCGGCCCGTATACGCGCTGCTGTTGGGGTGAGCCGAGCGTCCGCAAGGCCCATACGACCGGCATTCCATCGGGCGTAGCAATGTCGGCGTCGTTAAAAACCCTGGCGATTTCCGGATCGTCTTTCGCCAACATGATGCTGTAGACATTTGTTACGCAGATGTAGTGCGTGCGATTCCCGCCGGCCCATTGCCGGCACAGCGCGACGACTTCGCCGTAGCTGGTCTTGCTGATGCCCACGCTCACCACGAATTGTTTTTCCGGCGGGTACACTGTCATTGGAGGGCTGCACGTGACCAGAGGCTGTTGTCTCTTTGTAGCATTTGCTCTGGCTGCCGGGAGCATATGGGCCGCCGGCCCAGGGCGCAAAGCGCCGGAATTGGCGTTTACAGTTCCCGGACAAGGGCAGAAACTGTTGAGCCAATATCGAGGCAAGGTGGTGGCGCTCGAATTTATCTTGACGACCTGCTCGCATTGCCAGGACGCATCGCACGTCATGACGCAGTATCAGCAGGAGCTCGGCCCGCGCGGCTTCCAGGCTCTCGATATCGCCATCAACGCGCTCGACACCAGTCCCGATCCGAACAGTGCCAACACGATCGTGGCGAACTTTGTCCGGGATTTCAAAGTCGGATTTCCCGTTGGCTGGGTGACGCGAGATCAGTTCATGGGCTTCATGGGTTTCAGTGTCCTCGATCGCGTGATGGTGCCGCAGCTTGTGCTCATCGATCGTAAGGGCGTAATCCATTACGAAACGCCGGCGGGAGAAAGTCCGGAACGTGAAAGCCTCATGAAACAGGAAACGATCCGCCAGCATATCGAGGAGTTGCTGTCGCTCAACGATGCACACAAACGCGCTCATTGACGAGAAGAGCCCGTACCTCAGGCAGCACGCGCACAACCCTGTAAATTGGCTGCCGTGGGGCGAAATTGCTTTCGAAAAAGCGCGCCGGGAAGACAAGCCAATCTTCCTTTCGGTTGGCTATTCCACTTGCCATTGGTGCCATGTGATGGCGCACGAATCTTTCGAGGACGCCAGTATTGCCGAGTTGCTGAACCGCGACTTTGTTCCGGTGAAGCTGGATCGCGAGGAGCGGCCCGACGTCGATCGCGTGTACATGCTGTTTGTGCAGGCATCGACCGGCAGCGGAGGCTGGCCGATGTCGGTCTGGCTAACCCCCGAACGCAAACCTTTCTTCGGAGGGACTTATTTCCCGCCGAGCTCACGCTATGGCCGGCCCGGATTCCGAGAGGTGCTGGCGCAACTTGCGCGTGCCTGGAAGGAAGATCGCCAACGCGTGGAGGATTCGAGCAACGGCGTGACCGAGCAGCTTCGCTCCTTGGCGCCGCGTGCGCAGGCTGCTGTGGCGCCGGACGGCGAGCTTTTCGCTTCAGCCTATTGGCCATTGCGCCGCAGCTTCGATCCGAAGTGGGGCGGTTTTGGCGGCGCGCCGAAGTTTCCGCGGCCAGTGCTGCTCAACTACCTGCTTCGCTACCACGCGCTCGACGGCAATACGGAAGCGCTCGAGATGGTGACGCAGACGCTGGACGGCATGGCGGCCGGTGGCATGCACGATCAACTGGGCGGCGGGTTTCATCGCTATTCAGTCGACGAGCGATGGTTCGTTCCGCATTTCGAAAAGATGCTCTACGACCAGGCGCAATTGGCGATTTCGTATCTCGAGGCGTATCAGATCACGGCAGAAGCGCGGCATGCGGAGGTCGCGCGCGGGATTTTTGAATATGCCTTACGCGACCTCTCGGACGCGGGCGGCGGATTCTATTCCGCCGAAGACGCCGACAGTCCCGATCTCGAAGATCCATCACACCAGCGAGAAGGCGCGTTCTACGTTTGGCGAAAGAGCGAGATCGATGCGCTCCTCGGCAAAGAGTCCCAGGCGTTTTGCGAATATTTCGGCGTCCAGCCGGAAGGGAACGTAGAAGTTGATCCGCACGGCGAGTTTGGCGGCCGGAACATCTTATTCCGGGCCGGCGCGGGCGATGGACACGAGTTCGCGAGCGCTCGCGCTACGTTACTCGCGTCACGTAGCAAGCGGCCGCGGCCGCATCTGGATAACAAGATCCTCACTTCGTGGAACGCCCTTTTTATTTCGGCGCTCACTAAGGGATTTCGAGTGCTGGGTGACGCGCGTTATCTCGAGGCCGCCCAGCGCGCCGCCGATTTTCTGTTGGCTCGCATGTATCGCCCGGAAGGCGCGCAGCTTCTACGGCGCTTCTGCGACGGCGACGCGGCGATTGGCGCTTTTCTGGATGACTATGCGTTTCTGGCGCAGGCGCTCCTCGATTTATTCGAGGCGACTTCCGATGCTCGCTATTTGGAGACCGCGCGCGACTTGGCCGTCCACGGCTTCGCCCGCTTCGAGGACCGCGAGGAAGGCGGTTTCTTCAGCACCGAGCAAAACGCCGCCGATTTGCTGCTGCGGATTAAGGATGACTACGACGGCGCGGAGCCTTCGGGAAATTCGGTTGCCACCGATGTGCTGCTGCGGCTGGCGCACTTGACGAGCGACGAAGAGCTCGTCGACAAAGCCGCGCGGTCTCTCCGCGCGTTTACACCGAAGATTAAAGCGCAGCCGGTAATGGCGCCGCAGATGCTCGTGGCATTGGGCCGCTCGCTCACTGCGCCGGAGCAGATTGTTCTTCGCTGTGCCGATGCCGAGTGCCGCGATCTGTTCCAGCGTGAATCGCGTTCGTTTTCCCCAAACACGGTCGTGCTCGCGCTGAGCGATGCGGCGGCGCGTGCGCTAACTCCGTTTTCTCCGTTCCTGGGAGGACTCGAACGCAAAGGGAAAATCAGCATTTACCGCTGCCGCAATTTCACCTGCGAATTACCGGAAATTGTGGAGTGATTGCCTGCTACACTGTGTGCGCAATGGCAAATAATACGGAATCGAACCGGACAACTATTCTAGGTGGAAAATCTTTTGCGCTGGCAGGTACGGCGCTGAAGGTCGGCGATCCGGCGCCCGACTTTGAGGTTGTGGACGCATCTCTACAGCCGGTCAACCTGGCGAAGACCGGCGCGGGTGTGCGCATCTTGAGCGTTGTTCCATCGCTCGATACGCCAGTGTGCGACGCGCAAACCAAGCGCTTCGACGATGAGACGGCGAAATTGCCGGGCATTCGCGTATTCACTATCAGCATGGATCTTCCTTTCGCGCAGAAGCGCTGGTGCGGTAATTTCGGGATTAATCACGCGGGCATGCTCTCGGATCACCGTACCGGCTCGTTTGGCGAAAAATACGGAACGCTCATTCCGGACGTGCGCATCGAGAGCCGGGCGATCTTTGTATTGGACGGCGAGAACAAGTTGCGGCACGTGGAATATGTGCACGAAGTAGGGAGCCACCCGAACTATGAAGCGGCGCTCGAAGCGGCGCGCGCGGCGCTGACGCAGACGGCTAAGTCGGCCGGCTAACCGATCACGGTACCGTTGGCCGCGGGCGGTATCCGGAAATTATCCGGCAGTGTCGCGGTACCGAACCAAAAGTCCTCAATGCCTCGCAGCACATCCACAAAGTCGGCCAACTCACTCGGCTTGGCGATGTAGCAGTTGGCGTTCAGCCGGTACGCCTCTTTGATATCGCGGTCCGCCCGTGAGCTCGTCATAATGAGCACCGGAATCTCTTTGAGTGTGGGCGAGGCCTTGACCTCGGCGAGCACTTCCAAGCCGTTCTTGCGAGGCAGGTTCAAGTCGAGGAGAACCAGATCGGGCCGTGCCACTAATTCCGCCTCCGCTTTGCGCAGGTAGTCGGTCGCTTCGACGCCATCGTGGGCGACTGTAATTTCGACCACTACGGGGGTCTCTTTTAAAGCCTCGCGAATCAGCCGGATATCGCTCAAGCTGTCTTCTACGAGTAGTATTTGGAACGACTTCATTGCGAGATATTCACAGGTACTAACCTATAGAGCAACTCGAGAGCCAATCGACACACCTCGTTAAGTTACTGGGAGTAAACAGAGAAGCCACCTACCCAAGCGGGTGTTCGGTAAATAACGCGCGGTGGAGAGCCGGTGGAACCGCAAAAAATTCCTGTATAAGTCCCGGCCGGACTCGAACTACGATTGACATTGCGTTAAACTCCTTCTTATCATAAGGATTGCGGCAGCTCGTTGGGGAGTCGCGGAGGCTTTTTTGATCAAGCTGGACATTATCAATGAAGTGGTGAATCGAACCGGAATTACCAAGACTAAGGCCGAAATGGCCGTAGAAACGGTCTTCGACACCATGAAAAAAGCTCTTAGTGAAGGCGACCGCATCGAGCTGCGAGGGTTCGGAATTTTCAACGTGCGTCCGCGCAAGACGGGCATCGGGCGTAATCCCAGAACGGGCGCCGAAGTGGCTATCCCGCCTGGCAAGGCGGTTCGTTTCAAACCAGGCAAGGAACTGCAAACCCTGCAGTAGGACATGTGTTTGAGCGGGGATTGACGGGCACCGACAACCTGCCACAGAATCTGCGGGGATCGAGCGTAGAACCCATAGAGCAACGGATGAGTTCACGCGCTGGCTTGCGCCGGTGGTGGTTGAGCGCGCTGTTATTCGCCCTGACGCTTATCACCACCACGATCTTCGGAGCGGCTTTGGTCCGAAGCTTCGATGCCGGGCGTGCTTTCGATCCGGATCTGTTGGGGGAGAGCTACCTGCGGTTTCTGCACGGCAACGGGAATCCTTGGCTGGGGCTGCGCTTCTCCGGCCCGCTGCTGCTGATATTGCTGACGCATGAATTCGGCCATTTCGTGGCGTGCCGCTACTGGCGCGTCGACGCGAGTCTTCCCTACTTCATTCCGTCGCCAAGCCTGTTCGGAACGTGGGGCGCCTTCATTCGGATTCGCTCTCCGATCTATTCGCGGCCGGGTCTATTCGACATAGGAATCTCGGGTCCGATCGCGGGCTTTGTGGTGCTGGCGCCGTTTCTGGCCGTGGGCGTCCTGCTGTCGCGCCAGTTGCCGCCGGGAGCCGAGCCGCAATCGTTCGTCTTCGGCACGCCGCTTGCTCTGCGGCTACTCGAATGGATTCGTTTCGGCAACGTCGATCCCTCGCGCATTCTGCTTCACCCCATGGCAGTGGCCGGTTGGGCCGGTCTGCTTGCCACGGCCATGAATTTACTGCCTGTCGGGCAGCTCGATGGCGGCCATATTCTGTATGCCGTTTTCGGGGAACGCTGGCATCGCATTGTTTCGCGCGTGAGCATTGGGGTTTTAGCGTTGCTAGGCTTCTTGTACTGGCCGTGGTGGATTTGGGCGGTCCTGCTGTTCTTTCTGTTCCGGCGCCATCCGTTGGTTTACGACGAACGGCCGTTGCCGGCGGGCCGCGGGGTGCTGTGCGCCGTGGCCGTGTTGATATTCGTGCTGTCGCTTTCCATCGTGCCGATTCGCGCGTCGTGAGACGTTCAGCCCATGAAGATTTCGGCGACCATCATCACGTTCAATGAAGAACGCAACGTGGCTCGGGTGATTGAAAGCTTGCGCTGTTGCGACGAGATTCTGGTGCTCGATAGCGGGTCGAACGATCGTACCGTCGAGATTGCGAAAAAGCTAGGGGCGCGGGTCGAGGAGGCGTCCTGGCACGGCTATGCGGCGCAGAAAAATATCGCTGCCGAGTTGGCCGCGAACGATTGGATCTTGGCGCTGGATGCAGATGAAAGCCTGAGCGAGGCGCTCGAAGCGGAGATTTGGCAAATCAAGAAAGCCGGGCCGAAATACGACGGGTTCACGGTGCCCAGACTGGCCCAGTATTTAGGCCGCTGGATTCTCCACAGCGGCTGGCATCCGGACCGCAAGGTGCGTTTGTTCAACAAGCACAAGGCGAAATGGGTGGGGGAGTTCGTGCACGAGTCGGTATTGGTGAATGGCGTGGTAGGACATCTGAATTCGAATCTGTTGCACTTTACCTGTAATTCCTTGTCGGAACATCTGCGTACGATGGATGGCTACACTACGCTTGCGGCCCAGGAAATCGCGGCGCGTGAGCAGAACGTCGGCATCGCTAAGCTGTTGTTCGATCCTCCCTGGACTTTTTTCCGCACCTACGTCCTGAAGGCGGGTTTTCTGGACGGTGTGGAGGGGCTGACGATTGCCCATATGGCCGCGCTCTATAACTTCGTGAAATATTCGAAAGCACGCTCGATGAGCCCGGGCCGGAAACGGTAAGCTTTTGCGCATCTTGCACATCGATACGGGACGGGAGTTGCGCGGCGGCCAGCGGCAGGTGCTGCTGCTGATGAAGGGATTGCGAGAGGCGGGTCACGAGCCGGTTCTGTTAGCGCGCGAAAACACTCCGCTGTGGCGGGCGGCCGTGGAAAACGATCTGTTTGTTCACGCCATGAAAATACGGAACGTCCGAAAGCATTCCGGCCGCGCCGATGTGGTGCACGCACACGATGCGCGCGCACATACCATCGCGGCGCTGGTTGTGAAGAGCGCCTTTCTGGTCTCGCGGCGGGTGGCGTTTCCAGTAGCCCGCACGTTCGCTTCGCGCTGGAAGTACGGGCGGGCGGCGCGCTTTCTCGCCGTTTCGGAATGCGCCGGGCGCGAGCTACGAGCGGCGGGCGTGCCGGCCGAAAAGATCGAAGTCGTGTTCGACGGCGTGGAACCTACGGCGGCGATGGCCGAGTGGGGAATTGACTATCCGGCGGTCGCCCTCGCTTCCGCCGATCCGGGGAAGGGACGCGACTTGGTGGAACAGGCGGCCACCATCGCCAAAATTCCGGTTCATTATTCGAGCGATTTAGCGAGAGATTTGCGGCGTGCGTCCATGTTCGTCTACATCTCGCGATCGGAAGGATTGGGCTCGGCGGCGCTGCTCGCGATGAGTATGGGTATTCCCGTGATTGCCAGCCGCGTGGGCGGCCTCCCCGAAGCGATCGTCGATGGCGAGTCTGGAATTCTTGTTTCGAACGACACCGGCGAAATCGCGCAAGCCATGCGGCAAGTGCTCGAGAATCCCGCTTCTACACAGAGCTTGATTGCTAACGCCCGTGCGCGGGTCGCGAAGCTCTTCAGCCGCGAGCAGCTTGTGGAGCGCACGTTGAACGCCTACCGGAGGGTGCTTGCCTGAAGTAAGCGCCGTGCATCTGATCTTCGCGGGCATCGCGGGTCTGCTATTTGGCAGTTTCTTGAATGTCTGCATCTATCGGATGCCGCGCGATCTGTCAGTGATTGCACCGCGCTCTTTCTGTCCCGAATGCGGCGCCCGGATCGCCTGGCGCGACAATATACCTTTGCTGAGCTACGCACTCCTGCGCGGCCGCTGCCGGCAGTGCCGCAAGGCAATCGGCATCCGTTATCCGCTGGTGGAAGCAAGCCTTGCCGCGTTGCTAGTGGCTACAACCTGGCGCTACGGCTGGACGGCCAAAGGGCTGAAATGGGCGGTGTTCGAAGCCATCATGGTCGTGCTTTTTTGGACCGATATCGAGGAGCGTCTGCTGCCCGACGAATTCACCTTGGGCGGCACGCTCGCGGGCCTCGCCTTCGCTCTGTTTGTCATGGTTCCCGGCGCCGCTGCTCAGCTCCTGCTCCCTGAACGCCGGCCGGTTGTGCAGTCGCTCGTGAACGCGGGGGTTGCGGCCTTGTTTATAGCGGGGCCCGTCTGGTTCATTGGGTTCGTCTATTCGCATTTGCGCAAGAAAGAGGGACTTGGATTGGGCGATGTGAAACTCTTGTTATTGCTAGGCGCGTTTCTGGGTTTGGAAGATGGCTTGCTCGCTCTGCTGATTGGCGCCGTTGCGGGCAGCGTGCTGGGGCTGATCTACGTTCGCGCCATGCACAAGGATGTCGCCAGCTATCTGTGCGCCGGCGGGGCGCTGGTACCGCTGCTGGTAAAAATATGACTTGCAGGGGCGTCCACTTGATGTATTATAGGACTTTGCGATATGAAGGAACTATTTAAGGTCCTCTCACAGGGTGATCCGGATTGGAGCATCGCGGCTCGGCTCGATCCGCGCCGCTTACCCGCGCACATCGCCATCATTATGGATGGTAACGGGCGTTGGGCCAAGCAACGAAATATTCCCCGCATCATGGGGCATCGCGCGGGCGTGAATTCGGTGCGGACCGTGGTAGAGACCTGCGCCCAGCTTGGACTCGAGGCGCTCACCTTATATGCCTTCTCGGTGGAAAATTGGAAGCGGCCACGAACTGAAGTAGAAAGCTTGTGGCGATTGCTCCGTTTCTATCTGCGTAGAGAATTAGAGAATCTCATGCGCAACAACGTTCGTCTGACTGCCATCGGGCGCTTGGACGCGCTGCCCGTGGCCGCGCGCAAGGAACTCGACGCCGTCATCGCGAAAACGTCGTCCAATCGAGGCCTACGTCTAACTTTGGCAATCAACTACAGTGGGCGCGCGGAATTGGTCGACGCCGTGAATTCGCTGCTCGAAAATGCCCGGCTGCGCGGAAAGTTGGACCAACTTGAGGTGACGGAGCGGTCGCTCGACGATCATTTGTACACGGCCGGCCTGAAGGATCCGGATCTTTTGATTCGGACGTCTGGCGAGATGCGAGTCAGCAATTTCCTGCTCTGGCAAATCGCCTATTCCGAATTGTATGTAACCGAAACCCTGTGGCCCGATTTCTCGCGGACCGATTTGTTGGAGGCGTTGTACGAGTATCAAAATCGGGAACGCCGTTTTGGCGGACTCACTCGTACGCCCGTTCCTTTAGTGGATGAGGAGGTCTTCGACTTTGAGGATGAGGCACTAGAAATTCCCGCCGCTTACTGATGAAGCGCCTGATCACCGCAATCGGGCTGATCGTCGTTGCGGGATATCTCATCGGCTGGGCGCCAGGGCCGGTCTTTCTTGGCGCGGCCCTGCTCATGGGCGTACTGTGTTACTGGGAATATTCCGGTCTCGTCGCGGCGCACGGTATACCTCGGTCTGGCATATTCGGCCTGCTTGCCGGAGTCTCCCTCGTATTCCTGCCGCACCAAACGTTGACCATCGGAAGCGTTTTATTCGTATGTGCATTTCTGACGGGCCTGCGTCTCAACAATCTTCGTGAAGTTCTACCCGGAGTCGCGTGCGAATTTCTCGGAGCGTTTTATACCTTCGTTCCGTGGCGCTTTGCCGCGGATTTGCGGAACGAAAGCCGCCATCTGCTCTTTTTCGCGCTTGCCCTGAATTGGATTGGCGACAGCGCGGCTTACTATGCAGGCAGGGCTTTCGGAAAACACCGCATGGCGCCCGTGATCAGCCCGAACAAAAGTTGGGAGGGCGCGTCGGCGTCGATTCTGGCTTCGCTATTGTTTGGAATTATTTATTTGCATTACGCCGGGCTGGGCACTTGGTGGCAGGCGGCGATTCTCGCCGTGCTCGGAAATATCGCCGGGCAGCTCGGCGATCTTGCGGAATCCGCCGTCAAGCGCGGCGGCGGCGTGAAAGATAGCGGGACGCTCCTGCCTGGTCACGGCGGAATGCTCGATCGCGTCGATAGTAGTTTATTTACCCTGCCCATTGTCTACGTAGTACATAGAATCCTCAGCGCCACGTAATTTTTCCCATCATACGAAGCGACTAGTACCCGTTCACAAAAGCGAAACGTGCGCGGACGTTGCTTCATCCCTTGTCTAAGAGGTGGGAATTTTCCAATAAATCATGTCAATAAAACTATTTTGTCTAAGTGCTGTTGCATTCGGTGCACTAACTGCCGGCTTAAATGCACAGGATTCCGAGTCGCGGTTGCCGGTAACGCTCGGTTTCAAAGTCGGGATCCCGGTTACTGATATGTTCAGCACCAGTAATACGAGTGTTCCGGGCTCGGGCTACACGACGGGAACGCCGCGATACACCTTCGGCGTCACCGGCGAGTTTCGTTTGCCTAAACAGTTCCGCTTGGAGGTGGATGGTCTCTACAAGCGAGCTGGCTTTGCAAATTCCGGGCCATTCGCTGGAGGAACGGATCTGTTTTATCAAAGCACAAGCCTGAACGTATGGGAAGTGCCTGTGTTGATCAAGAGAAACATTAG
>Ga0193753_10001847_pt1 | contig 17502 bp, 13 predicted proteins | sample H1c2metaG_FD_144925 | JGI IMG/M metagenome (GOLD analysis project Ga0193753, IMG submission 144925) | Soil microbial communities from a riparian zone of the East river system, Colorado, United States - H1c2 | ecosystem: Environmental > Terrestrial > Soil > Riparian zone | place: USA: East...
GCGACCCTGCCATCGCGGCGCGCCGCGATGGCAGGGTCGCGGCGAGGGACAGTAGGACGACGGGCATCCGGCGGGTCCAGGTCATGGGGCGCGCGACTATCGTCCAGCGCGCTCGACTTCGACCAAGCGATCGCGGAAAGAAGTGGCGCGGTCTGGCACCCGGCCGGGCGGCCGGGACGTCGCCCCCGAAGGTCCCAGTGGACAGCGGGTCCACAGCCGCCGCGGGAAGTGGTCTCACTGTCCACTCGATCCGGCTATCGGTGCGACGGCGCTGATGTCCCACCCGGCACGGCGGGTGCAGTACGCAGAGCTACCCGAGAGCGGGTGGCGCAGCAACCGGGGCGACAGGGAGCGGGGCGACGGGGAGAAGGATCGGTAGGCCGAGGGGCGGCCAGCTGTGAAGGTAGAGACGGCGCGGGGCTGGTGGAAGGGCGGAGGGCGCAGGGCGGGTTGGTGGAGTGGGGCCGTCACGCGGCGCGGGACGAGCGGGAGGGTGATGGGGCGCTGCGTGACGGTGGGGTCAGGTGGATCGTGGAGGTGGGCGTCAGCGGCGCGGGCGAGCGGGAGAGGGTGGGGCGCTGCGTGACGGCGGGGTGAGTGATGGGGGGCGCCGGTCGACGGCGCCGAAGGTGGGGAGGGGCGGGCCGACGGCGCGGGGGGGCCGTCGGCGGGCGTGTCGGGGGGGGGGGGGGCGGGGGCGGACGGGCGGGGGGCGCGGGCGGCGCTGGGCCGCGCGCGGCGAGGATGGGGGCGGGAACGGAGCGGTGGATCGCTCGGACCCGCAGGGGGAAGGTCTCAGATGCAGGTCCAGAGCTCGCCCGGCGGCGAGAATCACACAGAGGTACGGCTGCGCTGTCCGGTGTGTCTCGCTGTCTATCGCACCGGGTTCGACTGCTGCCCGGCGGACGGCGGGGTGCTCTCCGCGTGGGAAGGCGACCCGCTGCTCGGCGCCGAGCTGGCCGGGCGCTACGTCATCGAGGAGCTGGTCGGCCAGGGCGCGATGGGGCTCATCTACCGGGCCCGGCACGTCTGCCTGCCGCGCCAGTTCGCCATCAAGATCCTGTTCGGCGATCTGGTCGTCGATCCGCGCATGCGGATCCGCTTCGCCCAGGAGGCGGCGCTGGCCAGCCGGCTCAGCCACCCGAACGTGGTGCCGGTGGTCGACTTCGGCCGCAGCGACACCGGGCTGCTCTACCTGGTCATGGACTTCGTGGAGGGCGAGGTGCTCGCCGAGATGATCGCGCGCGAGGCGCCGCTCGAGCCCGAGCGGGCGGTGCGCCTGATCCGGCAGCTGGCCCGGGGGCTGGGCCACGCCCACCGGCGCGGGCTGGTCCACCGCGACTTCAAGCCGGGCAACGTGCTGCTCGAGCCCGACGAGGGTGGCGCGACGGTGCCGCGCATCCTCGACTTCGGGCTGGCGATCTCGACGCGCGATCGCGACGAGCAGCCCGGCCGGCTGACCGAGTTCGGGGTCATCATCGGGACGCCGATCTACATCGCGCCGGAGCAGGTGCTGGACCTGGCGGTGGACCACCGCGCCGACCTGTTCGCCCTCGGCGTGGTGCTCTACGAGATGCTGGCCGGCAGGCCGCCGTTCGACGGGCGGCCGGTGGAGATCGCGCACAAGAACGTGATCTACCCGGTGCCGGCGATCGCGCAGCGCAGCCCGGGGATCGAGGTGCCGCCGGCGCTGGAGAAGGTGGTGCGCCGGCTGCTCGAGAAGGCGCCCGAGGACCGCTACGGCTCGGCCGACGAGCTGTGCGAGGCGCTCGACGCGATCGAGGCTGGCGCCGACCGGCCGGGCCGGCGGGCGCGCTCGATGATGGCGCAGGCGGTGCCGGGAGATCTCGAGGCCGCGGTGGAGGCCTCGGCCGAGGCCGAGGTGGCCGAGGTGGCCGCGGTGACCGACGTGACCAAGGTGGCCGCGGCGCCAGGGGCAGCCAGGCGATCGTCGCGGTCTCACCGCGCGGTGCGAGCGGCGTCGCCTCGGCCGGCGCCGACGGTGACGCGGATGGGCGCGGCGACCCGCGCGCCGCAGACGCTGGAGCAGGCGCGGGCAGCGGCGCGGGCGTCGGCGGCCGCCGGTCAGACGGCGGCGGCACAGATGGTGACCGTGATCGCCCTGCCGCCGCGCGCGATGCTGGCTCCCGGCCTGGACTCGCTCACCGGCACCGAGCTGATCGCCCGACACGGCGTGATCGACGGCGGGCTGTCGCGGCTCCGTGCGGCGACGCCGGTGCGGCGGCGCCGGCTGGCGGTCGCTGTCGCGCTGGTGTTCGCCGGCGCGGTCGGCGTCTACGCCGCGGCCGCTCGCCGCGGCGCCGGCGGGGCGGTGAAGCCGGCACCCGCGCGCGCGGAGGTGGAATCCACGGCGCCATCGCGTCCGTCCGGTGGAGAACCGGAACTTGCCCCGGGCGGGGCGGTGGCGTCGTCTCTCTCGATTCCCTCGTCTGCTGGTCGGGACGGATCGGTCCGGGAGGCTCCGCTGTCGAACCAGGCGCGGTCGGCCCAGCCGGCACCGCGCGATCCGCACGCCCTGACTGTCTTCGTCCGCAAGGCCGCCGGGGCCGAGCTCGCGGCGGGGGCGGCGCAGGCCGCGGCCACGCCGGGCACGGTCCGGGTCGCGGCGACTCGCCCCGGGACCGCGGCGCGCCCGGGTTCGGCGGCCGCGGATCCCGCGGCGTCGGTCCGCGCCCAGGTGGAGGCGGCCCAGCGGCGGGCCGCGGATGGCATCGAGGGTTCGACCGGCGCGGGATTCGAGGGCGGCGCGGGGAACCGCGCGGGGATCGCCGGATCGGCCGGCGCGGGCCCGACCGGCGCGGCCTCGACCGTCGCCGGGTCGATCGGCTCGGGCTCGGGGGTGGGCTCGGCGGCGCGCTCGGGCGGCGCTCTCGCGAGCGGCGCACCATCGACCGGCGTCACCGCCGCCCCCGGGGTCGAGCGACCGTCCTTGCCCGCGGCGGTCGTTCCCGGCCCGTCCGGCGCGCTCGCCGGCGCCCGGATCACCGCACCGGCGCGATCCAGCGATGCGCTCGCGCCGGTCGCGCGCCGGAGCTCCCGCCCGCGCAGCCCGATCGCCGTGCCGGGCAGCCGCGCTCACCGCGAGAGCGGCGCCGTGCCGCCGATCCACTTCCCGCGCTGGGAGCAGGCCCCCGGCCAGATCAGCGCGAGGATGTGCATCGACGCGCGCGGCGCGGTCACCTCGGTCTCGGTCCTCTCGCCGGTCTCGCGCGGCGTCCGCGCCACCGTCGAGCGCGCCGCGGCCGCGTGGCGCTATCGCCCGATCGTCGACGGTGACGAGGCGGTCCCGGCCTGCTTCGCCACCACCTTCCGGGTCCAGGTCGAGTAGCACCCGGCCGCGCGGCACGGGTGGCGAGCACCATCGCGCGGGCCCGCGCGCACCGCCCGTGCTATGCACGACAGGTGCGCCGCGCCGCGCTCGCCTTCGTCGTCGTCGCCTGCGGGTCCCTGACCGGGATCGCGCGGCCCTCGCCGGCGCGCGCCACCGCGGATCCGTCGGTGCCGAGCGCCAGCCGCCCGGGCGACCAGGCCCCGCTGCCCGGCGTGCACCGGCGCGACTCCGGGGCGCAGCTCCGCCTGGCCGGTCGGCTGGCCGACAGCCGGACCGGCCCGCTGTCGCTGACCGCCACGCCGGCGCGGCGGCCGCTCCTGCCCCCACCGGTGCCGAGACCGGCCGCGCTCGCCTCGGCCGCCGCACCGGCGCGCGTCGGGCAGGTCGCCGCCCATCCCGGCCTCGCCCGCGCGCCTCCTCGATCGCAGAGCTGACCCGATCACCTTTTTTCGAGGGAGCTCTGCCCGGCGCGCCGATCGCGCGTCGAAGGAGGAGTCACGTGAAGCATCCGCGCAAGCACGACGACGACGAGAACGAGGCCAGCCGCGATGAAGACGACGACCGGGGCGTGCCAGACGGCCCGAAGAGCTGGAGGGACCGCCACGGCCCCAGCCTGTTCGTGGCCGGCTGCCTCGCCACCCTGGTCCTCTTGATGGTGTTCCAGTCCGGCTGCTGATCGCCCGGCGGCGCGGCTCCACCCATCGATGGGTCGGGGCCGCGCCGGTCGGCTTCTCTCGCGGCCGGCCGCTGTCGTCCGTCGCCGCGGATCAGCGCCGGCTGCGCTTCGACCCGCGCGCGGGCGGCTTCTTCCGGGCCGGCGGTCGGGCCACGTCCCGCGCGGTCGCCGCGCCGCGCTTGCCCGCCGCGCCTGACTTGCCCGCCGCGCCGCGCGCCGCCGCGCCTGGCTTGCCCGCACCGCCGACCGGACCGTCGCCGCCCGCGGTCGCCTCCATCCGGTCGACCCGCTCGCGCAGCCTCGCCGCGTCGCCGCGCAGGCGGTCGATCTCGTCGCGCAGCGCGCCCACCTCGGCCGCCGGCGCCCGCGCGTCGCCGATGTCGCGCGAGATTTCCCGCGCCCGCCGCCGCAGCCGCCCGTCCAGCTCGCGCGTCACCACGCCGTCGAGCGCGCCCAGCGACGCCGGGTCGCCGATGACCGAGAGCGCCTCCAGCGCGGACGACTGGACCCGGAAGTCGCGATCGCGCAGGAGCTCCTCGATCTGCTCGCGCGCCTCGCGCTCGACCCGGTCGCGTCGGCCGCGGGCCAGCTCGGCCAGCGCCGCCAGCGCCGCCCGCCGCCCGTGCGAGACCCTGCCGTACTGGGCTCCCTCGACCAGGAGCGGGATCGCCGACTCCTCGCGCGCCTCGGCCAGCCCGCGGTACGCGTGCTGGCGGATGACGTCGAGGAAGGACTCGCGTCCGGCCGCCTGGCGCAGGAGCTCGCCGGCGCGCGGCGAGCGCGCCCGCCCCAGGGCCAGGCACGCCTCCGCCTCGACGAAGTAGCTCGGGTCGCCGTTCTCCACCACCCGCGCCAGCGTCGCGCCGACCATGTCGTCGCGGCGGAACTGGCCGAGCGCGCGCACCACCGCCCGCCGCGCGCGCGGGTGCTCGGTGGTGGCGATCGCGCCGATCAGCGCGTCGCGCGCCGCCTCGGTGCGCAGCGCGCCCAGCGCGTCGGCCGCCGCCGACCGCACCACCCACGACGGGTCGCGCCCGAGCGCGTCGATGAGCGCGGCGGTCGGCTTGTCGCCGCCGCGGCTGCCCAGCTCGCGCGCCGCGTGCACTCGATCGATCGCGATCGCCGCGCCGGCCAGCTCCGCGATCCACATCGGGGTCGGCTTCTCGGTCTTGACCTTGGCCAGCAGCGCCTTGCCGGGGTCGACGATCGCCTGGCTCGGCTCGGCCGCGCACGCCACGTGGAACGCGTGCTGCTGCTCGATCACCTCGACCTCGACGTCGCGCCGCTCGCCGCTCACCACCAGCGACAGGACCAGCGGCAGGCGGAACAGCGGCGTCTGGCCCTCGACCCGCTGGGTCTGCTTGACGGTGAAGCTGGCCAGCTTGCGGGCGGCGTCCCACTCGACGACGACCTCGAGCTCCGGATGACCGGCGCCCTTGATCACCCACTGGTCGAAGAACCAGTCGAGCTGGCGCCCGGTCGCCTCCTCCACCGCACGGGCCAGATCGCGGGTCTCGACCGAGCCGCCCCGGTGCTTGCCCAGGTAGTGCTTGATGGCGCGGAAGAAGGCCTCGTCGCCGAGCGCGCGGCGCAGCATGTGCAGCACGCGCCCGCCCTTCTCGTACAGGTGGTGATCGAAGATGTCGATCGGCTCCTCGTAGACGTTGGTGGCGATGGTGCGCCGGTAGCGCCCGGCGTCCTCGGCGAAGTACTGATCGCCCCACTCGTCGAGCTCGTGATCGGCGGCGTCGCGCCCCTCGTGCGCCTCGCGCCACAGGTACTCCGAGTAGGTCGCGAACCCCTCGTTCAGCCAGCCCTCGCCCCACGATCGGCAGGTCAGGAGGTCCCCGAACCACTGGTGGGCCAGCTCGTGCGCGACCAGCGCGTCGGCGTCGAAGTCGAGCGCGGCGCGCCCGTCGTACAGCACCGTGTCGGTGAGCGTGGTGGCGCTGGTGTTCTCCATCCCGCCGAAGATGAAGTCGGCCACGCAGACCTGGGCGTACTTGGCGTACGGGTACTTCATCCCGAACAGGCGCGAGAACAGCTCCAGCATGGCCGGCGTGCGGCCCAGGGTGCGGCGCGCGTCCTCCTCGCGCCCCGGCTGGACGTAGTAGGTGACGTCCACCCCGCTCCACTCGTCGCGCAGCTCGGTCAGCTCCCCGGCCACCAGCGTGACCAGGTAGCACGAGTGCGGCACGTCGAAGCGCCAGTGCAGGACCCGCTGGTCGCCGCGCACCTGGTCCGAGACCAGCGCCCCGTTCGACACCGCGGTGAAGCGGGCCGGCACCGCCACCACGACCTCGCTGGTCGACTTCTCGTTGGGCGAATCGAAGCAGGGGAACCAGAACCGCGAATCCTCGTCCTGGCCCTGGGTCCACACCTGGACCGGCTTGTCGGGATAGTCGTCGTCCGGCCCGACGAAGTAGATGCCGCGCCGCGGCCGCCCGGCGTAGGCGATCTCCAGATCGAACACCTCGCCCTCGCTCACCTTGCCGAGCGACACCCGCAGGATCTTGCCGTCGTGGAGGTGCTCGAGCGCGCGCCCGTCGCGGGTGACGCTCGCGATCTCCAGCTCGACCGCGTCCAGCCGCAGCCACGGCGATCCGGACACCAGCGGCGACAGGCTGAGCGTGCAGGTCCCGGCGATCCGGCGGGCCTCGACGTCGAGCGCGACGTCCAGCTTGATGTGGCGGACCGCGCAGACGCGATCGGGGCTGTAGCGCGCCCGGGCGCCGGGCAGAGCGAACTCGCGCTTCATGCCGGCACGCTAACCCAGTTCGTCGCGGTTTTCGAGCCGCCGGCGCTCGCGTTCGGCCGCGCGCTCGAGCCGGCGCAGCCGCACGCGCGGATCGACCGCGCGCGCGAAGAACACGACGATCTCGAGGCCGAGGGTGACCGCGCCGGCCAGCGCGTGGCACGCGACCGCGATGTACGTCGCCGGCACCAGCACCATCGCGGTCGACCCGGGCGGCTCGAGGAAGGTGCGCGGCCCGTACAGCGCCCACATCAGCCCGGCCGGCAGCCACGCGGCCAGCATCCCGCACAGGGTCAGCCCGCTGGAGGCGGCCAGCCGATCGCGCAGCACCACGCGCCCGCGCATCGCGAACCAGCCGGCCACCACCTGCACCGCGGTCGACACCAGCCCGAAGTGGAAGAGCGTGTCGAGCATGTCGTCGCGATCGGGCAGCGCGGACAGCGAGAAGCGCTGGCCGAGCAGGTCGAGCAGCACGTAGTAGCTGAGCGGGAAGGCGGGCAGCGCGATGGCCAGGATGCGCCAGTCGACGTGCACGGCGCCGAGCCGGTGGGCGAGCACGATCAGCAGCAGCGCGAGGAGCGCCGCCGTCGCCACCCCGGCCGCTCGCCACGCCCGCCGCTCCGCCATGAGCGGCTCCTCGTCCTGGCGCGCGCGATCGATCGACGCCTGGTTGTGGCGGATCCGGCGCTGGTCGGCGCGGGCCAGCATCGCCCGCTCGGCCTGGGGCAGCGTGGTCGCCTCGACCAGGGTGCGGCCGAACCCATGGCGCGGAGCCGGCAGGCCGAGCAGCGCCGCCGCGGTCGGGGCCACGTCGATGAGGTCGACCTCGGCCAGCGCCGCGCCCGGCCGGATCCCGGCCCCGGCCAGGACCAGCGGCACCTCGACCACCTCCGGCTCGTTGCCCCCGTGACCGCCGCGCCCGGTGTGGCCGTGATCGGAGGTGACGATGACCGTGTCGCGGGTGAGATCGAGCCCGGCGAGCGCCGCGGCCAGCGTGCGGTCGACCTCGGCGCTGGCCGCCGCATAGCTCGGGCTGTCGGCGCCGCGAGCGTGTCCGGCCGCGTCGACCGCGCCGGGCAGGAGCACGACCAGGGGATAGTCCTGACCGACGACCAGCGCCGCGGCGCGCGCGAATCCATCCGGCCAGGGCGCGTACAGCGCGGCGGCGAAGTCGTCGTGGAACATCATCGCCACCCCGAACGCGAGATCGGCGGCGTAGGCCGAGCGCAGCCCGGCCGCGTTGGCCCGGTCCATGAGCGAGTCGATCTCGACCGGCCAGGCGTACGCGTTGTTGCGCACGCCGCTCCACGCCGGCGGCACGCCGGTCAGGATCGAAACGTGGTTGGGGCGCGAGTAGGTCGGGTAGTGCGAGCGGGCGATGGCGTCGACCCCGCGCCGGCGCAGCGAGTCGAGGAACGGAAGCCGATACGAGCCGCGCATGCGGAGCCCGTCGATGATGACCAGGATGACCCGGCGCGACACCCGCGCCGGCGACGGCGCCAGCTCCGGGACGGTGGCGGCCAGGGCCGGCCGGGCCTGGTTGAGCTCGGGGCGGAACGCATCCGCCGCCCCGACCGCGCGCAGCGCCACCGACGCGCCCAGGACCACCAGCAGCAGCGCCGCCACCACCGGCGTGAACACGCTCACGTGACGCGCGCGAGTCACCCGCGGCCCCCCCGAGGCCCGTGCGATCGAGATCGATGCACTACCTCCAGTATGCGCCGGCCGCCCGGGCCGGCGGCCTCCCTTTCGAGCGGCGCCCGGCCGCGGCCGAAAAGCGCGACCGGCCGGGCGGTTGGCTCAGGGCCCGCTCATGAGCGGGCCCTCAGTCGAGCCAGAAGCGGCGCACCATCCAGAACGTGCCGGACGCCATCGCCGCCGACAGCGGGATGGTGAACACCCATCCCCACACGATGCGGCTGGCCAGCCCCCACTTGATCCCGCGGATGCGGGTGGTGGAGCCGACCCCGATGATCGACCCGGTGATCGTGTGCGTGGTCGACACCGGGATGTGCATGGCGGTCGCCCCGAACAGCGTGATCGCCCCGGCCACCTCGGCGCAGAACCCGCCGATCGGGCGCAGCTTGGTCAGCCGCATGCCCATCGTCTTCACGATCCGCCAGCCGCCCATCGCGGTGCCGAGCGCCATGCAGCCGTACGACGCCGCCGCGATCCACAGCGGGACGTGGTCGAAGTCCTTCTGCATCCGCCCGGTCGCGATGAGCAGCGCGACGATGACGCCCATCGTCTTCTGCGCGTCGTTGCCGCCGTGGCCGATCGAGTAGGCCGCCGACGACAGCAGCTGGCCGATCCGGAAGAACTTGTCCACGGCGCGCGGCCGGGCCCGCCGCAGCAGCCAGAACACCAGCAGCATGATGACGAAGCCGAGCCCGAACCCGATGACCGGAGCCAGCGGGATGAACCACAGCGTCTTGTACAGCTTGTCCTTGACCAGGATGTCCCAGCCGGAATAGGTCACCCCGGCGCCGGCCAGGCCGCCGATGAGCGCGTGCGACGAGCTCGACGGGAGCCCCCACCACCAGGTGAGGAGGTTCCAGATGATGGCGCCGACCAGCCCGGACAGGACCACGTACACGAACGCCTGGTCGGTCGGATCGATGGCGATGATTCCGGAGATCGTCTTGGCCACGCCCTCGCCGAAGATGACCAGGGCCACGAAGTTGAAGAACGCGGCCCACAGCACCGCCACCCGCGGCGACAGCACCCGGGTCGAGACGATGGTGGCGATCGAGTTGGCCGAGTCGTGGAAGCCGTTGACGATGTCGAACGCGAGCGCCAGCGCGATCGCGAAGACGACCAGTGCCGTGACGTGCATGGCGGGCCGCCCGGCTCAGGCGTTCTCGAGGACCACGCCCTCGATGATGTTGGCGACGTCCTCGCAGCGGTCGGTGGCACCTTCGAGGTGCTCGTAGATCTCCTTCCACTTGATGATCATGATCGGGTCGCGCTCCTCCTTGAACATCCGCGCCAGCGCGCGGCGGAGGATCGCGTCCGCCTCGTTCTCGAGCCGGTTGATGTCGACGCACTTGGCCAGGATGCGCTTCGGGTTCTTGAGATCGCGCAGCCCGTTCAGCGCCTCCTCGACGTCCTTGGAGGCGCGCCAGAGAGTGTCGGCCAGGTCGACCACCTCGGGCGTCATCGTGGAGATCTCGTAGAGGGCGATGCGCTCGGCGCCGGCCTCCACGTAATCCATGATGTCGTCCATCCGGGTGATGAGGCGGTAGATGTCGTCGCGCTCCAGCGGGGTGATGAACACCTTGTGGAGCGCCCCCACGCACCGGTGCGTGATGACATCGGTCTCGTGTTCGATCTCCTTGATGCGCTTCGCCTTGGCGTCGATGTTGGCGGCGCTCGACACCATCGAGACGAACTCGGCGGTGCCGGTCACGGTCAGCCGGGCGTGCTCCTCGAAGAAATCGTAGAAGCTGGTCTCCTTGGGCAGGAGCCGTCCAAACATGCCGTCCTCCTACACGTGTTGCGCACATCTATCACGCATCCGTGTGACAGATGCGTGACGGCCGGCCAATTCGGCCAGTCCGGGCGACTCAGGCGGCCGAGGACGCGCTCCGGTCCCCGCGATCGGGGTGCTGGTGGACCCGGGAGCGCACCTCACCATAGGTGATGGACCCGTGGCTGAAGGTCGGCTTGAGACCTGGAGCCAGCCGGCTCTTCACCATCTCGGACGACGGGAAGCACTGCGGGAACTCCGGCCGCGCCGCGCTCGGATCGGCCAGGGTCTTCTCCAGCGCCATCGAGACGTACTGGTCGAGCGAGTTCTCCCGCGTGTTCGAGTTGAGGATGAACTCCGACTCGGTCTCGCGCGCGTGGCGGCGGACCCCGCCGATCTCGCTCGACAGCGGCGCGTAGCACTCCACCGCCACGCCGTTCTCGCTGACCGTCCACAGCCCCGTGTCGGTGTGGATGACCAGGCTGTGGTTGCCCTCGGTGTGGCCGGGGGTCCGGACCATGGCGAAGCCGCGCCCGACCAGGTAGTCGCCGTCCACCACCGCGATGCGCTCGCGCGGCACCGCGCGGATCCCGTCGCGCACGTACCAGCGGGTCTGCAGCGGGTGCAGGTGCTCGAGCGTGCGCAGCTCGGCGCGCTGGACCAGGAGCAGCGCGTTCGGGAAGGCCGCCACGGTCGGCTCGCTCTTTCCCGGCTCCGGCTCGGTGGTGCCGAGCAGCCCGCGCACGTCCTGCGTGTGCAGGTGATCGAATGTCAGGAAGTCGATCTCCTCCGGGGCGATCCCCACCTCGGCCAGCGCCGCGACCGCGTTCGGGTACTGCTTCGACAGCACCCGCTGGGTCAGGAACGAGCCATAGCGCTCGATCTGGCTGGCGAAGAACGGTGCCTCGAGCGAGCGCGGCGCGTCGGTCGGGTTGACCAGGATGTTGATGAGCCGACCGCCGTCTCCCTCGACCTGCACCAGCTGGGTGGCGTTGCGCATCATCACGTAGGGCGCCGGCGAGCGGGCCGCGCCGGCCAGCCCGTATTCACTGGGATACGGGAACACGGCGACCGGGAAGGTCCGCACCGAGATCACGCGTCCGGACGACAGCAGGCGCTGGCGCAGCGCCCGCCCGGCCCGCCGCACGGCATCCAGGCGCTGGCCGGGGCTGTCCTCGGTCCAGGCTCGATCCATCTCGTCGAGCCGGAGGAGCGGGGCGGGGAGCGGGGCGGGAGAGGGGGACGTTTCCATGAGGGTTCCTCCGCGGGGCCGGCCGGACGATACCAGGGGCGCGCGCCGACCGGCGACCGAGCGCTCGCCGGAACGGCCACCGAGTGGCTGTGCTAGCTTACCTCCTCGCGATGGCGGTCGACGACCTCCGCTCCGGCACCTGGGTCACCTACGTGGACGGACACGCGACTGGTGTCCGCGTGCGCCGGTGCCGTATCGAGGTGGTGGGCGGCGCCGACGCCGGCCTGCGCCGCGACATCGAGGCCCCGGTCATCCGCATCGGCGCCCGCCGCGGCAACGACGTCCAGCTGACCGACTCGCAGGTGTCGGGGATTCACTGCGAGATCCGGCTCGACGAGCGCGGCTACCGCTTGCGCGATCTCGACTCCACCAACGGCACCTTCGTCAGCGGCCTGCGCGTCAACGACGTGTACGTCCCGCCCGGCTCGGTGCTGGTGATCGGCTCGACCCGCATCCGCTTCCAGCCGCTCGGCGAATCGGTCGAGGTGGCGCTGTCGGCCCGGCAGAGCTTCGCCGGCCTGATCGGCCGCAGCGTGCTCATGCGCGAGATGTTCGCCCGCCTGGAGCGCCTGGCCCAGAGCGACGCCACCGTGCTCATCAGCGGCGAGACCGGGGTGGGCAAGGAGCTGGTCGCCGAGTCGCTGCACGAGCACTCGCCGCGCGCGTCCGGCCCGTTCGTGGTGCTCGACTGCGGCTCGATCCCGCAGAACCTGATCGAGAGCGAGCTGTTCGGCCACGAGCGCGGCTCGTTCACCGGTGCGATCAACGCGTACGCCGGCGCGTTCGAGCGCGCTCACCGCGGCACCATGTTCCTCGACGAGATCGGCGAGCTGCCGCTGGCCATGCAGCCCAAGCTCCTGCGCTCGCTCGAGCGCAAGGAGGTGCGCCGGATCGGCGGGACCAAGACCATCCAGGTCGACATCCGGGTGGTGGCGGCGACCAACCGCGACCTCGGCGTCGAGGTCAACCGCGGCCGCTTCCGCGAGGACCTCTACTACCGCCTGGCGGTGGCGCGCGTGCACGTGCCGCCGCTGCGCGACCGGCGCGAGGACATCGAGCCGCTCATCGATCACTTCCTGTCGATCACGCCCAACGCCGAGGGCGCCCAGCTGTCACCCGAGACCATCGAGCTCATGCAGAAGCACGACTGGCCGGGCAACGTGCGCGAGCTGCGCAACGTGATCGAGCGGGCCATCCTCCTGTCGGAGGCGCCGATCGGCGGGGTGGCCGAGGGGGTCATCGGGCCGACCCCGGGTCGGCTGGTCGATCGCGGACCGGGAGGGGAGGCAACTCCCGGGGCGCCGGGAGGCGGGCCGGCCGCGGACCACGGCGTCGACTCCGCGATCCCGCGCGGGCGCGAGCTGTTCGAGATCGCGATCGATACGCGCTCTCCCTTCAAAGAGGCGAAGCAGGCGCTGGTCAACGAGTTCGAGAAGCGGTACATCATCCGCCTCCTGGCCGAGCACGGCGGCAACATCTCGGCGGCCGCACGGGTGGCCGGCATTGACCGGATGTCGATCCACAAGATGTTGCACCGCCTGGGGATCGATAACCCGGGCCGTGACTGAGCCGCTCGGTCGCCGTTCACGGCTATCCTCAGCTTATCCAGAGGCGCGTCCAGCTCCCGGGTCCCCCTGAGAAATCCGGAGCTTGGGTTTTCGTGGCCTGTTGACAAGCCGTGGGCTCGCCGTTCTGGCGGCGAGTGCCTCCGCCCCGATCCAGGGGCCCGAAAAGACAGACGCCCGGCCGCCGAAGCGACCGGGCGCGGAGATCCGCCGGGGCGGAGGCCGTCAGATCAGGGCTGGCACCAGTTCACGTTGATCGAGTAGGTCGCGGCGGTGAACCCGCGGATCGAGATGAACGCCTGCGACTGGCCGGCCGGGACCGTGAGGTTGCAGGTCTCGCTGGCGCCGTTCAGGAACGGACGGCAGTTGAACTGGGTGGTGGTCGGCGTCGCGCCGAAGCGGACGTAGAGGTCCGGGTCGCCCGAGCCGGTCATGACGACGCGGAAGTTGCTGCCGGCCGAGACCGAGAGCGGGTTGTAGTTGACCTGCTGGTTCACGGCGACGCTGCCGGACGCGCTGCCGCTCTGCGGCGTGCAGCCCGGGGGCGGCGGAGGCGGCGGGTTGCCGCCGCCCGGCGCGCCGTACAGCGACGCGGCGCCCTGGCGGTCGCGCGTGGTCATCTGCAGGGTGTTGCCGGTGCCGTTGCACTGCGGGTAGTGCATCGTCGAGGCGGAGTCGTACGTGGTCAGCACGCGCCAGTTGTTGTCCTCGAAGCAGGTGCCCGCCTCGGGGCGAGTGTGCTCGTGGCGGAAGCCGAGCGTGTGGCCGAGCTCGTGGGTGAGGATGTTGGTCAGGGTCCAGCTGGTGTTGAATGCGGTGCTGTCGATGAGGACGTTGCGGCTCGAGCGCCCGTTGCTCGGGAAGAAAGAGCGCGCCAGGTACGACTGGCCGCTGACCGGGCGGATGTCGAAGACCACGCCCGACTGCGACGCGGTGCAGCTGGCGTCGAACTCGCTGTGGTAGACGAAGTTGACGTTGGCCGCGGCCTCCCAGTTTCCGGTCGCCGCGTTCATGGCCGACACGACCGCGTTCTTGTTGCCGCCGAACGTGTTGCTGACGCAGAAGGTGAGGTTGAGCTTGGCGGTGTCGTTCCAGCGGTCGTCGGTGCCGCCGACGCGGTTCACGATCAGCCCGTTGTCGGTGTACAGGAAGTCGTAGAACTCGCGCAGCAGCTTCTCGTTGAGGATCGGCTCGTCGCCGTTGACGATGTAGACGCCGCCCTCGAAGTTCTCGTGATAGGCCTGCGCCTGGAACTCCTCCCAGGTCATGTCGGGGCCGTTGACCCCGATCTCTTCGTCCATGGTTGGGCCGCAAGCGGCCATGAGGAGGGCAAGGCCCAGGATGGAATGCGCACCGCGTCTACAGGTCATGTGGGAGCTCCTGTGCGAGAGGTAGGGTGAGGCGCGCGCGCTCTACTCAAGAGTGATGCCAGTCAACATGACGCCTTGTGCCAGAATGGGACTCAGGTTTTTCGGCGTGTAAAGAGTGCATTCCAGACCGCCAAGTGGGCGGATCGTTATTGGGCAACCAGATCGTGCGGTATCCCCCTTTGTGGGCCGCCTTCAGCCGGGTGGGCCCGTGTGGGGCTGCTGTAGGAGCCTGATTTTACCTGTCTCAGCTGGGGGTAAAGTCCCCGATTGCAACTGACTGTGTGCGACGTTTTCGTCTCGACATCGAACGTCAGTCGTCCACGCGGGCCGGCTCGCGCGGGTCGCGGCGAACCTGGCTCGAGCCTGGATCCACGACAGCCGCGTCGCCTCCGTGTCCGCGTTCCCGCCCCAAGCTCCCGTCTCGCTTGCGAAAGCGCCGGCGCGATGCTCACTCATGCAACTCGCTCCCCGCTCGCGATCGCCGCGGTGGCTGCCACCGTCGCACTGTCCGGCGCGGCCTGCGGCGGCGACCTCCTCGGCAACGAGGGCTTCGAGATCGACTGTGACGGCAAGCCGTGCGACTGGAAGGTGCTCGAGGGAGCGCCGGTCACCGCCGCCTCGTGGCACGACGGCGATCCCGGCTTCGATCTGTCCGGCAGCGGGCGGGTCGTCATCGAGCAGCGCACCGCCCCGTTCGTGCTCGACACCCGCGAGCTGGTCCTGCGCGCCGCGCTGGTCAGGCGCGGCGGGGCGACGCTCCGGCTCGAGCTCGACTGGTACGTGGCCGGGGCCGGGGAAGGCCCGACCTACTGGGACCGCGAGCCGCTACTGGTCGACCAGCGCGCCACGTCGGTCGACGACCGCGGCGTGTTCGAGCTGGAGGAGCTGGTGTCGACCCCGTCGCTGGAGGTGAGCGGCCTCGCCCTCCGCGTGGTCAAGGACGGGGAGGGGACCGCGATGGTGGACGAGGTGTTCCTGACCGCGTCGGCGGTGACGCCGTGACCCGGACCGCGCTGGTGATGGTGGCGCTCCTCGGCCTGGTCGGGACCGCGCGCGCCGACGAGGACCGCTTCACGGTCGGCTTCCGCGGCGGCGCCTTCATCCGCGACGACCGCGGCTACGCCGACCACGCGGCGGTGTTCGGGCTCGACGGCGCCGGGCTGGGCGGCGGCGGCGTGCTCGAGGGCGGGGTCAGGGTGGCGCCGCGGCTGTGGCTGTACGCGTCGTGGGCCGGGTTCTCCTCGCTGGCGACCAGGCGCATGGAGGAGCTCCGGGTCACCAACCAGGCGCTGGTGGCGCAGGCCGGCGTGACCGCATTCCGGTGGGAGCCGCTCCTGGCCGGCGCCCAGGTGCCGATGGCGCTGCGGGTCGATGTCCTGGCCGGCGGCGGGCTCTACACCGTGCGCGACGAGCTCGACGGCGCCTCGCACGACGCCAGCGGACCGGGGCTGCGCGCCGGCGCCCAGGCCACCCTGTCGTGGCGCGCGCTCGGCTTCACCCTGGCCTACGGCTACCACCTGTCCCGCGCGTCGCTCGACGATCGGGTCGGCGGGGCCCTGCGGGCCGGCGGCAACGAGATCGGCGCGGGGCTCTCCTTCGGCTTCTAGATCCAATGCTGGTCACTTAGTGGGCCGTCTGCGCGGCGTGGGCCGTTTCCGCGGGTAGTTGCTCATCTTTATCTTCACTGCTCGCGGATAGACGCGTTCGGTTCGTCGCTCCGGCAGGACGAGCCGTTTGAGGTTCTTGCGTAGGTCCTTGAGGCGATCTGGGATGGTGCCCAGGGCAAGCCGTTCACCGCGTAGCCGGCCGATCTCATCCTTGATGAGTGCTAAGGCGGCCATGAAGCTGATCCGCGTCGGGGGCAGTTTCGCCTCCTTCGCGGCACGCTCCATCTCGAGTCGAATCAGGTTGTAGGCGATCGCGATGCCCCAGAGTTCCTGCCGGACACCCTCGGGCGAGCGGCTACGGATCGCTTCTTCGCGGTCGAGCAGGTGTGTCTTGACCTCGTCGTAGCCGAGCTCGGTCTCCCAGCGCTCGTGGTAGAGAGCGACGAGCTCCTTGGCAGGGTATTGCTTCGGGTCGAGGAGCGACGTCAGCAGCGTCGAGCGGGGGAAGCCCTTCCGCTTGTAGTGAATCGCTCGCAGCTCCCACGTGGTCGGGAAGCCGGGCTCATCGACCTCGAGCACGACGAGGTCGTCGTCCTTGCCGAGGCGCTCGATGACGGCCCACCGCGTGTTGCTCTTGCTGCGCGACAGCCAGTGCTTGTTGCCGCTCGATTCGAACCGGATGAAGTCCTTCTTGATCAGGAAGTTGCGATCGAAGATGGCGAGCGAGTTGTCCGGCATCTCGTCCCACAGATCGCGAGCCAGGGTGGTTTCACCGGTGTGGTAGTCGGCGAACCGGAAGGCCGACAGGATGTGGGACCGTAGCGCCATCGCCGCCACGACACGTACCTGCGGATATCCGCTGTCCCCGCGATGGGTGCTCTGACCGCCGAACGTCTCGCGATTCTCAGGCGAGTCGGGCACGCGCATCGTCGTGCCGTCCCAGCCATACACAGCCAGGCCTCGCCAGCGACAAGCGTCGGCGCTTCTTGCAGACCATTCCGCAGCCGTCACGGTGAAGAGGTAGCCGAGCGCATCGTGAGGCAACCGCTGTCGGGCCTGGATGACCGCGCTCTTGGCCATCAACGTGTCCTTGCGGTCGGGAAGCGCCAGGTCCAGCAGCTGGACCACTCGCTCGATCGGCTCTCGCCGATACAGCGCCATACCGATGACGAGCCACACGACCTGCTCGGCTGGCAGACGCCGACGACGGATCGTCGTCGTGCCGGACCAGGCCAGCGCCTCCTCAATCCACGCCGGATCCAGGTGCTGCTTCAACCCCTCGAGGCTGTCGGGCAGCGCGACGTTAGCGACGTCAATGAGAGCCTGCTGCAGCACCGCCATCCTCCTTGGATGGCGGCAATCCTGATCCCTGTCCGGGCGTCCGGAAAGAGCGTCGACGGCGGTTCCGGAATTCGGGAGCGGTTCCGATCGGTTGCGCTTATCCGATCGGCATTGC
>Ga0193753_10001848_pt1 | contig 17497 bp, 20 predicted proteins | sample H1c2metaG_FD_144925 | JGI IMG/M metagenome (GOLD analysis project Ga0193753, IMG submission 144925) | Soil microbial communities from a riparian zone of the East river system, Colorado, United States - H1c2 | ecosystem: Environmental > Terrestrial > Soil > Riparian zone | place: USA: East...
AAGACTGATGACCTGGAAGTGATTGCTGCAACGCATGCATTTGCCAATAGCTATGGTCTGCCTGTAAAAGCGGATGATGGCGCTACCTACTATATTGGAGGAAAAGACCGCACAGCAGTCATCCGCACCGAAACTGATTTTGGCAAGGCAACCTTCATCCTGGATGATACAGCAGTGCAAAATCGCAATGCTTCGGTTTTTATGGTTGGTTCAACCCTCCAGCCATTTAAGCTGGAAGCAGTGATGACCTTACAAAAAAATCAGAAACAAATCAACGCATCTTTGCCTGCTCCCTGCCTTGTCACGGTCACAAATTCTGCAGTTAAACAATACATCCGGTTCGGGCTGAATCAAAATAACGGGTCGTCCCAGACTGATATTTTTGTTGCAGACAAAAGCGGCAACATAGACATGAACGCGCCGGTTATTTGGGATTTTGATCAGATCACAGAGATCACTGCACGTCCCATTGATGAGAAAGTCCTGAAGATTACAGGTGGCCGTTTCATTACTATTGCTAATAAAGACGAGTCGAAGTATAATTATTATAGCCGCAATATCGCCATCCGGCGTTCAAATGTAATTGTTGATGGACTCGAGCACCGCATCACCGGCGAAGAAGATCATGGCGCACCCTATACGGGTTTCATCAGCCTTAGCGATTGCGCCTATGTAACAATAAAAAACACCGTGCTGACCGGGCACCGTACTTATACCACCATTGGCGCTGCAGGAAAGCCTGTGCAAATGGGAACATACGAGCTTTCTGTAAACAGATCGCTTAATGTATCCTTCATCAATTGCAGCCAGACCAACAGCATTGATGATGCTGCGTACTGGGGTGTTTTGGGCTCTAACTTTAGTAAGAATTTGATTTATGACCATTGTGTTCTCTCCCGGTTTGATGCCCACCAGGGAGTGGCCAATGCTACGATTCGTAACTCAACACTTGGTCACATGGGTGTCAACGCCATTGGTAGCGGGACTTTATTAATCGAGAATTCAACCATCCGCGCGAGAAGTTTTGTCAACCTGCGCCCCGATTACGGCAGCACCTGGCAGGGTGAAGTGATTATCCGCAATTGCGTATTTGTTCCTGCAGGTGGCAAACCAGCGAATCCCACCCTGATCGGTGGATCCAATTCGGGTCAGCATGATTTTGGTTACATATGCTATATGCCGGAACGGATCACCGTCGAAAATCTCCGTATTGATGACACTGCACATCCCGACCAGTACCAGGGGCCGGCCATTTTCGCCAATTTCAACCCGGAAATGACAGATAGTTCCTACAAGGAAAAATTCCCTTACGTAAAAACTAAAGTCGTTACATTGAAGAACGTAACCACAGTAAGCGGGAAACCCATCAGGACCAGCGACAATCTGTTCGAATTCAGGGATGTAAAAGTCAACATTGTTAAATGACTTCATCTTGTTTGATGGCCTGCGGTTTTGTACTAAAAAATTTATAATACTTTTTTAATGTTACTGAAGTGTTTACAATATAACTATTGATACATTTATAAGAGCGAACAATTAACCATTATATGATATTATGAAAACTGACCGCCTTTCCCGCCGGAAATTCATTGGCAGAAGCGCGTTGGTTGCCGCAGGTGTATTCATTTTGCCAAAACTATCATTTGCCAATTCTTTTTTTGTGGTAGCTGATAAACCCAATTCAGTGGTGGGCGGGGTATTGATCGGGGTGACAACTTATTCGTACGGGCACATGAAAAACGTTACTGCTGAAGATATGCTGCAATATTGTTTACAGGACAACATCAGCGGTGTTGAATTGAGAGGTGACGCTACTGAATTATCCGCTGGTGCACCTAAAAAAGCACCCGGCCAGTCAGCAGCCGAATTTAGTAAAGCAATGGCCGACTGGCGTGCGACCGTACCGATGGATAAGTTTAAAGAGATAGGCAAAATGTTTAAAGACGCCGGTGTAACTATTTACGCCTACAAGCCGGTTGTATTTGGCACAGCCAATACCGACGAGGAAATTAATTACGCTTTCAATGCTGCTAAAGCCTTAGGCGCCAACCACTGCAATTGCGAAATGCCTGAGCACAATGATGCACAAACCCAGCGCATTGGCGACATTGCAAAAAAACATAAAATGCGTGTAGGCTACCACGCGCATGCACAGGCTACCCAGGCACTTTGGGATACGGCGATGGCACAGTCTGAATACAATTGTATCAACCTGGATATTGGCAATTACATAGCCGGTAATAACAGCAACACCATTGAGTTTATTGAAAAGAACCATGGCCGCATCACCAGCATGCATGTGAAGGATCGTAAAGTAAACAACGGGCCAAATATGCCATGCGGCGAGGGCGACACACCGATTAAGAATGTGTTACTGCTGATGAAGAAAAACAAATACAAATTCCCGGCTACGATCGAACTGGAGTATAAAGTGCCTGCCGATTCGACCGATGTTAAAGAAGTTGCCAAATGTCGTGAGTATGCCGCAGCAATTTTGAGCGCTTAGCGGGAAGGAGCGTATCAAATCATTTCAACTCGGCATACAGTTCATCATTTGGGTTGGCCCGGAATGAAATCATGGGCTGGCGAATGAAATTTTGAGCCCGCTATGCTAATAACCATGAATCCGGCATCTGCGAGTAATGCGGGCTTGGTTCCAACTATGTGGAAAAACCCTATTGTTTCAAATTCAAGCTAACCTGGCTGCATATCGCTAACGTTAGCTGATGTTTTTGTAAACTTTTAAGTAGTCTCCCTTGAGAGGTTTGTCAGCATGTTTTATTCCTTCAAGCAGGTATTGAAAGGTGTTTTCGCTTTCTTGTCGTTTAATTCTTTCATATGATTCCGGGTTTCCATAGACGGTCAAATAGGCTTTTATCTGCCATCGTTTTTTTTGCATATCTTCTAAAATTGAGAAATCCTCCAGCTTGCCATTCTTTGAGCTAATGAATGCTATTAACCTGCCGTCGCTTAATTTATAGCTCTCCATTACTTCGGCGCTATTGTTTTTATTTTCAAGGAGAAAAACAATTTTGGCAATAAACCTTGTCTCATCAATTGTTACCGCATAAGATGATACGAAATCAAAAACGTCAATACTTTCGAGTGCGCCTTGCCCTTTTGGAGATAATTGATAGAAGTTAATTGTATTTTTTATGTCACCAATTTCAATATATCCTTGCGCGACTAAACCCTTCAATGTTGTATAAAGGTGGCCAGGAAGTACGGATGACTTACCAAAGAATCTTGTCAAAGAATAGGTATTGTTTATGTTTGGATGTTTGTCAATTAATTCTAGTAGCAATACTTGTAATTCTTGAAGGTCACTCATAGAAAATCAGGTAACGTTAATGGTTTGCTGCCGGGATGGAATTCTGAGATCTGCCGGTCCCATCGCAAAACGGTTAATAAAACTGAGCGCAATTTATAACAAAAACATCTTAGTGAGCGGCCGCTTCAAAAAAGGCCTGATAGCCGGAAGTTGATCAAAATATATTCGTCACGCCAGCCGGGGGGCAACTGCATGTTGTGTGCAGACCTCATTACAGTTTAAGATTATGTTTCAGGTTATTGTCGCGTAATTGAATAAAATTAACTGTCCCTATTGCGGAGTCATAGTCAAAGGTTACAATAATATCATCTACCTTGTAATTGTCGACCAGGAAATCTTTATTTAAAAAATCTGCATATCCCTGGTTTGTTTTTGTCGGCTGTCCAATTCTTGTTATTATGTCTTTTCTGGTTTCTTTAAAGGCAACATTAAAAGGAAAATCAGTGACTAGCATTTCTGACACAGGATAGAGATTAAAATGAGAGAATACTGGGTTGCCCTTCTCAAAGATTACTTCCGTATCATCATCATAGACAGCATCATTGTTGGTAAATCCCAATTCGATTCCTGCAGAACCGGAAACAATGTAGTCGCTTAATGAGACATTATAGTCACTCAGGTCACTAAATGTGTTTGACAGAAATGACTGAAAATCATTGTCAGTCAAAAATGAACCAAAGAATCTTGTAAAATCTTTAAAAGATAGCATGTTTTGTTAAAGCTTACACATAAAGAGGTGATTTATGTTTTTAAGCGAAGTTGTATAAGGATTAATGTTTTTAAAATCAAAGGTTCAACGATTATTTTTTGCATTGTTATTAGTATAATCAGAATATGGATTCAACTTGTTTAAACGTTTGTTCCCTTGCATAACTTCGCTGTCCTCAGTCACAGGTTAAATAAGGTTAAGGAGTAGAATTGATTTCCAATATAGTCTGAAAAGCTTGAATTTGGAATCATAAACCGGTACTCTTTGAAAAAATAACCAGCAAATCCGGTGGTGGATGATCAGATCACAGAACCCGGTCCGGCAGCAGGCCAGTAACGTGGTGTGTAGCCATCTTATTGGACTTGTTACCAACCTGCATTAGGGCAGTAGCATTATATTAAAAACAAGCGATGCCCGTTTCAAGATTACTTTTATAAGTAATGATATTACGTATGATGCCCTTTTCACACCGGATCCATTTTCTTTCCCTGTTATCATTGATACATTCACCGGCCAACAGCACATCCCGGTAGTAATATTTACAGGGGCCATTCAGCATCCCGTTTTTATATGATGGTTCGCTGGTAGTCTTGCCGGTATCATTGAACCCTTTTATAATGCCGTTTCCATTTTTGAACTGGCCGGTATTTTCTTCTTCTCCTGGCTGAATGCGGTATCGCATGATATTCCATGCCTTCCGGATTGGTAAATTTCAATTTTTACCGTAACTGTTCCATAATAATTATTTTAAATAGTTTTATTACAATATTGCTGCATCAATTTTTGTAAGCGCCCTTTTTTAATCGCTGCTTTGGCAATATAATTAAATATTGGTGCGGCCAGTTTTTGAAACCCAACCATTCTTGAATTGTTTAAATAAATAAACAATGCCAGGTCTGAAAATTTATCAGGTGTGCCTGCTTTATTTGCCAGGCCATCTTTTGCCAGTCCTTTTAAAATAAAAAGGGAATTTTCAAAGTTTGTATTGCCGGGGTTAAGCGTTGCTTTTATAATACACTCCTCACCAGAAACATTGTGGTAATAATGTTTTTCGTTAGGCGCTATAGTCGTGGCATCATCCTGCTTTAAATGGTGGATTTCTTTACCTTTCCCAACTTCCAGTGTTCCTTTGACAATTTCGAATGTTTCCGAAAACAAGCTGTGGTAATGCCAGGGCGTTTTTTCACCCGGAAGGATATTCATCTCCAGTACACTAACTTTATTGGTTTTTGCTGAATGGATCAGTTGAATGTATCCTTTTGTTGGTGTTTTCATAGGGCTTTTTTTATGGGTTTAGCCACCAGTAATATTATCCCGGAAACAAAACAAATAATGAGGGCAATGATATGCGGCATCGCCTGCAGGGCACCGTTGTAACTTTTATTAAGAACAATCAGCATGTCGGTAACTGGAACCATTGTCCCGGCTAATAAGGTTACTCCCAGCGCCCGCTTTTCGTTCGTCAAAACAAAAACGCATAGGAGCAGGCCGGAAAGTATATCCCTGATACCTTTTATATAATGAAATGAATAGTCCCCCTGTTCATTGAAATGTATGCCGTACCCGGCTTCGGCTATTTCAGGAGACAATAAAAAACGGGCTCCGATAAAAATTAATCCCAGGCCCGTTATAAAAGCCACTGCATAAGAAATTTTTGTTGTCATAATCATATCATTTAAGATGAGGCACAAAATTCCTATAGTCACAAACGATATTGATGCACCTGGGTTAACAAATCATTTTTGACCGGCAATTCTTTTACGGATGCGGCTGAGTGATTGGGGTTTCACGCCCACATACGAGGCTATATGATATTGAGAAATCCTTTGCTGCAAATCGGGATGCTTATAAATGAATTCCGCATAACGGTGCTCGGGAGTATCCGTGTAAAATGAGCTGAGGTCTGCCAGGAGTTGTATAAAAACCTGCCCAATGACAAGCCTGCCAAACCGTTCTCCCTGGCGGATGGTTTTATAAAATATTTCCAGGTCAGCAAATGAGATTTGAAGTATTTCGCAGTCTTCCAATGCCTGGATAATTTTCGTGGAGGGTGTTTGCGGTACAAAACTTTCATAGTTGCAGATAAAATTGTTTTCGGGTGCAAAAGCGTATGTTTTTTCTTCTCCATCCTGGTTTATGTAATAACGCATTAATCCCTTTGCAACAAATCCGACTTGTTTACAAATTTGTCCTTCAGTTAAAAAATATGCTCCCTTTTTGTATGTCTTTTCTTTAAATAAAGATTTTACCAGGCTTATCTCTCCCGGGCTTAGCGTAATCAGGGCTTGTATGTTGCGCAGTAAGCTATCTTTCATTGTCGGCTTGCTGGCCTGAAGTTAGGAACAAATGGTCAGTGAAAAAACCTGTCACTTTAGATCATCATTGTTTATTTTCTCCGGCCTGTCTCCGGGTCGTAAACTTTGCGCATTAAAAACCAAATTTTAAATTCAGCCATCGTTGCAGGGCAATTTAAAATTGACTTCATGAAACCATTTAGCATCCTTTTTTTTGTAACGTTGCTTTTTTGGACACCAGCTTTCAAAACATACGGGCAGGCAAACAAACTACCATTGTTGAATAACAATACCTATTTGATCATCCATTAGAGCAAATTCTTTTGCGCCCCAGGGTCTCATCGTAATTTTAGAAAGATTAGGGTGTAATAATTCAGGGAATTTTTGTGAAACATTTTCATATACTTCTTCAATATTATCTGTGACGAGCCTGAATTCCGGATTGTCTTTTTTGGCAAGCTCTTCATTTTGGAAAAGGTTCACCCGTAAATGGTTCTTTTCAACCACACAGAACGGAGATGCTGAATCAATTTCATTGTGTCCGATCGTAAACCCAAGACATTCTACAAACATTTTTATCCCGGATTTAATGTCAATATAGAAAATGTTTGGAACTAGCTTTGTAAAATTCATTTGAACTAACGGTTTTATTGTGTTCTATTTTGTTGAATGATGCTTTTGATAATTTTGTTCAGCGTATACAACTTGCTGCCGGCTGATACCGAATCTTTGGGACTGTGATCCATCTCACGTGCGGGGCAATACCAGAGAACTGGTTGGTAAATTAAACTTGAATATAATAAAAATCTTACTTTTAAAAGTGTCAAAATATAACCGCTGAACCCGGCAAACAATACTGGGATGGACGCTGGTGTTATTTCTTTTTGAAAGTAAGACGGACATGTGCTACCAACAAGCCTCCATTGCCTGTCATTACATTTTTGCGTACCTTTAAAACAACATTGCACCAATGAACTACGAAGAGAAGACCTTGAAAATAAATGACGCACTTCATCGCCTGGAACTGGAGGTAGAAGGAAGTATTGCTTTCATTGAGTTTAAACTATCACACGGAAAACTTTTTCTTATTCATACGGAAGTACCTGCTGAACTCGAAGGTAAAGGAGCAGCAAAGGCTATTGTGCAAAAGGCATTGCAATATGCCAAAGACAATAACTACAAAATAATCCCCATTTGTCCTTTCGTCCAGGGATACCTGAAGAAACATAAAGAATGGGATGATATAGTAGCGCCGGATGCCGAAAGGTTTATTCACAATTCCTGAAAGATTATATGCTGGATATTGTAATTGAAGCGCGAAATGCTGCCATCAGTGACACCGTAAAAGTGAAGCGCATACTTCCTTTCGTCTTTATAGAATGGATGTATTATCACACCCGCATATATCGGCATTTCCCTGTCAGTTATTTATTTGGCGGACAGGTAACGCATCGTGATAGTGGCGGGTAAAACATATGATAAAGAAGACTGGAAGCAGGGTAGAATTATCCTGCCACCCAACGACAATAAAGAATTTATCTCCCTGCCTGATGATAATTCAAAACCGGCAGGAAGTTCACCAAAACCAGAACCGCTTTCATAGTAATTGTGAACAAAAGAAACTCGCCCATCGACCTGCTCCAAATGAAAAATGACTGGCTGCAATCAAAAAAGGCAACGAAAAAAAAGGCTTCAAAGCGATAAACGCAACCAATACAAATGAACTATTCAGCTGACAGTATAATTGAGCGATTGGACTTCCCTGGTTCAATTCGTAAACTTCAAAATCCCGTGCCAGTGTGTTTCGGCTGCTTCGTTAATTTTTTTGCGCGTGTTGTCGCGCAGCGATACGATGGTTTTTTTGAAAGATGAAATGCGTTCCGGCGTTGGTATGGGCAAGTGTTTTGTTTCAAGACAGCAGTACAAATTGTCTTTCGCTACTTCTTTTACTGCGGTAATCACTTCCACATCAGAAGAGTGGCTGGTCAGGTAACCGAGTGCACCCGCCGCTAACATATGGGCTGCAAAACCGGCGTCTGCCTGACGTGATAGGGCAATCACTGCGGCCGTTGAAACCTTCCTTATTTTTTTGGTTGCCTGAATGGCCGCCAGCGGATCCGTACTGCCATCGATAAAAACAATATCCGGTTGTGTGTTGCCGGTCATGGTGATGGCGGCATGTGTGTCTGCGCAAACAGCCACCACGTGGAAAAAAGGTTGGGTGTTTAAAGTACGTGTGAGTGCTTCGCGGGAAGCTTTATGGTCACAGGCAATCAGGATATTCAGCATGGCTATTGGGTTTTTGTACCTGCAAATTCCAATATCATGTTGGCATAAAAAATAGTCGGAACTACAAATACTGTGTAACGAATCTGGGAGCCCGGCCTATACATTTACCTGTATCGGATGAGTTTCGCGCCGCGGGGCTGGTCCTTGTATTTAGAGATACGATCCTTTTTTTCTTTGATTACGTGAGGGCTGGACTGCTGGTGTTTGTAATTCTCTTCCGTTGTCATCCATTTCAGGTTACTGGCACCATTGTTCATCTTGGTTTAAAAAATGGAGCAATGGTTTTGTGAAAAGCATTTTCAATTTCTGATCCTGTTTGAAGCCGTAGAAGTTTCTCCTTTCTTACAATTATGAATAAATCAGGCGTGTGATCAATTATTCTATTTTTCAGCAACAAATAGTGATCCTTAAATGTAAAAAATGAAATTCAATTACCCATCTTCGTATATTTAAGTAACCAACAACCACCGTCATGAAAACAATGACTTGTAAACAACTGGGCGGCGCCTGTGAACTCGCTTTCCACGCCAGCAACTTTGACGAAATCGCAGCGCAGAGTAAACAGCACGGCATGGAGATGTTCAACCGGGGTGATCAACCCCACCTGGAAGCCATGACTGCCATGAAAAAGATGATGCAGTCCCCTGCTGACATGCAAGCCTGGTTGGAGGCTAAGCGGAAGGAATTTGAGGCGCTGCCCGAAGATCAATAGCGTCTCGCGTGCGCATTAAGCCAACAGCCTGTTGGCCAATTTTGCGTCAGCAGAAAATGTAAGTCACTCATACGCGTTTTTTTAACTCAATCCCGGACTATTGCGGTCCTGCCAGAAGCGGTTGAACACCCATTCATACAAAGCTTGCATATTGCCGTCGCGGGCATGGCATCACAGAGCGCCTGGTTGTGTCCGGACATCGCCTTCCACTCATCCAACTCTTTTGTTTCTGATGGCGTGATGTGGTTCTGCAGGTGAACAGAGCGATGAAGAACGATAGTTTTTTCATTATACGATTTTGTTTGCAGACAGCAAACCACGAAACGATGTTTAAATAAGCAGGGTCCGTATTTTTTTCTTGTTACTCGTTTCTCAAACTTTTTACAGGATTACTATTGCAGATTTACTAAATGGTAATCTAAGATTGACAAATTGGTTACTCAGTTCTAAGACTGTCCACAGGGTTCGCAATGGCCGCCCTAACCGCCTGAAAGCTTATTGTCAGCAAAGCTATAAAGATTGCAAAAAAACCAGCCAGTGCAAAGACCCACCAGCTTACAGATGTGCGGTAAACAAAATCCTGCAACCATTGGTTCATAAAGTACCAGGCAACCGGAGATGCAATCAAAATGGCAATTGCTACCAGCTTTATAAAATCCTTACTGAGCATTGCTGCAATATCGGTTATGGTTGCCCCCATTACTTTGCGGATGCCTATTTCTTTTGTTCTTTTTTGTGCCGTAAACATGGCAAGGCCGAATAAACCCATGCAGGAAATAAAAATCGTAATGTACATGGCTGCACTGACCAGCCGGGCCGTTTTTTCTTCCTGTCCATACAGCCTGGTAATAGAATCGTTTAAAAATGTACGGTCGAAATCCAACTCAGGGAAAAGCTTTTTCCATTCGCTTTGCAGCGCTGATAAAATAACATTTACTGCCCGCGTATTTTTTTCTGTTGCAGCTAATTTAATGGCAACGCTATGATTGAAAGACGGGTCGTTTACGATGACTGCCGGCTGGATAGCATCATGAAATGAGCCCTGGTGGAAATCGGCAATTACGCCGGCTACGGGATATGCTTTTTCTACCGGTCCTGCCATGTATAACAATTTTCCAATGGCATCTTGTGGATTACTGAACCCCATGGCCCTGGTCATGGTCTCATTGACCACGAGTTCCTGTACACTGTCGCTACGCAACATATTTCTACCGGCAATTATTTTCATCTGGTAAAAAGGCACATATTCGTCATTGCCAATTTCCATCATTGACTGGATTATTTTTTCTTCCTTGTCCCTGTAAATAAAAGTATTACCCATTTGCGCAAAGCCCATGGGTGAATGATCCTGTAAAATTACTTTATCAATGCCGCTTATGCGTTTTATGTTTTGGGCAAAGAGTTTTATTTTGTCTGCATTATTTTTCCGTTGAGTAATAGTTATGATGGCGTCTGTATTAAATCCCTTGTCTGCGTATTTCATAAAATTAATCTGCCTGCCGATAGTCAGTGCGGCCATGATGAAGATCACTGAAACAGCAAACTGAAATACAATCAGCGCTTTTCGAAGGGTTACTTTATCGGCCCTGTTGTTTAACGCCTGGCCTTTCAGACTAAGTGCAGGGGACCAGGAAGCCAGCACTTTTGCCGGATAGAAACCCGCCGCCAGCGTAGTGACCAAAACGATACAACCAAGGAAAATAAGTGTTGAAGTGCTGAAAAAATGAATGGCAACGCCGTCTGCTACAAAATCCCTGAAAAAATACAACAATGGTTCGGCAAGTAACATGGCAACGACGGTAGCAAATAGCGTTAGTACAAAAGTCTCAGTCAAAAATTGCCACCTGATATTGTTACGACTGCTGCCCAATACTTTCCTTACCCCAACTTCTTTCGCTCTTTGTGCAGACTGCGCTGTTGAAAGGTTGATAAAGTTGACTATTGCAATAACTAATATGAACAACGCAACACCCATTAAAGCATACAACGCAGGCAGGTAAGCTTTCCTGAAATCATCCCTGTCATCACCCCTGTGAAATGCACCTGTAAAATGAATGGAAGTAATTGGTTGAAGATACATGGTTAGTTTGTTACCCGGTTTATCAAACTTCACATGTGTTTTTACAAAGTCAGCAAATCGTTTGTTGATGGTTTCAGGAGTTGTTCCTTTAGCAAGTTTTACAAAAGCCATTGAAGAATGGGGACGAAGCGATGTCCAGTCTTCTGATTGTATCCTGCTTTTCAGAAAACTGTGGGTAGCTGTTGAGATCGAGATAAAATCGGTGTAACCAAAATCGGAGTTTCCTTTCCATTCCTTTACGATGCCCGCAACAGTAACCCGTAATGAATCATCGTAGACAACTGTTCTTCCAATCATAGCCGCAGGAGAGACATTACCAAAATATTTTTTACCCCTGTTTTCGGTCAGTACCACCTTAAATGGCTGATGTAAGGATGCTGCACCACCTGCCAGCCATTGATAGCTGAAAACAGAAAAATAATCGGGCCATGTTATAATAGTGGAAGTAGAATGTGAGTCGGGTATCCTGTTATCAAACTTCTTTGGTTCTTCATTTCCATTGGGTATGCTTACACCAGCACCGTAATCGTAGAATGCAGCCTTATTTTCAAAACCGGGTATGTCAGTTTGCAAACCCGCAACGTCAGTGATAATACTGTTCAAAAACCGGGTTTGCCCGTCCGCATCCCGGGATTCCCCAACAATACGGTAAATTCTTTTTTTATCCGGATGAAATGTATCAAAACCGAGGTCATAGCTGGTGATAAGGTAAATGATAATACATGCGCAAACACCAAATGCAAGACCAAGTACATTGATAGCAGTAAAAGCTTTGTGCCGCGTTATATTCCTCCAGGCAATAATAAAATAATTTCTGAGCATACACCAGGTTTATGTGTTACAAATATTTTCTTTAACGTTAGGAAAATTTATTCCGACCGCAAGCTTTTAACCGGGTTGACCCGGGCGGCTTTCCATACAGGCGACGAAGCAAAACTTGCAGGCAGAACGATCATCATTTTCAATGGTTGCTTTTGCATCGAAAAGAATATGATAAGGTGCGTAAATCCTATTCCCGTCAGCATGAAATTTATCAAAACTAAATTCATATGGTTTAATAAGCCAAATCACCAGGCAGGAACAAAGCCCCATCGCAGGGCCCAATACATTTATCAGCGTATATGCCCTGTAATGATTGAGCCTCAGTAAAGCGATCTTAATAAAATTTGTAAACATCGGGAAGTATTGGCATGTAGCTAACCGCCAAAAGAAATGCCATCATCTAAATCATTGCAAATCACTGTAATGGCAGGGATTTGGGTAAATGACTGTTTGCTTTTGATACAGTTAACTGTCCGGTATTGCGACAAAAATTTCCGCCGGGATGCAGCCCACCGGGCAAACTTGCAGGAATCGTTATATCAAATCCGTTGTCATTGAGCGATTGCAGAAATAGTATAATGGCAGCCTTGTCCCCGTCGTCTACCCGTTTCAGTTGCTTAAACACAGCATCACGGTGATTTGGGAACGGATGTACCCGGCAGTATCACTTTTCGCTTTTTATTTTATTGTTCTTTTTTGAAATGAAAATAGCTGAACCAATAAGCAGCCATGATATTAATGGTATCAGCAGAAAGACAAAAGCAGGCGTTTTACCCGGATATAAATACCCAACCGTATAAAATATAACTGAGCAAACAGAAATAGTAATTGTCAGATAATGTCTGACTGTAACCCGTGATTTCCTGTTAATTATAAAGAGAGCCGCATACGGGGAAACTACCCACAAAGTAAACAGGCTCATTAAGACCATGGACTTATTGCTGTGTCCTGCAATAAACATTAAACATAATGACCAGACGGCCGCAATCAGCAAAGCAGGCAAAGCTGCTGCATGCACAAGTTTATACGGATTGTTATTTGCATTATTCATACATTGTTTTTTTTACTGAACCAATGACTGAAAAAGGATATAAGCAGCTTTAGTGCTATTATTAAGATTTTTAAATTCTTTGGAAATACTATCCAGGCTTTCAGTCCGGATTGTAACAGGCAGGTTCAGACTTGCTTTACCTTCTTCCGTATTTTGTAATATTTCATTTGCTTCATTTGTTTTTTTTAATATTATTCGTTTGTATGCGCTAAGATTATTGAACTCTTTTTTACAGAGGTCTGCGATTTCCGTTGCAGTATTTCCAAGTTCAGCATCGTTTTTAATTAAGGATGAAAGCCCTGAAAGAACAACTGCATTTGCTTTTAATTCTTTAATGGCACTATCAGCCTTATGTTCTGATTCATTGGTCTTGCTCAGTTGATCCAACAAATAAGTATTACGCGCAATGGCCTCCTTTACCATTATTTTTCTTTCACCACTTGCCCCCGGCATTTTCATTGAACCGGTAATTTGATTATAGATTTTAATATCCTGATCCAAACCAGTTGTGTAATTCAGGTTTAAGGCGAAAAATGGTATAGAAAAACCGGAAATAGCTTTTTCAGACTTTTTGTAAGAAGCGACAAAATGTTCAATTGATGTGGTGTCTTTTTGATACATCCGGTAAAAAAAGAAGCTAATAGCAGCCAACACCATCAAAAAAGGAATGAGCACCATCTTGTATATATTATTTCTTTTCATAGTAAATAAACTTTAATTTATGATTTAAAAGTGCTTTGCAATACAAAGTAAATGTAATTTTTCAAATCATCACATCCAAATAAAATCTGTGCTAATGCAAGGTTAACCACGGATTATGTCAGCGGATCTAAAATCTCCGTTCAGATTTACTCAGCGAAACAGGGGCTCTATTAAAATTTCAAGAAAAACATTTTGAAAAAAATTGGAGAAATAAAAATTAAGTATACATTTGTACCGTACTACATAACTACTACAGTATGATACATGTTCAAAATCTTTCCTTTGGTTATAAACAAGGCAGGATGTTATATGAAAATCTCAGTCTTTCGTTGGAATCCGGCAGCATTTACGGCCTGTTGGGAAAAAACGGAGCAGGGAAATCAACTTTTTTAAAGACGCTGGTTGGCTTGTTATTTCCAAAAGTTGGCAGTATTTCCATTAGCGGGTTTGATCCTAAAAAAAGGCGGCCCTCCTTCCTGGAGACCATCTATTTCATCCCGGAAGAAGTAAATGTGCCATCACTCACAATTAAACAATACCTTAATTTGTTTGCTGGTTTTTACCCGCAATTTGATGAAAATCAGTTTCATAACTGTCTCAGGGTACTGGATGTCAGAACAAACGACAAATTAACAACCCTTTCTTTTGGGCAGCAGAAAAAATTTGCCATAGCATTCGGACTGGCCTGTAATACAAAGGTATTGTTGCTTGATGAGCCTACTAATGGTATGGATATTCCTTCCAAGACCCAGTTCAGAAAACTGATCTCATCGGTTTTTACAAAGGACCGGATGCTATTAATATCTACCCACCAGGTTCGGGATCTCGACAACCTGATTGACCAGGTTATTATAATAGACAATGGCCACTTGCTCTTACATACGTCCCTGGCCGATGTAACAGAGAAACTTTGTTTTACAACCGTTTATGACCTGCCGGAAGAAGGAGCAGGCGATGTTCTTTATTCGGAAGAATCGCTGAAAGGCATATCGGTAGTGATGCGCAATACGGAAAAACAAGATACCAAAGTAAACCTTGAGCACCTGTTTAACGCAGTTACAGCGCAACCCGCCATGACAAAAGAAATATTTGCAAATTAAAATCTAACTATGATGTACGATACTTTTCACCTGCCGCGTTTCAGGCGGTTATTTAAAAAAACACTACTTGAGCGGCCGATGCAGCTGTTTGGTTTTACCGGAGCAATCCTGCTGACCCTTTTTATCTATTATGCTATCTATCATTTGCCCCTGCCCCAGTGGGTTGAAGTACAGAAAGCCAGTTTCCTTTTCGGTCTGACCGGTGGTGGGGCAATCCTGGCGTCTTTTATGTTTGGCTATTTTTCCACCAACGCACAAGGCTCTTCCTACCTTACTTTGCCGGCCTCACATTTTGAAAAATGGCTTTGCGCTGTGTTAATAGCCGGAGTATTGTACCCGGTAATCTTTTTGGTTTTCTTCCGGGTTGTGGACGCATCGTTTGTAGGCCTGTTTCATAACCAGCTGAACAAGGGCGCAGCGAATTATAAAAAATTGTACGACACAATCAGTATTTTCCCATTGGATAGCGGCAAAGCACCGGAAGTATATGCCTATTTTGCAAATTATGCAGGCGCCATGCTCCTTGGTTCATTATACTTTAATAAAGTAAGTTTTATTAAAGTGGTACTGGTAATCGGCGGCGTTTTCCTGTCTGTCTATTTTATTAACCTGCTAATCGCTAAACTCGTACTGCAGGATGTGCAAAACGCCTTTCCTTTTGACAGCGTTGATATTTCAGTAGTAAAAATGTCAGCGGACAAACAGTTCATTTCTACTGTGCCCAGGTCAATTGATTTGCCCTCAAAGGATTCCAAAATCTTTGATATTATGATCAGGTATTTACTTCCCACTGCTTTATGGATAATCGCGTATGTCAGGCTAAAAGAAAAAGAATTTTAAAACTATCAATATGGAATTCCGGGAAAAAGGATCGATATACTCGCAAATTGCGGAATATGTTTGTGAGCAAATACTGCTGAAAAGATGGCTGCTGGGCGAAAAAATCCCCTCCATCCGCGAATTTGCTGCCACCATGCAGGTTAATGCAATAACGGTGCAGCGGGCATACGACTTTTTGCTGCAGCTTGACATCATCGCCAATAAGAGAGGTATCGGTTACTTTGTAACAACTGACGCGGAGGAAAAAGTATTGGCTTTCCGCAGGGCACAGTTTATGGAACATGATCTGCCCTTGTTTTTAAAAAACCTGCGTTTGTTGCGAATAGATCTCGACCAGGTAAAAGCTTATTCTGAAAATGCTCAAAATAACATGTAATGAAACTTAGTACCAAATTATTGAGCGGCTTGTTTGTACTGACCATCGCCGCACTGCTCTTTGCAAATATTTCTATCAAAAAAAATTATGACAAGGCCGACAAAGATGATTTTTATTGGGGCTATGGTAAAATTCTTGAGCAACCCTTTAAGCATATAAAGATGGAAGGCGGCAATATTACCCAAATTGCTTTTGAACAAAACGAAAAGCCATCAGTGCGGGTTTTAAAACAATGGCCCGGTTACGAAAATGGTGCGGTAAAAGCATTTGTAAGGGCAGATACTTTGTTTGTTAAATTCCCCAACGGGGATACTGCTGGTAATGCCAAACTAAGAGACTGGATAAAGCATACAACACTTGTAAGGATATTCGCACCGGAATTATTATCTATTGATGGAATTGATACAGACTTTGACCTGGTTAAAATGCGCCAGAAAAATATCTCTATCAGGCTTTCAGGCAATTCCCAAATGGAAGTGGAAAATGAAGGGTCACAAATTGACACACTACAAATTTTTGAAAACGGCTCAAGCAATGTAAATTTTGAAATATCACCCGGTGTTACAGCAAACAAGTTGATACGGGTACTGTCAGCAAACCTGCATTTAAATGGTACAGCAAGGCTGGATCTTGGGCCGGTACAAATTGATTCCTTGCAACTACATATTACAGATAGTGCTGTCATTCAGCTTTCCGGCTTTTCAGTGAATAAAATTAATAAATAACTGCAGGCAGTCGCAGTGTTGAAATATTCATTGACAATAGTTCTTTAGCCCCAGGATCAGGCAGCTCTTCGTGTATACGTTATTTCCCAAAACCAAATAGTCTTTTGAAGCTGAATTTTGATTTTCCGCCGTTATTTTGGGAAACCTTGTTGTGAGGTTTGCCTCCCACCATGTTTTCAATCTCTGATTCTAATAGTTTCTTTGTTATTTCGTTTGCATATTAATCAGTGTTTATGTATATGAGCCACTGCCTTGCCAATGCCTCAACATAATCAACAAAATTTGACACATTGTTAATAAGATGAAAAGTATATTCAGGCTGACCATCTAAAAAAGTAACATAGTCGAAGCTATGATCATGAGAGAAAAGATATACTTGTTTTGTGGTCAAATTATAAAGAACCTGTCCGCCATTTGCCTCATACACAAAAGATACTAAATCACTGACAGGAATAGGTTGTATTTT